>Ga0268299_1002174_pt1 | contig 25626 bp, 27 predicted proteins | sample NOBtaG_FD_193484 | JGI IMG/M metagenome (GOLD analysis project Ga0268299, IMG submission 193484) | Activated sludge microbial communities from bioreactor in Nijmegen, Gelderland, Netherland - NOB reactor | ecosystem: Engineered > Bioreactor > Aerobic > Activated sludge | place: Netherlands...
GGACGGCTCGCAGCTCCTCCCGCTCGTCGCTCACGGTGTCAAGTATCGCGATGGAGTTCGCGTGGAGAGCAAGGGAGAGCGCGCCGCCTGATCACGGCTGCCGATCCACAGGATTTGGCAATACCTCACCATCGACACCAAGATCGATGTGTACTTCTGTGATCCGCACAGCCCGTGGCAGCGCGGGAGCAGTGAAAATACGAACGGGCTCCTCCGCCAGTACTTTCCGAAGGGAGCTGACCTTAGTCGGTACTCGCGTGCCGATCTCGCAGCGGTGGCACGCCAGCTCAACTCTCGCCCTCGACAGACACTCGATTGGATGAAACCCTCCGAGGTATTCAGCCGCGCTGTTGCAGCGACCGGTTGAGGCCGCCACGACAAGAACTCTCGGGCGTCGATCAGAATCGACTGGATCTCGCCGCTCGGGTCAGGTCGTCCCTCCGCCATCGGAACGGTGATCTCAATCGCGGCACCCGGCTTGCGCTGGAAGAAGATCCGCTGCCGGAACAAACCGTCGTGAAAGAAGCCGCAGCGCGCATCCGCATAGAGAATTTCTGCGACACGGCCCAACAGCTCCTGATCGATGCCGGTTCCCCGGAACACATCTAGGAAGCCTGCAACGAAAAATGCCTTCGACTGGCCCGCGCTCTTCGTGCCAGTCGAATAGACTCTGATACTCTCGAAGTACGTCAAGGCGAGACACGTACTCGCAGGATCGCCGAACTGGCTCTGAAGAAGAACACTGCCGGCGGGTTCGAGCAGCCAGTGTACGACGCGATCTTCGAACACGTCGATCACGTCGTCGACGCTCGGATTGTCCAGCTTTTCAGCTCCGAAGTGTGGGCTGATTCGAGCTTCTCGTTGCATCGGTTCATCTCCGCTCTTCGCTCGCGCTCGCAAGCAGCGTAGCCCTGGTCCTTGTCGTGCTCGCTCGCTGGTGGGTTGCCGCCGGCTATGGGTGCTCGTTCCGTTCGGCGTTGAGCGCCCGATGGAGGTCGGTAATCGTTCCGTGACACCGGCTCATCAACGGGAGATCGTGCTTCACGAGCGTCATCTCGTTCGCGAAGACGTACCGGTTGTGCGTCACGTCGTGCGCGATGGTGGAGAACCGGAACAGCGTGCCAACGATCGGGAAGGAGAACTGCGCGCGGACGCGCAGCGTTCGATCTACGATGCTCGACAGCCGGCCCTGCATGGCTGTGGACACCTGCTGCGGCGTCGAGAACGTCAAGCACTCCCATTCCGGATTGACAATGCGAGAGACATCGATCGCTATGAGTCCGACGGCCGTGCCGCGAGCTTGGTTGAAGTCGTCCTCAAGCTGACCGGCCGCGTCCTTCATGCTCTTCTCGAGCTGCTTCTCGGAGAGAACCCGCTTGCACTGGGCGAGCACGTCTCGGCGCCGAAGGGGAAGGGTCAGATCTGGATGCTCGCCGTGCTTGACCAGCTGTCCCGACGCTTCGATCAGCGCACCCAGCGTGAGCTCGAACAGAATGTTGCGCGGGTCACTGGAGCGAGCGGTCTCATCGGTCGGGGCGGCTGGCCCTCCGAGTGCGCGCTTGAGCTTCTCGAGCATCACCGCTCGGTAGTCCTTGAGCCATCGCGGTAGCGATGGGCGCAGCGTTGCGAACTCGCTGGCTTCGGTGATCACGGCGACGTCCGGAAGGCCACGGAACGTCGGCCATGGATCAGCCGGCGTGTGTGTCGCGACGTGAGCCGCGATCTCTCGAAGGCGCCGAACTCCGAGAGCCATCCGTGTGGCGTCTACGCGAAGCCCTGCTGCTCGACACTCGTCGAGCACGGCCTCGGCATCATTCGCGACCTGAGCGAAGGTCAGAGTGTCCACCGCTACCGCTCCGAGGTAGATCGGTACGGGAAGCGGATCTTCGCGGCGGCCGCAGCGACCGCGTGCTCGGGGCGGCGATCGTATCGCGCGGTCGTCTGAACGTTTGCGTGGCCGAGCAGACGAGCGACGGTGGAGATGTCGGTTCCGGCATCGAGCAGCTCACCGGCAACGGTCCGTCTCAAGTCGTGGGGCCGGATCGGATCTACCCCGGACTCGCGCGCGCGACGCTTCAGAGTGTCAACGATGGTCTGTACCGACACGCGCTGATCGCTCACGTGGTGCACGCCTCCCGGCGTCCTCTTGAGCCGCACGAACAGTGCGCCGGGCTGCGGCCTTCGAGCCGCAGCCCAGTCGCGCAGCGCGTCGAGCGCGCCGTTCGTTACGTAGACCGCGCGCTGCTTGTTGCCCTTGCCGCGGACGACGACCCGGCCGGTCGTCAGCTCCACGTCGGCGAGGTCGAGAGCAGCGAGCTCGGCTCGCCGAAGACCTGTCGTCGCGGCGAGCCCGATGATCGCGACGTCCCGGAGCCCGACGAGGGATCCGCCGGTCGTGCAGGCCTTCGCGATTGCGGCGAGCTCGTGCGCCTCGACGTGACGGCCCGCCGGCAGCCGAGAGCCTCGCGCGCCAGCGACGTCCTCGAGGCGGGCGCGCTGCTCGTCCGGCACCAGCCGCTGGCGCCAAAGGTGGCGCACTAGCGATCGGACGGCTGAGAGGGCTAGGTTGACCCACGAGGGCGACCTGCCGGCCGCGACGAGCTCTTCGCGGATCAGCTCGAGGGCTGCCGGCTCGAGGCCGGCCCAGTCCATGGAGGCAACGTCCCGCCCCACGGCGCGCGCCGCGGCTTCGAGAGCCGCGGCGTAGACGCGCCGGCTGGACGCGGAGCGACCAGCCAGCCAGGCGCCCACCTCCGCGGAGGGCGTGGCCCCCGGAACCCTGGGAACGCTCGGCATCGCCCCAGTCTGCCTGCGAAAATCGACATTTTCAATAACGAAGAATAGACGAAGAATCGGCCCAGCCCCGACGGCAGTGGCCGGCTGGCTGACCCCCTTGAACGACGATCGCTACGCCGAGCGATCGTCGGAGGTGGTCAGCTGCGTTCGTGGCCCGTCGGCGCCGGCCTTCACGCGCTCTGAGTCGAGCATCGCCTGAGGCATCCCTTCAGCGACGGCCGCTACCCGCTGCGCGAGGCGAGGAGTTCGTCCGCGTTGGCGGAGCTGCGGCTCCTCGCAGCGCTCGGCTCGTGCAACGCACGGAGCCGAGCGCTGCGGAGCACAGCATCCGCGAGCAGCACGACGGCTCGTCCAGGCGGCTGAATGCTGAAGGTCTTGGCGAACCGCTTGATCGAGACCTACGCTGTCTCTTGCTACCCATTCCGTCTCGAAGTCCAAAGCTGTTCGCATCGAGACGATGGTGTCGATTACCGCAATCGCTCTCCGAGCTGTCGATGACGCCGCTCCTGGCGGCGTCATCGAGAAGTCACCCCCGAGGTCATCGCGTGGCGAGCGTCTCCGCGTTGCGCCTCGAGCGCGAACTCGACGCGCGGCGTGCCGAAGCCTTGTAGACCTGCGGCCACACGATACAAGCGGTCCGTGAACCCCAGGATGTACACGGTGAGCGCTCGGGACCGCGAGCCGCTGCTCGCGTTCATGACCGATGCGCTTCGACAAAGTGGCTGCCAGCTGATCCACACCCCGGACCCTGGTGAGGCACCGTACCGTCTCACCTTCGAGACGCCGCAGGGTGAGCGCATGGGCATCATGGCCTACGCGTTCCTCGCCAACACGAAGATGACGAAGAACCGGCCGGCCGACGAGCATCGGTTCCAGGTCAAGTACGGATCGAAGGACGGCAAGGTCCACGAGCTCTGGCAGGACCCGTACGGTCTCTACGTAACCCTGTTCCTTGGGATCAACCCCGAGCTCGGGCTCTTCGTCGGCGCGGATCCCGTGCTGCACAGCCCCACGCGCTTCTTCATCTCCGTCGAGTTCAAGCAGGCTCACGTGGACGAGATCCGCTCCGCAGGCTGGCACGCCTGGGAGCGCGATCGACGGAAGGGCGACCACAGCCCGGTCGAGGTCCTGGTCGGAGGAACGGCAGACCACTTTCTCCGCTACGTGCGCTTCGAGCGTGAGGCGCTCGCCGAGGATCAAGGCCATCGCCAGCTCCTTGCCGAGAAGCTCGTCTCTGGCCAGGTTGCGCCGCAGCTCGCGCCGATCGGAGACTCGGCGATCGCGGTGCCTCCGGACCATCTCCATGCGCTGGCTCGAGAGTTTGAGATGTCCGAGGCGCAGGTTCTCGATCTGATCGCCAGCACCCGGCGGCTGAAGATGGCCGTGCGCGGCTGGGTAGCGGAGGAGCATCTCGTCCGTAGGCTTTGTGAGGTGCCAGGAGTCTCCGAGTGCGCTCGTCTTGATGAGGAAGGCGGACCGGACGTGCGCCTTCGCTTCGAGGACGGCAGGCCGATCACGGTGGAGTGCAAGAACGTCCTCAGGAATCAGACAGCCGCAGGGCTCGCCCGGGTTGACTTCCAGCGCACTCGAGCGTCGAAGGCCGATCCCTGCTCGCGGTACTACGGCCCGGATGATTTTGACGTCCTTGCCGCTTGCCTTCACGCCGTGACGGAGCGATGGGAGTTCCGCTATGCGATCCCTCGTCGCCTAGATCCGGTGGGTGAGCGCTGCCCTGGGAAGCTGTCCAACAACGTCCGGATCGACAGCCGATGGAGCGAGGACGCCGCAGCGGTTCTCCGCGCAGCTTCGAAGTGATCGTGCTCTGGGGATGAGGAAGGTGGGGAAGCCGACGGTCATCAGCCTCTACACGGGAGCCGGCGGCCTCGACTACGGGTTCGAGGCGGCAGGCTTTCGGACAGCAGTCGCGCTCGAGATGGATCGCGACTGCTGCGCGACCCTACGGCAGTCTCGCTCTTGGCCCGTCATCGAGAGAAGCATCCTCAACGTGACGACGGAGGAGATCCTTGACGTGGCCGGCGTCAAGCGCGGCGATGTTGACGTGCTGATCGGCGGCCCGCCGTGCCAGCCGTTCTCGAAGGCGGGCTACTGGGCTCGCGGTGACGCGCTGCGGCTCGACGACCCACGGGCGAGCACGCTCAGCGCCTACATGCGCGTCGTCGAGGAGACGCTCCCTTGCGCGTTCCTCTTGGAGAACGTGGAGGGCCTCGCGTACGCGGGCAAGGACGAGGGGCTGCGGCTGCTCCTTGAGCGGATCGAGCAGATCAACCGGCGCACGCGAAGCCGGTACGTCACCGCGCTCAAGATCATCAACGCCGCCGACTACGGCGTTCCGCAGGTTCGGGAGCGGGTGTTCTTGATCGCGTCACGTGACGGCATCGAGTTCGAGTTCCCGGAGCGATCCCATGGGTCGCCGCTGGAGCAGCACAGCCTCTTCGAGCGCTCATCCGTCGAGCCACATCGAACCGCCTGGGACGCGATCGCTGACGTGGAGCCGGAGCCATCCGAGGACCTCGAGGTACGCGGCAAGTGGGCGGAGCTTCTACCGTCGATCCCGGAAGGTCAGAACTACCTCTGGCATACCGACCGCGGGGGCGGTCTGCCTCTCTTCGGCTGGCGTCGGCGCTACTGGACGTTCCTGCTCAAGCTCGCGAAGAGCCGGCCATCATGGACCATCCAGGCGCAGCCCGGCCCTGCTGTCGGACCGTTCCACTGGGAGAACCGACGGCTGAGCGTCCGCGAGCTCTCCCGACTTCAAACCTTCCCTGACGACGTCGCGCTTGCCGGAGGTCGCACGTCTGTGCAGCGGCAGCTCGGGAACGCAGTGCCCTCGCTGCTCGCCGAGGTGCTCGCGCGTGGCATTCGCACGCAGCTGCTCGGACTTCCTCGGATCCGAGGTGGGCTGAAGCTCTTACCTCCCGATCGAGGACCCGCTCCACCCGAGGAGCCGATCAGGGCCGTGCCCCGCAAGTTCCGCCACCTGATCGGCGATCACGTTCCCCATCCCGGCACGGGTAGGGGGAACGCCGCGACGGCCCGGCTTCATCCAGATCCCTGACCCTTTGCGTCGCACCAGCGACTGATCACGCAGCGATCGCACAGCGGTCGCGCACGGCACACAGAGCGGCCGTGCGCGACCATCGTGACGTGGAGAGAGTACCGGAGTGCCGGGTGGATCATGCGCTCGAGGTCCTCGCTGCGTCTGTCATCAGGATGCTTGCCTCCGCTCACCCAGCCGAGCCGGGTGGAGATCCGCCAGGCGTGGGTATCCACCGGGAAGACCTGCCGGTCGAGCGAGTACATCAGCACGCAGCGCGCCGTCTTGGGGCCGACGCCGGGAAGCGACAGCAGGTACCTCATCGCGTCGTCGTCGGAGAGGCCGCGCAAGAACCTGAGCGATGTGATGCCTCGGTCGGCATGGATCCGGCTGAGCAGGCTCTTCAGCATCGCAACCTTCCGCTTCGCGAAGCCCCCGAAGCGGATCAGCGATTCAACCTCTTCCGCTGGCGCCGTGCGGATCCGATCCCAGCTTCTGTACCGTCGCCACAGCGCCGAGAAGGTCCGCCGGTACTCGGCCTCTCGAGTTTGCGTCGAGAGGACGATGAAGACGAGCTCGCTCAGTGGTTCGTGCTTGTTGTGATGTCGTGGACGACCGTACGCTTGACGCAAGGTCCGCTCGACTCGCGCGATCGCGTCTTGACGCTCCTCGAGAGCAGACTCGGCGAGCAGGTTCAGCACGAAGATCTTTCTATCACTCTAGCGAGCGTCTCTCGTACAGCCGGGCCGCGCTCTCAAGGCGGCGGAATTGGTGCTCGGGAAAACGCGCCGCGTGGAGATGCTGCTTGACCGCCGAGTCGGCTCGCAACGTGAACTCGGTGCCGAGTACCTCGTAGCGCTACTCCTCGTGTGTCCAGCCCTCGTTGCGCGCTAGGCGCGTGGGTCCGTCGAGGGCACGAGCGAGACCGGGCATCTTGAGCGGCGGCGCTTACGCACGAGTTGGCGGCAGCGTGCGCTCGGCTCACGACGCGACTCCGAGCAGCGCATCGTCGCGTGTCCCCTCGCCGCGAGCACCCTGATGCCCGCGACGCTCGACGGCAGGCTGTCTACCGCCGCCCGGTGCGTGCCGGCATGATCTCGGCAGCGCGAGTGCGAGGCACGTCCCATCGCGCAGCGCGCTCGATCTTGATTGCGACCGCCGCTCGCCGAGGCGGCCGATCGCACCCAGGACCTGAGCGATGCGATGCGCAGCCTCGTGCTGCCCGTGCTCGTCGATGTGCCGCCGCTGCGAATGGCTCTCCGAGTTCTGGCGGGAGCTGGTGGGCGACCTGTCTCACCACCTGCGGCTTTCGCGCGAGTTCGGGCATGTGGTGCCGGGGGCAGTCGCGCGCTCACTGCCGCAGACCCGGGAACGTTCGAGTCGCGTCCGCTCCGACATGCACGACCCGGGGGACGACGTCGCCGTCAATGCGATCCCGGTTCAGCGGCACAGCACCGACGTAGAAGGCGCCTTCCGTTCGGCACCACCGACCGCGACGCCACCGCGACCGAACGCCTCATCGCGCGCGTAGGCGGAACGACGTCGTACACACCGATCGCGCCCACGTATCCGGGGCACGCAGCCGGCGATCCGCGTCCAAGAGCCCGCGCGGTCTTCACGTTCCGACAGCCGACGGCGATGACGGTCCGCGATCGTCTGCAGGCAGCGGCACATCAACCGCGCCGCTGCAGGCACCGCCCCGTCTACTGCCTGGCGGTTGTCCGGGGTGACGCATCGGTACGTGCGCAGAATCCTCTTGACACGTACGTACAAGGCGCTAAAAGAGGCTCGGAACGTACGTACGAGCTGAAATTTCGCGCAACATCGTGCGTGCAACAGGCGCTCAAGGAGGAAAACGCCATGAAGAGCATCATCGAGGACGTGTTGGTTAGCCATGACTGCGGTCAGGAAGTCTACGAGGTCGTTACAACGGCCCGCGACATTCACCAGATGTACAAGCACGGGCTGCTGGTGATCGACCCGTCGCGGCAGCGCGGTATCAACACGGTGAGCAACAAAGAGGTGGTCAAGAAGGAGAAGGTCGACCGCTGGACCTCAGCACTCATCAAGGACGAGGCCGTCTTCGGGCAGCTGAGTTGGAACTTCCGCCCGGATGAGTCGAAGACGTACTACGACCCCGACAAGAAGCAGTTCGTGATCGAACACGGCACAGCGACCCTGCCCGACTCGGCGCACCGCCACCGCGCGATCTTCCAGGCCGTCGAATCGGTCGCGAAGGGCTCGTCCTTCGACCTCAACATGAAGTTCTCGGTGCGGATCTGGAGAGTGCCCGCCGACATGGAGAACGACATCTTCTACTTCATGAACCAAGAGGGCGACAAGGCCGACGCCACGCGCAGCAAGTGGCTCGCGCAGAAGAACTCCGGCCAGAAGATCGCCGCGACAGTAGTCCGACGGTCGAAGCACATGACCGAGGCGAACGTCGAGACAGTGTCCAATACGTTGTCGGCGAAGAATCCGCGCCTGACCGCGTTCAACACGATGTCGGTGGCGTTTGAGACGTCGTGGAGCGACATCGCCGAGGACAAGATCGAGTCGGTGGCCGACTGGTTCTGTGACTGGTGGGAGCACCTCGTCGAAGTGCGCCCCGAGCTCGGAAAGCTGTCCCTCGCCGAGCGTCAGAAAGTCCGGAAGGAGTCGATTGTCGCTTCGGCGCTCGCGATCCATGGCCTGATCGCGCTCGCCCGCCGATTCTACGACGACCATGCCGGCTTCGAGCAGCTCGCCCCCTTGGCGGACCCGGTCGACATCGACGGCAAGCAAGTCGACCTCTTCTCGGTGCAGAACCCGCAGTGGCTCGAGCTTGGAATTCTCGTGCCGTCGACGGCCAAGGGCGGCACTTCGCTGACCGTTCGCAACGCCCTGCAGACCCGGCGTGTGATGGCCGACACGCTCGCGGCCAAGCTCGGCCTGCTTCCACAGAAGCTCGTGGAGAACGCAGCGTAAGAGGACTCGCATGGTTCCGACCCCCCGCGATCGAGGTCCTGAGGGAAACGTCATCAAACCGAGGGGCGGCCGTCGGCCGCCCCTCGGCCGTTCGTTCGCCCAAGGCTCGAGACCGCATTCTCGTAACGAGGCGTGCTCCACTCGAATGGAGCGACTTCTCGTGGGGCCGGGTGTACCAGCATCGTCTTCGCAGCCTCGGCTCGTTGCCGCTCCTCGGCCTGGGGGGCCTCGTCGCGGTGCGCAGGAGCGAGCTCCTTGACGGACGCCCCAATCATGGGGTGTATCGTGTAGTTGACAAGACTTCACTCACCGCCTCGCAGCGTGGGCCACGCGCTTCGAAGACGAACCGGCGCTGGTCCATGCCCGTGCCCTGGAGATCTCATGACCGCCACCAACAGCCAGCTACCCGACGAGTTCTTCATCTTCCTGAACCAGAATCGGTTTCAGGCGCAGAGCAACTGGAACCTTACTGGAAGGCTTCTGTCTGCGGCGTTCATGGGTGCCTTCCGAAGCCTGGTACCTGTCGGAAGTGTCGTGTCTCGTTCGACGGCTGGCCAAAGCCCGAAGACCGTCAGAGCAAACTCCATCCTCCAAGATGATCCCTTTCTCATCAAGCAATACGTCGATGGGACGCTGGACTACCTGCCCTTCATCCCGAATCCGTCCTACTTCGGTTTCGCCAGTCTCTTCGGAGTAGCAGCAACCAGCGAATACCAACTCGAGTACGACGCGGAGATCACGCGTCGAGAGCTCTTCCCCTTCGCTCCATCTCGTCTGTCTGCGATTTTTGCATTCGACACCAAAGAGACGTGCCAGCAGGTGAGCGACCTATACAAGTGGCCGATCGACCAAGTGCAGCGGGTCCGACTCTTGCCGCACGAGCACTCTCGAGTCTTGAGAGTGAACATGGAACTCGTCTCGCTCGCGCGACTCTCGTACCGTGGCGACGGGCACCTTCCGCCGGAACACACTCGGGCGCTTTGGCAGAGCTACTGGTCTGGCGCGGACAGCGGTTCGTTGTCGGTTTTCGTGAATGGGGCGCACCAGATGGTCCCGAGCGGGTGCATCTGGGAGTACCTGATCGAGGGAGTCCTCGAGGCGGTGCCGTCGTGAAGGCGACCATCCATTCGTGAACTTCGGTGCGCTGCCGCTTGTGCGCGGCGCGCACCGGCTCCGGTGAGTCGATACAGCGCTCGCTTCTCAGCGGGCCGTTCCTGGCGACTCGTCGCGTAGAACACGCGAGGGGCTAAGAGTCCCGACAGGTGATGCCTCTCGCTCGGGTGGCGCGACGGACCTTGGACGTCCCGTTCGTTACCCTGGGAAGATGGAGCAGGGTTACATCTCGTCGGCCTCATCGAACCTGACCGATGTCATCGTGTCGCTTCTCGACAGTCTCGCGCGCCGCACTCTCGTTCCTCCCAACGAGGTGCAAGCAAGCCCTCCCGAGAACGGACAGGCATGCGCGGCGATCGCGCTCGTGGCGATCGTTATCGAGGGGTCGGTCAACCGGTTGCGCTACTTCGTGGACAACGAACGGTGCGCGCCAACGGAGGGTGCTGGAATGGGGCGGAAGCGGGGACACGTCCTCGATTGGCTCAAGGGCCAATTGGGCTCCGACCTGCACGACCGATGCGAGGAGGTCTTTTGCGTGCGGGACGTGATCGCACACGCTCATACCTGGCAAGCCAAGACGGATCCGTGTCCTTCACTTCACTTCGCGGAGCAGCCACGGCTCCACCGGTACGGCGATCAGCGGTTCCTCCGCGTGATTGACCAGGTCACCCGGCGATCTCGAGTGCTTCGGCTCAACGCGTTCCCGACGCGCATCTGGCGGCGCGACGCGTACCTCGCCTACCAGACCATGATCGACACCATCATGGCGCTCGAGCCGCTCGATCCTACCCGGATGAACTTTTCGAACTGGGGATCCTACTCGTTCGACGGGAAGCATCTGCTGCTTCCCGACATCGCACGATCCCTGCCGATCCCAGATGACGAGTGACAGGCCGGATACTTCGTCGTCGCCGTGGTACGAGTCGAACCGCATGGCACGGCGCGGCACGCTGGTGATGGGCACGGCTGGGGGTCCGAAGGAGAACGTAGCGTTCGACTTCTCTGACGACGAGTGGGTGCTGCTCGAGCGGTTTGCCGCTCGCGTGGACGAACTCATGGACTCGGCGGCCGTGCGCGCCGTGTTCGACGGTGGCGTCTCGATCGCATGGGACCACCAAACCGGATGGAAGCCTGTCGACAAGTCGAGGCTACCCTCCAAGGACGACCTGAACGCGTTCCTTGGGTACCTCCGGCCGATCATCCTCGAGACCGAGCCGTGGTCGTTTCAGCGAGCCATGACGATCATCGGACGCTGCGGACCTCGGAGCGCGTGGAAGGCGATCCGTGACCGCTACAACGGTGCTCGCTACGAGAGGATGTTCTCTGTGTCGGTCACGCTCCCAGCCGGCGCTGACGATCCCAGTGTGCTCGTGCTCAACGCCCGGGACACGCTTCGGCTGTGGATCAACGCGTTCGGCTACCACGAGGACACGGACAAGGTGGCCATGTTCGAGCGGTTCTTCAGGGACGGCTTCCCTACGCCGGATCACGTCAGAGGCTTCGCGATCGAGATGCTGATCGAGAAGGCGATCGCTGCGATCGACCTCCGAGAGGTCATTGGGATGTTTCAGGCCGGCCCCGGCGCTTCCTGCGTATTGGCTCGCCGAAGCCCGTCTGTTCGACCGATGTCATGACGTGAGACTGTCGCGGTTTCTCGAAGGAGGGATCGCGATCGTGAGCGAAGCAGCAGAGCTACGACGGCGCGTGATGGCGCTCGGTCGGCGGACGCGCGGCGCGCGCATTCCCGGCGACCTGCGCGCGGAGGTTGCGCTCGCGTGGAGCGCCGGCGATCTCATGGTTGTCGATCCCGCCGGCGTCCCGTTGCTCGCGGCGGCGTGCCTGTACTGGGCGATCGACAACAACCACACGCAGCGCGTGTCGTTGCGCGATCCGGTGACGATCGGACGATCGTGCAATGGAAGGCAGCAGGCGCCGCCGCGGGAAATCTCGCCCCTGCCGTGGCAATCGGTCGGGCGCGGCTACCGGCCACGGAAATCATCGTTGGCGCACTGGCCCTTGGGGGATCAGCTACGGTGCGAGCATCATGCTCGACGTCTACGCGCTGCGCCTTGTTGGCGCAGCGCGCGAGGCCGCCTACTTCGCCACCGTGCCCTTCTTCGGTGCGATCCTCGCCGTCCCGTTACTCGGTGATCAGGTCGGGCCACGCGAAGGTGTCGCCGCGGTGGCGATGGCGCTCGGCTGCTCCTGCGCGAGCGGCACGAGTATCGAGCACGCGCACACGCACGCGAGCACCACCCACCTGCACGATCCGCCCGTCGCGGACGGCGAGGTGCACACCACCGTCACGAGCACGGGCAGCTTGAGCACAGCCATCCGCACCTGTCTAACGCGCGTCACCGGCACCAGCTGAACCGCCCCGGGTTTCCCGGAGGCTCCTTTTCTTGGAAAGGGAGGGGCCATGGCGAGACCGAAGAGGTTCGCACCGGAGGTGCGAGAGCGAGCGGTTCGACTCGTCCTGGAGCATCAGGATCAGCACGAGTCGCAGTGGGCGGCGATCTCCTCGATCGCGGGCAAGATGGGCTGCTCGCCCGAGACGCTGCGAAAGTGGCTGCGGCAGGCCGAGTGTGATCGAGGCGTCCGCACGGGGCTCACGAGCAGCGAGCGTGATCGTCTGAAGGATCTAGAGCGGGAGAATCGCGAGCTGCGCCGCGCGAACGAGATCCTGCGCAAGGCGTCGGCGTATTTCGCACAGGCGGAGCTCGACCGCCGACCGAAGTAATGGTCGCCTTCATCGACGACCACCGGCGCGACTACGGGGTCGAGCCGATCTGCGAGGTGCTGCCGATCGCCCCGTCGACGTACTACGCGTGCAAGGTGCGCGTGGCGAATCCGGAGCAGCGATCGCGGCGAGCGAAACGCGACGAGGTGCTGCGCGAGCACATCGATCGCGTGTGGAACGCAAACTTCCGCGTCTACGGCGTGCGCAAGGTCTGGCGACAGCTTCGCCGCGAGCAGGTAGACGTGGCGCGCTGCACGGTCGCACGCCTGATGCGCCAAATGGGCGTCGCAGGCGCGGTGCGCGGCCGGAGGTTCAAGACGACCACGGTGCCCGACACGTCGGCCACGCGCCCGGCGGACCTCGTGAAGCGCGCGTTTGCTGCGACGCGACCGAACCAACTCTGGGTCGCCGACCTGACCTACGTCCCGACGTGGAAGGGCTTCGTCTACGTCGCGTTCGTGATTGACGTCTTCGCGCGGATGATCGTTGGCTGGCGCGTGTCGACGTCGCTGCGCACGGACCTCGCCCTCGACGCGCTTGAACAAGCGCTGCACGCGCGGCCGAACGGCGACCGACTCGTGCATCACAGCGATCGCGGCGTGCAGGGTGGATTCAATCGGTCGTCGCAACACCTCAGCACGGAGGTGTTGTATGGGAAGGCGACCTGGGTGGATGGAGATGCAGACGGGGCGGACGGCGATGCGATCGCCTGGTCGACCGCCGGTGCGGCGCGATGTGGAGCGGGGGTTCTGGGTGAAGGTTGCCGCGGGTCTGTCGAGCGAGGAGGCCGCAATCGCGTGTGGCGTGTCCGGCCCCGTAGGTGTGCGCTGGTTCCGCGAGCGTGGCGGTATGCCATCGATCCAGCTCGGCCGTCCGTCGGGCAGGTACTTGTCGTTCACTGAGCGCGAGCAGATCGCGTTGCTCCGAGGGCAAGGCCTCGGCGTGCGAGCGATCGCCCGCGATCTTGAGCGAGACCCGTCGACGATCTCGCGCGAGCTGCGCCGCAACGCGGCCACGCGTGGCGGCCAACTCGCGTATCGAGCATCGATCGCGCAGTGGAAGGCCGAGTTGCAGGCCCGTCGCCCAAAGACGGCGAAGCTGTCCTCCCAGCGGTCGCTTCGCGAGTATGTTCAGGATCGGCTTGCTGGCACGATCGCACGGGTCGACGGAGCGCGCGTTCTCGGTCCGAAGGTTCGGTTCGTCGGTCGCCGTCACGGCCGTGGATCGGACCGTCGTTGGGCAACGTCGTGGAGCCCTCAGCAGATCTCGAACCGGCTGAAGCTCGACTTCCCCGAGGACGAGACCATGCGAATCTCGCACGAGGCGATCTACCAAGCACTGTTTATCCAGAGCCGAGGTGCTCTCAAGCGCGAACTCGTCGCCTGCCTGCGCACCGGGCGAGCGCTGCGTGTACCCAGGGCACGCGCGCGGAACCGCGGTAAGGCGTTCGTCACTCCAGAGATCATGATCACCGAGCGCCCGCCTGAAGTCGCTGACCGAGCAGTGCCGGGTCACTGGGAAGGGGATCTCATCATCGGGCTCAACAAGTCCGCGATCGGCACGCTCGTGGAGCGCGCCACTCGATTCACCATGTTGCTGCATCTGCCGCCGATGGAGGGCCACGGTCAGCAGCCGCGAGCGAAGAACGGACCGCCGCTCGCCGGTCACGGCGCCGAGGCAGTGCGTGACGAGATTGTCAGGGTCATCGGTGCGCTTCCCGAACATCTCCGTCGATCGCTTACCTGGGACCAAGGAACCGAGATGGCTCAGCATGCGCAGCTTCGCATCGACACCGGGCTCGCAATCTACTTCTGTGACCCGCACAGCCCGTGGCAGCGCGGTACGAACGAGAACACCAACGGTCTCCTGCGCCAATACTTTCCGAAGGGCACCGACCTTCACCGGCACCGTCGCGAAGAACTTGACGCCGTCGCACTCGCGCTGAACACCCGACCACGCAAGACGCTCGGATGGCGGACTCCTTCCGAGGCGCTAGACGAACACTTGCGTTCGATTCAGAAGGACACCGTTGCGACGACCGGTTGAACCCAAGCAGTACCTCTCGATTCGCTACACCGAGCGCCTCGCAGACGCGGGCATCGAGTCTTCCGTTGGCACCGTCGGCGACTCGTACGACAACGCGCTCGCCGAGACCGTTATCGGCTTGTACAAGACCGAGCTGATTCATCCCCGGGGCCCATGGCGGAGCGCCGACCACGTCGAGTTCGCCACGCTGACCTGGGTCGATTGGTTCAACAACCGAAGGCTGCTGGAGCCGATCGGGCACATCCCGCCCGTCGAGTACGAGGCGGCGTACTACAGCACTCAGGACACTCCGGCCGCTGCGGTCGGACTCACGTAAACGAGTCTCCGAAGAAGCCGGGGCGGTTCAAGCATTGAAGCACCAGTGTCGTACGCTGAGACGCGCAAGCTCGCGTGTCGCCCCGCGATGTCAGTCGTTGGACTGCAGGACCTCGATGGCCTCTAGCGCCACCCCGCTCTTCTGAGCGGCTTCGGACACCAGGTCGCGAGAGATCGAACGATCTCCGGTCAGAGTCACGAGCATAGCGTCGGGCCTCTCCGGGATGTGCGCGGAGGTCCACCTGAGATGATCGATCATCGCCCCGCGCTGCCGGGTAAGCTCCCGCAACTCGATCGCCACGTCATCGACACGAGCGGCATCCCAGAGGTCGCTGATGAACCGCACTCCGAACCGGCCTGGTGGCAGGGACACGCTGGAAAAGAGCAGGGGCGGTCGCTTCGACACGTGACGGACCAGAACGTCTTTGGCACCGTCATTCTCTATCCAGCGGTAGTCACCGATTCTCGGCACACCGACAGGCCAGAGGACTGCCCTCGGCCAACCTTCGCGAGCCGTCAGATCATTCCAGAAGCTTCGCAGCCACGTCGCGTTGACACCTCCCATGAGCTCGGGTGCAACCTGCCATCTGACGACGACCAGAACGTCTCCGTTACGCTTGAGCTGACTACCGATGTTCAAGCGAGTGAAGATCGCTGTGAGATCGGCCGCGACGGTCTCGTCGTACGGCCGCTCCCACGTGGTGAACATCTCGCCGGGTTCCCAGACGCCAAAGGGCGCGAGCGGCGATGTGCGAGCAGCGAGCTTGAGAATGAGGTCATTGCCCTTGAGGTGAAAATCAATCCCCTCAAACGCTTGTCGTCCGTCGTTGAACCCACAGCGAGCCGTCAGCGTGAAACGATCTCGGATCGCGACTGCCGCCGGTTGGGCTCGTGGATCGAGACCTACAGCGAGCAAGCGCTCTACCGCCGGCAAGTTTTCAAGGATGGTCTTAGCCATCGGAAAGATGCTGAGGTCCCTGGCGGTTCGGGTGATCTCCAATCTCCATCTGAAGCGAGACAGAAATGCCCCTGCTGGGAGCATGCCGATGCCCTTCATCATGCTGGCCCAGAACATCGGAACATGGCTGGGGTGCTTCTTGAACTTGACTTCGACGCGAAGACGACTTGGACCCTCAAGGAGCCAATCTGGCTCACCGTCAAGCCGCTGAGTCTCACGCGGCACCCAGCCAAGAGTGATGAGGCGATCGAGAACGAGCCACTCCGCCTCGGACGAGTCCAAGTCGCCGAGCAAGGCCAACGCGGACTTCGACTCGGGGCGCTTCTCCTGGAACGGAGCGATCACTGGCCACTCGCCTTGCGCGGCAACGCGCAGGCGATCGAACAGTAGGCTGTAGAAGTCCAATCGCGTCCGTTGCCGCGGCAAACAGGCGAGCGTCGCCAGATCCTGGACGAGGTCGACAAGGATGGCCTCATCACCCAGCAATCGGACAATCTCCTGCAGGCGCTGCACGAGCGGCCGCAGCGACGGCTCGGACTCGAACTCAAGAACCCTGGCTCGCCAGTCCTGGGGAAGCGTCCGAACGAGATCCATACCCGCGGTCTAGCAACAGCAACGCGCTGCAGCGACCTCAGCGAAAAGTCGCCTCGCCTCTACGGACGTGTCGGGCGGCTACATGCTGCCGCTTCTGGCGTCAGTCGATCGCGCGCAGTGCATCGAACCGGAGGTGGAGCGTCGGTACGACGAGCATGTTGAGCGCCGTCGACGACATCCGCACGCGCGTAGATCAGAGTGTCGCGCTGCCGGCCGGCTACCACATTGAGTACGGCGGGCAGCTCGAGAGCGCGTCCGAGGCTTTACGGACGCTGTTCGTCCTTGGTGCACTCGTCACTGTCGGCATCGTCGTGCTCCTGATCATCGCGCTGCGCTCGGCGAGGGACGCGCTGCTCGTGGTCGTGAACCTCCCGCTTGCGCTGATCGGCGGCGTCGTTGGCGTGTTCCTCTCCGGCGGTGTGCTCTCCGTCGCATCGCTGATCGGGTTCATCACTTTGTTCGGCACGCGACGCGCAACGGGCTCATGCTTGTCTCGCACATCCGCCACCTGGTCGAAGAGGAGGCGCAACTGATCTCGAGCGCGCCGTCCGGAGAGGCGCGCTCGAGCGACTGAACCCGATCCTGATAACCGCTCTCGCCGCGGGGCTTGCGCTGATCCCGCTCGCGCTCGAGGCGGGCGAGCCTGGCAGCGAGATTCAGGCGCCGATGGCGATCGTGATCCTTTGCGGACTGCTGTCGTTGACGCGTTCCAGAAGCGCGGGGCCTGCAGTGGCTCCGTCGGGAGCAACGCACCTGTGACCGCGTCCCACGTGCTGCTCGAGCCGATGAGCCCCGCGAGAAGCTCGCGGTTGCGCGACAGCGTCGCCTGTTCGGTCGCCAGCCGCGCCCGAGCAGTGGCCTGCTCGCGATCGATGCGCATCGCATCGTACCCCGAGGCTTCACCTGCCTGCTTGCGCCTGGCGACGATCGCGGCGACGCGCGAGCCCTGGCCAAGCCATTCCTCGAGTGCCGCTACGCGACGCTGTTCCAGCAGCGTCGCGTAGAAGCGCTGCCGGATGTCGGCACGGCGCGCGATCCGGAAGTCCTCGCCTTCGGCCTGCGCGGCACGCACCCGATGCTCCGCCGCGCGGCCGCGCGTGAAGCGTCGTTCGGCGACGTCGATCGTCTGCGAGACGCAGCCGTACTGCTCGGTCGTCCCCGCACCCGTGGAGGTCTCTTCGCGCTGATACGAGAGGACCGGGTTCGGCCAACGTCGCACGCGCTCGGGTTGGCCTTCGGCCTGCTGGATCCCGCCTTCGACCACGTCGCCGATGGCAGACTCGGCGAGTCCAAGACGGACGGCTTCGCTCTCGGTGATCGATGCGGCTTCAGCTTTGCCGACGCCGCACGAGGAGAGGCACCACAACCACGAGGACTGTCAAAGACCGATCGATGCTCGGTCTTTGACGCCAGCCGACAATGCCATGAACACGCTGCTGCGACATCGCCCGACCTACTTGACCAACGAGGTGAGCTAGCGTCTCGACTGCGTGGTGCAGCGGGAACGCGAACACGGTGATAATCGCCAGCGTCCGGCAACCCACGCGACGCGGTGGCGACGCCGTGGGGTGATCGCGGGCGCCAGCAGCGCCTCGATGCGGGACCCGACGCTCGCCTCACCGAACGCGAGGGCGAGCTGGTTCGGTCGCACGTCCGCAGCCAGCTGCTCGACCGCGAGGATCGCATCGGCGACGCTCAGCGAGCTGCCGACAGCCCGAGCGGCCTCGGCATCGGCGGCGAGCTCGGTCGCAACAACCAAGTCCTCAAGCCGAATCCGCCGCGTCGCCGGAGTGTGGAGTCGCGCGAGGCGGAGGCGAGGGCGCGCATCACCACGTCGCGGCGCCGCTCGTGCGCTCTCTCGTGCGCAATCGCCGCCTCGAGAAGGTTCTCCGGAAGCTGCTCCCGCAATGCGTCCGACACCAGCACGCGCGGTCGCAGTAAGTAGACCGACGGTCAAGGCCATCGGAAGCGAGCAACGAACCCATCCGATGCGAAACTCGCCGTCGGTCTCCGCCCGGGCGAGTAGCGGCTCGATCGCACGATGGGCGCGCCGTAGCGCCCGGGCTGCGCGCACCACGGCGCGCAGCCCAACTGCGGCAAGAAGTGCGAGCACCGACCATGCAAGTGCACTTCCTCCACCGGGGGATTGGTGGATCACGCAGAGGTGGACGTGGTGGTCAGGGTGCGTGACGCAGTGATCCCACGACCTCGCGGACGACCAGCTGCAGGAGCGAGGGCAGAACGCAGGCGACGGTCAGAGTCAGCGCGAGAAGAAGCGGCAACGTGATCCAGGTGAGCACGAGCCCGACGCGCTCAGCGGCGCGCCGGCGCAAGATCCGGTGCCGCACCTGCGGGTACAGGAGCGCGGTCGAGAGCGAACCCGCAGCCCCGTAGAGCAGCGTCGCGAGCAGAACGAGCCGGACGAGCGTGAGGATCACTTCTTCGCTTCCCGTTCTTTGCGTTCGCTAACCAAGTGCCCGAGACGGCTCAGCTCGCTCTTGCCGACGCGCGCGGTGAGGTCCACGAACGCGGCGAGAACCGGCTCGAGCTTGCCGCCGAGGAGATCGCGCACGACGCCGTGCATGACCTCGGCGCCGTACTCCTCTCGCGAGACGCGAGGCGCGTAGACGTAGGCGTGGCTCACCTTCTCGCGCGTGAGAAGACCCTTCCGGTAGAGGCGCTCGACGGTGGACTGCACGGTGTTGAGCGTGATGCGGCGGGGCTTGCCGATCGCGGCGAGGACAGCCTTCGCGTCGGCGCAGCCCTCATCCCAGAGGTGAGTCATGGACTGCCCGCTCGAACTCGCCGAGCGGCGTCGGACTCTTGGGATCCGCCATGGCTGAGGCGTACGTGCTCCAAAGACCGATTGTCAATCGGTGTTTGGTTTGCTTGCGTCCAGTGCCCGGCCGCTGGCGGCGCGTGAACGTCGCCGCCGGGCGCCTCGGAGCCCGCCGCAATGCGCAGCGACAACCCCACGAGCGTAGCGACGTCCCAGACGTTTAGGCGGCAGCTCTCGTGGGCGTCGTCACGCATTTCGCGGTAGGAGGAGACGTGGCGGTCGTCGTCGTAGACAAGTGCTACCTGCAGGGTGCTTCGCGCGCCGAGGTCGCGAACCTTCTCGCTCAGCACCACACCGTCATGCCGGCGGCGCTGCTCCACGAGCTGCTCACGGGCGATGAGAGAGAGCGAGCTCGGTGTTTTTCAGTGCTGCCCCCGCGAGACAACCCGCTCCTTGTCGTGGAAGATCCCGGTCCGCTGATCCGCTACGAGGCGAGCAACCGGCGCCCGTGCACGCCGCTCACCGATCATTGCTTGAAGGGGGCCTTCAAGTTCAATCCCCGCCTCAACGGGAACGAGTTCGTGATCTCCGATGAAGCCAAGAGAGTCTTGGCCGCCCGAGACCAGGAGATCGCGCTGGGGATCGAGGGATACCGTGAGGCCTACGGCCTCATCCCGAACTTCTTTCCCGAGCTGATCGGCCTACGACCCGGAGAGAAGCCGGAGCTCGTGGCTCGGATCACACGCGACATCGCCACCGCGCCGGAGATCCTCAAAACGTTCTACGACGCGATCCGCCCCGAATTCCTGCCACCCGTCTCCCTGATCGACGAGGACTGGGTCATCTACCGGTGGGCGCAAGTTCGATTGCTCGATGCCGTGGACACGTTCTCCAGGTACGGCGCCGGCGGCCGGCCTCGCGGGGAGAAGGCCGTCAACGCGCACATCGATGTCGAGTACACCATCCTCGCCTCGCTGGCGGGAGGGCTCGCGTCAAGAGACAAGGAGATGATCAACCGGTTCCGTCTTCTTCGACCTGACGGGGTACTGATCTCGTAGCAGGCGCGAGCGCTCGGCCACGACTGCCATGCACGCGCCCTGGCTACTGGCTGGTGAAGCTGGTCTCGCCGACGCTCCGCCTCGTCCGGAGCGCCGCCGGAGAATTGGTCCGTCGGAGCCGACCCGCTTGTGATGGTGGGTGCGCCGACGGCGCCAACGCGACGAACTGCGCCGCGCGACTCGGCGCTTCATCGCCTCGTCGCGGAACCGGCATGACAAGTCCGCACCGCTCGAGTCCCACGGCCGATCGTCCAATGGTCAACGCCCTCAACGTGACCGTCAAGCCGTCGTCGGGGCTCTCCTGATTCGTACGCCTCTCCGCTGGGACGCGCGGACATCGAGAGCTTCGACTAGGAGAACAGGTATCTAATCAGAACTCCCAGAGCGTTCGCCGCCCCCGCGCGTTCTCGAGTAGAGACGTTCCTGAGCGCTCGCTCACTCCAGGCCCGCCACCGCGTCTCGACGTCATGCGGAGCGGCGCGAGGAGGCCGCGCGAACCTCCCGCCCCTTCATCGCTGCCAGCATCTCGCGCAAACTTTCGAGATCGGCTCCGTCTGCGATGGCCTTGATCTGGCGCCGGAGGTCCTTCTCGTTCATCCGAACCCACGAGAAGTTGAACAGGTCCACGAGTTCCGCCTCGAGGGCCACCGCGAGCTTCATCAGGAAGTCGAGCGTCGGGTTCTCCCGACCGCGCTCGACCGAACTCACGTACTTCGGGTTGGCGCCCATAACCTCTGCCAACTCCTCCTGCGAAACTCCGCGCCCTCCGCGGAGCTCCTTGATCCTCTTCCCGAGCAGCACCCGATCGTCCATTCCCGGCCCCCGGTTGGAACGATGGCCGGGAGATGGTCGGATCGACACAGTGCGACAGACAGAATTCGTCTCACGTTTCCTGGCGTTGCATGGAATGACCTCTTGACAGCACCCAGAAAGTGCCGCGAGATACTGGTTGCTGCCATGAATCGCGACGGTCGGGACTGCCAACGGCTCGGCCGCGCTAACGAGGTCACATCTCCATGCGATCCAGCCCTCCCGCTCGCCTCGCCGCCGTGCTGCTCGCAATAGGTCTCGTGGCGCCGCAGCCGTCAGAGGGGAAACCTGGAAACATCGCAACGTACGCCGGCGCGCCCGGTGAAGGGGAGGCGCTTCAGCTGGGCCAGATGCCCGTCGCCGTGGCCAGGCATGGCGCCTTCATCTACGTGGCGGACGGCGCGTTCTCGGTGGTCCGCCGGATTGACGCGGTCGCTGGCTTCGAGACAGTCGTCGCCGGCAATGGCACCTTCGGCTTCTCCGGAGACGGCGGTCCGGCGATCGCAGCGCAGCTGAACACTCCAGCCGGGATCGCGCTTGACGCTGACGGCAACCTCTACATAGCGGACTCGCAAAACAATCGAATCCGCCTCGTGGACGCGGCCACAGGGACCATCACAACCATCGCAGGAGCCGGATCCGCGGGGTTCAGTGGCGATGGCGGACCTGCGCCGCTCGCCGAGCTCAACGCTCCGACAGGCTTGCTCATCGACGACAGTGGCGGCGTCCTGATTGCCGACTCGGGCAACGCGCGCATCCGTGCGATCTCCGAGGGCACTATTTCAACCGTTGTCGGCGGAGGAACAACGGGGCTCGGCGACGGCGGCAACGCGAAGTCCGCCTGGCTTTCCTGGCCGACTGGCCTGGCATTCGCCCCGGCAGGCGGGCTCTACACAGACCTCTTGATCGCCGACATTGGCCACAACCGCGTTCGCCGGGTGTCAGGCACCACTGGCACGATCACCACCGTTGCAGGGAACGGCCAAGAGGGTTTCGGCGGCGACGGAGGTCCCGCCCTCGATGCCAAACTCGCGCGCCCTTGGGGTGTCGCCTCCGACGGCGTCGGCAACATACTCGTTGCCGACGCCGGCAATCACCGAATTCGTCGGGTCGACCCTGGGACCGGAATCATCACCACCATCGCAGGAACCGGGAGTCGTGGATTCAGTGGTGACAATGGCGCACCAAGCACGGCCCAGCTCGCCGGCCCTGCGGCTGTACTCATCGACGCCGCTGGAGATCTCCTCATAGCGGATCGGGACAACTACCGCCTCCGGAAGGTCGATGTCTCGCTCGATTTGATCACGTCGGTCGCCGGCAACGGAACGCCAGGATTTGCCGGCGACGAGGGTCCTGCTGCTGCGGCCCAGCTAGCGTCACCGGTGGATGTCGAACTTGACGCGTCAGGCGATCTCGTCATTGCAGATCGAGACAGTGGGCGCATACGTCGGGTCGATGGCACCGCCGGAATCATCGACACAATCGCAGAACTCGCGCGGCCGCTCGACGTCGCGATCGACGGCACCGGAAATCTCTTCGTGGCCGACGGGACTAGAGTTCGAAGGGTGGATGCCGTTACGGGCGCTATCACGATTGCCGCAGGAAGAGGAGGACCTTCCTTCGGCGGCGACGGAGGCCCAGCGACTGAGGCTGGACTCTCATCACCTAGCGGCGTCGCCCTTGATGCGACCGGGAATCTCTTCATCGCGGACACGGGCAACGGGAGCGTTCGCCGAGTCGACGCTTCGACTGGCACGATCTCGACTGTTGCCGACGGATTTGTAGGCCCGACGTCTCTGGCGATCGACGCCGCGGGAGACGTCTTCGTGGGTGACTACTGGGGCTATCGCGTCTGGAGGATCGACGGCTCGAGCGGCGACGTGATCGCGCTCGCGGGAACTGGGACCGGCGGCTTCTCCGGGGACGGCGGGCCCGCGACCTCCGCTGACATCTCGAACGTGAGCAAGATCGCTCTGGACGAGAGCGGGAACGTCTTGCTTGCAGATACCTCCAACAATCGGCTTCGCAAGGTGAATGCAGCGACGGGCGTTATCACGACCGTCGCTGGGGTTGGAGGCAGCGACTTCTCGGGCGATGGCAGCCCCGCAGAGTCGGCCAACCTTGTCTTGCCGTCCGCCGTCGCCGTCCGCGATGACGGCACCATCTTCGTTGCTGATCGCCGCAACCATCGCGTCCGGCGAATCGAACGATCCGGTACGAACTTCTACACCTGCTATGGAGCAACGAGGCTGACCGTTCCCTCGGGTAGCGCCTTCCCGACACGATCGAGATCGGTTCGGGATCCGCTAGCTCTAAGAACCTACAAGTTCACCGCGATCGCGTCGGTCTGTGCAGCGGCCACCCGGCACGTGGCGAGTCCCTCATTTTGGCCAGTGTACCCCGACGTCTACCTGACGAGTTACTTGACTACGGCGGCGACGACACCTCCACAGGAGCCGTTTACCCCGCTGAGCCGAAGCGTGCGGGATCAGCTCGGGAGCTTTGCGCTCAAGGTTCTGAGGCCAACGAATCAGCTGCTTCGATCTCGCATGCATGATCTCGGAATCGAAAATGCGTGCACGATGAGCGCCGACTGCGGAGCCGGCACAAGCTGCATCGATGGCCGATGTCTTGAGAGTCCGTTGCCGCGAATGGCGCGACCCCGCCGGGATCTCGGCGTCGACAACTTCAGTTGCTACGCGGTGCGGCTCAAGAAGCGGAGCAAGCCGTATACGCCGGACCGCCTCGTCACCATCGAAGACGGGATCGGTGGTTCGTCCCTCTATGACGTGATGAAGCCGACCCGCCTGTGCCTCCCGGCCGACGTGGGTTCTCAGACCCCTGGTGCGGAAGCCGGTGCCGATGCCCTCCTGTGCCACAAGCTGAAGCGGTCAGACAGCGGTGCCTCGCAGCGGCCACCCGCGGCACGGATTCTCGCAGTCCGTGATCATGAGTTCCCGCGGCACGTCGCGGTTACCGGCGAGGCGCACGAACTCTGCGTTCCGGCCACTCTACCTGAGCAATGATGTCTCCGAGCGCAACGATGACATGCCGCACCTTCAGCGGAGAGGTGACGCTGGAAGCGGCGACGCACTGCGCGAAGTGCGAAGGCGACTGGAGCATACAATATAATGAGAATCCTTTTGATCGAAGCGGTAGTACTGTTCACCATTGTTCACTCGACCATCGGACGAGCGGCGGACTTTCAGTTGGAGGACTGGCTGAGCGACGTACGGAAGGCCGATCGCAACGTCGGACAGATCATGAACCTCGGGGAGTCATGTGCTGAGGATGGTGGTGGTGAATGCAAGGATGAGGCTACTCGGTCGAAGATCAAGGCCCTGTGTCGCGAGACGAGCGAACTGAACAAGCGCATCCAGATGCGACAGATGCGTGCCTTTATGAGGCTCGGCGACAACAGCTTTGAGATTGGGCTTACGGTTGGTGCTATCAACGGGTTCGTGTCGACGTTCTGTGACAAGTTGACATGAGTCGCTGCCGAGCATGGCGATGACCACCAACACTGGCGTCGTCAGTCCAAACGACTAACGTTCAGTTGTACTCGTGAGCGTGTCTCTGAGGCGTTCGACGAACCAAGAGAGAGGTACCGTGGGCGAGAACGCGATCGAACCTGAATCCGTACGAAGGCGCGTGAGCAGCATCGCCGCGGCGCGCTACCCCGCCCTCTCCGGATACGCAAGCATCACGCGGGGGTTCGCCTGGATGTGCCTGCTGGGCTGCGTGCTCATCGGCATCGCGACGATCGTGGACTCGGACAACCGCAACGTGGTCGAAAGCCTAGTCGCGCTCTTGCTCTCTGCCGGTATCGGCTATGGCTTGTTCATCGTGATCGGCGCCTCGGGCGACTTCGCAAAGGCGGTCATGGACATCGCGGCGCTCGGTATAGATAGCGCAGAGCGCGATCACGTGATCCACCCCCGATGACGAGTAAGGTCGAGTTGCAGCAAACGCGCGCTCGAGCTCGCGTGGTCGCATCATGTTGTGCAGGTTCGGTGTTCGTCCATCGCCCCCACGCGAGCGTCGCGAAGGACACACCAAGAGTATAGTACGCTGCAGCCTCAGCGCTTTAGTCGCTTGGAGGCTTCTTTCCACATCGATGGCTGCCGCGAGTGACGACGTCTTCCTGCCAACGCAATGCCGGCCGAACATCGTAGGGTTGTGTCGCTATAATTGTGTAGTTGTAAATCTAAGGTTTTGAATCCTGAAGAGAGAAGTGGGAAGCTCCTCGTGAGCAAGTCCAAAGACCACCTCCGTTGGCGCGGAGGCCGAGGAGACTTCCCGTGGCAGAAAGTGGCGAGTTCGAGACCATCACGCAAGAGGGCCTGCGCACCGATCTGCGCTCCCTGTTCCAGGGCGCGATCCGCCTCGTGCTGG
>Ga0268299_1002175_pt1 | contig 25571 bp, 15 predicted proteins | sample NOBtaG_FD_193484 | JGI IMG/M metagenome (GOLD analysis project Ga0268299, IMG submission 193484) | Activated sludge microbial communities from bioreactor in Nijmegen, Gelderland, Netherland - NOB reactor | ecosystem: Engineered > Bioreactor > Aerobic > Activated sludge | place: Netherlands...
CCGACAGTCATTTTTCGGGCGAATCGCGCAGGTACTCGGCAATAGTGAAATCGACGACGATACCTGGGACGATATTGAAGCGATTCTTATCCAATCCGATATGGGTGTTGATACCACGCAAAAAGTGCTTGACGAACTCAAAGCCCGTGTCCGCCGTGAGGGAATCACGCGCAGCGAACAATTACAGAAAGCCCTGCGCGAGGTGTTAGCATCGCTGCTGAAAACGCCGCCGACCCTCAATATCAGCGGGCGTCCGCTGTCCGTCATCCTGATTGTAGGCGTCAACGGCTCCGGTAAAACCACGTCGATTGCAAAATTAGCGAATCGCCTTGTCAATAATGGTCGTAAGGTCATCCTGGCGGCGGGCGACACGTTCCGCGCGGCAGCGATTGAGCAGCTTCAAACCTGGGGAGAGCGCATCAATGTCCCCGTGATCGCGGGGCAACCCGGCAGCGACCCGGCAGCCCTGGTTTATGATGCGGTATCGGCAGCCAAAGCGCGCGGCAAAGATGTGCTGATTATCGACACAGCGGGGCGTCTGCACACCAATTACAACCTGATGGAAGAACTGGCAAAAATCAAAGCGGTATGCCAGAAAGTCGTGCCAGACGCGCCCCACGAAGTTTTACTGGTTCTGGACGGCACTACCGGGCAAAATGCTCTGGAGCAGGCGAAAAAATTCCGCGAGATGGTGGATGTGACAGGTGTCATCGTCACCAAACTCGATAGCACAGCCAAAGGCGGCATGGTATTCGCCATTTTCAACGATCTCGGCCTGCCGGTTCATTACGTCGGCCTGGGTGAACGCCTGGGCGATATGGTCTTTTTTGACCCCATGACCTTCGCTAAAAGCTTGTTCGATGAAAATTAGCCCCCGCGCGAGGAAACCACATAAAACCTAAATGGACAATTTAATCAGCCTCTTGACAGAGATGCAGAAGAAAATTGCAGGGCTGATGGAGCGGCTCAACATTGCCGCAAAAATCCGGCGAGCCGAGCAGCTTGAGAGCCAATCCAGCGAACCGGGTTTCTGGGATAACCCCGAAGCAGCACAAAAATTGATGCAGGAACTCTCCTCCCTGCGCGAAGAAATCGAGCGCTGGCAAACTATCGCCAACCGCATTCAGGACGCGCTGGAACTAGCACAGATGGATGATAACAGCCTGCTCGATGACCTGACTAAAGAGGTCGAAGCGCTGAATCCTATCGTCAGCCGAATGTCGCTGGAAGCGCTGCTTTCTGGGCCATATGACCGCGAAAACGCGATTTTTGCGATTCACGCGGGCGCAGGCGGCACGGATTCGCAGGATTGGGCGCAGATGTTGGAGCGCATGTATTTGCGCTGGGCAGAGCAGAACGGCTACAAAGTCGAAATTATCGAGCGCAGCGAAGGCGAAGAAGCGGGCATCAAAAGCGTGATGATGAACATTCGCGGCGATTATGCCTATGGCTATTTGCAGAGCGAACAGGGTGTCCACCGTCTGGTGCGCCTCAGCCCATTCGACGCTGCCAGCCGCCGCCACACCTCATTCGCCAAAGTCGAACTCTGGCCGGATATTCAGAGCGGCATCGACATCGAAATCAACGAAAAAGACCTGAAAATTGACACCTATCGCGCGGGCGGGGCAGGTGGTCAGCATATTCAGAAAAATGATACTGCTGTGCGCATCACCCATATTCCGACGGGCATTGTCGTCCAGTGTCAAAATCAGCGCAGCCAGATGCAAAATCGTGAGCGTGCGCTGCAAATTTTAAAAGCGCGGCTGTTCGAAATGCAGCGCCAGAAGCAGGAAGCCCAACTCGCGGCGCTCAAGGGCGAAAATGTCGATGCCGGATGGGGCAACCAGATTCGCTCCTATGTCCTGCACCCTTATCAGATGGTCAAGGATCACCGCACCAGCCACGAAGTCGGCAACACGGGCGCGGTGCTGGATGGTCGGCTGAACGACTTTATGGAATCCTACCTGCGCGCGAAGATCGAAAATCAGAATCTCGTCCCCATCGTCGAAGAATAATCAAATCACGCGCCAGGGTTTCACGCCGACCTGCTCAAAAAATGGGTCGAGACGCCGCGCCAGTTCTGCCAGGTGATGGCTCGGCACTTGTGGATAGAGATGATGCTCCAGGTGATAAGTCAGCTCTAAAAACAGCGCTGGGATGATGTGACCACGCAGCGTGTGAGTTTGCGTTAAGGGTGTGTCGCCATAATCCTTATGTGGCAGATAAACCGTCAGCAGCGGATAGACCCAGCTACCCACAATCGCCATGACGACATACCCTAAAACCGCCGGAGTCGCATCCCACAGCAAAATCCCACTGATAATCGCAAAAATCGGCACGATGCCCTCGACCACCAGCCACAATCGCTGCCCGAAATTGCCTCGATTGCGCTGGAACGCCCATACCCACAGTCGGCATAAAAAAATTGGCCCGTAGAACAGCGCACCCAGTAAGCTGATTTTCGCCGGATAGCCTTCCGGGTCATCATCGCCAGGAAAGGTGCTGTGGTGGCGATGGTGCGTGGTGCGATAGGCATGACCGCTTTCCAACAAGACAATCCCCATCGCGAACAATGCCCAATCGGTCTGCCGCCGTGTCAAGCCCAATGTGCCATGAACCACGTCATGTGTGACGGTCACAACAGCCACGAAAATCAGAAAAACGATGATCGGAGTCAGCCACCACCAGCCGAGATAGGCTGCCAAAATATAAGCTCCAACGCCAATGAACGGGCGGACAAGCGCAACCCAGCGTTGGCGCGGTGTCGTGTTGAGCAAATCCGCGCCGAGATCATCTAATGTTGGTAAATTCTGTTTTGCTGCATGATTTATCATCATATTGCTCCTGGCGAAATCATCTGACGCAAAGGCGCAAGGAACGCGAAGAAACGCAAAATTTTTCTAAATTCGGCGCTGTCTGGGCAATTCGAACGATTGAAAACGCGAACGGATGGGGCATTGAGAGCCAAGCACACCTTCTGCGACGATCCTACTGCCAAGCACACAGGCCACCGTCCCCAATCCCGGCCACGTGCTGTCGCCCACCATCCAGAATCCGGGGATTCCCAGGTCATGCGGCAGCGCATGTTGATTCGAATTCGATAGAGATTGGCGCACACCGCCCACCGCACCCCCAGGGCGTCCGGTAAATTTTTCATACGTGCGCGGGGTGGCAATCTCGTAAATCAGCGCTTTTTCGCCAAGCTGGGGATAAACGCGGCGCGCAAGCTGGACGAGTTGGTCGCCAATCGCCTGTTTCGCTGCCGGATAATCGGTTGTGCTGCGCCAGGGTTCGAGTTCGCAATGCGTCGAAATCATTACGGCGCGGTGTCCGGCTGGAGCGCTGTCGGTATCGCCGGGGGCAGAGACAGAAATAAACATATTGTTGCCGTTACCGAGTGGCTGCGAATAATTTTGAAAAAGTTGATGGTGGGTAAATTCTTGGTCGGCGACTTCGGATTCCGGCACACCCAGGAAAACGACAATCGCGCTTCCCTGCGCAGCCTTGTCCCGTTCGAGATAGGGTTTTAGTGCCTGGACAACACCGTTTGGGGCAATCTGTGCAGTCAACGCAGCCGGAATCGCGCTCACAACCTGCGCAGCCTGAAAATCACCGCGTTGGGTACGGAGCGTAAAATTTCCTCTCTGGCCTTCGATCCGCTCAACACGACAGCCGACACGCATTTCGCCACCCAATGCGCGATAATGAGCACTCAACCGCTGCCAGAATCCGCGCATCCCGCCCCGGTGACGGCTCAGGCCAGCGCCTCGAATCGTGATGCCCAACGCGGCATTGATGAGCGGCGCGGCGTCGAGTGTGCTGTGTACCGTGTCCTCGATCAGCATCGACAGCAGGGCGACCAGCGGCTTATCATCGCGCAGGCCAAACGCGCGCAGGGCATCGCCCATCGTCCAGTTCATGTAACGCGCCAGCGGTAAATGTGCGGGATGCAAGGCGCGCACGGCGGCAAAAATATCAACCGGATTCCGCATGGGCAGCTTGATTCCGCGACGACTTGCCTGCCAGAAAACGTCTGAAATTTTGTCTAAAAATAGCCACAGCGCGCGGTGCGCCGCCGAATCGCCCAGTGACGCCAAGCGTTCCGCCGACCAGCGCGCGTGATCGCGATAAAGTGTGACTTTGCGATCCGGCAGCCATGCGACATACCCTGGCAGCGCTTCACCCTGGATCGGCGGCATCCCGATGCTTTCGAGCAGTTCACCGCCGACACCGCCCGCTTCAAAATCAACCAGCGTCGTCGCGCCGACATCAAAACTGAATCCCCGGCGGCGATAATAGCCCGCGCAGCCGCCTGCATGGCTGTGCGATTCAAAAATAATGGTCGAAAGCCCCTGCGCCTGCAAACGCGCTGCGGTACTCATCCCGGCGATGCCTGCCCCCACAATTACCACATCAAACATGAGCCTGCCTTTCGATTGTGACTTTCAGAACTTATTGAAACTTCAAAATCCAGTGTATGATTGAACGAGAGAGATGACAAGCATTCTGGCTGTTCTAGCCCAGTTATTGGGGGAAAATATGCTGCTTGACAGAATTTTTAAGGAGCGCTATGATTCGAACGTATGTTGGTGAAGTTGATCTGTTAAAGATCACGAAACTGCAAATCCCCTTGACAAAATATGTCCAATCGGATATATTTTATGGTCTATGGTCGCTTTTACGCTCACTGAATGAACTCATGGCATCAGAAATGTTTCTGATAGCCTTTATTTTGTTTGTGGGCTTTGTTGACTCCGCAATACACCAAGCTAATTGGTATCCTTTAAAGAGATTGTCCCGATAACATCCTATATATCGTTTTAGCGCAGAGGAGAACACGCCCTTGGAAGCGAAAGATTTCAGCGCACTGCGCATCAGCCTAGCTTCACCAGAGCAGATTCTGTCCTGGTCATATGGTGAAGTTACCAAGCCGGAGACTATCAACTACCGGCGTTTGCGGCCCGAAAAAGATGGCTTGTTTTGCGAAGCGATCTTTGGCCCCACAAAAGACTGGCAATGCTACTGCGGTAAGTATAAAAACGTCCGCTATCGGGGCATTGTCTGCGATAAATGCGGTGTCGAAGTCACACGCGCCTCGGTTCGCCGTGAGCGCATGGGGCATATCGAACTAGCCGCGCCCGTCGCCCATGTCTGGTACACCCGCCGCGTCCCCAGCTACCTCGGCCTCCTGCTCGATGTCAGCCGCCGTAACCTGGATCGCGTGTTGTACTTTGCGCAGTACGTTATCACGCATGTTGATGAAGAAGCGCGCAATAAGGCAATGGCCCGTGTCGAGAAAGAAGTCAACCAGAAAGAAACCGTGCTGGGTGGCGATCTCGAAGAACAAATGCAGTCGATTCGCCAGGAACGCGATACCGTCCTCAGCGAATTTGATGAACGCGCCCGCGCCATTCACCAGCATTTTGACGACGAACAAACACGCCTCAGCGATCAACTGGTGCAGGAAGCACAGGTTGTTCAGCAGCGTGTCGAATCGCTAGTCGGTCAGAACGCACCTGCCGACATCAATTTTGAGAGCGCCGATGCGGTGATCGTTGCTAAAGGTGAACAGGTCACCAACGACCACATTTCACGCATTCAGGTGACGGTGAATTCGTACCTCAACGAGATTCAGCATGATCTCGACGTGCAGCGCGAACAAGAACTCGCGAAGCTCGACCAGGAAGCTGAAAATATTACCAGTGGTGCCGCGCATACCCTGGAAGAACACAAATCTGAACTCGACAATCGCATGAGCCACGTCCGCCAGAACGCGGATAAGGCCCGTTCGGAATTACAGGATTTGAAAGTTCTGCAATTCCTGCCGGAAACGCGCTATCGCGAACTCAAGAGCCGCTATGGTCAGGTTTTCCAGGCCAATATGGGTGCGGAAGCCTTCTACGAAATCCTCAAAAATATGGATCTCGAACGGCTGGCGAAGGAACTGTGGCACGAAGTCCGAAACACTCGCTCGAAGCAGCGCAAGAAAAAAGCCACGAAGCGTCTGCGCGTGGTCGAAAGCCTGCGTAAGAGCAACAATCGTCCTGAATGGATGATTTTGACCGTTCTGCCCGTGATCCCGCCTGACCTGCGCCCGATGGTGCAGCTTGACGGTGGACGTTTCGCCACCAGCGATCTCAATGACCTGTATCGCCGCGTGATTAACCGCAACAACCGCCTCAAGCGCCTGCTCGAACTCGGCGCGCCGGACGTGATCGTCCGCAACGAAAAGCGTATGTTGCAAGAAGCGGTGGACAGCCTGATCGACAACAGCCAGCGCGGCAAAGCACTCAGCCGCCGGGGACGCCGTGAATTAAAATCGTTGAGCGATATGCTCAAGGGCAAGAAAGGCCGTTTCCGCCGCAACCTGCTCGGCAAGCGCGTCGATTATTCTGGGCGTTCGGTGATCGTCATTGGCCCACGTCTCAAACTGCATCAGTGCGGCCTGCCCAAGACAATGGCGCTCGAACTTTATCGCCCATTCGTCATCAGCCGCCTTGTGAACCAGAATTACGCCAGCAACGTGAAGGGTGCCAAGCGCATCATCGAGCGTGAAAAGCCGGAAGTCTGGGAAGCGCTGGAGGAAGTCATCAAGGATCGTCCGGTGCTGCTGAACCGCGCCCCTACGCTGCATCGTCTGGGTATCCAGGCCTTTGAACCGCAGTTGGTCGAAGGCAAAGCGATTCAGATTCACCCGCTGGTCTGCTCGGCGTTCAACGCGGACTTCGACGGCGATCAGATGGCAGTTCACGTTCCCCTGAGCGACAAAGCCGTTCAGGAAGCGCGTGAGTTGATGCTCAGCACCAAGAATCTGCTCAAGCCTGCCGACGGTCAGCCAGTAGTTGCACCGTCGAAAGACATGGTGTTGGGTATTTACTACCTGACGATGGATCCAACGGTTGAGATTGTCACGCGGCCTGATCGCGCCGATGATTTCCGTACCATTCAATCGATCCACAACCCGGAAACTCGCGTTGGCATCGCCATGCGTACCAACGGCTACTACTATGCCCTCAACCGCAATATTCCCAACGTCGTGTTGTACACCGATCAGGTGGAAGAGAGCGAAGGCAATGGCAAGAAAAAGGTGCTGGAAAGCGCCATTGATCGAACCATTCGCGCGGTGATCGAAGGCGAAGTAGACTGCCTGCTGGCGAACGCCTACGAAATGAAGAAATACATGCGGAAGAAGAAGCTGGAAGGCCAGCTTGAAATCTCGAATCTTCACGAGCGCCGCATGGTTGTCGATATGGACGAGGTGGATTACCTCTATGGCCTCGGCATGGTCAATCTGCACACGCCAATTCTGTTGGGCAATTTCTATGACGAGCGCCCTGCCCAGGAAGAGCCGGAAATCACAACGGTTGGACGCGCGATTTTTAACCGCATCCTGCCTGATGAACTGCGCTTCCAGCAGCAGACATTCGGCAAAAAACAGTTACAAACCCTGGTCGATAACTGCTATCGCAAAATCGGCCTGGACGCAACCACTGAAGTTGTCGATCAGATCAAAAATTATGGCTTCCGCTATGCCACCGTTTCCGGCACGACGGTTGCTGTTTCCGACCTGACGATCCCCGATGAGCGCACGAATATTCTGGCGCAGGCTGAGGGCGTGGTAGAACGTGCAGATCGTGACTTCCGTCGTGGCCTGCTGACCGAAGAAGAACGTTACCAGATCACAATTGACGAGTGGAACCGCGCGAAGGATACCTTGCAAGACCTGATCCGCGACACGCTCGATCCATACGGCCCAATCGCGATTATGGCGATTTCTGGCTCGACCAAAGGTGGTTTTGGCCCGATCACCCAGCTTGCGGGTATGCGCGGTCTGATGGCTGATCCTTCGGGGCGTATCATCGACCTGCCGATCCGCAGCCACTTCCGTGAGGGGTTGACGGCGCTCGAATATTTCATCTCGACGCACGGCGCGCGTAAAGGTCTGGCAGATACGGCACTCCGTACCGCCGACGCCGGTTATCTCACCCGCCGTCTGGTGGATGTGGCGCAGGACGTGATCGTAAACCGTACTGACTGCGGTACTCATTCAGGTCTATGGATTCGCCGTGACGAGGATGTTGCCGGACAAAGCCTGTATGAGCGAATCGTAGGGCGTGCTGCTGCCAGCGACATCTATCACCCGGAGACCAACGAGCTGATCGTGTTACGCAATGGCATGATCGATGAAGAAGTTGGTGAAGCCATCCAGACCAGCAACATCCCGGCGGTACACGTCCGCAGCCCTATGACATGCGCTCTGATGCACGGCATTTGTGCGCTCTGCTATGGTCGTGACCTGGGACGCGGTGAAATGGTCGAAATCGGCGCGGCAGTCGGCATCGTCGCCGCCCAGTCGATTGGTGAGCCAGGTACACAGTTGACCCTCCGCACCTTCCATACAGGCGGTACGGCCCAGGCCAGCGGTGACATCACCAGCGGTCTGCCGCGTGTTGAAGAACTTTTCGAAGCCCGGAAGAAACCAAAGGGTGAAGCAGTCATCGTCGATATTGGCGGTATTCTGCGCCTGACCAAACGCGATGGCATCCGTATCGCGACGGTCATTGACAGCGAAGTCATCAACGAAGAACACGAAATCCCGATTGGCTGGGATGTCAAAGTCGAGGATGAGCAGCAAATCAAGCAGGGTGATGTGATTATTCAATCGCCTGAAGGGGATCGCGGCATCGTCGCCAAGATGAACGGTATCGTTCACCTGGAAGGTCACGCCTTGTACATTCGTTATGAACACCGCCAGGAGATGGAATACGAAATTCCGTCGAGCGCGCGGCTCATGCCCGAAGTTTTCGACGGCGCGACGGTGTACGCAGGCCAGCAGTTGACCGAAGGCGCGAAAAATCCGCACCGAATCCTGCGCATTCTGGGCGCAGAGGCGACGCAGGTTTACCTGCTCTCCGAAGTCCAGAAAGTGTATCGTAACCAGGGCGTGAACATCGCGGACAAGCACTTTGAAGTCATGATCCGCAAGATGCTCTCGAAGGTGCAGATCACCAAGAGCGGCGACAGCCCACTCCTCCCCGGCGAGTTGATCGACAGACTCAAACTGCTCGACCTCAACGAAAAGCTGCTGGCGGAAGGCAAAGAGCCTGCTGCGGGTGCTCCTGTGCTGCTGGGCATCACCAAAGCCGCTTTGAATACCGACAGCTTTCTCTCCGCTGCCAGCTTCCAACACACGATTAAGGTGCTGGCGGGCGCGGCGATTGAAGGCAAGGTCGATAATCTCTACGGCCTGAAGGAAAACGTCATCATCGGCAAGCTGATTCCGGCGGGTCGTGGCTTCCACACCTATCAGGATCGCGAACTGATTGCGCCGAACGCAACGCTCGAAGCTCAGGGTGCGCTTGACCGAACCAGTGAAGAAAGCTTTGATGATATGGACGACCTCGACAACATCGAGGACAGCCTCAACATCAACGCCTAAAACCAACCCTCAAAATTCCGTAGGGACGCGGTGCGCCGTGTCCCTACCATTTTTCTGAAGACCTCTCTTACTGAACCCCTAAAAATTTGGGATACACTCCGGTTAAGCATTCGCTATATTGGTTAAATACCCTGAACATCCACGAGGTATTAAGAAACCCCCAATGAGTGAGTTGTACGACCTGGAATCGAAGCGTTTTCGATATTGGCAGTACGTTCCTATCAATCGCAACGAGGTGCGCCGTGCCTTAGATAGGCTTCTTTATCACGCATCAAACCGATCTCCATCTGACCTGATCTATCTTCTCCTGGTAGACGATTTCCTTTCTCAGCCTTCTGCCCCCTCCAGCCTCCATGATCGTGAATTTGCCCTGAATGATATTTTAACGTCCCTGATTTATGAGAAATTTGCTGCGCTTCGACAGGTGTTAGACCTGGACGAACCCAACGCGCGCTCGACAAAAGCCGAAGCCATCGCCACAATCGAGCGAGATGCTCAGATCAATAATCATGATCTGATGGCATGGAGTTGGCTGTACCATCATTATATCCGTGTGGATCTGGATATTTCACAGGTTGAATTCAGCCGTGCGGCGCATCTGGAAGGGCGTACTTTGAGGCGTTATCAAAACCACGCACTCAACCGGCTAACAACCGATCTGAATGCCCGTGAGCGCGCCGCGCGCGATATACACTACGAGCGCCGTCTCTATTCCGGCCTGCCGATACCCGCTCGAATGCACTTATTTGGACGTGACTATGCCAAAGCGGAATTAAGGCGGCTCATTACCAGTACGCCTATCCCGCATGTGCAGGTAACAGGCGAAGCGGGCATCGGAAAATCGATGCTTGTGCAGGAAGTTGTGCGAGAACAAATCGATATTGGTGAAATCGATTATGTGATCTGGGTCGATAGCCCAACGTCGGTGCAGAATGTTTACGATCATATTGCCACAACCCTGATGCGAAATTCACCACGCACCTATTCTCTGCGCGATTATGCGTCCATCTACGAGATCGTGATCGTTCTGGACGATATCCAACGGCTGGACGCTGAGAAAACGGCATTAGAAAAACTACTAGACGACCTCAGCACGGAAGTCGTTTACCTCACACACCGCACCTTTACACCCTTCAAAAATACGTTCGCCCATCTGTCTCTCACGGAAATTGAGCCAACCGCCGCGCTGGATTACCTGCGTTTAATGGCTGCACAGGACAGCCGCTTCGACGGTTGGGGGGATATGGACGAACTTTTTATTGAGATCATCGAAGATATTGGCGGCAATCCATTCGCGCTCCGGCAAGCGCTTTATGCGTTCCTGAGCGATCATGGCGATGTTAGCGGCGTCCAGTAATGAATTGCGAGGGCATGGCACAATAGCTGATCGCCATGCCCAATTTTATTTCAATCGTACTTGTCGAGCTGCACATCGGGGCGTACAGCATCATAGAGCATCCAGTAGAGGGGGCGTTCGGAAGGTTGCAGCGGGACCAGCAAGCTGTAGGCGGTGCGCTCATCGCGGTTATCGACCATTCCCGGCAGAATTCCCCAGTTGAGATTCCACAGAAACATCGGGCCGATAAAATCTGAAGATTGACCGATTTCGAAGGCGCGCATGGTGTAATTCGCCTGCTTCCATTTATCGTTGTAGCCCATCCATTCTTCGGGCGGGCTACCAGGGAAACCGTCCCAGGTTGCCCAGCCAAATTCCGTGACCCACAGATCGCTGTCGGCGTGATTATTCCTCACCATAATCTGGCGATACTCGTCAATAGTATCGGCGAAGAAGAAATGCGGGTCGTCGTCCCAGCCCTGCCCGTCAACCGCATTGCAGCATTTGACATCCGGCGGATTGCCCCAGCCATAAGGGTGAATGCCAACCATTACATCGGAATAACGTCCCAGGCCAGCATCGTACATTTGCTGGAGATATTCGCGATCATCCACTGAAAAATCGGTGGTGCTGGTGGGCGCAAGGCCGCCTGAGACGATAATCATTGGCTCGGAACGCGGCTTCAGCGTATCGACCAGCATCGCATCCGAATAGGCGCGAATTGCATCGTGAGCCGGGGCAAAATAACGCATATACGAAGCGCCATTCAGCGGCTGTCCCTGCCATTCGCGCAGCAAATTCGCCTCGTTCCAGACTTCTACAGCGTCAATCGCGTCGCCCCATTCGCGCAGCATCAGGTTGAGGAAATTGACTAAGGTTTGCGGGTCATCAGGCGGGCCGGATTCATTCTGATTCGAACGCGCCCAGGGCGGTGCTTTGGCGATGCTCACCAGCACCTTGATTCCGAGTTGGTCGAGGCTCTCGACGTAAATTTCCTGGCGGCGAAAATCTTCGCTGATCTCATCCGGGCCGTTGGGCTGCAACAGACTCCAATCAATCTGGATTTTTACCCATCCAACACGCAGTTGATCGCTGCCCACGCGCCTCAACACTTCGTTCCAATCATTCTGGTCAAGCAGCGAATGCACCTGAATGCCAAATTTTGAAATATCTAATCCGGGTAAAGCTGTCGCCTGCGGCCCGCTGGGGGTTGGAGGCGGCTCGGTAGCCTGTGGGGGCTGCGTGGCCTGCTCAGTTGTGGCTTCTCCGGTTGGCGATGGCGGCGCTTGGCTGGGAGTCTGCGTCGGGCGCGGGGTGAAAGTCGGCGGCGGGGTGTAGCCAGGGCCAACGACTGCGCCCATAAACGTGACTGTCGCCTGCGGGTTTTCCGGCGTAATCACAACCGACGAGCGATCAATAATCGGCGTATCGGTTGGCTCAGAATTCGTCACTTCCGTCACTTCTGTGGCCTGCGAATCCGCCGCTTGGGTTACTTCTGTGGCTTCAGAAGCCAGATCGCTCACTGTCGGAATCACGGTGCTGGTTTCCGTCGGCGGCGCGTCATGAGTCGGTGTTACATAAACGGGAATCGGCGTCTGCGGGATGCAAGCGCCCAACAAAACGATCAAAAATAATATTTGTCGGATGTGCGTTTTCGTCGTTTTCATGCTCGGCATACTACCACACTCAGGCAAGCCTTGCTATACAGCGTTGGTGAAGCGTGGGATGTTGTGGTATAATAAGAACAAGTGTTCAATGATTTGACAAATGCGCTTGAACACCCCTAGAATAGCCAAACGCACAACTTGATTACGAAGCAATAGTTTAGTCATCACAGGAAATTTGCATGAATGGTGGTTCTGTTCGCCAGGTAAATATTGACCAGGAAATGCGCGTCGCATACCTGGACTACGCAATGAGCGTCATCGTCGCACGCGCGCTGCCAGATGCCCGCGATGGTTTAAAACCTGTTCATCGCCGTATCCTCTACGCGATGCACGATATGGGCATTCGCTCGGACAGCCAATACAAAAAGAGCGCGCGTATCGTCGGCGAGGTGTTGGGCAAATATCACCCGCACGGTGACGCAGCCGTATATGAGACGATGGTTCGCCTTGCGCAAGAATTTTCGATGCGCTACATGCTGGTGGATGGTCAGGGCAACTTTGGCAGTGTCGATGGCGACAGCGCCGCCGCCATGCGCTATACCGAAGCCCGCATGGCTGAAATCGGCGAAGAACTGCTCGTCGATATTGACAAAAACACTGTCGATTTCACCGAAAATTTTGACGGCAGCCTGACTGAACCTGCCGTGCTGCCTTCGAGCATTCCCAATTTGCTCGTCAATGGCTCGTCGGGCATCGCCGTCGGCATGTCCACCAACATCCCGCCGCATAACTTGGGCGAAGTCTGCGATGCGCTGGTTTTCATGCTCCAGAACTGGAAAAAGCTGGAAGACATCACGATTCAGGAATTGATGCAGTTCATCAAAGGGCCAGATTTTCCAACGGCGGGGCTGGTCTACCGCCATCAGGACGGCCTCGAATCGGAAGAAGACACGCTCGTCAGCGCTTATGCCACCGGGCGCGGCAAAATCACGATTCGCGCTAAAGTTCATATCGAAGATATGGGACGCGGCAAATCGCGCATTATCGTCAGCGAACTCCCCTACCAGACCAATAAGTCCGCACTTTCCGAACGAATCGCCTCACTCGTGCGCGACGGCAAGCTGGAAGGTCTGGCTGATCTACGCGATGAATCAGATCGCCAGGGCATCCGTTTAGTCATCGAATTGCAGCGTGGTGTAGATGCGGGAAAAGTGTTAGCGGATTTGTTTAAACTGACCCCACTGCAAGAAACATTCAGCATCATTATGCTGGCGCTGGTCAACAATGAGCCGCGTATCCTCAGCCTCAAGCAATGCCTCCGCGTTTATCTCGAACATCGGCTGGAAGTCATCCGGCGGCGCAGCGAATTTGAACTCGCCCGTGCCAAAGAACGCGCCCACATTCTGGAAGGTTTGCTGAAAGCGCTGGATCGCCTGGATGAAGTCATTGCGATTATCCGCAAATCGCGCAACGCCGAAACCGCGCGCGCCAATCTGGAAAAAGCGCTCGACATTACCGAAATTCAAGCGCAGGCCATCCTCGATATGCAGCTTCGACGTCTTGCCGCGCTGGAGCGCAAGAAAATCGAAGATGAATATAAAGAAAAAATTCAACTGATTAAATATCTCGAAGGACTGCTGAAAAGCCCGGAAAAAATGCGCGGTGTGATTGCCGACGAATTGAACACCATCAAGCAGGCTTACAGCGATCCGCGCCGTACCGTAATCGTGGACGGTACAGCCACCGCCGCCAACGCCAGCGATTTGACCATTCCCGAAGAAATCACCTGGGTCACGCTCACCACGACAGGCAAAATTGGGCGCAGCTACCAGGATGAAGCGCCGCGCGTGACAACAGATGATAAAGAACCGCCGCGCTTTATTCTCCACAGCGGCACCACGCAGGTGCTTTATCTGTTCACAAAAGATGGAAAATGCGCGACCATCCCGGTTCAGCAGCTACCGCAGATCAACAATCCGCCGGAAGGTGCGCCCTTCAATACCCTTTGCACACTCAAGCCGCAGGATGAAATCACGGCTGTGTTGAGCCTGCCGAGCGGATTGGAAACCGGATACTTATTCCTGACGAGCGAAGGCGCGCAGGTGAAGCGCATCCGCATGGAAGACCTCCCTGGCATTTCCGCGAATGCCTTTACGGTGATGAATGTCGGCGATGATGACCGCCTGGGATGGGTATTCCCTTCAACTGGACAAAACGAAGTGATTCTGGCTACAGCGCAGGGTCAGGCGATCCGCTTCAGCGAGGAGGAAGTGCGTCCAACAGGCTTACCATCTGGCGGGATGCGCGGAATCAAGCTGGCTGAACAGCGAGATCGCGTGGTTGGCGCGGGAATTTACGTGGAAAATCAATACTTCTGGACGATCACCGACGACGGCCTGGCAAAAGTTTCTCCACTCACCGAGTATCCGCTGCAAGGCCGTGCCGGGAGCGGTGTCCTCACCATGCGCCTGCCCAAAGAGAGCCGTGAAGTCTCAGCGGCAACCATCGGGCGGCAGGACGATAACATCGTGGTTCTCACCAACAAGAAAAAGCCGCGCTACATGCGGATTGGTCGCGCGCCGAAAATTCAGCGTGGGCGTCCCGGTGGCGATTACGTCCTCTCGCTGAGCGAAAAAGAATCGGTCATCGGCGTCGTTACTTACCAGGATCGAATCAACGCGCCTGAGCCAGTTGAGCAAAAATAAAATCGTATAGATCGAGTTTGCTGTAGTTGACAAATGGCAATTGATAACCAAAGTGCGCGCGACAGCCATCAGCCCAGATGTGGTGGCTGCCGCCGTAATGAGGTTCGATCAAGAGACATCCAACGGCGAGATTCTCGCTCGTCAGATAGCCCCCGCGTAATCCTGGCGAATCGATTCCGCCAATTCCTGAAGCGGTTTATCGGGTGCGACACCCAGCGTTTCTAACAATTCGTTTTTAAGATGCTCATAAACCTGAAGCGCATCCTCAAACATGCTCAGATCGCGGTAAATCTGCATCGCGCTCAGGACGACATCTTCACGGCGGCGATTGGTGGTCGAGGCGCGTAAGTAGTAGCCAAGCGCTTCTTCCTGCTTGCCCTGCTTTTCCAAAAATTTTGCCAGACTGACCAACGCCTCGCCGTAGCTCTGGTGAAGCTCCTGCCGCCGCCGAATCACCCACTCCATGCCGTCCATCGTGGTCAGAAAATAGTCACGATACAAGCCCGTCGCATGGCGCAGCAGCGTCGTGGCCTCATCAACCGATGCTATCCCGCTTTCCTGGATCATTTCGGAAAACTGCACCACATCGTAGCTCAGTTGAATCTTCTCGGAAATGTGATAAAAGCCAGACCAATAGCTGGTGAGGTCAATCCCCAGCACTTCACTGATCTTGCGCTTGGTCACATGAAATACGTTCGTCGCTTCACGTACCGACAGGTTGGGCCAAAAAGTCTCAAAAATTTCATTGCGCGTCGTCATGCCCTTATCGACCAGATAGAAAAATAACGAGCGCGGCAGCACACCATCCCATTCATCAACCGGGACACCATTGAGCAGCACCCGCCCCATTCCCAGGGCGCGCACCTCCAGCAAGGTCGATTTTTGCGTATCCTGCTGGGCATAGTCCCAGAACATCATGCTTTCGTCGTAGGGGATAAAGCGTGTTCGCGAACGCCACTCACTGTCCTTCAGCGCGAATGTTGGCAAAACGCGGCTGAAAACAACGATTCGTCGGTGCTTGGCACGCTGTGCGAGGTCAATCAAGAGTGCGTCGAGAGCCTGTGGCTGAGCGCAATCACATTCGTCGAGTACGATATTGCCATTCCCACGCAGGTCATCACGGATACCCTGCGCATCCAGGGCGCTCTTAAGCTGCCCCTGAAGTTGAGAAAGGTTAAGATTAAGCCCCTCAAAGCGAATATAAACAGAGTCTTTTTCTTTAATAAGCTGGTCAAAAAACAGTCGTTGATAACCGTAATTGGGGTTGGCAACCACCACACGGATTTCAGAGTCAAGACTATCTAAGTATTTAAGCGCTTCCCTTTGGAGTAAAGCATACATTTATGTTAGTCCCCCTTTATTCTGGACTACCCTTCAGTTACAGAGACCGAACCAAGGTAAATTATGAATCTCTCAGCGAGGGTATGCTTACTTTGGTATGCCTATTATAATTCCAAAGTAATTGTCTGGCAAAGGAAATGCGAAAGATCGGAGGACAGTGCAAGTTTATAACAGAAGTGTTAGATTACTGCTGCATTACCTCACGACATATTCCGACGGTGCGCTTCAACGACACTGGTGATGCATTCCAGGCGTGTCAGGATGCGCGTCAACTGGTCAACGCTGGTGATTTCTACGGTCAGTTGCAGTGTAGCGATATTCTGCCGTGTCGCCACATTCACCGAGGTCATATTGACCTGTTCATCTGCAATCACGGTGCTGACATCACGCATTAAACCCTCGCGATCATAAGCAATAATCTCAACGGGTACGGTATACCGCTGCTCCTCTGGCACATGATCCCAGGTTACGTCAATCAGGCGTTCCGGCTCAACGTGAGAGTTTATATTGGTACAATCCTGGCGATGAACGGTTACACCCCGCCCGCGTGTGATATAACCGACAATTTTTTCACCGGGCATCGGGTTGCAGCAGCGCGCCAGGTTCACCAGCAATCCACCAGTACCCATAATATTGATGCTGCCGTTGCCAGGAGTCACCGGAAGCGGTGTAGGTGTAAGGCGGGGTTTCAGCATCATATCCGCGATCTTCACCTGCTGTTGATGCTTACGTTCGGCCTCTAAAATATGGTTGGCAATCTGCGAACTGTTAATATCGCCCGCCCCAACCGCCGCCAGAAAATCATCCAATTTTTCGTAATTGAACAGCAGGCATACGGCATCAAACGACATCGCGTCCAGCAAACCCAGCCGCTTAAGCTCCCGCTCCAGCACTTCGCGCCCACTGGAAATATGCTTTTCGCGGTTCTGCTTGCGGAACCAGGCGCGTATTTTGTCACGCGCACGGGCTGTTTTGACATAACCGAGATTGGGATTCAGCCAATCCAGGCTGGGGCCACCGCGTTTTGCGGTCAAGATTTCGATTTGATCGCCTGTTTTCAGGGTATAGCTCAGGTTGACCAAACGACCATGAATTTTTGCCCCTCGACAGCGATGACCGATCTCTGTATGGATGTGATAGGCAAAATCGACAGGGGTTGAGCCAATCGGAAGGTCGATAATGTCACCCTTCGGCGTGAAGGCATAGACACGATCCTGAAAAACCTCGCTTTTCATCGTCTCGACAAAAGTCTGCGCGTCCTCGACCTCTGGCCCAAATTCCATTAAGCGGCGCAAATAATTCAAGCGGCGTTCAAAATCTTCGTCGCGGGTACGGGTCAAACCCTCTTTGTAGCGCCAGTGTGCAGCGATACCATATTCGGCATGTTCGTGCATTTCCCAGGTTCGGATTTGGACTTCGATAGTTTTACCCCGGTCATCCAGAACGGCTGTATGCAGGCTTTGATAAAAATTGTCCTTTGGCGCGGCGATGTAGTCGTCAAATTCGCCGGGGATAGGCCGCCACAGGTTATGCGTAATCCCTAGCGCCATGTAGCATTGGGGAATGGTCTGGACGATGACCCGCACCGCGCGCACGTCATAAATCTGATCAAACGGCAGTTCTTTACGCTTCATCTTGTTATAGATGCTGTAAATGTGTTTCGGACGCCCGCTGATGGTCGGATTCTCGATGCCATGCTTGACCAGTTCTTCGCGCAGATTTTTGATGACTCCGCGCATATATTCTTCGCGGTCAACACGCCGTTCGTCGATACTGACAGCAATCTCTTTATATTTTTCGGGATTCAGGTAGCGGAAGCTGAGGTCTTCCAGCTCCCATTTGATCTGCCAGATACCCAGCCGGTTTGCCAGCGGCGCAAAAATATCCATTGTTTCCTGGGCAATTCGACGCTGCTTATCCGGATTCATGAAACCCAGCGTTCGCATGTTATGCAAACGATCTGCCAGCTTGACCAACACCACGCGCACATCATCGCCCATCGCCAGCAGCATTTTGCGAATATATTCAAGCTCACGATCCGTATGGCGATTGCGCTTGCCAGGGTCTACCACTTTGATCGGGAGGTTTTTCAGTTTGCTAACGCCATCGACCATCGCCGCGACGCTCTGACCAAATTCGCTGCGAAGCTCATCCAGCGTTACGTCGGTATCTTCCAGCAGATCGTGCATGAGTGCTGCTGCAACGGCTTCCGCATCCAGCTTCATATCGGCGAGAATCTGCGCGACGGCGAGGCAATGGGTAAAATAGGGTTCGCCCGATTTGCGGAACTGCCCTGCGTGGCCTGTTTCAGCTTTACGATAAGCCCGTTGGATGAGTGAACGATCATTGGGGGAAAGATCAGGCAGAGCATTAAAGAGGGTTTGCAGGTTCATTAGGCGACCCGTGATTGTGGATTGGTTAAACCAGTTTAACTCACTATGATAGCAAAATCTCTATCAGAATCGCGAGAGCGTTACGATAGACAAAGGTTATAATTCAGTTTCTCCGCTGAGTCAACAAAGAAGGTAAGCTTAAATGGCTGACTTATTAAATGTGGAACAGGCACTTCAACAAATTCTTGATACCTTTCAACCGCTGCCTGCCGAAACAATCGATTTGAAATTGGCATTGGGACGTGTCCTGGCCCAGGACATTCAATCTAGCATCAATCTGCCACCTTTTGACAATTCCAGTATGGACGGTTACGCCGTGCGCGCCGAAGATGTGACGACGGCAAGCCGAGAACTGCCCACTACCCTGCGCGTGACGATGGATATTCCAGCCGGGAAATCGCCGGAAGGCCGAATCAATCAGAATCAGGCTGCGCGCATCATGACAGGAGCGCCCCTGCCCGATGGTGCTGACGCGATCATTCCAGTTGAACAGACGGACAGTCAATGGACAGCCGGAGGCATCGATTCGCTGCCAGAACAGGTCAAAATTTTCAAAATAGTCAAATCTGGGGATTACGTGCGCCCGATGGGTGAAGACATTAAGGCTGGTCAGGTGGTTCTGAGCGCCGGGACGATTCTCCGTTCGCAAGACCTGGGTGTGCTGGCGGCGCTTGGGGAGGCGAGGATTCCGGTTGTCCGGCAGCCGCGTGTCGTCATAATCAGCACAGGTGACGAGTTGGTGGACGCCAGCGAACCACTCACACCTGGGAAAATCCGCGATGTCAACGCGCACACCATCGCCGGATTAGTGACCACCTATGGCGGGATCGCGATTCGGCTGCCAATTGCCCGTGACACGCTAGACGAGGTACGCGCCCTGTTTCAAAAAGCACTCGACGAAAAACCCGACATCATCATCAGTTCCGCAGGCGTCTCGGTGGGCGCTTTTGACGTGGTGCGTTCGATTTTGGACGAACTCGGCAAGGTAAATTTCTGGCGCGTCAATATTCGTCCGGGGAAACCGCTGGCCTTTGGGCAAGTCGGTGAGGTGCCGTTTTTCGGGCTTCCCGGCAATCCCGTCTCGGCAATGGTGACATTTGACACCTTCGCGCGTCCAGCGCTGCTCAAAATGTCACGCCGCTCGGATGACATCGATACGATAAAAGTCATTACAGCCGAGCCGATTCAATCTGATGGACGGCGCAGCTATCTGCGTGTTAAACTAAAACGCGAAAATGGGACGCTCGTTGCCCGCCTGACCGGGACTCAAAGCTCCGGTGCGCTGATGTCGATGGTGCTGGCTGATGGCCTGCTCATCGTGCCAGAAAATGTCACATCCATGCCTGCGGGGACTGAACTCTCTGTCCGTTTGCTGCGTGAGCTTGATATTTAAGAGGAAATCGTGTCTACAACCAAAACGCTGGAAAAAGCCGAACACACTCAACCGCGCGACATTCTGCGTATCGCCAGCCTGATTCTGGTGGCTATTGGGATCGCCATCAGCGGTTATCTGAGCTACACCAAGCTTACCAACACATCAGTCGTTTGCACGGAAAGCGGCGCGGTTAATTGTGAAGTCGTTCAAACCAGCAGCTATTCGAAATTTTTGGGGATTGATGTCGCCTACCTGGGGTTTGCCGCATACCTGTCTCTAGGCGCGCTCATCCTGCTGGAAAGCCGGATCGGATTTCTACAGGAATATGGAATCACGCTTGTATTTGGCGTGACTCTCTTTGCGTTTCTATTCTCGATGTGGCTGGTCTACGTCCAGGTTGCGCTGCTGCAAGCCTTGTGCTTATGGTGCCTGGGACACGAAATCACGATGACACTACTTTTTCTTGTGTCCGGCCTGCGGCTGCGCCAAATGCTGACTGCGCCCTAACGCCCGCTGCGCAGGGTGCGTTCAATAATATCGTCCTGCTCACGCATCCGCTTTTGCTTCTCGTCGGCCTGACGTTTGGTACGTTTGGCAGCGGCAGCAGCCTCATTTTGTTCCATCGCGCGGCGCAGTGCCAACTCCATCGCCGTCGGCACCGCTTCAGCCGGTTCGTCGTCCAGCACTTCTTCGACTGTCGGTGTCGCGGTTTTCATGCTCATATCAATCTGGCGTTTCTTGCGGTTGATCTTGATGATCCGCGCTTCCACAACCTGATCGACTTTCACGATGTCAGACGGCGATTTGACGAAACCATCGGTCAGCTCGGAAACGTGGATCATACCAGGGCGTTCCGCGCCAATATCGATAAAAGCGCCAAAATTTTCGACCCGGACAACTTTGCCAGTGACGGTCATGCCTTCTTTGAGATCATCCCAATTGAAAGCGGGCGGCTGTACGAGGGATACCTGAACGCGGCGTTCCTGTTTATCCAGTTTGAGGACGTAGACGGTGATCTGTTCACCCTCTTTAACCACGTCACCCACGTTGCGGACATTGGGCTTACCAAGCTGCGAAATATGCAGCAGCGCATCCTGACCGATGCCGATGTCCACAAAAGCACCATATAGTTCCAGGCGCTTTACTGTACCGCGCAGCTCCATCCGTGATTCCAGTTCATCAAATGAACTGGGGGCTGGGGTTGTTTCATCTGCGCTCATAATTTCTCCTTTGATTGATAATCTGGCTGTTCATGACACCCAAATGTCGATTAACTGGCTGGTGTAGGTGTCAGGGTAATGCTCGGTGTTACATCAAACTCGCTACTGTTATATTCCTGATACGATTTATAACCGTCCCAGGCGTACAAATCTGTGGTCTGGAGGAGCAGTTCCATTTCGGTCTGCGTGAAATAGAGCGCGCCGATAATTTCACTGGAGTCGCTCAATTCGCCACTTTCAGCACCAGCCACAAACACATAAATGACCATTGGAACATCGGGATATACCAGACTGATAATGGCCTGATCCGCTGTAAATTCACTGCCGACCAGATAGGCTGGTTCGCCATGTGCTTCGATCAACTCCGCCAATGTCATGCTCGGAGCCGTGCGTAAAAACACAAGACTAACGGTTTCGCCATCTTCAGAGGCCATCTGGCAGCATACCTGATTATCGCCCTGCTGCCATGCAGCCTGAAGCGAGGTGCTATTTTCGGCTGTCTGAGTCTGGAGATTCTTAAAATCAGTGTCGTCTTCAATGATCGTGATCGCATCCTGCCAGGTCGTTTCGCCAGGGGTAATGCCCCGGAAACAAGGCGCTGCGCAGGGTTCACCAGTGATTAGACTTCGATCATTTAGCAAGGTTTCATCACGAAGATTGGGTGGGGGTGCGCAAGAAGCAAGAAAGAGCAGAACAATTCCCATCAAAACAATTGAGCGAAATCTCATAAATTCAAGCGCATATGAACATCTGTCCAGCAGTCATGACAGATCAATGCGCCTTTCTCCTTTCGGCACTTCCCCAAAATTGGTAGATGGGCATTTTTATTCAGGAATGCCCAAACCTGTTAATGACTATGTTCGAGATAAGTTGATGGAGGGGAAACTTATCACCATAATTTTAGCGTGTTTTGCGCCTAGTTCAACCGTGAAAATGTCAGGTTATAGGCACCCGTTGTGCCACCATACAACATGCCAAAGTGAGTGGCAATGATAATATACCGTCCCGTTTCTGGCAAGGTAAATTCATTAATTAGCGAATTGGTACTCTCGCCGACCACAGCATCGTCGTTTTCAGCGATCTGTAGCGTGTTGGGATCCATCAAAAACAGAGCTGTGTCCAGGCGTCCAGCGGTGGTTTCCATGCTGATAGTGACAATATCGCCAGCCTCGCCGTCGAAGTAGTAGAGGTCGTATTTTTTGTCCGTTGTCAGGCTGCCCCCCAGCGTTTCGCCCGATCCAATCGGCAGCGCCGACTCCATCTCAGCCTGGAGGTTAACCGCGCCAGCTTCCAGACGTTGGCTCGTGCCGATCAAGCCAAAATCGCCTGCCGTCACCTGACGATTGACATCAATCACGAAGCTGATGAGATAACGCTGATCGAGACCGGGCTGCCCAGTGCCGACGAAAATAGGTGTGCCGTCAACGAGAATGGTCAGCGTAAAGTTAACGGGCTGCGTGTCATTACACTGGTTTTGATACCAGACTTCGACCTCATACAGGCCAGCAGCAAGCGCGCCCTGGGGCCAGTAGATATAGGACACCGGGCTGGCCTGCGGCGCACGGCAGTTGACGTTACCTGCAACCCCAAGCCGTCCACCGCTCGGAACCTGCGGCGTATCGTCAAAGACCGAATCGCCACGTGGGTCACGCACCAGCAGTTGAAGATCAGCCGCCGTGTTCCATTGCAGGCTGATTTCAATATCGCCGCGTTCCAGGCCCAGATCAAGAATTTCCTGCGGCAGTTGCCCCGTCGGGCCAGTCAGAGTCAATTCGTATGGCCCTTCTGTCCCACCCACGTTTTTGCCATAGCGTGTGGCGATAATGGTGTAGCGACCATCGAGCGCAAGGCGGCGGTTTGAAATAGCCGAATTGGTGACGCCTGTTTGAATATCGTCATTCGAATCAATGACATTGCCGTTCGCATCGAGCATCAGCAGAAGCGTATCCAGGCTGCCCCCGGTAGCGGTCATCGTAATGGTGACGATCTCGTTGGCAACGCCATCGAACGAATAAGCCTGGAAGTAGTTGCTGCTGGTGATGGTGTTCACCACAGGCAGATCGCGCGTAAGCGGCTGCGCACCAGCTAATAATTCTTGGGCGGAGACTGGCGGAAGGACGGTTGTGTCGGTATACAACCCGCTCAACCCTCGCAAAACAGTGCCATCGTTATTCAGCACGAAACTGCTCAGAAAGGTTTCATTTGGCGACAGCGTACCTTCAATCGGATCGAGCGGAACATCATCCACAATCACGTTAATCGAAAATGGAACAGGTTCGTTGGTCGGGCAGGCCTCAATCGGCTGGTAGTAGACGATCAATTCATAGCTGCCAGTCGGAACAGCGCCGGACTGCCAGGTCGCTTGTTCAGTTGGCGATGTGGCGCTCAACGTATCGCAAACGCTGTTGACATTCGTGCCAAACACGCCCCCGCTGGTGACAGAAGGCGTGGCAAAGCGGAGGCTGCCGCCTACGGGATCGCGCACTTCCAGATCAAGATTGGCGGTTGAACCCCACGTCAGCGAAATCGAAATGCCTGTTGAGGTCAGCAGTTCCCCCGGAGCAAAGGTCGTATTTGCCGGAGTGGGCGGAGCAGGAGTTTCCGTCTGTTCAGGGGCGGCGGTCTGCTCGGCTTCCACCGTCTGTTCTGCGGTGACTTCAGGCGGCGGCAGCGTGGGTGTTACCGCGAGGTCTGAGCCAAAAGTCAGCGTAAATTGGCTGCCAGTCGGCACGGTGACACCGATAGCCGAAAAAACTGTCACATAATAGGTGCCAGTGGCAGGCAGCGAAAAGCCCGGAAGGGTTGCTGTGCCAGTCGCGTTGTCAAATGCCTGGGCGATGGTCACGCCAGCAGCATCTGTCACCAGCAAAGCTAATCCTAATCCGGTCTGACTGCTGGCTGTCAGAGTGATGGTTTCGCCTTCTGTGCCTTCAAAATTGTAGACCTGTGCAACATTTTGCGCATCGAGTACACCCGTTGTCACAACGTCCGGCGACAGGGTGCGGGTCGCATCCTGCGCCAGCACGGAAGTTAAGGAAAAGATCGCGATCAACAACAACGGCAGCAGCCGCATGAGGTTTCGGAGCGAGCGACTAAACATGAATTTTTCTCCCTCGAATATTGGCATTGTATGGGTGAGTTTCCACCGGGCTGCACCGAGCAGGGCGTCTCTCCCCTAACATCGTCATACGAGCCGTGTTAGTGTAACGGATAGTTGACACAGTCGCTATGCCCGTTTCCCGACGATTAGGCAACGCTATGATCCCTCAGACTCAGGTACAAGCGTGGAAACTGACCTGGGCGCAAGCTCAACAAAGCTGGTCGTTCCTTCGAGCACATCCACCAATTTTGAGACGCGTTCACCATCAATGGTCACCACCACCTCATAGCGTCCTACAGGCAGATCGCCCACAACAAAATTTTCGTCCCAACTAGGATCAGGATTCACGTCCAGCCCGTTGTTCTCAAAAACGTAGGTACTGGAGGTGTTCTGTACCAGTCCGGTTGCCCAACGGTTTACCGTGACTGTCACATCCTGCACCATATCGCCTCGAAAATCGACCACACGTCCAGCGATCACCCCTGTACCGACATAAGGTACCATCCACAACACCGGATTATAGGTCGCCCGCAGATGATTTTCGCCCATACGAACTTCAAAATGAACGTGCGGCCCACTGACACGACCTGTAGCGCCAACCAGCCCGATCACCTCACCGGCTTCGACAACTTGTCCGCGCCGCACCAGCACTGCTGAAAGATGGGCATATAACGTCCAGATTGGCTGACCTTGAAGGCCAAAATCATGTTGAATGACGATGACGTTGCCATAACTGGCTGAATTCTGGAATGGCCCGCCTTCTTCGACGCGCAATCCATCCGCTGCCCACATCACTTCGCCCGAACCCGCCGCGCGCACCGTCTCACCTACCGGATTGGGCATGTCGTTTCCAGTATGCACACGCCAGCTATTCTCATCGCCGATGCCATTTGAGCCATAGGGATAGTAAAACAGGCCAGCATTATTTGCATTCGAATCGACGGGCCGTTGGAACCAGTAATGATCACGCCCCATGGGATCGCGTGAGATCGGCGGGATTAGCGGCGGTGGACGCCATTCTGACGGTGGGCGCGTAACAACCTGCTCGGTAACGG
>Ga0268299_1002176_pt1 | contig 25566 bp, 23 predicted proteins | sample NOBtaG_FD_193484 | JGI IMG/M metagenome (GOLD analysis project Ga0268299, IMG submission 193484) | Activated sludge microbial communities from bioreactor in Nijmegen, Gelderland, Netherland - NOB reactor | ecosystem: Engineered > Bioreactor > Aerobic > Activated sludge | place: Netherlands...
AGTACGCACGCGAGCGCATCCGCGCCGAAGGTCTGCAGGATCTCGTCACGGTCGAACTGCGGGACTACCGCGACCTCGACGGCGCGGCGGCCTACGACAAGGTGTCCAGTGTCGGCATGTTCGAGCATGTCGGCCTGGCGAACCTGCCGGCCTACTACGCCGCGGTCCAGCGCGTGCTGCGGCCCGGCGGGCTGTTCCTCAACCATGGCATCACCCACGACGAGGAGGGCTGGAACCGAACCGTCGCAACCGAGTTCATCAATCGCTATGTGTTTCCGGACGGCGAGCTCGATTGCATCAGCAACATCCAACTCGGGATGGAGCGTGCCGGCTTCGAGATCCATGATGTCGAAGGCCTCCGTCCGCACTACGCGCTGACGCTGCGGCACTGGGTGCAGCGGCTGGAGGCGCGCCGCGACGAGGCGCTGCAGGAAGTCGACGAGGTGACCTACCGCATCTGGCGCCTCTACATGGCGGCCTGTGCGCTCGAGTTCGAGGCGGGGGGCACCGGGCTGTACCAGATCGTCGCCTCAAAGCGCGATGGCGGAGCGTGGCCGGTCCCGCTGACCCGCCGCGATCTCTACCGTGGGTGAGCGACCATGGTCGTCGCCTCCTCCGCTGGTGGCAGGCAGCCCGCGATCGGACCTGTCGGCCGGCGCCTTTGTGGCCCTGCTCGCCGCCGGGATGGCGGTGTCGATGACCTATGGCGTGACGCTGCCACTGCTGCCGGGGCTGCTGGAGCGCACGGGGGTCGGCTCGGCAGCCGACGTGGAGAACCACACGGGCTGGATCACCGGCGTGTACACGCTTGCGCTGTTCCTCTTCGCGCCGGCCTGGGGTGCGCTCGCGGATCGGATCGACCGCCGCTGGGTGCTCGCCGCGGGACTGGCCGGCTCGAGCGTGGCCCTGTGGGCCTTGACCGTGCCATTCTCGATGCGCGGGCTGTATGCGGTGCGTGCGATCGCCGGTCTGACGTCGGCGGCGGTGCTCCCGGCGATCTTCGCCTACGTCGTCACCGCGTCTGCGCCGTCCCGCTTGCAGCGCCGGTTTGCCTGGATCGCGTCGGCCACCGCGCTGGGCTTCCTGCTCGGGCCGGCACTTGGCGACGGACTGGCAGGTCCGACGCGCGCCTCGGCCCGCGGGGATGCCGCGCTCGCCTCGCTGCCGCTGGACGTGGTCGCCATCGTCGGGCTGCTGGCGGCCGTGGGCGTGCTCGGGATTCCGCCCAACCGCTCCGTCGCGCCTTCGCCGGGCAGTGCGGGCCCCGCCGACGATCGGCGCGTCGTCCGCTCGCTGCTGCTCACGGCTGTCGTCGTGCTGGCGATCACGGTGGCCGAGGTCGGCGTGACCTTGGCGGCGCGCCGGGCGCCGGGCGCCGGGCCGGTGTCGGTGTACTTCGCGCTGTGCAGCGGCGTGATGATCGCCGTGCAGTTCTGGGCCTTACCGCGTCTGGAACGACGGTTGGGAGAGCCGCGCCTCGTCGTCGTCGCGCTCGCGACACTGTCGGCAGGTCTCGGCCTGCTGGCCGTCTCGGGTGGGAGCTTCGTGACTGCGGCCGCGTTCGTGCTGGCGGCCGCGGGCATCGGCGTGCTCATCCCGTCGCTGGCCGTGCGCATCTCGAGCGCGGCCGGCGCGCGACAAGGCTGGGCCATGGGCCGGCAGGCCGCGGCGGCCAACCTCGGACAGGCGCTCGGCGCAGCGGCAACGGGAAGCCTGTTTGCGCTGGCGCCGCCGCTGCCGTTCCTCATCGCGGGCGGGCTGACCGCACTCGCGGCCGGCGCGGCGACATGGGAGGGCGCCACGCGCCGCACACCGTGACGCCCGCCCCAACCCCATTCAATGCATCGATCAGGAGAAGGCCATGACTCAGGCAGTGCTCAACGACGGATCCGCCGCGTCGGCCGCCGCCGCAGTCGACCCGGTGTGCGGCATGAACGTGGATCCGGCCAGGGCGGCGGGGCGCGCCGAACACGGCGGGCATACGTACCTGTTCTGCTCGGGGCACTGCCTGAGCGAGTTCCAGCGCGATCCGATGCGCTATGTCGGCGTTCGCGCAGGGACATCCGTGGCCGCGCTTGCGAACACCACAACTGCCGTCGATACGGATATGCATGCGGCGGGCCGTCCTCTGCAGACGGCGCTGCGACGCAATGAGTCGGGCCAGGCCAAGGACCCGGTGTGCGGCATGGTGGTCGACAAGGCTACTGCGCTGCGCACCGAGCGGGCCGGGCGCAGCTACTACTTCTGCAGCGCGGGCTGTCAGCGCACCTTCGAGTCGCCGGAGGCCGAACTCAAGTCCATGCGCACGCGGGTCACGATCGCACTGACCGGCGTGCTGGCGCTGGCGATCATGCGTGCCGGCGCCTTCATCGCGCTGGCCACCGGTGCGACGCTGCTGACCTGGGTGCCGATCCCGGCGCTGCCCTGGTTCACCTGGGGCGTGTGGCTGTTCCTCCTGGTGACGCCGGTGCAGTTCATCGGCGGCTGGAGCTTCTATGTCGGCGCCTTCAACGCGCTGCGCAACCGGTCCATCAACATGGACCTGCTGATCGCGCTCGGTACGTCGGTGGCCTATTTCTACAGCGTCGCGGTGCTGTTCTTCCCGTCGGTGCTGCCGGTGAAGGTCGAGGAGCGCGACGTCTACTTCGAGGTCTCGGCGGTGATCATCGCCTTCGTGCTGCTCGGCAAGTACATGGAGGAGATCATCAAGAAGCACTCCTCCGCGGCGGTACGCAAACTGCTCGACCTCAAACCCGCGACCGCCCACGTGCTGCGCGGAGGCGTGGAGGCCGAGATCCCGGCCGAACAGGTGATGGTGGGCGAGACGATCGTCGTGCGGCCGGGCGAGCGCATCGCGACCGACGGCCTGGTCCTTGAGGGCTCATCGTCGGTGGACGAGTCGATGCTGACGGGCGAGTCGATGCCGGTCGAGAAGCAGGCCGGCTCGCCCGTGATCGGCGGCACGCTGAACCGCACCGGCAGCTTCCGATTCCAGGCCACGCGCATCGGCGCCGAGACGGCGCTCGCGCAGATCGTCAAGATGGTCGAGGACGCGCAGACCAGCAGTGCGCCGATCCAGCGCATCGCCGACCAGGTGACGCGCTACTTCGTGCCGGCGGTGGTGGGCACGGCGATCGTCGCCTTTGCAGGCTGGTGGCTGACCGGCAACTTCCCGCAGGGCCTGCTCGCGTTCATCGCCGTCCTTATCATCGCCTGTCCCTGCGCGCTCGGCATCGCTACCCCGGCGGCACTGATGGTGGGCGTGGGCCGTGGAGCGCAGGCCGGCATCCTGATCCGTGGTGGCGAGATCCTCGAGAAGGCCGAGCGGCTCACGACCGTGGTGTTCGACAAGACCGGTACGCTGACCCGCGGCGAGCCGGCCCTGACCGATCTGCAGCCCTGCGGGCGCTGCGACCACGACCAGGCGCTGCGCCTGGCCGCCAGCCTCGAGGCCGGCTCCGAGCATCCGCTGGCGGAGGCCATCCTGCGCGGCGCCAAGGAGACGGGCATCGCACCCTGCGCGGTGGTGGGATTCGAGGCCGTGCCGGGCCACGGCGTGTGCGGCCGGGTCGAGGGGCGCGAGGTGCTGCTCGGTAACCACCGCCTGATGGAGCGGGCCGGCGTCGATGTCGCGTCGGTCGGCCCGGACATGGAGCGCTTCCAGGCAGACGGCAAGACGGCGATGCTGCTCGCCTGCGACGGCGAACTCGCCGCCGTGATCGCGGTGGCAGACACGATCAAGCCGGAGGCGCGCGAGGCAGTACGGTCGCTGCGTGCCGAAGGCGTCGAGGTCGTGATGCTGACCGGGGACAACGCCCGCACCGCGGCGGCAATCGGACGCGCGTTGGAGATCGACCGGGTGATCGCCGACGTGCTGCCCTCCGACAAGGCGCGCGTCATCAAGGAGCTGCAGCAGTCCGGCAAGGTGGTCGCGATGGTCGGCGACGGCGTCAACGACGCCCCGGCGCTGGCGACCGCCGACATCGGCATTGCGATCGGCTCGGGCTCCGACGTCGCGAAAGAGACGGGCGGCATCATCCTCGTGCGCAGCGACGTGCGCGACGTCGTCACAGGCATCCGGCTCTCACGGGCGACGATGCGCACGATCAAGCGCAACCTGTTCTGGGCCTTCATCTACAACGCGATCGGTGTCCCCGTGGCCGCGCTCGGGCTGCTCAACCCGATCATCGCCGCCGCGGCAATGGCGCTGTCCTCGCTGTCGGTGATCGTCAACTCAGCGCTGCTCAAGCGGGCGCGCCTGCAGTGACGGTGGAGGTTGCCATGAGATTCGTGAAGTGGCCGGAGTTCGCCAACCGCTGGATGTGGCTGTGTCCGATCCTCGCCGTGGTGATCGCCGCGACGGTGCTGTGGTCCTTCGGTCTCAATTGGTGGAGCGCGCTGCTGGCCGCCGTCATGCTGGTCTGTCCGGTGCTGATCCTGTGGGGTGCCATCCAGGTCGCCCTCGACGAGCGACGATCACGCCGGCGCCCCCGCACCTGACCCCGATTCCCTGGAGGAGTGTTCATGGACAAGAAACAGACGTTCTCGCTGTGGTACGTGCTGGCCGCCCTGGTGGGAATGATCCTGTTGCAGGAGTTCGTCGCCCCCCGGCACACGCAGACGCTGACCTACAGCGAGTTCAAGCAGGCACTGGTGGCGGGCAAGCTCGACGACGTGGTGATCGCCGACGGCATCGCGACCGGCAAGCTGCGCGCCGAAGGGCTGGATCAGATCCTGCCGAAGGAAAAGCTCGAGGCGCTCAAGCGCGTCGGCGGCGAACACGGCTTCGCGACGGTGCTGGTCAACGACCCGGGCCTGGTGGCCCAGCTCGATGCGGCCAAGGTGCGCTACGGCAGCGTGCGCGAGAGCAAGTGGCTCGGCGCGCTGATCTCCTGGATCGCACCGGCGCTGGTGTTCTTCGGCATCTGGTGGTTCCTGATGAAGCGCATGGGCGGCAGCATGGGGCACGGCATGCTGGAGATCGGCAAGAGCAAGGCGCGGGTCTACATGCAGACCGAAACCGGCGTGACCTTCAAGGACGTGGCTGGCATCGACGAGGCACGCGAGGAACTGATGGAGGTCGTCGAGTTCCTCAAGAACCCGGATCGCTACAAGCGCCTGGGCGGCAAGATCCCCAAGGGCGTGCTGATCGTCGGCGCACCCGGCACGGGCAAGACGCTGCTTGCCAAGGCGGTGGCCGGCGAGGCCGGCGTGCCCTTCCTGTCGCTCAGCGGCTCGGAGTTCGTCGAGATGTTCGTCGGCGTCGGCGCGGCGCGCGTGCGCGACCTGTTCGAGCAGGCGGCGGCCAAGGCGCCGTGCATCGTCTTCATCGACGAGATCGACGCGCTGGGCAAGGCGCGCGGCGTGGGCTTGTCGGGCGGCCACGAGGAGCACGAGCAGACGCTGAACCAGCTGCTCGCCGAGATGGACGGCTTCGACACCAACCGGGGCGTGATCATCCTCGCCGCGACGAACCGGCCGGAGGTGCTCGATCCAGCGCTGCTGCGGCCAGGGCGCTTCGATCGGCACGTCGCGATCGACCGGCCCGATCTGATCGGACGTCGGCAGATCCTGGAAGTGCACGTGAAGAACGTCAAGCTGGCGCCGTCTGTCGACCTCGCCGTGCTCGCGGCGCGCACGCCGGGCTTCGCGGGCGCCGATCTGGCCAACCTGGTCAACGAAGCGACGCTGCGCGCCGCCAAGCGCGGCAAGGACGCGGTGGACATGCAGGATTTCGAGGAAGCGCTGGATCGCATCGTCGCGGGCCTCGAGAAGAAGAACCGGGTGATGAACTCGACCGAGCGCAAGTTCGTCGCCTACCACGAGGCTGGCCACGCCCTGGTCGCCGAGATGCGCAAGAACGCCGACCGTGTGACCAAGGTGTCGATCATCCCGCGCGGCATCGCTGCCTTGGGTTACACCCAGCAGTCGCCGACCGAGGACCGCTACCTCATGCGCCGCAGCGAGCTGCTCGATCGGCTCGACGTGCTGCTGGCCGGGCGGGTGGCCGAGCAGCTGGTGTTCGAGGACGTCTCGACCGGCGCGGAGAACGACCTGCAGCGCGCCACCGACATGGCGCGCCACATGGTGACCCACTACGGCATGAGCGAGGCGCTCGGCCTGGCGACCTACGACGCGCGGCCCGCGCCGTTGTACCTGAACGGCCCGACGCTGCCCGAGCCGCGCACCTTCAGCGAGCGGACCGCCGAGGCGATCGACGGCGAGGTGCGTCGGCTGCTCGACGAGGCGCGCGATCGGGTGACGCAGACCCTGCGGACGAACCGCGAGACGCTCGAAGCGCTGGCCGCGCTGCTGCTCGAGAAGGAGGTCGTGGACCGGACGATGCTGGACGGACTGATGGCGTCGACGCCCGCTACGGCTCAGCTGCGCGTGGCCGCCGTGGCGCTGCCGCCGGCGGATGGTGCGTCATGAGCACGCGCCGCGGTGTTCTGCGTCTGGCCGCCGCCGTGCTTCCGCTCGCCGCGTTCGCCGTGCCGGGCGCTCGTGCCCAGCCGTCGGAGGGGCGCGAGATCCTGGACAAGGTCGAGAAGCTGCTGTGGGGCCGGACGGTGCAGGGCGAGTACGAGATGACGATCGCCACGCCGCGCTGGCAGCGCACGCTCGGCCTGCGCCTGTGGATGGACCGGCCGCGGCGCTCGTTCGTGCGCATCCTGTCGCCGGCCAAGGAGGCCGGGATCGGCTCGCTGCGCATCGCCACCGAGATGTGGAACTACCTGCCCAACGTCGAGCGCATCGTCAAGATTCCGCCGTCGATGATGCTGCAGCCGTGGATGGGCTCGGACTTCACGAACGACGACCTCGTCAAGGAGAGCAGCATCCTCGACGACTACACGCACAAGGTGCTCGCCACGGTGCAGCTCGACGGCGAGGCAGTCGTGCAGGTCGAGGCCGTGCCGAAACCCGACGCGGCGGTGGTCTGGGGCCGCATCGTCTACTGGGTGCGGCGCGCCGACACGATGCCGTTGAAGCAGGAGTTTTTCAGCGAGCGCGGCGAGCGCGTGCGCGTGCTGGCGTTCTCCGATGTCCGACAGGTCGGTGGGCGGATCCTGCCGACGCGCTGGGACATGCGGCCCGATGCCAAGCCCGGCAACTCGACGACGGTGGTGCTGAAGGAGGCGGTGTTCGACCGCCCGGTGGACGACGAGATCTTCAGCCAGCGCAACCTGCAGAAGCGATGAAGACCCGACTCCGCCCACGCGCCATGTCCGACCTTCGAGCCACGGCCACCATGACCCTGCAGACCTCGACCCCGCGTGTCGCCATGTGGCTCGTGACGGCCCTCGGTGTCTGGCTCGTTGCCCTCGGCACCTACTTCGTCTTCGTACGGCCGGCGCTGCTACCGGAGGATCCTCGCTTCATCGGTGCGCCGCTGGTGCGGCTGCGTGAAGCGGCGCCCGGGCTGGAAGCTTGGCTGCGCATCGTGTTCACGGTGATGGGCGGATTCATGGCAGGCGCGGGCGTGCTGACCGTGTTCCTGGCGCGGACCGCCGTGCCCGCGCGGCTGCGCGGCACCGGCTGGGCCATCGTGTTGGCAGGGTTGCCGACGGTCGTCCTGATGAGCGCGATGAACTTCGCGTTGCATTCGGACTTCCGATGGGTCCTGCTGCTGCCGGCACTGCTCTGGGCGGCCGCCGTGATCGCGTACGCGCGACAGGCCTGATGTGGATCGTTCCGCGACCTGCAACCCCAACCGACAGACACCATGAACCACAACCTTCCCTGGGTCGCCGAGCGCGTGCGGCTGTTCCGCGAAAGCGATGCCGAGTTCGCACGCTGGGCGCGCGGGTTCGGACCCATCGTGCACAACGACCTCACTCAACTGCGCGTGCACGACCTTGCGCAGGTGCTGGTCGCCGGCGGCAAGGCAAGCGACACGGCCAGCGTCTACCGCACGCTGTGGGCCGCGGACCGGCTCGCCGCGGCCGGCATGTGGCTGACCGTGCACATGACTTACGCCGACCGGGTCTATCCCGACGGGCGCGAGATGGCGGCCGACGACTTCAAGGAGACGCCCGAAGGCCACACCGGCGGCTCGCTGAACATCGTGCCGGCCTACGTCGGCTATCTCGCCGCGAACGCGCTCAGCGGCCTGACGCGCGGCTGGCTGATGGGGCAGGGGCACTGCGTGGCGGGCATCGATGCCTGCAACCTGCTGGCGGGCAACATGACGCCGCGCCACGCCGAACGCTACGACCGCAGCGAGGGCGGGCTGACGCGCTTCGCGCGCGACTTCTACAGCTACGCGATCGACACGGCGGGGCGGCCGGCGTCGCCGCTGGGCAGCCACGTCGGGCCGAACACCGCCGGCGGCCTGTCCGAGGGCGGCTACCTGGGTTTCGCGGAACTCCAGTACGTGCACATGCCGCTGCCGGGCGAGCGCCTGGTCGTGTTCCTCAGCGACGGCGCCTTCGAGGAGCAGCGCGGCAGCGACTGGGCGCCGCGCTGGTGGCGCGCCGAGGATTGCGGCTTCGTGGCCCCGTTCATGATCCTCAACGGACGTCGCATCGAGCAGCGCAGCACGATGCAGCAGCAGGGCGGCCAGGCGTGGTTCCAGCAGCACCTGCGCCTGAACGGCTTCGATCCGATGGAGATCGACGGCACCGACCCGGCCGCCTTTGCCTGGGCGGTGCACGCCATGGAGGAACGGCTCGCGGCCTGCGCGGCGGCAGTCGCCAGCGGGACCATCCAGTACCCGGTGCCGCTGCACTACACCATCGCCGAGGCGCCGAAGGGCTTTGGCTTTCCCGGGGCGGGGACCAATGCGGCCCACAACCTGCCGCTGGCGGGCAACCCGCACGCTGATCCAGGCGCGCGGCAGCAGTTCAACGACGGTGCCCGCGCGCTGTTCGTGCCGGCCGCGGAACTCGACGAGGCGCTGGCCGCGCTCTGCCGCCACCAGGACCAGCGGCGCCCGCTCGAGCGCGACCATCCTTTGGCGCACCGGCGGGTCGACGCCCCCGCGTTGCCGGAAGCGCAATGGCACGCCGTGGGCGCGGGCCAGGTGTCTCCGATGGGCGCGCTGGACACCGCCTTCGCCGCCATCGTGCAGGCGAACCCTCAGTTGCGCCCGCGCGTCGGCAACCCGGACGAACTGCGCAGCAACCGGATGGGCCAGACACTGGACCTGCTGAAGCACCGCGTCCTCGCGCCCGAGCCCGGCCTGGCGGAGGCGGTCGACGGCGCGGTGATTACCGCACTCAACGAGGAGGCGGTGGTCAGTGCGGCGCTCGGCAACAAGGGCGGCATCAACCTCGTGGTCTCCTACGAAGCCTTCGCCGTCAAGATGCTCGGGGCGCTGCGCCAGGAGATCCTGTTCGCCCGCCACCAGGCGGAGGCAGGCATGCCGCCGGGCTGGTTGTCGGTGGTGACGGTGGCGACCTCGCACACCTGGGAGAACGGCAAGAACGAGCAGTCGCACCAGGACCCGACGCTGGCGGAGGCGCTGCTGGGCGAGATGTCCGACACCGCTCGCGTGCTGTTCCCGGTCGATGCGAACAGCGCCGCTGCCGCGCTGCGCGCCGCCTATGCCACCCATGGCCAGTTCTGGACCTTGGTCGTGCCGAAGCGACCGATGGCCAATCGCCTGACCGGCGAGCAGGCGCAGCGCCTGGTCGAAGAAGGCGCGTGCGTGGTGAAGGCTTGCGCGGCGCCCGAGGTGCTGCTGATCGCCATCGGTGCGTACCAGTTGCAGCAGGCGCTGCTCGCGGCCGATCGCCTCGATGCCGCCGGGCATCGCACCGCGGTGACCTGCCTTGTCGAGCCCGGCCGTTTCCGGACGCCGCGCGACGAGCGCGAGCGCCGCGTTGTGGCCGGTGATGCGGCGCTGGAGCAACTGTTCCCGACAGCGGCCGCGGCGCGCGTCCTCGTTTCTCACATGAGACCGGAACCGACGCTCGGCGTGCTTCGCCGCATCGACACCGGACCGCACCGGACCCGCGCGCTGGGCTATATCGCCCGCGGCGGCACGCTGGATGTCGCCGGCATGCTGTTCGCCAACCGCTGCACCTGGGCGCACGTGGCCGCCGAGGCGGCATCCGCACTCGGCGTCGATGCGGCGCAGGTGCTGCGGGCCGAGGAACTGGCCGCCGTGCGGGGGCAGGGCGATCCGCGCACCGTACTGACGGACGAGTGACGACGATGCCGACGCCCTCCATCATCGTCCGCGCCGACAAGGCGACGAAGGTCTATCAGCGCGACAGCATCCCGGTACCGGCGCTGCACGAGACGAGCCTCGAGATCCGGGCAGGCGACTTTGTCGCGCTGGTCGGCCCGTCCGGCTCCGGCAAGACCACGCTGCTGAATCTCATGGGGGGTCTCGACCGGCCAACGAGTGGCCGCATCTGGGTCGGCGAGCAGGACATCACGAGCCTCGGCCGCAAGGCGCTGGCGGAGGTGCGGTTGCGCCGCATCGGCTTTGTGTTCCAGGAATACAACCTGGTGCCTGTTCTGTCCGCGCTCGAGAACGTCGAGTACGTGATGCTGCTGCAGGGCGTCGAGGAGACGGTCCGCCGCACCGAGGCCATGCAGCTGCTGGCAACGCTTGGCCTCGCGGGCATGGAACACCGCCGCCCGAACGAGTTGTCCGGCGGCCAACAGCAGCGTGTGGCCGTTGCGCGCGCCATTGCCGCGAAGCCGGTGATCGTGCTGCCCGACGAACCCACCGCCAACCTCGATTCGCAGTCGGGGGCGACACTGATGGACCTGATGCGTCGCCTCAACGAGGAGCAGGGCACGACCTTCGTGTTCTCGACGCACGACCCGATGGTGGTCGAGCGTGCACGCCGCGTGATCCGTCTGCGCGACGGTCACATCGAGGCCGACGAACGGAGGCCGGCGTGATGATCTGGACGCTGGCGGTGCGCAACGTGATGCGCAACCGCCGCCGCTCCGTCATCACGGTGCTGTCGATCGCGGTCGGCCTGGCGGCGCTGACCTTCCTGTGGGGCTTCATCGACGGCATGAACCGGCAGATGATCAACAACACCACGCGCTACTTTGCCGCGGACGCGCAGGTGCACCTGAAGGGCTACCACGACGACCCGAGCCTGGACCGTGCGATCGAGGCCGGCGCGCGCGTGCTCGAGACGGTGCGCGCCGATCCGTCGGTGGCCGCGGCGACGGTCCGCCTCGAGACGACCGTGCTGGCGAGTCGTGCCGATCGCTCGCGCGGCATCCTGGCCTTCGGTGTCGACCCGGCGCAGGAGGCGCGCGTCACGGACCTGTTCAAGGCGGTGGTGGATGGCCGCGGTTTCAGCGGCGCCGACGACACCGGGGTGCTGATCGGCGAGGGCATGGCCGAGGCCCTCGCGTTGCGGGCCGGCGACGATCTGGTGCTGGTGGGCCAGGCTTACGATGGCTCGGTCGCCAGCGCGCGTGTACCGGTGCGCGGCGTGTTCCGCACCAAGATCGATGACCTGGACGGGTATGTCGCGGTGATGCCGATGGCGGCGATGCGCGACTTTCTCGCCGCACCCGAGGCCGTCACCGCAGTGGCGCTGCGGCTGCGTGACCGCGGCGCGCTGGGCGACGCAGTCCAGACCCTGTCTGCGCGCGTGGGTGCCGATCACGAGGTGGTGGGCTGGCCGGTCCTGCTGCCGATGGTGGCGATCAGCATCCGCTTCCACGAGGTGATGGGCTTCGTGGTCCTCACGATCTTCTTCGTGATGGTCGCCGCCGGCGTGGCCAACCCGGTGCTGATGGCGGTGCTCGAGCGCACTCGAGAGTTCGGCATCATGCTGGCCCTGGGCACCGGCCAGTCGATGCTGTTCCGGCTCGTCGTCGCCGAGGCCGCGCTCCTCGGCGCGGCCGGGCTGCTGCTGGGCAACGCGATCGGGCTCGGCGCGACGGCGGCGTTCGGCCGTACGGGCATCGATCTTGGCGCCTTCGAAGCCGGGCTGCGGGCGATGCCGGGCCTGGCCGACGTGATCTACCCGGTCGTGCGCGCCGAGCGCAGCTTGGCCATCTCGGTGCTGGTGTTCCTGATCGCGTTGGCCATGGCGCTCTACCCGGCGTTCCGCGCGGCGACGCTCGAACCGGTCGCGGCGATCCGCGGCATCGGCGAGAAGTTCTCCGGCGGCCGGCGCGGTTCGCGCGGCCAGACGCGCTCGCCGTTGCCGGTCTTCGCCCTGATCGCGACGCGCAACCTGCTGCGCAACCGAAAGCGCAGCGCGATCACGGTGTTCGGCGCCGCCTTCGCGATCGTCGCCTACGTGTTCCTCTACGGCTTCTTCGACGGCTTCGGCGAGCAACTCGTGGACAATTCGACGCGCTACGTCACCGGTCACCTGCAGATCGAGCGCGAGGGGCTGCGGCGCGATCTCGCGCCCGAGCTGGCCTTCGATGCCACTGCCGCGCTCGCCGCGGTGCGCAGCCAGCCCGGCATCGCCGCCGCCGCGCCGCGGGTGCAGGCGCAGGCACTGATCAGCAGCCCCACGAAGTCGGTGGGGGTCGTGCTGTACGGCGTCGATCCCGCACTCGAACGCGGCCTCACGATCCTGCACCGGACGCTCGTGGAGGGATCGGCGCTGGAGGCCGGCGCGGACCGTGACGTCGTGATCGGGCGGCGCCTGGCCGAAAAGCTCGGCATCCGCCTGGGCGAGAAGCTGGTCGTCATGGCCCCCGGCGTGGCCGGCGAACTCGGCACCTCGGCGTTTCGGGTCCGGGGCGTCTTCGCGACCGAGAGCAGTTCGTTCGACGGTGCGATGGTCTTCGTCACGCTGCGGGCGTCCCAGCGCATGCTGGGCCTCGGCCAGCGGGTCTCGTCGATCAACCTGCGCCTGGAGGACCGCGCCGATGTCGACAGGGTCGCTGCGCAACTGACGCCGTCGCTGGGAAAGGACGGTCTGGTCGCGTCGCCCTGGCCGCGCCTGCTGCCGCGAGTGGCGGACATGCTGGGCCTGGTGCGCGCCATTCGCACGGTCATCGTCGCGGTCTTCTTCCTCGTCGTCGCGCTGGCGGTGATGAACACCGTGTTCATGGCGGTGGCCGAGCGCACGCGCGAGTTCGGCGTGATGATGGCGTTGGGCACGCCGCCCGACGCCATTGTGCGAATGGTGGTCTACGAGACGGTGGCGCTGATGCTCGTCGCGTCTGTCGTCGGCTACGCGGTCGGAGCGGCGGTCGTCTCGCTGTTGGGTAACGTCGGACTGGACCTGTCGGGCTTCTACCGCGACTACAGCGCCATTCCTGGGCTGACCGGCATCGTCTATCCGAGGCTGGTCGCCGCGAACCTCGTCGGGCCGGGCGTCGGCCTGTTCCTCGCCAGTGTGGGCGTCTCGCTGTACCCCGCCGTGCGCGCCGCGAGGCTGGACCCGACCGCGGCGATTCGGCACACGTGATGACGCGGCCACACCGGGGCTTCGGCTGGGTTGCGACCGCGCTGGTGGCGGGCCTGGTGTTCGGTGCCGCCCCGTCGATGGCGCAGACGCGGCCGATGGAACTGACCGGAAGCCTGAAGAGTGTGTTCCTGCGCTCGCGCGCCTCGACAGGTGAGGACTACGCGCTGAGTCTGAACCGGTTGCGCGTCGAGGCCAAGGGCGATCTCGCGCCGGGGCTCGCGCTCGATCTGCAGTACGACAACGAGGTGCTGCTGGGCAGTTACCTGGACACGGCGGAATTTCGTGCGCTCAAGGACACCGCGCAGCCGCAGTATTGGCGGGCCGACGCGAACTACGTCGAGCGCGGCGATGTCTACGGCCGCCATCGCCTGTATCGGGCGGCGGTGACCCTGACCCGCGGCAACGTCGATCTGAAGCTCGGCCACCAGCGCATCGCATGGGGGACCGGCCGCTTCTGGAGTCCGCTGGACATCCTGAACCCGGTGAACCCGCTGGCGCTGGAGCGCGAGGAGCGCGTCGGTGTCGATGCCGCATTGCTCGAAGCCAAGCTCGGGCCGCTGTCGCGTGCATCCCTCGTGGTCGCCCCCGCGCCCGACCGTAGCTCGACCAGCCGGGGGGTGCAGTGGCACGGCAATGCGGGCGGTGTGGATGCGTCGCTCGTCGCCGGCCGGCTGCTGGGCCTGGACATCGTTGGCATGGACCTGGCCGGTCAGATCGGAGACGCCGGTATCCGCGGCGAGGCGGCGCGCCTGCGACCGCCCGGCGGCAGCGCCTTCAATCGCCTGATGGTCGGTGCGGACTATGCGTTCGCGAACGGGCTCACGCTGAGCGTCGAGCTGTACTACAACGGTGCGGGCTCCCGCGATTCGGCCGGCTACGACAGGGCAGGGCTGCGTTCGGGTGGGGCGGCGATGCTCGCAACCCGCTACGCGGGGCTGTACGCGTCATACGAGTTCACGCCGCTGCTGAAGTGGGTGAGCTACGCGGTGCGCAATGGCGACGACCGCAGCCGCGCGATCGACAGCCGCCTCGTGTGGTCGGTCGCACCCTCCGCGGACTTGGCGGTCGGCGTGCAGCGCTATGACGGCAACAGGGGAAGCGAGTTCGTGGCGGTGCCCGATGCGTTTCAGCTGCAGTTGCAGTGGTTCTTCAGATGAACCTGCGGCAGGAGGGTCTCCGGCGGGGACCGGACTTCATGGGGCAGCGGGTCACTTCTGCTTGGCCAGCCACTGATCGAACTGCGCAATCTCCTTCTTCTGCGCCGCGATGATCTTCTTGGCCATCGCCTTCATTTCCGCGGACTTGCCGTGCGCGAGTTCCATCTCCGCCATGTTCAGGGCCTGCTGATGGTGCATCTTCATCATCATCGCGAAATCCTTGTCGGCGTCGCCGGACGGCTGCATCTTCTGCATCTCGTCCATTCCCATCATCATGGACGCCTTCATGTCATGCCCACCGGCCGCACCCTCGTGCATCTGTCCCATCGGCATGCTGGCCGCCGGTGCCGTGCCGACCGCCTTCTGCGCCTGCACCGGGGCCGTGGCAAGACACAGCGCCGCCAGCGGCACCAGCGAGAGGCTCTTGAAGCGTCTGAGTGTCGCGAGGTTCATGGCAATCTCCTTGTGAGTGTCTGGGGCTCAGTTCGACATTTCGATGCACGCATCCGCACAGCGCTTGCAGGCCGCGGCGCAGTGCTGGCAGTGATCCATGTCGTGCTTGCCGCACTCCGCGGCGCAGCGGCTGCATGCCTGCGCGCACACCGTGCAGATTGCCTTCACGTTTTCGTCCCCCCTGGCGATCGAGGCGACGGCAAGCTGGCAGATGTCGGCACACTCCAGATCCAGTGCGATGCAACGCGCCATCGGTTTGGGATCCGGCTCTTTCAGGCAGGCGGTGGCGCACTGCAGGCACGCGACGGCGCATTCGTGGCACGCGCGCAGGCAGGCTTCCTCATGTGGGCTGGGCATGTTGGTTCTCCAAGTGTGTGTGGCGGGATCGAACGATGGTCGTCCAGGCGCCGCCCGTGAGGTGTAGGACGGCAGCGATGACGGGCGTAGGAGAGCTTCGTGGTGACCTGCTGGGCAAGGGGCGTTCCAGGCCTCGCCGCATAAGAGACCGCGCGTCAGGCCCGGCGACGCGTCGGTCTTCGCGATGGGGCATGGCCGCTTCCTTCCCATCGGGCCAAGTGACACGTGTCACCCCGTAGGAGGCCAAGATCGGTCATCAACTCGGCCGAGCTGATCAGCGCCACGATCCTTTCCGACGAGCGCACCAACGCGATTCGTGGAGCCGCCCAGAGAACGGGGGCAATGGCGGCGCGCACGTCCGGACGCCGATGGCTGGAAATGACCTTCTTCCGGACCATCGTGTTGATGATGTCGTTGGCAGAGGCCCGTCAGTGTCGAGCCACAGCCCGAGGGAACGAGGCGTCGCTGGGCGGCGCCCCAAAGAGCGTCGGGGCACCGCGCCGCCCCTTGTGCTCAGAACATGAACCATCCCATCAAGAACCAGCTATTGTTGTCGGTCGCGTTTCGACCGAATCCGTCGTAGTCGCTTGTCCCGCCGTTGAACTTGCGGTAGGCCGTGCGGCGCAAGGCCAGCTTGACGTTCTCGACGGGGAGGTAGTCCAACTCGGCAACCCACCCCGCGGTGTCCGGCCTGCCGTTTGCGCTGCCCATGACCGGGCCCATTCCGTAGCGCATCGAGTCGGCGGTCCCGCGCGTCGAGAACACCTGAACCCCGCCACCAAGCACGCGGCGGTAGGCGTAGTGGGCTCCGATGCGGGCGGTCTTGAGGGTGTTGCTCTCGTTGGAGGCCATGCCTTGCGCAGATCTGGCCGCCAGACGCTGCCGCTCGCGCATATACAGAGCCTGGCTCGAGAACGCATGCTCGCCCTCGACGTACTGGTACTGGGCGTCGAGCGCGATGTCGCGAAAGCGGTCGCTGGACATCGAGGCGTCGTTCGGATCGAGCAGCACCTTCGTGTTGAGGCCGAGGAGGCCGACGGAAACGCTGTGGGCACCGAACTCGCGTTGGAGTGCGAGGCGCCAGTAGGGAGCGTATCCGTCGACGACGCGTGTCTTCTCGACGCCCCAGCCCAGCGGCCTCATCACGCCGGTCTTCGCGGACCGATAGAAGCCGGCCTCGGCATACACGAGGTTGTCGAACAGTGCATAGCCCGTGACCCCGCCGACCTGCGAGTTCAACTGCATGTCGAGCATCGTCGAGCCGGTGCGATTGGTGCCTCAGGGCGAGGCTGAAGCGCGCGTGGGGCGCGAGCGACCCGTCCCGGGTCTAGATGGTCAAGCGCATGAATCGCATGGTGAGCGGCGCCTCTGGAGGAGGCTCAGCGCCCAGGCGGGTTGGCATGGGCCAAGCCGCGGAGGTCGGCAACCACCAGACCACTGCCGCGGTCGAGCTTGCCATGGGAGTGACCTTGAGGGTCTTGTCGTGCTTGACGACCGTCGTGGCTTCGTCGTCGCAGAACTTCTGGCACGCCGGCTTGAGCGGGCGTGAGCCGTCGGCGCCGCCAGCCCGTTCGGAGCCGGTCGACGCGTGGGCGTCGTGGTCATGCCCGGCCAGGACCGGCTGCCGCGCGTCGCTGGCATGCGACGAGTCAGACCTGCCGGACGCGCACGCGCTGGCAATGCCGACCAGCAAGGCCAGCATCCACGCGCCGAGCATCACGATGGCGGTGTGTCGGCGGGTGCGGATGCGCGTGAAGAGTGGCATGGGCTGCACGAACAACGATCTGCTCAATGTCATTGCTTCGGCTTGGCCGGTCCTTGCACTGGATCAACGTTCCCAGAGTCGGGACATGACGCCTCGCGCGTGCGCGAGGAACGAAACAGCCACAGGCCTGCGATGCCGAGCGCCGCGTAGTTCAATGCCATGAACCACGGCGCGGGCCAGGCGATGCCGTCGAATCCGCGGTCGGTGATCGGATAGAACACCGGCGACGGGTAGTACTCGCTCGAATGCGTGAAGACGTCGATCACGATGTGCGACCACCAGCCGGCCAGCGGTACCAGCAGCCATCGCCATCGAAACCAAACCAGCATCGTAACGACAGAGGCGACGACGGCGCTGTGCATCACGCAGTGCAGCGTATGCGACCAGGCCTGCACTCCGGTGGGCAACCAGGGCTCGGCACCCGGCGTCGCGAACGCATAGCCCTGGAGCGCCTGCCATGAGCCGTCTCCAAACAGTCCCCAGAGGGCGATGGGAATCAGGTGAGCGATGTCGGGCAGGGCGGCCAGCGCCACGGCCGAGCGCACCTGGTCGGCACTGACTGGCCAGCGGCGCGCTGCAGCCACCGCGCCCAGGCCGGCCCACAACGAGTGTGCAACGATGTCCATCGCGCGCGTCTCCTACATCGCGTCGATGACCGCACGCAGCCGGCTCCGGACCTCCTCGGCAACCCCCACCAGTTCGGCATTGGCCACGGCCGCCATCGACGCCACGGGATCCACCGCGGACACCTCGATCGATCCGTCGGTGTGCTGCTGCACGATGACGTTGCAGGGGAGCATGGTGCCGATCTTATCTTCGGCCTGCAGCGCCTGGTAGGCGAACGGTGGGTTGCAGGCACCGAGAATCAGGTAGGGCCTGAACTCGACATCGAGCTTCGCCTTGAGCGTCTGTCGCACGTCGATCTGGGTCAGGATGCCGAAGCCGCGCGCCTTGAGTTCGGCAGTGACCTTGTCCACCGCCGCCTGGAAGTCCACTGCGACGGTCTTGCTGAAGTGATAGCTCATGGCGTCTGTTCCTCTCGTCGAACAATTTCGTGGTCGCGCAGGAAATCGCGCGTCAGGCCCAGCGACGCGTCGGTCTTCGCGATCGATCTGGCCGCATCCGGCTCGATGCCTGTGAGAGCCCGGATCGCATCGATGGTTTCGGGGATCACGATCGCCTGGTTGAAGACCTGGTAGGTGTAGTACGCCTGGTCGCCGTCGACGGCCAGCACGTCCTCCCACAGCGCCACCTCCCACATGTCGCCGCGCGGGCGGCCAAGGTCGGCCATCAACTCGACCGTGCTGTTCAATGCCACGATCCCGTCCGACGAACGCACGAACGCGATCCGCGGTGCCGCCCGGAATGCGGCGAGCACCTCGTCCCGCGTCGTCGCCCGCGTCAGTTCGACCCACCAGGTGTGCAGGTGACTGGAGTTGTGCGCGGCCTTCACGGCGATCGTCACGACGTCGAGGTCGGGGATGACGGTGCGGGCGTCCGGACCCTGATGGCTGGGTATGACTTTCTCAGGGACCAACGTGTTGACAATGCCGTCGGCATGTGCCTCCCAGGGGTCTGAGGCGCGCCGGATCAACGTCCCGCGCGCACGCTTCAGCAGGCCTGCCGTCCGCAGAGCGCCGAGCGTGCGCACGATCGATGTGGTGTTGCACGATACGACACGCGTCGACGAGCGCCGCAGCGCCGACGCGTAGTTCGCCTGCGCGACGAACGAATGGCCGGTCAGCGCATGCGATTCACCGCCATGGAAGATGGCCTTGACGCCTGCCGCCTCGTACACGCCCTTGTTGACCGCGGCCACCTTCTTCGGCGTGCAGTCCACGACGACGTCGGATTTCGCGAGCAGCTCGGCGAGCCCCCCCGCGATCGCGATGCCGGCCGCGCGCATCGGTCCCTCGGCCTGCGGTGCTGCCGCGTGCATGGGCAGTCCGGCCTGGGCCGCGACCTGCAGCCGGTAGTCGTTGACGACGTCGGCCACGCCAGCGAGCGCCATGTCGTCTTGCAGGCGAACCGCGTCGGCGACTCGCTTGCCGATGACCCCGTAGCCGTTGATGGCGACCCTGATCCTGTCCATGCTTGCTCCTTTGACGTCGAGACCCAGGTCAGCGCAGCGCGCGCCCGCGGGCGATGGAAAACGTGAATCGAATGGCGAGCGCATACCCCGCCAGCGCGAGCAGCGGCATACCGCCCCATTGCGGGCCCACGGCGTGCTGCATCAGCAGGCTGGAGGCGATGTACAGCCCGAGCGTCACGAGCGCGAGCGCGATGCGGCGGCTCGCCCGGTCGACGCCTACCTGCAGCCGTGCGTCGGGCACGATCGCGATCTCGAGCAGGCGCTCGCGAGTGAGTGCGGCGTGCAGCCGCTGGGCCACCATTGCGGGCAGATCGTTCGCCGCGCTGCCCATCTCGAAGGCCAGGCGCTTCGAAGCTTCCTGCTTGGGCGCAAGCTGGATGGAGCCGGCCGCGGCGTGGCGCGTCAGCGACTCGAAGATCGAAAACGCTGGCGCCAACGCGCGGACGGTGCCCTCCAGCAGCAGCATCGTGCGCGTCAGGACGAGCAGGTCCGCGGGCAGCCTTACTGCCTGAGAGCGGCCGGCGGCAACCAGCCTTCCGAGCGCCGCCGGCAGCGACCAGTCGCGCAGCGGCCGCTCCGCACAATCGGCCAGCAGCGACTGCACCATCGGCAGGAACGCACGGCGCTCCAGTTGCGAGCCCACCACGCCCATGTCGAACCAGGCGTCCACCACCCAGTCGGCATCCTGCTCGACGAAGGCCAGGGCGAATGCCGTCAGCGCCCGGCGTAGGCGGCGGTCCAACCGGCCGACGATGCCGAAGTCGTGGAAGCAGATCCGCCCGTCGGTCATCACGAACAGGTTGCCCGGGTGGGGGTCTCCATGAAACAGACCGTGCTCGAAGAACTGCGTCACGTAGCTGTCGACGAGGCGCCGCGCGCAGGCCTCGCGCTCGGGCGCGGCGACGGCGTCGATCCGCACACCGCTGCTGTAGCGCTGCACCATCACGGAGGCTGTGCACAGTCCGTCGACCACGTCGGGGATGTCGACGTCAGGCGAACCGCCCCACGCATCCGCGAAGCGCCGCACGAAGCGAGCCTCGCGCGCGAGATCCATCTCGAGCCGCAGGTTGCCGGCGATCTCGTCGACGATCGCCACGAGGCCCCAGCGCCGCAACGGCGGCAGCAGGGCCTGCGCGACCGTGGCAACCACGTGCAGGATGCGCATGTCGGATTCGACGGCCTCGGCGGCCCCCGGCCGGCGGACCTTGACGATGACCTCGGTGCCGTCGGGCAGTGCGGCGCGGTGAATCTGCGCCACCGACGCTGCGGCCAGCGGCGACAGGTCGAAGCGCGCGAACAACTGCGAGCAAGGACGACCGAAGGCAGCTTCGACAGCCTGCTGCGCCTGCTCAGATGGAAACGGGCCGACATGATCCTGCAGCCGCGCCAGGGCGTGCTGGGCCGCCTCGGGCAGCAGGTCAGCGCGCAGGCTCAGGTGCTGGCCGAGCTTGACGAAGGTGGTGCCCAGCCCCTGCAGGAGGACTGCGAAGCGTTCGGCCACGGGGTGGTCATCGCAACGCATGACGCCGCGGTGCCAGGCCCACCACAACACGAAGCCGGTGAGAGCCAGACCGATCCGCAGCGCACGCCCGACCGGGGATCGGCGTTGCGACGGCCGGGAAGTGGCCTGTGCGGTATCCAGCATGTCAGGCCACGCGGTGTCGCGGCCGGCCTGTCTGCCAGGCCGTGATGTTGTCGACCGTCTCGTGCAGGATGCGCGCGACCGCCTCGCGGGTGTTGAAGCCGACATGGGGTGTCGCGAGCACGCGCGGGTGGCGCAGCAGCGGGTGCGACGCAACCCAACCGCGGTCGCAACCCAGCCCGCCGCAGCCCATCGGAGCCTCGGGCGCGGCGCCGCCTTCGTGCTCGAGCACATCGAGGCCTGCTGCGGCGACGCTGCCGCGGTCGAGCGCGCGCAGCAGCGCCTCCTCGTCGATCAACCCGCCGCGCGCGGTATTGAGCAGCACGACACCGGGTTTGACACGGGCGAAAGCGGCGTCGTCCAGCAAGTGGTGCGTCTCCGGGGTCAGCGGCACATGCAGACTCAGGACGTCGCTGCGTTCGAGCAGTTCGGACCATCCGACGAAGTTGATGCCAAGGGCGATCGTGGCTTCCGGTCGCGGTCGCGGGTCGAACGTCAGGACTTTCATCCCGAAGCCGTGCGCGATGCGCGCCACCTGCGTTCCGATGCGTCCACAGCCAACGACTCCAAGCACCTTGCCTTCCAACTCGAAGCCGGTGAGCCCCCGGTACGAGAAGCTGCCCTGGAGTGCCCTGCCGCGTGCCTCGCACAGGTGGCGGGAAAGCCCCAGCAGCAGCGTGAAGGTGTGTTCGGCGACGCTGGCGGCCCCGTAGTCGGGAACGTGAACGACCGCGATGTCGCTTTCCCGGCAGGCTGCAAGGTCGATGTGGTCGACGCCGGCGGAACGCGTCGCCACCAGGCGCAGCGCAGGCATGCGCTGCAGCACTTCGCGCGTCACCGGCGTGCGGACGAACACGCACAGCACCTGGGCCAGCGCTGCGGCTCCGTCGTCCGCGTCGAGCTGCGCGTCGGGCACGAAGCGCGGCCACCAGGACCTCGGGCGCAGTGTCTCGAGCGTGGCCTGGTCTTCGGGGCCGACATCCATGAAGAGCACCCGCAAGGCCCCGGGAGCGCTGTCCGCAACTGGCCCCTCGTGCGACACGAGCTCGCTGGGTGGGGTGCTCATGCCGTGCCTCCTGCCGAGCGCTGTTCCGGTGCGCCTCCGCTCTTCACGGCCCGGTACAACGAGACGATGCCGAAGGCGGTGGGGATGCGGCGTGTTTCCTCGACTTGGCGGAAGCCCGCGGACCCGAACAGCACCGGCAGCAGCCCGGCGACGTTGTCGCTCGTGGTGTCGAAGCCGTCGAGAAGCTGGACCGCCAGGAACGCAGTCCGGCTGACCAAGCCGCCCGCGCGGCCCCAGTCGGCGACGTGCAGTTCGCCGGAGGGGCGCAGCACGCGGTGCATCTCGCGCGCGGTCAGCAGCTTGTCACCCCATGACAGGTGGTGAAAGAAGAGGCTCGACAACACGCGGTCGAAACGTTCGTCGGCATAGGGCAGTCTGGACGACCGCCCCAGGTCGAACGAGATGTCGGCGCCGGCATCGCGTGCCTTGCGCGCCCCGATCGCAAGAACCGCGGGGTCGGCGTCGAGCCCGGCCACTTGCACACCCGGCCGTTGCTGCTGTGCTGCGATCGCAAGCGTGCCGGTGCCGCAGCCAACGTCCAACACGTTCTGGCCCGGCTCGATGCCTGCCTGGTCGAGCAGGGCTCGCTTGAAGGTCCGCTCGCGTGTTGTCATCGCCACGACGCGGTCGTACAGCGGCGTCAGCACGTGAAAGCCGAGCGCGGGCGTGATGCCCCTCGTGCCGTCCATCAAAGCGCCTCCGAACTCCGTGTCGCGCCCAGGGCCTGCGCGTTCCGGCGCGGATTCGTGAAGTACAGGAACACGATGACGCTGAGCACCCCGGCGAAGAAGCACCACACCGAGATGAACCAGGTGGCGTAGAAGGCATACGCCGCCACCGCGGACGCAAACGCGGCCACGCCGAAGGCAACCACCCGCGCGTGGCTGGAGAACATCAAGCTCGCGCAGGTGCCGAGCAGGTAGAGCGACATCGCCGCCAGTGCATAGAAGTGCGGCGATTCGTAGGCGATGTGCTGACCGGTCACGGTGGCCACGATCGGCAGAGTGAACAGCGTGGCCAGCAGGTACAGGCCCACGGCGCTTCCCGCGAGAGCGATGCCGATCAGCACTCGTCGCCGCCAGGGCACGGTTTCCAGCGCCAGTGCGGCCAGCGGCACATAGATCGGCCACAGCACATGAGAGAAGAACGAATAGGCGTGCGTCAGCACCGTGTTGAGCAGCGGCGCGCGGTCCGGAAAAGTCAGCCAGAGCGCCCCCTCGAGCAGTTGCTGGATGCCAAAAAGAACGGGGATCCATGCGTAAGGAAGTTCCGAGCGAGTCCGCGCGCGCCGCACGGTCGCTACGCCGACGATCAGCAACGCAGCGCTGGCGGTAAAGCTTGCTTGCGCGGAAAAGCACATCAACATCTCTCCTGAAGGTTCGGATCGGCGAGTCAGGTTCGCGGGGCGCGGTGTGCGTTCACCGCAACTCCCCGGACGACGCCGAGTGGCCCTGGGCCACCGGTGTGGTTGACGTGGCGCGGGCGAGCATCGCTCGCAAGGCGTCCGCGTGTCGCTGTCCGCGCTGCAGCGCACGCTCCGGAAAGCGCGAAGCCAGCCACGCGTACACGAGGTACTTCGCAAGTTTGCCGATCCACAGCGCCAAAACCACCTCGGCGACCGGTAACCGCGAGATGGCGGCGAACATCAGCGCCGGTGTCAGCGGTACAGGCGTCGCAGCGATCACAAACAGGGCCGGAACACCGTAGGCCGAAAGCCACCGCGTCGCATCGCCCCAGGCGGATGACCGCACGACGTCGGGATAGGCTGCGAACAGCCGGGCCCAGCCAAGGTGATGGAACGCCAGGTACAGCAACGCCGCACCCAGCGCCGCGCCCAGGCTCGCCCACACGGCGATCGCACTCCAACGCCGCGGCGCCATCAGCACCGCCGTCACAAGAAGAGTCGCGAAAGGCACGGACATCGACAGTGTCGCGGCGACCGCGGCCCCACCGACGACGGCGGGGAAGGCACGGCTGTCGGCCCGCCGCAGCAGCGCGCGCATCAGCCCCGACTCGAGTGCGCCGCGCAGCATGGGAGGTCCCTTTCACTGCTTGCGCGCGACCGGGCGCTGGCCCAGCTCGACCGCCAGGGAACTGACCTCGCGGCCGCGCAGGATTTTGAACTGGGCCTTGGTGCCGGGGCTGAGCGCAGCGGTCTCGTTGATCAGTGCCGCTGTGTCGACGATTTCCTTGCCGTTGATCGAGACAATGGTGTCGCCGGCGCGCAGTCCGGCGCGGTCGGCCGGGCCGCCGCGCTGCACCGCAACGAGCGCCGCGCCGGCCGCAGCGCCTGTGGTCTCGTGGATGACGTCGCGTGCGCTCACGCCGAGCCAGCCACGACTGACGCGGCCGGTGGCGATGATCTGCTCCATCACCTGCCGCGCGAGACTCACCGGGATCGCGAAGCCGATGCCTTGCGATCCGCCGCTGCGCGAGTAGATCGCCGTGTTGATGCCCACCAGGTGGCCGGACGTGTCGACCAGCGCGCCGCCCGAATTGCCGGGGTTGATCGCCGCATCGGTCTGGATGAAGTTCTCGAAGGTGTTGATGCCGAGCCGGTTGCGGCCCGTGGCGCTGACGATGCCCTGCGTCACTGTCTGGCCGACGCCGAACGGGTCGCCGACGGCCAGCGCGATGTCGCCAATTTGCACCGAGGCCGGATCGGCGAAGGTGATGGGCTGCAGGCCCTTGGCTTCGACACGCAGCACCGCGAGGTCGGTCTCGGGGTCGGTGCCGACGACGCGCGCCTCGGCCACCTTGCCGCCGGGCAGCATCACGGCGATCTCGTCCGCGCCTTCGACGACGTGGTAGTTCGTCAGGATGAAGCCCTGGGCCGCGACGATCACGCCCGATCCCAGGCTGGACTGGCCCTGCGCGGCCTCTTCGTCGGAGCCACCGTAGGGCCGCAGCCAGCCGGGCAACTGCCGTGGCGGCGCCTTGCGCGTGTAGATGTTGACGACCGATGCCGAGGCCTTCGCGGCCGCGGCGCGGAAACCTGCCTCGAGGCGGGTCGCGACGGCCTTGCCGTTGGAAGCCGAGGCCGACGCGTCGGCATGGGGCGCTTCGCGCAATGCCACGACATCGGTGCGCGCAGGTGCGACAGGCTCGGGCCCGAACGCCTTCCAGGCGATCAGCAAGCCGGCCGACACCGCGATCACCTGCGCGATGAGCAGCCAAAGCCGCCAGACAAAGGATGGTCGATTGTTGTTCATGCTCCGGTTCCCTCCATCAATTCCTCCAGGGCACGCGCCATCGGTTCGACGACGCTGATCTCGTTCGAGGCGTGCGGTACCGTGTCGCAGCTGAGCACGCGGGCCGGTCCGCTGGCCAGCAGTTCTTCGTAGGCGCCCGGCGCGAACAGCGCGTGCACGCCGATGCACAGCGGCGCCGGCAGGCCGACGCGGCGTACGCTGGCCACGGCCTGGATCATGGTGCGCGCGCTCGAGACGATGTCGTCGACCAGCACCGGCTGGCGGTCGCGCCAGGCCGAGACGTCCGGCAGGCTGACCTCGACATCGCGGTCGCCACGGCGGATCTTCTGCAGCACGGTCCAGGGTGCCCCGGCGGCAGTGGCGACCTCCGAGACCCATTGCTCGCTTTCGGAGTCGGGGCCGATCAGCAGCGGGCGTTCAACCTGTGCCGCGACCCAGCGGGCGATCAGCGGCGCTGTGTGTAC
>Ga0268299_1002177_pt1 | contig 25531 bp, 17 predicted proteins | sample NOBtaG_FD_193484 | JGI IMG/M metagenome (GOLD analysis project Ga0268299, IMG submission 193484) | Activated sludge microbial communities from bioreactor in Nijmegen, Gelderland, Netherland - NOB reactor | ecosystem: Engineered > Bioreactor > Aerobic > Activated sludge | place: Netherlands...
AGCCAGACCGGACCGGTCTTCCTGGAACGACGAGAAGCCCTGGCGGCGGAAGTAGTCGCTGGGGAGGCCGTCGAGCTTGGGCCGGACCCACATGTGGTGCTTGAGGTAGGCCTCGTCCATGGCCTCCAGCATCCACGGCACCCAGCCGATGCCGGCCTCGATGGCTCCGAACTTGAGGGTGGGGTGGCGCTCGGCCACACCCGAGGCGCAGATGTTGACCAGCGGCTCCATGGTGGGGGCCAGCGAGTGGATGGTGTAGTTGATCACCGCCCCGCCGTTCGACCGGGAGGTGCGGGGGTCGCGGCCGGTGGACACGTGGAACGTGATCGGCAGGTCCACATCGGTGATGCAGTCCCACAGGGGCTCGAACTCTTTGAGGTTGTAGTTGAGATCGTCGACGTCGGGCGGGCCGAACACCGGCTTGCACGGCAGGCACAGGCCCTTGAAGCCGAGGGCGGCCACCCGCTGGATCTCGGCCAGGGCCTCGTCGAGCGAGGCGGGGGCGATGCAGGCCATGGGGGCCAGGCGGTCGTTGAACGGGGCGAAGGTCTCCCAGGCCCACTCGTTCCACGCCTTGCACATCAGGTGGGAGAAGTGGGCGTCCTTGGTGGCCCACACCACCAGGCCCTTGTTGGGGAACAGGATCTCGGCGTCGGTGCCGTCGAGGGCCAGGTCGGTGATCCGCTCCTCGGGGGTGAGGCCGGAGCGGTTGCGGAGCTGCTCGTGGCCCTCGAAGGGCTGGACCCACTCCAGCTTGGCCGCCCGGAAGCCCTCGGTCTTCTGGAACTGGTCGCCCTTGGCGTCGATCACGATGCCGGGCAGGCGCTCGTGGTACTCGGCCGGGATCCGGGGCCGGAAGAAGTCACGCGGCTCCTGCACATGGCCGTCGGCCGACACCATGAAGAACTTGTCTGCGGCGTCGGGCCGGGCCGAGCGCTCCCACCCCTCGTTGCCGGGGGTCTCGAGCCGCCAGACGTTGGCGAGATCGGGTTCGGGGATGATCTGGGTCATTGCCGGGTACTCCTGGGCCGTTTGGGACCGGAGGCGGCGAGGTGGCCTGCCGGTCTGCTCATGCCTTCATCATGAACGATGGCGGGCCCCAGGTACCAAGCCGCAGGCTCGACCGACTCGGATCACGGCATCAGCGGTCGGTGGCGTAGAGCACCCCCCGAGCCTCGAGGGCGGCCACCCGCTCGGGGTCGTAGCCGAGCACGCCGGTGAGCACCGACCGGTTGTGCTGGCCCAGCAGCGGGGCCCGCAGATCGGGCAGGGTGGGCTGGGCCGAGAACTTGAACGGGTAGCCGGGGATCATCACCTCGCCCATGACCGGGTCGGGCACCATCCGCACCATGTCCCGGGCCTCGAAGTGGGGATGGCCCACGGCGTCCATCGGGGTCAGCACCGGCCCGATCGGGATGCGGTGGTCGAGGCACGTCTGCAGCAGCGTCTCGTTGTCGGGGAACGACAGGAGCCACTCCTGGATCATCGGCACCAGCGTGTCCTGGTTGGCGGCCCGGGCGGCGTTGGTGGCGTAGCGGGGGTCGTCGGCCAGGTCGGGGCGGGCCATCGCCTTCACCAGGTAGGGCCACTGGCGGTCGAGGCACATCAGCACGGCGTGGCCCTGGGGGATGTCGTAGATACCGACCGGGCACACCAGCGGATGGTGGCGGCCCATACGGGTGGGGGTGTACTCGCCCTTGGCCGCGTGCCACTGGCTGAGCGTCTCGTTGAGGTGGAACATCGAGTCGACCATGGCGATGTCGACGTGCTGGCCCTGCCCGGTCCGCTCCCGGTGCAGGAGGGCGTAGCCGAGGCCGGCGAAGGCGTGCACCGCGGTGGTGGTGTCGACCACGGCGAACCCCACGGCCGACGGCGGCCGCTCCGGGTCGCCGGTCAGGTGCATCATGCCCGAGTAGGCCTGGATGATCCCGTCGTAGGCCGGGCGGTCGGCGAACGGGCTGTTGCGCCCGAACCCCGACACCGACACCATCACGATCGACGGGTTGAGCTGGCGCACCGACTCGTAGTCGAGCCCCCGCTTGGTCAGCACGCCGTTGCCGAAGTTCTCCACCAGGATGTCGCACTGGGGGATCAGGTCCTTGATGATCTGCAGGCCCTCGGGCTGGTCCCAGTCGACGCACAGGCTCTGCTTGCCCCGGTTGTTCTGCACGAAGAACGAGCTGCGGTCATCGACCAGCCACGGGATCAGGCGGCCCGGATCCCCCATCGGGGCCAGCTCGATCTTGATGATCTCGGGGCCCAACTCGGCCAGCATCCGGGTGACCCCGGCCCCGGCCAGGTACTGCGACAGGTCGAGCACCCGGTAGCCGGCCAGCATGCCGCCACTGGTCGGGCCGGTGGTGGCGTCGGTGGACTCAGTCATGGCGTTTCCCCCCTGCTGTGACTGATATGTGCCCCCAATTGTCTCCCGCGGGTGCCTGGCCTGGCCAGGCGATGGCCGCGCCGATCAGGCGATCACGCCGGCCTCCCGTAGGGCCTCGATCTCGTCCCAGCTGCGGCCCAGCTCCAGCAACACCAGCTCGGTGTGCTGGCCCAGCTCGGGCGTGGGCTGGGCGATCGCGGGCGAGCGGCCGTCGAAGTCCACCGGGGTGGCCACCATCCGGGCGGTGGTGCCGTCGGCCAGGGGCATGTCGACGAAGCCGCGGGCGGCGATGGCCTGGGGATCGTCCACCAGGTCGTGGGTGTGCTGGACCCGGGCCCACCACACGCCCTCCCGGTCGAAGATCTCGCCCCACTCGTCGCGGGTGCGGGTGGCGAACACCGCCTGCAGCTCGGCCGCCACCACCTTGGCGTTGGCCCCCCGGCCCTCCATCGAGTTGAACCGGGGATCGTCCGCCAGCTCCGGGCGGCCCAGCGCCGCCAGCACCCGGGGCCAGTGGCGGTCGCCCTCCAGGCACAGCAGCCAGAACCACTCCCCGTCGGAGCCCTGGTAGCCGGTGAGCAGCGGGTTGACCGCCTCGTGGAGCGGGGTGGCGAACGTCTTGGTGCCGAGTCGGACGTTGGCGCTCAGGTCGGTGCCCATCTGGTACATGCCGAGCCGCAGCATCGACGTCTCCACCAGCGACCCCTCACCGGTGCGCTCCCGCCGGAACAGGGCGGCCGCCACCCCGCCGGCGGCGGCCAGGCCGGTCATGTGGTCGCCCATCCCGCCCCGCTGGTAGGGCAACGGCTGGCCCTCCAGGGTGAGCGAGGCCGCCACCCCGGCCCGGGCCCAGAAGGCGCCCATGTCGTAGGCCGCCCGGTCCCGCTCCGGGCCCTCGAGCCCGTAACCGGTGAGCGACAGGTAGACGAGACGGGGGTTGTGGGCGTGGACCGACGGCCAGTCGAGCCCCAGGCGCTCCAGGCCGCCGGGGCGGTAGTTGGTGACGAGCACGTCGGCCTCGGCCAGCAGGTCGAGCGCCACCTGGAGCCCGGCCGGCTGGCGCAGGTCCAACGCGATCGACCGCTTGCCCCGGTTGTCGAGCTCGAACGGCGGGTTGGCCTCGCCCCCGAACAGGAAGGCGTAGCCCCGGAACGGATCGCCGTCGAGCGGCTCGATCTTGATCACGTCGGCGCCCCAGTCGGCCAGGATGGCACCGCAGGCCGGCCCGGCCAGCCAAAGGCCGATCTCGACCACCTTCACCCCGTCCATCGGCCCAGCCGTCGTCGTCATGGCGGTCACTGTGGCGGCCCGGGCCAGCGCGGTGCAAGAGCGGGCGCTTGCGCCACACCGTCGACCTCGGCATCGCCTGACAACGCTGGTATGATCCCGGTATGACATCCCGGGGCAAGGTCCGCCGAACGCTCACCCTCGATCCCGAGGTCATCGAGGTCCTGGGGGGCGACGACGCCGCGCTGTCGACGACGGTGAACGAGATCCTGCGGGCCGAGATCGCCCGCCGGGAACGAAGCGCGGCCCTCGCCGCGCTCCTCGATCGGCTGGCAGCCGAGCGGGGCGAGGTCGATGCCGGCGAGGTGGCCGAGTTCGAGCGGTTGCTGTCGTGACCGCGCTCGTGCTCGATGCCGAGGCGCTCAACGCCCTGGCCACCGGCGGCGCCGGCGAGGCCCGCGTACGGGCCGCTCTCACCGCCGCCGTCAACCGCTCTGTACCGGTGCTAGTGCCAGCGGTGGTGCTGGCTGAGCTGTACCGGGGTGCAGCCCATGACCAACGGGTCGACTCCTGTCTCGCACGGCAGGGCGGCATCGAGATCGCCGAGACGGACCGACCCCTGGCCAAACGCGTCGGCCACCTGTTGTCCGCCGCCGGCCTCGGATCGGCCCACCTGGCCGACGCTCACACGGTGGCGGTGGCCGTTACCCATGGCGGGGGCGTGGTGCTCACGGGCGACGTGGCCGACATCCAGCGCCTCGCCGATCCCCACGGCTCGGTGACGGTGGCCGCCGTGAAACCGAGACGGCGGGGACCGGGCAAGAGGGGCGGATCAGCCCGCTGAGGTCAGCCCGGGGCGGCGGCGTCAGACGCCCATGCGCACCCGGGTGCCGAACGGGTGGCCGGCGCCGACCAGGTAGTTGTCGGGGTCGGGCTGGGAGGTGCGCTCCCGGTAGTTGGCCATGTCGCCCGGGAACTGGGTGACGATACGGCCCGACGGCGCGCGGTAGTAGTGGTTGCACTCGTGCTTCCACACGTCGAAGCGTTCCAGCTCCTCCTGGATCTGGGCGTTGTAGGCGGCCTGGACCTCGGGCTTCACGTCGAGCCACACCAGGCCCTCGGCGTCGAGCCGCTGGACCTGGCGCACCAGGTACGCCACCTGGCACTCGATCATGTAGATGATCGAACCCTGGTTGGTGTTCGGCCCGTACAGCATGAACAGGTTGGGGAACCCGCTGGTGGTGATGCCGAGGTAGGCCTGCGCCCCGTCGGCCCACGCCTCGTTGAGGTCCACCCCGTTGCGCCCGGTGACCTCGAGGGCCGACAGGTAGCGCTGCACCTGGAACCCGGTGGCCACGATGATCGTGTCGACCTCCCGCTCCACCCCGTCGGCGGTGACCACGCCCCGCTCGGTGATCCGCTCGATGGGGTCGGTGACCAGCTCCACCTGGGGCAGGTTGAACGTGGGGTACCAGTCGTTGGAGATCAGGGGCCGCTTGCAGCCATACGGCTCGGTGGGGGTGAGCTTGGCCCGGGTGGCCGGGTCCTGGACCTGGGCGATGTTGCGCAGGCCGGCCCGCTCGGCCTTGCTGAGCAGCACGTCGTCGTCGAACTGGGTGAAGTGGTTGAGCTCCCGCCATAGCTTCCAGCGGCGCTGGCGGACCGTGATCGGGTTGGCCTGCAGCTCGGCCAGGGTCTCCTCATCGAACGGGGTGTCGTCCTTGGGCAGCACCCAGTTGGCGGTGCGCTGGTAGACGTGGAGGGCGTCGGTGCGGGCGGCGATCTCGGGCACGAACTGCACGGCGCTGGCGGCGCTGCCGATCACGGCCACCTTGCGGCCGGTCAGGTCGTGGTCGTGGCGCCAGCGGGCGGAGTGGAACAGGGTGCCGCCGAAGCTGTCGAGGCCGGGGATCGACGGCCAGGCGAGCTCGTTGAACATGCCGATGGCGCTCACCACCACATCGGCCTCCAGCTCCTCGCCGGTGTCGGTGAGGACCCGCCACACGAGGCACTCGTCGTCCCAGTAGCAGCCCTTCACGCCGGTGCCGAGACGGAGGAGAGGACGCACGCCGTAGGTGTCGACCACGTGCTCCATGTAGCGCTGGATCTCGGGCTGGGTGGCGTAGGGGCGGCTCCAGCCGGTGTTGAGCTCGAAGGAGAAGGAGTAGAGGTGGGTGGGGACGTCGCAGGCGCACCCGGGGTAGCTGTTGTGCCACCAGGTGCCGCCCACGCCCTCGGCCTTGTCGAGCACGGTGATGTCGTCATAGCCGGCCTGGCGCAGCCCGATGGCGGCGCAGATCCCGCCCGGCCCGGCCCCGATGATGATGATCCTCCGCTTGGTCCCGTTCGGCGCGCTCATGGGCTTCGAAGTTAGAGCCGCCGACCGCGTCACGAAAATCGCGCCCTCCGCCCGTTCTGCGTCACGATCTCTGCGGTTTCCGGGGGTTCCGCGGCGTCGGTTCGGTTGCGGGGCGCGGTTTGCGTCGCGCGGTTCAGCGGGCGGGGGCGTCGCCCTCGGTGGAGGCGGTGGCAGCCCGCCAGCGGGAGCGGGGGCCGGCGCCGGCCTGCTCCACGATCGAGGCCCGGGTGGCGTCGATGCGGACGAAGGCCAGCTCGGGGTCGTCGGGGCCTCCATACCACTGGGCCAGGTCGCCCCAGGCACCGCTGTCCCACAGGTGGCGCCGGTCGGTGGCGTCTTCGACCAGCGACGCCTCCCCGTGGATCAGCAGCTGTCGGCGGTCGTCGTCGGGGACCTGCCAGTGGCAGGCCACGGCGGGGGCGGCGGCCAGGTTGCGGACCTTGACCGACGTGCGGTCGCCCACGAAGTGGACCGTGCCGTCCACCACCACCAGCCACACGATGGCCAGATGGGGCCGGCCGGCCGGCGTCACCGAGGCCACGAAGGCGTCACGGCCCTGCCGCTCGATCTCGGCCAGCACGTCGGCCCACGTCAGCTCACCCCAGCCCTCGCTCATCCCGGCCACGCTACCGGCGCCGCCTCGCCCGCCAGGCGACGACCGTGTCAGCCGGCCGGGGCCAGGTGGGCGGCCCGGGTGAGCCCGACCGCCGGGTCGCCCCGGTGGTAGACGTGCTCGTCGGGTTCGATCCGGTCGAGGAAGTCCTGCCAGGCCAGGGCCGAGGCCAGCGCCGCCACCGGAGCGGCCAGGGCGGCGGCCCGGGGCGGGTGGCAGCCGGGCACCGCGTCCCGCCAGCACCGGGTCGCCCGGTCGAGGGCCGCGGGCCGGTCGGCCGGTTCGAGGTGGGCCAGGAGATGGGCCAGATCCCGGGCCGGCGAGCCGAGCGAGCTGTCGCCCCAGTCGAGCACGATGGGTAGCGCCTCGGGGGCACCGGCGGCCGACCGGATGTTGCCCGGGTGGAAGTCGCCGTGGACGACGGTGTCGGGCAGGCCGCAGGCGTCGAGCGCACCGAGGCGGCGGGGCAGGTCGTCGAGCAACCGCTCCACCGCCGGACGGTCGGCAGGAGCCAGCTCCGGGTGCGCCCGGACCGCCAGGTCCCGGGCGGCAGCGACCAGGTCGAGCCGACGATGATCGGGCACACCGAGGGCGGCCAGCTCGTCGAGCCGGCTCCTGGTGGCGACCTGGATGTCGATCAGCGGCGGCAGGAAGCCGGCGGTCGCCGACCCGGTGGCGTGGTACTGGTCGTCGCCGGCCACGTGGTCGATCAGCACCCGCCCCGGCTCGGCGGCCAGCAGCGGAGGCACGGCGGCGGGGCGCCCGCCGGCGTCCAGCCCCTCCAGCCAGCCGAGCAGCGGACCCTCGTGGCCCAGGAACGGCGGCACCGACTTGAGCCAGACCCATCCCTCGGCGGTCGGGATGCGCCACACGCTCGACAGGTTCCACGTCCGGACCTGCTCGGCCGGGCCCGTGAGCGGGCGGCCGGCCGCCTCCAGCCGTTCCGCCGCCCAGGCCAGCTCGGCCGCCGGACCACCGGGGTGGGCGTACGCGTTCCGGCCCGGGGTCGGGGCCAGGGGATCGCCCGGCAGGCCGAGGGCGGCTACGGGGCCGAGCGGCGGGAGGCGGGGTGGGAGCCGGCTGGGGTCGACCTCGGCCAGGTAGACCACCTCGCCCCCGAACGGCGCCCGATCCGAGTGGGCCCGCAACAGCCGCAGCACGGTGACGTCGAGCCCGAACCGGGCCCGGGCGGCCGTCACGACGTCGGCCACCTCCTGCCACACCGGCATGTCGACCGTGAACGGCTCGAGCGCCCCGAGCACCCCCTGGCGGGCCGAGCACAGCACCAGCGTGACGCGCTTCCCGCCCTCCGGGGGCGGCGGGGGTGGGCGGACGACCGACGTCACGCGGCCACCCTGGCACCCCTCGTCGGCCCGCTCCACCGAGTTTCGCGCCGCCCGCCCCCATCTCCGGATCGGCCACCGGGATTCGGACCTGGCGGGCCGGGCCGCTAGAACTGGGGGGTCGACGACGGGTCCGACCGACCGGGCCGGCGGGCGATGCCATCGGGGGTGCCGGCATGACCACCACAGAACCACCACGGGCGGGCGGCGCCCGTTCGGCCGCACCGGTGGCCCCCCAGGGTCAGGGGGCGTTCGCCTCGCTGCGGGCCCCGCACTTCCCCAAGGTGTGGGCCGCCGGGTGGATCTGGAACATCGGCCGGTGGGCCATGGGGTTCCTCGGCGCCTACGTGGCCAACGACCTCACCGGCTCGCCCCGCCTGGTGCAGCTCACCGGCAGCTTCATGTGGGGGCCGCTGCTGTTCGCCGGCCTCATCGGCGGGGCCGTGTCGGACTGGTTCAACCGGCGGCGGGTGGTGCTGGTCCAGCTCGCCGTCATGGTGCCGCTCACCGCGCTCATGGGGGTGCTGGCCCTGCAGGACGCCTTGCGGGTGTGGATGCTGTACCCCTTCATGGTCGCCGTGGGCATCGGGTGGGTGGTCGACATGACCGTGCGCCGGGCCATGATCTACGACCTGGTGGGCCCGGAGCACGTCACCGGGGCCATGGCGCTGGAGATGCTCAGCTCGGCCGCCGGCCTGGCCATGGGGGCCCTCATCGGCGGCACCGTGATCCAGACCCTGGGCGTGGGGCCGGCCTACTTCGTGGTGGTGGGGGGCCTGGTGGCGGCGGTGGCCATCATGTGGCGGGTGCCGTCGCCCCCTCGCGCCGCGTCGATGGTGCCGGCCGGCGGGCGCCCCTCGTTCCTGTCCACCGTGGCCGACGGGTTCCGGGCCCTGCCGGCCAACCCGGCGCTGGTGTCGATCCTGGGCGTGACGGTGTTCGTCGACTTCTTCCACTTCTCGTTCACCCCGATCATCCAGGTGATCGCCGAGCGGGTCGACGCCACGCCATCGATGACCGGCCTCATCGCGGCGGCCACCGGGCTGGGCATGATGATCGGCTCCTACTGGGTGGCGGCCCGCCGGCCCCACGCCGGGCGGGCCTACGTGTTCGGCTCGATGGTGGCCTGCCTGCTCATCCTCGGCCTGGCCACGGTGCCCAACTACCCGGTGATCGTGGCGTCGGCCTTCACCGCCGGGCTGGCCATGGGCCTGTTCGGCTCCACCCAGACGGCGCTCGCCATCACCTCCACCAGCGACGAGATGCGGGGTCGGGCCATGGGGCTGCTGTCGATGGCCATCGGCGCCCTCCCGGTGGGGATGTACGCCCTGGGCGAGCTGGCCCAGGTGATCGGGGCCCCCGCCGCCCTGGTGGCGTTCAACCTCACCGGCCTGGTCGGGATCGCGGTGTGGGTGAAGGTCCGGCCCGAGGTCCTGTCGGTCCGCTGACCACCGTCACACCGCTCATCTAAGCTCGGCCCGAGCAGTCACGAGCAGGGGGACACACTGCATGAGCAGGCGGGAAGACTTCACCGGCAGGATCGGGCGCACCTTCGCCGATTCGGAGGCGGCCTGGCCCCCGCTCGACCGGGCACCCGAGGGGGCGCCCAACATCGTGCTCGTCCTGCTCGACGACGTGGGCTACGCCCAGTTCGGCTGCTACGGGGCCGACATCGCCACCCCCACGTTCGACCGGCTGGCCGCCGGCGGCCTGCGCTACGCCAACTACCACACCACGGCCCTGTGCTCCCCCACCCGGGCCTGCCTGATGACGGGCCGCAACCACCACGCCTCGGGCATGGCCCGCATCGTCGAGTTCTCTTCCGGCTTCCCCGGCTACGACGCCCACATCCAGCCCCACAACGGGTTCCTGCCCGAGATCCTCGTCCGCAACGGCTACGCCACCTTCGCCCTGGGCAAGTGGCACCTGGCCCCGGCGTCGGAGATGACGCTGGGCGGGCCCCGCCACCGGTGGCCGCTGGCCAAGGGCTTCGAGCGGTTCTACGGGTTCCTGGCCGGCGAGACCGACCAGTACCACCCCGACCTCATCGCCGACAACCACCAGGTGGCCCCGCCCCGCACCCCCGAGGAGGGCTACCACCTCACCGAGGACCTGGTCGACCACGCCATCAGCTGGATCAGCGACCTTCGGGCCTACTCGGTCGACAAGCCGTTCTTCTGCTACGTGGCCCCCGGCGCCTGCCACGCCCCCCACCAGGCCCCGGCCTCGTTCATCGAGCCCTACCGGGGCCGGTTCGACCTGGGGTGGGACGCCTGGCGGGAGGCGGTGTTCGAGCGCCAGGTGGCGTCGGGCCTGCTGCCGGCGGGCACCGAGCTGTCCCCCCGGCCGGCCTGGGTGCCGGCCTGGGACTCGCTCAAGGCCGACGAGCGCCGCCTCTACGCCCGCATGATGGAGGTCTACGCCGGGTTCATGACCCACACCGACGCCCAGGTGGGCCGCCTGGTGAGCTTCGTCGAGGAGCTGGGTGAGCTCGACAACACGGTGGTGATCGTGATGAGCGACAACGGGGCGTCGGCCGAGGGCGGCCCCCGGGGCTCGTTCAACGAGCAGTACTTCTTCAACTTCGTGCCCGAGAGCCTGGAGGAGAACCTACGCCGGATCGACGATCTGGGCACCCCGCGGGCCAACAACCACTACCCGTGGGGTTGGGCCTGGGCCGGCAACACCCCCCTCAAACGGTTCAAGCGCGACACCCACGAGGGCGGGGTGTGCGACCCGTTCATCCTCCACTGGCCGGCCCGCCTGGGCCGCCCCGGCGGCACCCGCCACCAGTACGTCCACGCCATCGACATCGCCCCCACCCTGCTCGACCTGGTGGGCATCGAGCCCCCGGCCGAGATCAACGGCGTGCCGCAGACCCCGTTCGACGGCGCCAGCATCGCCCCCACCCTGGCCGGCGACGACGCCCCCGAGGTCCACACCACCCAGTACTACGAGATGCTCGGCTCCCGGGCCATCTACCACGACGGGTGGAAAGCGGTGGTGTTCCACCCGCCGGCCGGGCTCACCTACGACGGCTCAGACGGCCGCCGCCCGTTCGACGACGACGTGTGGGAGCTGTACCACGTGGCCGAGGACTTCTCGGAGTGCCACGACGTGGCCGCCCAGTTCCCGGAGCGGCTGGCCGAGCTGCAGGAGCTGTGGTGGGCCGAGGCCGAGCGCCACCAGGTTCTGCCGCTGAACAACCAGCCGGGCCGGCACGGCGACCGCCGCTTCGCCCGCAACCGGTACGTGTACCGGCCCGGCATCTCGTCGATCCCCGAGGCCATGGCCCCCAACCTGCGCAACCGACGCTGGACGATCACGGCCTCGCTGGTGGTGCCACCGGCCGGGGAGCCGTGCGACGGGGTGCTCGTGGGCCACGGCGGCCACAGCGGCGGCTACGCCCTGTACCTGGCCGGGCGTCGCCTGCACTACGTGAACAACCTGCTGGGCACGGTGCTCACCACGGTGTCGGCCGAGGTGGAGCTGCCGCCGGGGCCGGTGGAGGTGTCGGCCCGGTTCACCCCCGACGGCCCTCACCGGGGCGAGCTCGAGCTGTGGTACGGCGACGTGCCGGTGGGGCGGGGCCCGCTGGCCCAGACCACGCCGCTCACCTACGGGGTCGACCCGTTCACCGTCGGCTACCAGCGGATGACCCCGATCGCCCCCGAGCTGGAGGGCCGGGCCGAGGTCACCCCCGGCGTGCTGGTGCAGGTCGTGATCGAGGCCGACGGCGAACCGTGGCGCAACCCGCCGGCCGAAGACCGGGCGGCCGTGGCCACCCAGTAGCGCGCCCCGCCGCCCCGCCGCCAACTTTTCACCGACACCGTCACAGGTGACGCCTGGGGTTGAAAGTCGGTGGGGCTCGCCACCTTTTCACCAGGGGCGTCGTCGGCGGCGGGGTCCATGAAAAGTTGGCGAGCGGGGAATGTTCGGTACCCTAATGATGTGGCTGCCGAACGACCCCGGGACCAACTGACCGATGCCGTCCTGGGTTTGGCGCTGGCCGCCCGGGCCCTGGAGCGCCAGCTGGGCGAGCTGACGCTGGCCCAGCTTCGCATCCTGTCGCTGGTCGACGCTGATCCGGTGCGGGCCGGCACGCTGGCCGAGCGGGCGGCCATGAGCCGCCCCACGCTGAGCGGCCTGATCGACGGGCTGGTCAACCGGGGCTGGGTGGAACGCCACCTGGTCCACGGCGATCGTCGAGGCGTCACCCTGCGGATCACCCCGGCCGGATCGGTCGCCCTGGCCCGCGCCCTCGACGAGGCGGGCCAGGCGTTGGCCTCGTTGATCGACCTCGTTCCGGCCCGTCAGCAGCACACGGTGCTCGACGCCCTGGGCCATCTCAAGCAGGCGTCCCACGACCGGTTCCGCCCCCGACCGGCGTCGTCCGGTACCCCGACCGGCTCCCCGGCAGCTCCGGGGGAGCAGGCGTGACGGCATCGGACCAGGCCCCGCACCGCCCGGCGGCGTCCCGCATCGAGCCGGCGGCCGAGGGCGGGTGGATCCGGCGGCTGTGGCCGTTCCTCGCCGTCCACCGCCGGGACATCGCCCTGGCCCTTGGCGCCGCCGTGGTGGGCCAGGTGGCCAACGGGCTGGGCCCGGTGGTGCAGAAGGTGGTGGTGGACGACGGGATCGTCAACCAGCGGCGCCCCGTCGGCCCGTGGCTGGCCCTGCTCGGCCTCCTCGCCGCCGTCACCTTCGGCCTCGCCTACGTGCGGCGCTGGGTGGGCGGCCGGGTGGGCCTGCGGGTGCAGAACGACCTGCGGATCGCCATCTTCGACCGCCTGATGAGGCTCGACTTCGCCGGCCACGACGCCCTGCGCACCGGCCAGCTCGTCTCCCGCTCCTCCAGCGACCTCGGCCTCATCCAGGGCCTCCTGTCGTTCCTGCCCATCCTGCTGGGCAACATCGTGCTGATCGTCCTGTCGCTGGTGGCCATGGTCTGGCTGTCGCCCCTGCTGTCGCTGGTGATGGTGGCCACCCTGCCCCTGCTGGGCCTGGCCGCCGTGCGGCTGCGGTCCACCGTGTTCCCCGCCACCTGGGACGCCCAGCAGCGGGCGGGCGAGGTGGCCGGCGTGGTCGACGAAGCCGTGTCGGGCGTGCGGATCGTCAAGGGCTTCGGGGCCGAGGACCGGGAGATCGAGCGGCTGGGGGCGGTGTCCACCTCGCTCTACCGGGCCCGGGTGCGCCTGGTCCGGCTCCAGGCCCGGGCCACCGCCACCCTGGCCGCCATCCCCGCCTTCGCCCAGGTGGCGGTGCTGGCCCTGGGCGGGTGGGCCGCCATCGAGGGCCGGGTGAGCCTCGGCACCTTCCTCGCCTTCTCGTCGTACCTGGTGCAGCTCACCGCCCCCATCCGCATGCTGGCCGTCATCGTGGCCGCCACCCAGCAGGCCCGGGCCGGCGCCACCCGGGTGCTCGGCATCCTCGACGCCAACGCTGCGGTGGCCGACGCGCCAGACGCCCGCCCCCTGCCCGAGCTGCTGGCGGCCGGCAGCGACGCGGGGGACGCGGCCGACGGGGGGCTGGTCGAGCTCGACGACGTCACGTTCGGCTACACCACCACCGAGCCGGTCCTCGACGGGTTCACCCTGCGGGTGGCCCCGGGCGAGGTGGTGGCCCTGGTGGGCGGCAGCGGGTCGGGCAAGTCCACCGTCACCGCCCTGCTCCCCCGCTTCTACGACGTGGCCGGAGGCGCCGTGCGCATCGGCGGGATCGACGTGCGGCGGGCCACCCTGGCCTCCCTGCGGGCCCATGTGGGCGTGGTGTTCGAAGAGGCGTTCCTGTTCTCCGACTCGGTGAAGGCCAACATCGCCTACGGCCACCCCGATGCCACCGACAGCGAGATCCGGCGGGCCGCCGCCATCGCCGGCGCCACCGGGTTCATCGAGGCCCTGCCCGACGGGTGGGACACGGTGGTGGGCGAGCGGGGCCACACCCTGTCGGGCGGGCAGCGCCAGCGGCTGGCCCTCGCCCGCGCCATCGTCACCGACCCGGCGGTGCTCGTCCTCGACGACGCCACCTCGGCCGTCGACACCGCCACCGAGGAGGCCATCCACGCCGGTCTGCGCCAGGTGATGGCCGGCCGCACCACGATCCTGGTGGCCCACCGGGCCTCCACCGTCCGCCTGGCCGACCGGGTGGTGCTGGTGGACCACGGCCGGGTGGTCGACCAGGGCACCCACGACGAGCTGCTGGCCCGCAGCGCCGCCTACCGGTCGCTGATCGGTACCGGCCTGGGCCCGGAGCCGGCATCCCCCGCCACCGCCTCCACCCCCGGGCTTGCCGGCCAGCCGGCCGCCGACGGGTTCCCGATCACCCCCGAGGCGTGGCCGGCGGCCACAGACGGCGACGACGACGGCGAGCTGCTGCCCACCGCCACCCTGGCGGTGACCGCGGTGGGCGGCCGGGGCGGCGGCGGGCCCGGCGGCGGCACCATCGGCGCCAACCTGGCCCCCACCCCCCAGCTGCTGGCCCAGCTGGCCAAGCTCCCTCCGGCCGACGACGGACCCGGCATCGACCTGGCGGCGGCCGCCGCCGAGCCGGCCGAGCCGTTCCGGGTGCTGCGCTTCGTCCGACCCTGGCGCCGGTGGCTGGCGCTGGGCCTGGCCCTGGTGGCGGCCGACGCCGCCCTCACCGTGGTGGGCCCGGTGCTCATCCGCCACGGGATCGACGCCGGCATCGAGGCCGGGTCCCGGACGGTGCTGTGGGCCACCTCGATCGCCTTCGCCGCCGTCACCGTGGTCGACTGGGCCGTCACCTGGGCCGGCTCCACCGTCACCGGACGCACGGCGGAGCGGATGTTGCTGGCCCTGCGCCTGCGGATCTTCGGCCACCTCCAGCGGCTGTCGCTCGACTACTACGACAACGAGCTCGACGGCCGGGTGATGACCCGCATGACCACCGACGTGGAGGCGCTCAGCCAGCTGGTGCAGACCGGCCTGGTCAACGCCGTGGTGGGGGTGGCCACCTGTGCCGGGGTGGCCGTGTTCCTCGTGCTCCTGTCGCCTCCGCTGGCCCTGGCCGCCGCCTCGGTGCTGCCGTTCCTGATCGCCGCCACCTGGTGGTACCAGCGGCGCTCGTCCCGGGCCTACCGGAGCGCGCGGGACGCCATCGCCAACGTCAACGCCGACCTGCAGGAGAACCTGTCGGGGGTGCGGGTCACCCAGGCCTACGGCCGCCAGGCCCGCAACACCGAGCGGTTCCGGGCCACCGCCGGCACCTACCTCGGGGCCCGGCTGTCGTCCCAGCGCCTGATCGCCCTCTACTTCCCCGGCATCGGGTTCCTGGCCGACGCCGGGGCCGTGGTGGTGCTGGCCGCCGGCACGGCGCTGGTGTCGAACGGGAGCACCACGCCGGCCGTGGTCATCGCCTTCGTGCTGTACCTCAACCTGTTCTTCGCCCCCATCCAGCAGCTGTCGCAGGTGTTCGACACCTGGCAGCAGGCGGCCGCCTCCACGGCCAAGATCACCCAGCTGCTCACCACCCCATCGGGCACCCCACCAGCGGCCGACCCGGTGAACCCCGGCCGGCTGCGGGGCGAGATCGATCTGCGGGGCGTGCACCTGGCCTACCCCGGCTCCCGGGGGGCCGAGGCCCTGCGGGGCGTCGACCTCCACATCCCGGCCGGCCAGACCGTGGCCCTGGTGGGCGAGACCGGGGCCGGCAAGTCGACCATCGTGAAGCTGCTGGCCCGGTTCCACGACCCGACGGCGGGCGAGGTGGCGGTGGACGGGATCGACCTGCGCCACATCGACCTCACCGCCTACCGGCGCCAGCTCGGCGTGGTGCCCCAGGAGCCGTTCCTGTTCACCGGCACGGTGCGCCACAACATCGCCTACGGCCGGCCGAACGCCACCGACGCCGAGGTGGAGGCGGCGGCCCGGGCCGTGGGGGCCCATGCGTTCATCGCCGGCCTGCCCCGGGGCTACCGCACCGAGATCACCGAGCGGGGGCGGTCGCTGTCGGCCGGGCAGCGCCAGCTGATCGCGCTGGCCCGGGCCCAGCTGGTGAACCCGGCGCTGCTGCTGCTCGACGAGGCCACGGCCAACCTCGACCTGGAGGCCGAGGCCACGGTGCGGCGGGCCATGGCCGCCGTGTCGTCGCAGCGGACCACGGTGCTGGTGGCCCACCGGCTCCCGTCGGCCCGCACCGCCGACCGGATCGTGGTGCTCGACGGGGGCCGGGTGGTGCAGGACGGCACCCACGACGAGCTGGTGGCCGTCCCCGGCCGCTACCGGGAGCTGTGGGACGCCTTCGCCGAAGGCGAAGAGACGGGCGAGGAGACGATCGCGGCGGTGGACTGAGCCCGGCTCAGGGCCAGGTGATCGAGATGCCCGGGCCGACCCGGAGTACAGGCAACGGCACACCACGCACCGCGGCCATGTGCGCCGGCACGCCGGGCGGCAACAACGGCGGGGTGAGGGCGGCCCGGTCGAACACCACTCGCAGCCCCTGGCGACCGGGCTGGGAGATCCCGTTGCCGAACAGCCCGAGCACCGTGTTGCGGAACATCGCCTCGTTCCGGGGCAACCACTGGCTGATGTAGAGCAGGTCGCTGATCGGGATGGCGTTGATCAGGTGCCGGCGGAGAGGCTCGGCTGCAGAGGCCACCTGACCATCGGGGCCGACGACGACGCCGGCCGAGCGGAGCTGATCCTCAACCCGGCCGATGTGACGGCGCAGGAGTTGCCGGGCAAGCGCCTCCGCCTTCTCCGGCGGGATATCGTCGGCTGGGTAGCGGGGCGGAAACGGCGACGCTGTCGCATCGGGTTCGGAGTGAGCCGCGGCGCGATAGCCGGTGTTGAACGGCACCATCACCCACATGGTGACGACCTGCCCCCGGGCGTCGGCCGGCGTCCAGCCCTCCCGGTCAGGGGTGAGGGCGGCATCGTCGGCACACGCTCCATCCCACGTGATCAGCGTGCGGGCCCGCGGGTGCCCGCACCCGATGTAGATGTCCACCCGCTCGGCCCCGGCCAGCAGAAGCTCGGCCAGCCGAGCCCGGGACTCACGCATGACCTCGTGGATCTGGCCCGGGGTCAGCTCGGAGTTGCCGAGCCACATCGACCGCTCACCGAACCAGTTCCCGGTGATGGCGCTGCGGTAGGTCTGCGCGAGGACCGACGGGAATGCGGCCTGTTGGGCCTCGGCCAGGCTGCCCCCGGCCCGCAAGGTGTCGGCCAGCGTCTTCAACGCACCTGGCGTCGCCGTCGACAGGCCATCGGCGATGGCCTTGTATTCCCCAGTTGTCCCATACGACCAACCAACGTTGGCTCCCATGCCGCCATCTCCTCCGCACCGACAGGTCCACCCCGACGACGGACCCTGCCCCACAGAGCGGGCCGACCGCCGGCGGATACACGTGGGGGGAAAGAAAGGCGATGGGCCGGGGGCCCGGTGAGGATCAGGCCCGGCTGAGGGCAGCGATCGTGCGCCGCCCCACGTTCTTCAGCTCGACCACCTCGGTGGCGGCGACCCCGACGCCCGGGGGCAGAACCCGGCACAGCTCGCCGTCGGCCACGATCTCGTCGGGCCCGGCCCGCTCGATGATGCGGGCGGCCAGCGCCGGCAGCAGCCCGTAGGGCCGCCCGGCCCGCATCAGCGCAGGGCCCCGGGCCAGGCTGACCCGCACCCGGAAGCCTCCGTGCCGGCGGGCGGCGGCGGCCCGGGACTGGACCTCGAATGCGGCCTGCACCGCCGACGCCTCCGAGCTGAACCAGGCCAGGAGCCCGTCGCCGCTCTCGCTGAACTCGTGGCCCGACCACCGGCGCAGGCAGTCCCGCACCAGCTCGTGGTGGGCGGTGACCAGACGGTAATAGGCCAGGTCGCCCAGCTCCCGGCTCACGACGGTCGACCCCACGATGTCGGTGATGAGAACGACGATCTCGGCGCCGGCCGCCTCGGTCAGCGCCAGCCCATCGGATCCATCCCAGGTGGTGCCCTCGAGGCCGAGCACGCGACGGTCGAGGCCGATGAGGGAGGCGATGGCTTCGGCCCGGGCCGCCGCCTCCTCACCGGCCGACGCCGCCTCGCCCGGCGCCGGCCCGTGACGGGCCACCAGCCGGGCCGTGCCGGCCAGCGCCCGGGCCAGCTCCACCTGGGCTTCGTTCGCCGTCGCCCACCGCACCACCTCGGCGAACAGGGAGCGCGCCGCCGCTGGCTCCCCCCGGGCCAGAGCGATCTCGGCTCTCACCCGGGTGAGCGAGCTGGGGTAGGTGGGCGGGAGCTCGAACCCGTCGGCTGTCCACCGCTCGAGCAGGTCGGCGGCCTCGCCCAGCCCAGGGTGACCACCCCGGCGGGCCGCCACCTCCAACGTGGCGGCGAAGAACCCCGCGCTCACCTGGTTGACGGCCCGGGGCGGCCGCACGTCGGGTGCCGAATCGGGATCGCCCAGCAGGTCGGCGGCCGCCGCCAACGCCGCCCGGCCCGAACGGGGCAGGTTGGGCCAGCTCTCGGCCACCCGGATCGCCGCCTCCCCGTCGCCGCGGTACAGGTGGCCCAGCACCACGGTCGGCCCGGTGAACACGTCGGCCAGCACGTAGCGGGACCGCTCGGCCTCGTATCGGCTGCGCTCGCCCAGCTCGTCGACCAGCTCGAAATCGCCCCGCAGGAGAGCGGCGGCCGTCCGGGCGCAGTAGCCGAGCGCCTGGTTCGAGTGCTCCTGACGGCGGCCGGCCTCGGCCACCGCCGCCTCCGCCTCGCTGTCGGCCCGGGCGACATGGCCGGCCGCCAGCAGGGCGAACGGCAGGCGGGTCTGCATGATGCTCTGCACCCACCAGTCGTCGGCGGCCATGGCTTCCCGGCGGGCCTCCTCGACGCCGTCGAGCCCGGGCCCCAACCGCATCGCCACCTGGGCGGCCAGACCCTGGGCGAACAGGGCGAAGGCCCGGGCGACGTGGTCGCCGCTGCGGTCGGCCTCGACCAGCGCCTCGTCGGCCAGGTTGGCGCCCTCCACGGCGTCACCAGCGGTGATGTGATGCTCGGCCAGTACCTGCAGGATCAGCGAGCGGAGGGTGGGGTCGGTGCCCACGGCCAGGTAGCGGCGGGCGGCGGTGGACGGGGGCACGCGGCTCAGCGAGGCCACGTCGGTGACCATCAGGATCCGCAGCCACGTGAGCAGGGCGTGACCCCAGATCCGCTCGGTCTCGGGATGGTCCGGCGCCGTGGCCGAGGCCACCTCGATCGTCTCGTTCAGCACGGCCTCGGCCGAGCTGAAGTCGTGGTCGAAGTAGTACGCCTGGCCCAGCGACAGGAGGAGCTCGGCGTCGGGCGGCGCCTCCGGGTCGAGGGAGCGGGCGACCTCCAGGTAGCGGGCCGCCTCGGTCCACGAGAAGGCCCGCAGGGCGGCCCGACCGGCGGCGGCCAGGGCAGGCACCGCATCGGCCGGGGCGACAGCACCCCCCGAAGCGAGGAGGTGGCGCCCCAACCGCAGCGCGGTGGCGTCGGCGGCGGCGCCCGGGCCGGCATCGAGGATGCGGCGGGCGCAGCGGGCGTTGATCTCCGCCAACCCGGCGACATCGGCCAGCTGGAGCACGACCTCACGGAAGGCGGCGTGGGCGAACCAGTAGCGCCGACCGTCGGTCTCCAGGAGCCCGATGCCGGTCGCCGCCGCCAGGTGCCGGGCGATGCCATCGGGTGTGGTCACCGCTCCTTCGGCGCCGTCGTCGTCGCCGTCGGGTGGGACGACGAGCCCGTGGACGTCGCCGACCGTCATCTCCTCGCCCCACACCGCCCCTGCCGCCAACACCGCCCGGGCCGGGCCGGTCAGCTCCGCCACCCAGGCGGTGAGGGGATCGCTCAGCTCCGCCGGGAGCCGCAGCTCCCCCCAGGTGCGGGCGTCGGCGGGGCGCACATCGGGGGCCACGCCCCGCTTGCTCAGCACCTGGAGCGCCGCCCCCACCCGGAGGGGGTTGCCCCGGGCGCTGCGCCGCACGAGATCGACGTAGGCCGAGGACGGGCCGGTCACCTCGGCTGCCACCAGACGCTCGACGTCGGCGTCGGCGAGACCCTCGAGGTCCAGGCGCTCCACCCCGGCATGACGTTCCAGGTCCGCCAGAAGCTGGGCGATCGAGTGGGGTGGCGGTAACACCCGTGTCACCAGCACCAGCAACAACCGGTGATCGAGGCGGCGGCCCCGCAGCTCCTCCACCAGGAAGCTGAGCAACTCGTGGAGCGGCGGCCGACCCCAGTGGACGTCGTCGAGCACGAGCACGGTCGGTTCCGCCCCCACCGCGTCGAGCACAGCCGCCGTCATCTCGGCGAAGAGGCGGCTCCGCTCGCCCCGCACCGACTCGGCGTCGGACGGACCGGCCGGGCCACGGTCGGCGGGGCCGGGCTCGGCCGGTGGGGCGGCGCCCAGCGCGCTCAGCAGCTTGCGGAGCGGCTGGATCCCGTCGGAGTCGTACGGCGAGCACCGCACGAGCACGGTGCGGGCCCCGTCGGCCTCGCAGGTTGCGGCGAACCGCCCCGTGAGCGTGGTCTTGCCGATCCCGGGTTCGCCGCCCACCACCACGATCCCGGCTCCGTTGCGCTGAGACGAGCGGAAGCGCTCCCGGAGCCACGCCAGCTCCCGGGCGCGACCGAGCAGGCCCGGCAACGGTCGGTTGTCAGTCGTCTCCACCTGTGGATCCCTATCGCTTCCCGCTGCCATCTGTCCGCCCCCTGACAGACCGGCGGCTGCCTGACACAGTGTCACGCCCGATCACCGCCCACAAGGGCGCCGGTGGGCGAACGGCGTGGGCCCGACGGACCCGGCTGCAATACGATCCGGGCATGGAGCTGGGGCCCGGGCGGGAGGAGAAGGTGGCGGCGGCGCTGGAGCGGCTCGACACCGACGAGTTGCGGGATCTGCTGGCCGAGCTGGTGGAGATCCCCAGCCCCACCGGCGAGGAGCGGCCGATCGCCGAGCACCTGGTGGCCCGCCTGCGGGCCGAGGGGGTGGAAGCCCACCTCCAGCCGATCGACGACCGCCAGGCCAACGCCTGGGCCCGCCACCGGGGCCGGGGTGGCGGGGCCGACCTCCTCCTCTATGCCCCAACCGACACCCACCTCTCGGGCGACCCCGACGAGGACCTGCCGTGGGCGTCGCGCACCCCGCTCGATCTGCTCCGGCCCCATGCCCGGCTGCAGGGCTCGGAGCTGGCCGGGCTGGGAGCCGAGAACCCGAAGGCCTACGTGGCCTGCATCGCGGCGGTCGCCCTGTGCCTGCACCGGGCCGGGATCGAGCTGCAGGGCGACGTGCTGGTGGGGTTCGGAGCCGGTGGCATGCCCACCAACAGCCGCCCCGGGATGAACCGGGCCAACACCGGCCAGGGCACCGGCGTGGCCTTCCTGCTGGAGCAGGGGGTGCGGGGCGACTACGCCGTGATCGCCAAGCCGGGCTGGGCCGTCAGCCACGAGGAGGTGGGCCTGGCCTGGTTCCGGATCACGGTGGGCGGCACGTTCTCCTACACCGGTATCCGCCAGTTCACCCCCTTCCGCAACGCCATCGCCGACGCCGCCACCGTGGTGCAGGCCATCGAGGCCTGGCTCCCGGCCTACGCCGCCGAGCGGGCGGTGGGCACGATCGAGCCCCAGGGGGCGGTGGGCGCCATCCGGGGCGGGTGGCCGTTCAAGCCCCGCTTCCCGCCGGCCGCCTGCGAGGTGTTCGTCGACATCGCCGTCACCCCCGACGAGGACCCGCTCGACGTGAAGCGGGCCCTGGCCGCCGTGCTGGCCGGGGTGGCCGAGGCCAACCCGGGGCTCGACGCCGAGCTGGAGCTGATCCTGGCCATCCCCGGCACCCGCACCGACCCCGGCAACTGGATCGTGCGGTCGGCCATCGGGGCGTGGGAGCACATCGAGGGCCGCCCCCACCGCCCGTACCTGCGCCTCAGCGGGGCCACCGACGCCGAGATCCTGCGCATGTGGGGTCTGCCCACGATCCGCATCGGGCTGCCGGCCAAGCGGTGGGACCTCGACCACTGGGCCGGTCCCGACACCATGCCGATGAACGTGGTCGACCTGGCCCGCTGCCCGTCCCTGATCGAGCTGCTGCTGCGGGTGGTCGTCGACACCTGCGACCGCCCCCTGGCCGAGACCCGCGGCCCCTGGCGCCCGCCCGCCGGTGTCGCGCCGCCGACCTGATGTCGGACACCCCGCCAACCGTGCGACGGAATCCGCGCCCGTGCAGCGATCTGCGCGACGTTTTCAACGGGATCCGCAGGGTTCGCGACGCAGTTCGTCGGCGGGGCGCGGTTTTCGTTGCACGGTTCGGCCGAGGGAGCCGTCGACGAGCGGCAGCGGGCACGCTGCGGTGACGGCGGGGCCGGAGTCGACGGGAGCCTCGGACGGGGTCCCGGTGACGGTGCGGGTGGGCGACGGGGCGCCGGTGACGGTGGCGGTGCCGACCGAGGTGACGATCCTCGACGCCGCCCTGGCCGCCGGGATCGCGCTCCCCCACCAGTGCCGCTCCGGCAGCTGCGGCTCGTGCCGGGCCCAGCTCGTGTCGGGGACGACGGCCGACGTCGCCGACCGGGTCCAGTCGCTGCCGCCGGCGGCCCACCGGGCCGGCGTGCGCCTCCTGTGCTCCACCCTGCCCGACGGACCGTGCGAGGTGCAGGTCGAGGCCCGCTCCACCGCCGCCCCGGCCGCCGGGACGGTCACCGCCCGGGTGGCGGCGATCGAGGACGCTGCGGCCGGCGTGCGTCGCCTGGTGCTCGACCTCGACACCCCGCTCCGCTTCGACGCCGGCCAGTACGTGCTCCTCGCCGTCCCCGGCATCGACGCCACCGACGTAGGCGAGCGGGCGTACTCGATCGTGTCTCCCCCGACGGACGACCGCCGGCTCGTGTTCCTGGTGGACCTGGTGCCGGGCGGAGCGATGGGGGCCTGGCTGACAGGGCGGGCCGCCCCCGGCGACCGGCTCACCGTGCGGGGCCCGTTCGGCGGGTTCGCCCTCCACCCGGGCCGGCACCCGGCCCTGTTCGTGGCCGGCGGCACCGGCATCGCCCCCGTCCTGTCGTTGCTCGACGAGCACCGCCGCCGCTTCGCCGCCACCCGCACCGCCGTCGTGTGCTTCGCCTGCCGCAGCCGGTCGCGCCTGGTGGCCGCCGACGAGCTCGACCTCCGCCGCACCTGGATGCCCCGGCTCACCGTGCGCATCGGCCTGTCCCGCCCCGACCCGACCGACGCCTGGGACGGTCCGGTGGCCGACCCGGTGGCCCTGATCCGACCGGACGACGTCGCGTCCGATGTGCGAGCCTATGTGGCGGGGCCGCCGGCCATGGTGGCCGCCGCCTTCGACCGCCTAGTCGACCTCGGCCTCCCGCCGGGATCGATCGCCACCGAAGGGTTCAGCCCGGGGGAGCACGCATGAACGACACCAGCGCCTACCAGCCCTACGTCGAGGCGTCGTGGGGGCTGATGAACCACTGGTACCCGGCGCTGTTCTCGCGGGAGCTGGGCGACGACGGCCTGGTCGGCGTCCAGATCGCCGGCGTGCCGATCCTGTTGCGCCGCGTCGCCGGCACGGTCCACGCCCTGCGGGACGAGTGCGTGCACCGGGGAGTGAAGCTGTCGCTCCAGCCCACCTGCCTCACGGCCGACACCGTCACCTGCTGGTACCACGGGTTCACCTACGACCTGGGCGACGGGAAGCTGAGCGCCATCGCCGTCAGCCCGGAGGACCCGCTGATCGGCACCGTGGGCCTCCAGACGTTCCCGGTGGCCGAGCGCAACGGGCTCGTGTTCGTGTTCGTGGGCGACGCCGACTACGGCCCGCCCCCGCCGCTGGAAGCCGATCTGCCGCCGCTCGTCGATCGCAACCACCGGCACTGGTCGCCCCACATCCTCGACGATGACGCCGTGGTGCTCGGCATCCGCCGCCGGGTGCGGTCGAACTGGCGGCTGGGCTGCGAGAACGGGTTCGATCCCGGCCACATCTTCATCCACCGCAACACCACGCTGGTACGGGTGCAGGGTTGGAACCTGCCGCTGGGCATGCGGCCGGTGGGGCCGGCGGCGGTGAGCTGGCTGGAGGACGAGGCCGACGGCCCCCACGGGGTGCGCAACGAGTTCGGCACCGACGCCTACCTGCCGGTCAACGAGCACGCCGAGCTCGGGTTGGAACCGCTGGGCGAGGGGGTACCGGCCGGGAGCCGCACGTCGATGTGGATGCCGTGCTGTCTCCAGGTGGAGAACTTCCCCCAGCGGGGGCTGGCCCAGTTCGAGTTCTACGTGCCGGTGGACGACCAGACGCACGACTACTGGGAGCTGATCGTCGCCCACTGCCCCACCGACGCCGACCGGGCCCGGTTCCAGCGCGACTACGACGACATGTGGGAGCCGCTCGGCATCTACGGGTTCAACGACTGCGACATCTTCGCCCGGGAGGCGATGGAGCCGTTCTACCGGCACGGCGGGGGCTTCCCGGCCGAGGTGCTGTGCGCCACCGACGCCATGACCGTGGCCTGGCGCCAGCTCGTCAGCCGCCACAACCGGGGGATGGCCCGCCCCGGCCGCCCGGCCGCTCCCGATCCGGTGCCGCCGCCGAGCTACCGCCCGGCCAGCTGATCCCGGCCGCTGTCCGGGTTGTTCCGGGCCCGCCGGGGCCGCGAGCAGCGACAAGCTCGTCGGCGTCCAGAACATCGTGGCCGACGATTTCCCTCAGCTGCGCACGGCCGAGACGGCATCGTGGCTGGGCCAGGCCCACCAGGGCCGGGGCATCGGCACCGAGATGCGGCGGGCCATCGTGCACTTCGGGTTCGAGGCGCTGGGGGCGCTGGCCATCACCAGCTCGGCCTTCGCCGACAACCGGGCGTCGCAGCGCGTGTCGTTGGCCGTGGGTTACGAGCCCAACGGCCGCCAGTTCCGCCTGCAGCGGGACCAGCGAGCCGAGCAGGTGAAGTACGTGCTCACCCGCGAGCGCTGGCTCGCCACCCGCACCGACCTGCCGGTCACCGTCACCGGCTGGGAGGGGTGCCGGGCCCAGCTCGACCTGTGAACGGTGGGCGGGAGGTGGCGACGGCCCCGGGGATGGAGGGGAGGGGGAGGGTGTCGGGGACGGTCCCCGGGGCCGCCGCCACCTGTACCCGTCATCGGCAGGATCAGGCCCGGAACTTGAGCCCTATGGCCCAGGAACTTCCTTCATTGTCGGTGTTCATGGTCAGTGGTGGACCGTTGAGCACGAGCGGCCGCTGAATCAGACTTGGAGCATCCGGCGGACCCTCGACCCACCGCCGGAACCACCGCACAAGGAGGACCCGCCGTGGCCGTCACCGAGGGCTCGCGCACGCACCTGGGGGCCTGCCCCCACGACTGCCCCGACACCTGCTCGATGGTGGTCACGATCACCGACGGCCGGGTCGACAAGGTTCGGGGCAACGGCGACCACCCGTTCACGCGGGGTGGGTTGTGCGTGAAGGTGACCGACTACCCCAACCACGTGTACTCGGCCGACCGCATCACCACGCCGCTCGAGCGGGTGGGCCCGAAGGGGTCGGGCCAGTTCCGCCCGGTCTCGTGGGACACCGCGCTCGACCGGATCGCCACCCGGTTCCACGAGATCATCGCCACCGACGGCCCCGAGGCCATCCTGCCTTACAGCTACCTGGGCAACATGG
>Ga0268299_1002178_pt1 | contig 25526 bp, 25 predicted proteins | sample NOBtaG_FD_193484 | JGI IMG/M metagenome (GOLD analysis project Ga0268299, IMG submission 193484) | Activated sludge microbial communities from bioreactor in Nijmegen, Gelderland, Netherland - NOB reactor | ecosystem: Engineered > Bioreactor > Aerobic > Activated sludge | place: Netherlands...
GCAACATCCTGCCGCTGGCGCCGAGCCAAGTGAAGGAATCGGTCACCTGCGCCGTGCCCATCAACGCGCCGGGATTGACGCTCTGGGCGCGGAAGCCGCTCTCCTTGGCCGGCGGAAGCCGCGCCGACCACCCGCTTTCCTCGGTGTTCGACGAGACCGACTCGATGGTCGTGTTCGAGAACGTGAAGGTGCCGTGGGAGCGCGTGTTCGTTCACGACGATCCGGAGCTCTCGCGCAACATCTACATCCGCACGCCCGCGCACTTCATGAGCAACCACCAGTCGAACGTGCGCTTCTGGGCGAAGCTGCGCCTGCTCGTGGGCCTGGCCAGCAAGATCACGAAATCCAACGGCGCCCACGCCATCCCCGCGGTGCGCGAGAACCTCGGCCGCCTCGCGGCGATGGAGGCGTGCTACGCCGGCATGATCGAGGGCCAGCACCAGGGCCTGGAGCGGATGGGCGCGTTCGTCCACGTCAACCGCCGCTACATGTACGCCGCGGTCAACTACGCGCTCGAGAACCACGCGCCGATCTGCGACATGATCCGCACGCTCATGGGCGGGGGCGCCTTCCAGATGCCGGCGGATTCGAGCGTGCTCGCCGATCCGGAGCTTTCCGGCATTTTCGAGAACTACTGGTCCACGCTCGATCAGACCGCGGGCGAGCGCCTGAAGCTCTTCAAGCTCGCCTGGGATCTCCTCGGTTCCGAATTCGCGATGCGCCACGACCAGTACGAAAAATTCTACGTCGGTCCTTCGTTCGTCGTCCGCAACTACAATTTCATGAACGCGCCCTGGGCCGAGCTCGAAGGGCTGGTCGACGGCGTCATCGAAGAGGCGAACGCGCCAAGGTCGTAGAAGGCCGGCGAAGCGCCTTGCTTCGCGCGCGCGGGCGCCCTTAGATGCGCGCCACGCGAACAGCGAGGCAACGAAACCGATGGCGGCGCATATCTGGAACGTGGGCGTGGTTCAGAACCAGCAATTTCCGAATCGGATCACACTGGTAGCCAATGCCGCCCGCAACACCTTCTATGTGATCGTCACCAACGCCGGCGGCGGGCCGGTGAAGATCATCCGCGGGGCCGAAATCGTGTTCACCTTGCCGGCCAATCAGAGCATCGGCGTGGGCTCGGACACTGACGTGCATCTCGAGCTCGAGGAAGGGCCGCGCCGGGGCGCCACGGGGAATTTCTCGATCGTGGTCTAGCCGCGCCTCGCCATCAGCCCTGCTTCAGCTGGTCCGCCGGCACGAATTTCACCCGTCTTTGCACCTCGGCCACGTCTTCCGGCCGGCCGAACGGGGCCGGTATCGGCTCGCCTTCCTGGCGCGGCTTGCCGATGGCGGCGAACCAGTCTTCGAGGCCGGGCGGCGCGAACACCCAGAAGATCTTCATCTGCCCGGGGCCGTCGTTGAACACGATGTGCTCGACGAAGCGCCCGACGGCGATGAGGCTGCCGGACGATAGCGGATAGGTCTTTCCGTCGACGACCCCGCGCCCGGTGCCTTCATAGACGAACAGCAGCTCGTCGTTGCGCTGGTGCGCGTGGTTGCGCACATGCGTGCCGGGCTCCAGCACCTGGATGCCGGCCGAAAGGAAATTGATCGGCGAGTTGCCGGGGTGGAGCTTCACCGTGGCATAGCCGGTCGAGGGCAGCGGCTGCCAATAGGAGACGCCCTCGCCGGGACCGCTCACCACATGAGCGCCCTTCTGCTGGGCCGGAGGGATCGGGACCGATTTCATCGGTGCGTTCATGGCGCTCCTCCTACACGTGCTCGATGGCCGTCAGCCAATCGAGCACCGCGCGATTGTAGTCTTCCGGCACCGTCACCATGCACATATGGCCGCCGGTCTTGAGCGTCTTCAAGGTGGCGTTCGGAATCGCGGCGGCAAGCTGCTGCGAGAAATAGAGCGGCGTCACCATGTCGTCCTCGGCACAGAGGACGAGCGTGCGGTGGCGGATTTCGCCGATTCGCGCCAGCCGGTCATGTGCCGCGATCGCGTCGATACGGCTCGCCCAGATCTCGGGCAGGCCGAAATTCTTGACGGCGAGCGCCTCCATCGCCTCGAGGTCGGCGGTGCACTCGTTGATGAACCAGGGCGGGAAGAGGGCGAGGTTGCTGGCCTTGATATAGGCCTCGGGGCCGGCGGCGAGGGCCAGCTTGCGCGCCGCGAAGCTGCGCTTGAAGTATGTGTCGGATTTCGCCCAGGTGGCGCTCAGCACGAGGCCGTCGATGCGGTCCGGGTGGTCGATGGCCAGCGCCTGGCCCATGGCGCCGCCGGTCGAGTGGCCGAGATAGTGGGCCTTCTCGATCTTCAGCGCGTCCATGAGCTTCAGCGCGTCGCCCGCCATCTGGTCGACGCTGTATTTGATGCGTGACGGCGTGCTCTGCCCGGCGCCGCGATGGTCGTGGACGACCACGTCGAAATGCCTGGTGAAGGCCGGCAATTGGTTACGCCACACGGCGCCCGCGCCGCCCAGACCGGGGACGAGCATCAGAGTGGGCCCCTGCCCATTGCGCTCGTAGTTGATCTCGGCGTCGCCGATCGAGACTTTGGGCATGCGATGCTTCTCCTCCGCGCGCGGCGATGCTGGACAGGAACCGGGAGCGGCGTTCTACTGGCGGCGGAAGTTAGCAATCGCGCGGCCAGCGCGCGAGACGCTTCCTGGGAGGACGGCCATGAAATATCGCATCGCCCTGGCGGGCGCATTGGCGCTCGCGTTGTCGCCGGCCCATGCGCAGCAGGAGCTCCGTATCGGCTATCTCGTGACGCTTTCGGGCCCCACGGCGGCCATCGGCCAGCAGGCGGCCAACGCCTGGAAGCTGGCGCTGAAGCACGAGGGCTGGGAAAAGGACGGCGACAAGCTCGCCGGCGTGCCGCTGCGCATGTTCTACGGCGACGACCAGCTGAAGCCCGATGTCGGCATCAAGGAGGTCGACAGGTTCATCAAGCAAGACAAGGTCCACATGGTGGCCGGCTTCCAGTGGTCGCACGTCATGCTGCCCGCGGTGCCGATGCTGACCCAGGCCAAGATCCTGATGATGAGCAACATCGCCGGCGCCTCGCCCATGGCCGGCAAGGGCTGCTCGCCCTATTTTCTCACCACGTCGTGGAACAACGACCAGACCGCGCAGGTTTCAGGCACGCTGCTCAACGACGACAAGATCGCGACCGTCTACACCGCGGCACCCAACATCCAGGCCGGCAAGGACGTCATCAACGGCTTCCGCGGCGTCTACAAGGGCAAGGAGATCGGCCAGACCCTGTTCAAATCGGGCGAGAGCGACTTCCAGGCCGACATTTCCAAGATCCGCGCCGCCAAGCCCGAGGCCGTGTTCCTGTTCGCACCCGGCTCCATGGGCATCGCCTTCGTCAAGCAATGGGCGCAGTCCGGCGCCAACAAGGAGATCAAGCTCTACAGCCTGTTCGTCGTCGACAGCATGTCGCTGCCGGTGATCGGCGAGGCCGCGCTCGGCACGTTCCACACGAATTATTGGGAGATCGACAATCCGCGCGCGGCGAACCAGCGCTTCGTCAAGGATTTCCTCGCCGCCCACGGCCAGATACCCTCGCACTACGCGGCGCAGGCTTACGACGGTCCGCGCCTGATCGCGGCGGCGCTCAAGGCCACCGGCGGCAAGTTCGAGGATCCGCTCGCCTTCATGAAGGCGCTCCGTCACACGCCATACGATTCGCTGCGCGGGCCCTACAAATACAACGTCAACGGCTTTCCGATTCAGAATTTCTACAAGCGCGAAGTCGTCAAGGGCGCCGACGGCAAGCTCTCGATCGTGACGCGTGGCCTGGTCTACAAGGACCACAAGGATCCCTTCGCCGAGGAATGCCCGGCGGAGAGCCGGCTCTAGCCCGCGTTCGCGGTGCGGCGGCGACGCTGCCAGTGAAGCATTGAAGCACGCGGAGCCGCGGAGCAGGTTTCATCAGCTCCGCGGCCTCCGCGACTCCGCGTGAATCCATCGCCACGACAGAGCTCGAAATTTACCGGTTGATTCTTTCGGCAAATTAGCTAAGCTACTTCGGCATATCGGAGGGCGGGCGATGCCGGACACGGCGGCGGTCAGGAAGAACCAGCTCGACAAGGACCTGCGCGGCTGGCTCGCGACCAACCGCGACATCGTCACCGTCATCAAGAAGCCAGTGGCGATGGACGACGTTTCCGCGCTCATCGGCCAGAGCCACAAGCCGATCCTGTTCGAGAACATCCGCGAATATCCGGGCTTCCGCCTGTGCGACATGCTCGTCCGGCACCGCTGGTCGCAGGCGCGGGCGCTGGGCGTGGGCCCGTCGGAATTCCTGCCGACCTTGGCGCAGCGCCTGCGGAAGCCGCCGCGCGCCTTCGTCAATGTGAAGACCGGCCCGGTCAAAGAGGTGATCACGAAGGGCAAGGACGTGGATTGGACCAAGCTTCCGATCCCGATCCACACCGACCGCGAGACCGACCGCTACATCACGGCGATGAACATCATCCGTGATCCCGAAACCGGCTACTACAATTCCTGCCACGCCGGGACGACGCCGACCGGGCCCGACCGCGGGCTCGTCAGCTTCGTCACCTCGCATTCGCACCAGATCATGCGGAAATACCTGGCGCTGGGCAAAAAGGAGATGCCGATCGCCTTCGTCTTCGGCGTGCCGCCGGCCTACGAGATCATGGCCAATTTCTCGGGCCTGCATCTCGATCTCTGGGGCGAGATGGACATGGTCGGCACGATCATGGACATGGATATCGAGATGGTGCCGTGCGAGACGATCGATCTCACCGTGCCGGCCCATGCCGAGATCGTGGTCGAGGGCGTGCTCGATCTTTCGACGCTGCACGATTTCGGGTTCTCGGTCTCGCCCTCGATGTATTTCATGCCCGAGCGGCAGAAGCTACCGGAGGTGCGCGTCACCGCGATCACCATGCGCGCCGACCGCCCGATCTACCGCAATCACCTGACCGTGCCCGACACCGACCACCAGGTGCTGCCGCGCCTTTGCCACGAGGCGGTGCTCTACAACCGCGTCACCGAAATCGGCTTGAAGGTCCACGACGTGCGATTCCCGACGTGGGGGGCCGCGCTCTCGGTCATCATCCAGGTCGAATATTCCCGCCCCGGCATGGTCAACGACGCGCTCATGACGTGCATGGGTGCGCCCTGGCTCAACACCAAGATGTGCGTGGCGGTGAGCCCGGACACCAATCTCGACGATCCCGGCGAGGTCTATCACGCGCTGGCGACGCGCGTGGATCCGGCGCGCGACGTGTTCGTCGTGCCGGCCACGCGCGGTTCGATCTTCGATCCCGCCGGCGAGCCGCTCGAGGGCCACTATCCGCACCGCCTGGTCGGCAAGATCGGCATCGACGCCACCGCCAAGGCGCACCGCGGCGGCGCCATCTTCGACCGGGCTTGGCCGCGCCGCTGGGGCAAGGTGAAGCTCGAGGACTATTTGGATTGATTCGCCTTTTGACATCGAAAACACGAGGAGGACCGCCATGAATGCCGTGCCGCCGAAACCCGCTGTCACCGTCGAAGCCGAGCCCTTCATCCCCTACGTGAAGGAGGAGAATTTCGACCCGCGCCTCAAGCCCATCCTCGATCCCTACAAGAAGCGCATGGGTTTCCTCCCGAACGCGCTGAAGCTCTATGCCTACCGGCCCGAGATCGCGGTGACGCTGTTCACGCTCAACAGCAACGTCATGCGCGATCCCTCTTCGGCGCTGCCGCAGCTCCTGAAGCGCAAGGTGGCGGCGCTGTGCTGCGCCGTGAACGGCTGCGCCTATTGCACGGCGCATAGCTGCAACATGCTGAAGCGCCCGAACACCGGCGATCCGATGTCCAGCGAGGGCTGGGGCGTCTCGGAAGAAGAGCTTCAGGACATCATCTCGGGCGACAACGAGCCCGCCAACGAGATGGAGCGCGCGACCTTCGACTATGCCCGCGCCGCCTCGGAAGACGCGCCCAACGTGCCGCGCGAGATCCTCGATCGGCTGAAGCAGCACCTGACGCCGCCGCAGATCGTCGAGCTCGCCTGCGTCGTCGGCTTCTGGAAGTTCTACAACACGGTGCACGACAGCCTGCACATCCCGATCGAGAAGCACCTGCTTGCCGACACGGGCTATGTGAGCCTCGCGTGAAGGGCGTGCGCATCGCGCTCGCCGCCGCCAAACGTCAGCGCCGGCCGGCGCGGCCGGAATCCGCGCCGGCCGCGCCGCCGGTCACGACCTCGCGCCCGGAGCTCACCGCCGACGGCACCGGCGAACGTTTCCGCCAGCTCGTCAACGACCTCTTCACGATCGCCGTGCGCATGGACGCGGTCCGGGCGCGCTTCTCGCAATACATCGGCATCACGCCGCCGCAATACGGAATCCTGATGACGGTGGCGCAGCTCGAGGGAGCGCCGGGCGGCGCCACGGTCAGGGCGGTGGCCGAGCACGCCCATGTCAGCGGCGCTTTCGTCACCGCCGAAACCGGCAAGCTCGCGCGGCTCGGCCTCCTGGCCAAGCGGCCCAATCCGGCGGACGGGCGCAGCGTGCTGCTGTCGCTCACCGCCAAGGCGCGGGGCGCGCTCGAGGCGGCATTGCCGCACATCCGCGCCGTCAACGACGCGTTCTTCGGCCGGCTCGGCGCGGAGGATTTCGCGCGCTTATCCGCGATCGCCGCGCGCATCGTCGATGCCTCGGCGGGCGCGGTGCTCTTGGCGCACGCGCTGTCCGCGGGCGAGCGAAAAGCGTAGCGCGGCATCCGGAATCGCGTAGATTGCGCTGCGGCGGTCGCTTCGAAGTTTGGAGATTCCATGGAGTCCGACGAAACGGTGACCTACTTCGTGCGCTATCGCGGGCTTCCCGAACCCCGGGACGATTTCGCCGCCTATTACCGTCGGTACCACAGCCGGATCCTGCTCGAAATGCCGGGCATCAGCCGGTTGGTCCTCCACATGCCGACGGCGTGGAGCGATCCTTTTCCGGTCATGCCGGACGACACCGAGTTCCTGGCGGAGATGACGTTCCCCAATGCCGAATCGCTGGCGGCGGCGCTGCAATCCAAGGCCCGCACCGAAGCGCGCGCCGATTTCGTGAACTTCACGCGCGGGCGTCCGGTCGCGGTGACGCATCAGGCGATGCGTTCGCTGCGCGTCCTGTGACGGCCGTCGGCGCCCCGCCCGGCGAGGATCGGCGCCGCATCCTCCGGCGCGATCCCGATCCGCATCTGTTCCGGCCGATGGCCTTGCGCTCGGTCACGGTGAAGAATCGCATCATGCTGTCGCCGATGTGCCAATACTCGGCCGCGGAGGGCGTCGCGAACATCTGGCACGTGCAGCATCTCGGCGCGCGGGCCGCGGGCGGCGCCGGCATCGTCTGCACCGAGGCGACACACGTCGAGTCGCGCGGCCGCATCACGCCGCATTGCCTCGGCCTCTGGAACGACGCACAGCGCGATGCGCTGGCGCCGATCGTGGCCTTCGTCGCGTCGCAAGGCGCCATACCCGCGATCCAGCTCGGCCATGCCGGCCGCAAGGCTTCGGTCGCGCGGCCCTGGGAAGGCTCGCAGCCGCTCGCGCCGCGCCAGGGCGGCTGGGAAACCATCGGCGCCTCGGCGCTCGCCTACAGCGAGAATTTCGCCGTGCCGCGGGCGATGGACGAGGCCGACATCGCCGCCGTGGTCGCGGCGTTCCGCGCCGCCGCGCGGCGCGCGCGCGAGGCGGGCTTCAAGCTGATCGAACTGCACGGCGCGCATGGCTATCTCTTCCACCAATTCCTGTCGCCGCTGAGTAACCGGCGCGGCGACCGCTACGGCGGCACCCTCGAAAATCGCGCCCGCCTGCTGCTGGAGACGCTCGACGCCGTGCGCGCCGAATGGCCGTCCGATCTGCCTCTGGCCGTGCGCCTCTCGTGCACCGATTGGGTGGCGGGCGGCTGGGACGTGCCCGAGGCGATCGATCTCGTGCGCCGGCTGAAAGCGCGCGGCGACGTCGATTTCGTCGATTGCTCTTCGGGCGGCAACGATCCGCGGCAGCGGATTCCGGTTCATCCGGGTTATCAGATCGGCTTCGCCGAGCGCATCCGGCGCGAGGCCGGTATCGCCACCGCCGCGGTCGGCCTCATTCACACGCCCGACATGGCCGAGGAGATTCTCGCGAACGGCCGCGCCGATCTCGTCGTCTTGGGCCGCACGCTGTTGGCCGATCCGGTCTGGCCGCTGCGCGCGGCGAAGGCGCTGCGCGCCGAGGCGGTCAAATGGCCGGTACAATACGAACGCTCCGATATATTCTGAGCGCAACAATTCGAACGGGAGCGGAAACTTGGGAACCGAGGCGCAACTGACCCTCCGGAAGATCGGCCGCGCGGGATTCCGCTACGAAGGTGTCGCGATCGGCACGCTCGTCATTGCCGGCTGGACCGGGCGCAACCAGGAAGCCCTCGAAAGTCACATCCGCGAGCTCGAGGCGCTCGGAGTTGCACGCCCCAAATCGACGCCGATCTTCTATCGCGTGGCCGCATCGCTGCTGACCACGGCCGGCGCCATCCAGGTTTCGGGCGCGAACTCGAGCGGCGAAGTCGAAACCGTGATCTTCAGCCTCGCCGACGGCCTTTGGGTCGGGCTCGGGGCGGATCACACCGACCGCAAGGCCGAAACCTTCGGCGTTTCGCTCTCGAAGCAGATGTGCGCCAAGCCGGTCGCGCCGGAAGTGTGGCGGTTCGACGATGTGCGCCCGCATTGGGACAAGCTCGTGCTGCGATCGTGGGCGTGGATCGGCGGACAGCGCCAGCCCTATCAGGAGGGCGCCGTCGCCACGATGCGCCCGCCCGAAGACTTGATCGCCCGCTACGGCGGGCTCGGTGCCGGCGCGGCCATGTTCGGCGGCACGCTCGCGGTAAAAGGCGGCATTCGCGCCGCGGATTCGTTCGAGATGGAATTGGAAGATCCGGTGCTTCGGCGTAGCATCCGCCACCGCTATGATGTCGAAGCACTCCCGGTCGAAGGCTGACATTCAAGCCAGGGGGAACCATGCCGTTCAACAAGCCGCATCTGGAATTCATCGAGCTCGACATGGGTTCCGGCTGGGAAACGCCGCCGGGCTATCCCTCGGGCATCAAGCAGAAGATTCTGGCCAGCGACATCGACGAAGTGAAGAAGACCGGCAGCCGCACGCGTCTCCTGAAATTCGATCCCGGCGTATATACGACCGCGCCGTTCGTTCATGATCATTGGGAAGAGGTCTATCTCGTCAACGGCGACCTCATCGTCGGCAACGACGAAGCGGGCCGCGGCGGCGAGCCGTTCAAATCTCCCACCTATGCGTGCCGCCCCCCGGGCGTGTATCATGGTCCGTTCAAGTCGGAGCGCGGCTGTCTCTTGTATGAAATCCACTACTACGACGAGACACGGCCCTTCAAAGGGCCGGCACAATGAACCGATGCGGGCGCAATGGAGGCAGCGCCCGCCGGGGAAGGAATTGAATTGGAACAGCTCAAGCCGAATTCGCTTCAGTTTAACGCCTATCGCGAGATCAAGCGCCGGATCGTGACCCTCGTCTACCGTCCGGGCGAGCAGATCAACACAGCGCGCATCTGCGCGCAGCTCAAGATCGGGCGCACGCCGGTGCACCTGGCCATCCACCGCCTCGAGCTCGAGGGCCTCATCGACATCCTGCCGCGCCGCGGCGTCGTCGTGCGGCCCATCGATCATGCGGAGATCATGGAAGCGGTCGAGGCGCGGCTCCTCGTCGAGCCCCAGGTCGCGGCCCTCGCCGCCGCGCGGGCGAGCGAGCGCGAATTCGCGGCCATCCGCGCGGCGCTCGACGGCATCGCCCCGCACCTCGAGAGCGGCGACAGCGAGAAATTCATGGAGACGGATTGCGACTTCCACCGCCTTCTCGCCCGGTCCGCGCGCAATCGCCCGCTCAGCGATCTCCTCTCGGCCCTGCACGAACGCTGCATGCGCGTCTACTTCCTGTCGGTGAGCCGCAACGAGCACGACGTGCGCATCATCAAGGAGCACGAGGCGATATTCGACGCGTTGACGAGCCGCGATTCCGCGGCCGCGGCCGACGCGATGCGCAAGCACATCGAGAGCCTGCGCAAGAATATCCGCCCCTTGCTCACGAGCTGATCGGAGAACCCCAAGATGCAGACCATCGACGCCGCCCGCCGCGCGCTGGCGGAGGGCCGGACGTCGGCTCGGGCGCTGACCGATGCGTCACTCGCCCGTGTCCAGGATGCGTCCGGCGAGGGGCCGCGGGCTTTCACCCGTGTTTATGCCGAAGGCGCGCGGGCCGCGGCCGATGCCGCCGATAGCCTCGCCAAGGCCGGAGGCACGCCGGCGCCGCTGGCCGGCATTCCGATCTCGGTCAAGGATCTGTTCGACGTCGCGGGCGAGACCACGCTCGCGGGCTCGGTGGCGCTGAAATCGGCGCCGCCGGCGGCGGCCGATGCCGCCATCGTCCGGCGTCTGCGCGCCGCCGGCGCCGTCATCGTCGGCAAGACGAACATGACCGAGTTCGCGTTTTCCGGGCTCGGGCTCAATCCGCACTACGGCACGCCGGCCTCGCCCTGGGATCGCAAGACCCGGCGGATTCCCGGCGGCTCGTCCGCGGGCGCCGGCGTCTCGGTCGCCGACGGCATGGCGCTCGGCGCCATCGGCACCGACACGGGGGGCTCGGTGCGCATTCCCGCGGCCTTCAACGGCGTCGCCGGTTTCAAGCCGACCGCACGCCGCGTGCCGACCGCAGGCTGCTTTCCGCTCTCGAGCACGCTCGATTCGATCGGGCCCCTGGCGCCCTCGATCGCGTGCTGCGCGCTGATCGATTCCATTCTCGCGGGCGAGGAGCCGGCGCCGCTGCCGGTGCGGCCGCTCGCCGGGCTCCGCTTCGCCGTGCCGCAGCGCTACGTGCTCGAAGGGCTCGACGAAACGGTGGCAGCGGCGTTCCGGCGGGCGCTGTCCGAGCTGTCCTCCGCCGGCGCGCGTATTTCCGAGATCGTGCTCGCCGAGCTCGAGGAAATTCCGCGCATCATGCAGAAGGGCGCCGTGGTCACGGTCGAGGCATTTGCCGTGCATCGCGAATTGCTGGCGGCGAAAGGGCAGGATTACGATCCGCGCGTATCCGGCCGCATCAAGCAAGGTGCCAACGTCAACGCCGCCGACTACTACGACATGCTGCGCCGGCGGGCCGAGCTCGTCGCCCGCGTCTCGCGCATCACGTCGGATTACGACGCGATCCTCTGCCCGACGGTGCCGATCGTGGCGCCGGCGATAGCGCCGCTCGAGCGCGACGACGATCTCTACGTCAAGACCAACCTCGCCGTGCTGCGCAACACGACGGCCTTCAATTTCCTCGACCGTTGCGCCGCGGCGCTGCCGATGCACCGCGCGGGCGAGGCGCCCGCGAGCCTGATGATCGTCGGCGAGCCGATGGCGGATCGGGCGCTGCTCGGAATTGCCGCGGCGGTGGAGCGCGAATTTGCCGCCGCCGGGCGCAAATAGTTCACTCACGCGGGCGTGAAGGCGCGGCGTAAATCGGGGAACCGCATCCCCGATTCGGCGTTCTCCTGGATACTCGGCACCGTATTTGTGGAGGCCGTCATGTCCAGCTTCAAACGAATCACCTTGCGCGCGAGCGCCGCCGTCGCCGGCGCGCTGATGCTCGCCGGCCATGGCTTCGCGCTCGATCCCGTCACCGACCCGATGCGGCCGTATGGCGGACCCACGGCCGGCGCGCCATCGGAAGCGTTCCGCGGCTTCCAGCGCGATGTGGAACGCGCGCCATCGTTGAGCGAGCGCTTCGGCTTGCCGCGCATCAGCGGTCCATTGCCGCCGATCTTGCCGCCAGTGCCGACTCAGCCGGTGTTCGATACGCCCGAGAATGCCTGGCCGCCGCCGGTCGAGCGCGCGCGCCGCCGGCCCGCCGACCGCGACGGATAGGCCGGTGCCCGAACGGCGCCGAGGGAGTTGACCCGCCGATTTAATTACGTTACGTATCTATGTAGCGTAATTATTCGGGAGAAGCCCCCCGTGCGCGCCAGTGCCATCCGCCGCGCTTCGGCCGAACCGGCCGAGGTAGCGTCACCGCCCCTGAGCGTCACGCGGCCGGCGCTGCTCGTCGCCGGCAGCGACCGCGCGTTCCGCGACCTCATCTGGTCTCTCCTCATCGTCTCCAACCGCCTGCCGCGCTTTCCCGAGGCGTTCGGCCACCATCTCGGCATCTCGGGCGCGATGTACACGGTCCTCATCGCCGCCGCGCACATGCAAGGTCCCGACGGCGTCGGCATCCGCGCGCTCGCGGACTACATGCACCTCCCGGCGCCGCACATCACGACCACGGTCGGCAAGCTGATGAAGGCCGGGCTTCTCGCCAAGCGCCCCAATCCGCGCGACGGCCGCGGCGTGCTGATCTCGCTGACGGCCGCGGGCGAAGCCGCGCTCCGGCGCCTCGCGCCGTTCCAGAGCGAAGTCAACAACGTGCTGTTCGAGGGCATCGGCCGCGAGGATTTCCACGAACTCGCGCGCCTGATGGAGACGATGGTGGGCAACTCGGCGCGTGCGCTGGCGCGCGTCGAGGCATTGGACCGCGCGCGCCGCGCGGGCAAGGGAGGCTGAGCCATGCTGAAATCCGGCAAGGACCATTTGGAGGGCCTGCGCGACGGCCGCGTCGTCTATATCGGCGGCGAGCGCATCACGGACGTCACCCGGCATCCTGCCTTCGCCGAGGCGGCGAAGGTGGTGGCCGGCATGTACGACGCCAAGCAGGCGCCCGAGAATCTCGATCTTTTTTCCTACGAGGAGAAGGGCGAGCGCTATTCGACCTGGTACCTCCAGGCGAAGACGCAAGACGATCTCCGCCGGCGCATGCGCTGCCACAAGGCGGTGGCCGATCTCACCTACGGCATGATGGGCCGCTCGCCCGATCACGTCTCGGGTTTTGTCACCGGCATGGCGACCAACCCCGCTGCCTTCGACACCGAAAAATACAAGTTCGGCGGCAATCTCCTGAAGTACTACGAGCACTGCAAGCAGAACGACATCTTCTCCACGTATGCCGTGCTGCCGCCGCAGGCGGCGCGCAATCCCGATTTCTACGTCAAGAAGAACCTGCCGATTCCGACGCTCCAGGTGGTGCGCGAGGACGACGATGGCGTCGTCATCAGCGGCATGAAGATGCTGGCCACCTCGGCCGTGTTCTGCGACGAGATCTGGATCGGGAATCTCCTGCCGCTGGCGCCCGACCAGGTGAAGCAGGCCGTCACCTGCGCGGTCCGGGTCAATACGCCGGGGCTCACGCTCTGGTCGCGCCAGCCTCTGTCGCTGGCGTCCAAGAGCCGCTTCGATTCGCCGCTCGGCTGGTGCTTCGACGAAACCGACAGCATGGTGATGTGCGACAACGTGAAGGTGCCGTGGGAGCGCGTCTTCGTCATGGACGACGCGATCAAGGCGCGCGCGATCTACATCGAGACGCCGGCGCATTGCTACGGCAACCACCAATCCAACGTGCGCTACTGGTCGAAGCTGCAGCTCATCGTCGGCCTGTGCAGCAAGGTGGCGCAGGCGACCGGCGCCAACGAAGTGCCCGCCGTGCGCGAAGTGCTGGGCCGCATGTCGGCGCTGGAGGCGCTGCTCGCCGGCTGCATCCACGGCCAGATCGAGGCGGCGGAGGATTGGCCCGCCGGCTTCAAGACCTTCAACCGGCGCATGATGTATGCCGCGCTCAATTGGTGCACGGAGAGCTACTCGGCGATCGTCGACCAGCTCCGCGAGCTCTGCGGCGGCGGCGTGTTCCAGATGCCGGCGGATATTTCGGTGATGTTCGACGGGAAGGCGAAGAAGGATTTCGAGATGTATTGGCAGACGCCGCAGCTGGGCGCGCTCGAGCGCATGAAGCTGATGAAGCTCGCCTGGGACATGGTGGGCTCGGAATTCGCCGGCCGCCAGCAGCAATACGAGAAGTTCTACGCCGGCGCCTCCTTCATCGTCCGCAACCATAGCTTCCGCGAAGCGAAGTGGAAATTCTTCGACGGCCTCGTGGAGAAGCTGATGGCCGGCTACGACGTGCCCGCCGCGGCGCCGAAGCTGAAGGCGGCGGAGTAGGGCGCTTAGCGCCCGCGCGAGGTCGGCAGGCGCGCCACGGCGACGGCCGAGAGGACGCCGGCGCCGGCGGCGAGGCCCAGCGCCGTGCCGTAGCCGCCGGTGCTGTCGAAGAGGAGCCCGCCGATGCCCGGCGCGATCAGTCCCGCGGCGCCCCAAGCCGTGAACACGCGGCCATAGACCTGCCCGGTGCGCGCCACGCCGAAATAGATCGCGACGGAAGCCGGGTAGGTGGCCGCCATCGCGCCGTAGGCGAGGCCGGTCGCGGCGAGCACGACGAGGGCGAGGCCGATATCGGGCACGAGCGCCAGCGAGCCCAGCGCCAAGGTCGCGGCGAGCGGCGCCGCGATCAGGATGCGCCTGACCGGAATGAGATCGGCGAGCGCCCCCGCGCCGAGCCGGCCGATGCCGTTGCCCGCCGCGATCAGCGCGGTCGCCAGCGCCACCGGCGCCGCGGCGCCGCCATAGGCGAGGGCGATTCCGGCGGCGTGGCCGAGCGCCATCAGCCCCGCACAGGCGCCGAAGAAGAATCCGAACCACAGCATGATCTCGATGCGCCGTTCCGCCGCGCTCTCGGCGCGGTTGGTGGCGGCGCTTTTCGCCCCCGCGGGCATGACGATGCCGCGCATCAGCACCGCGGCCGCGGCGGCGAAAGTAAGGAACGCGGCGCCGCCCCAGATCAAGGTCTCCCACGGACCGACTGCGCGGATGAGGGCACGGAAGATGACGGCGCCGAGTACCGAGCCCAACGCGCCGGATCCGGCGGTGAGTCCGGCGGCGAGGCCGCGCCGGTGCGGGAGCGCCAGCATGTTGGCCTGGAGCGCCACGCTGTAGGCGAGGCCGCAGCCGCTGCCGAACAGCACGCCGTAGCCGAGCACGATGCACCAGACTTCGCGGACGAGGCCCGGCGCCGCGAGCCCGGCGCCGCACAGCACGCCCGAGATCAGCGCCAGCAGCGGCGCGGGGCGTCCGCGCAGCAGCAGCGGCGCCACCACCATCGCCAGCGCGAAGGCGACGCTGCCGATCGCGAAGGCGCCCGAGAGCCAGGCACGGCCGATGCCGAGCGCCGTCTCGATCGGCTGATAGAACAAGCTCCAGGCATAGACGGCACCCGGCGCGAGGCAGATCAGCGTGCCGCCGAGCACGACGGCAAGGGCGTGGGGTGCGGCGGGATGCGGGCGGCGCGAAAGAGGCGCTGGCATGGTGCGGGCGAATGTCGCTGCCCCCCGGCGCAAAGGCAATGGTCGCGCGGCGCCGGATCGGTATGCTACATAGCGATCCAGAGGAAACACCCAGCCGGAGTGCCGAGCGATGCACGCGTTTCAGAAGGTCTCGATTCCATACGGCGGCTATTGGAGCACGCCTTTCGCCAAGTGGCAGGGCAGCCTCGCCAACCTTCACGTGATGCGCTTCGCCGCGCACGTCGCCAAGGCCGAGCTCGCCAAGCGCAATATTCCGGCGAGCGTGTTCGACCACGCCGTCCTCGGCACCACCACGCCGCAGCGGAGCTCCTTTTTCGGCCTGCCGTGGCTGATGACCATGATCGGCAACGCCGATGTCGGCGGCACCGTCGTGGCGCAGGCCTGTGCCACCGGCGCCCGCACGCTCGCGACCGCCGCCGCCGATCTCGAGCAGGGCTTCGCCACCGCCTCGCTCTGCATCACGGGCGACCGCACCTCGAACGCGCCGGTGGTGATGTATCCCGATCCGACCGCGCAGGGCGGGGCGCCCGTGATCGAGCGCTGGATGCTCGACAATTTCAACACCGATCCGATGGGTGGTCCGGCCATGGTCGGCACGGCGGAGAATTGCGCCCGCGATTGGCAGATCGGCACCGAGGAGCAGCACGACGTGGTGCTCCGCCGCGGCGAGCAATACGAAATGGCGCTCGCCGACGACCGCGCCTTCCAGAGGAAATACATGACGCTGCCGTTCGAAGTGCCCGATCCGCAATTCAAGAAGACCGCGGGCACCATTCCCGGCGACGAAGGCGTGCGCGCCTCCACCAAGGAGGGCCTCGCCAAGCTCAAGCCGGTGATGCCGGGCGGCACGGTCACCTTCGGCGGCCAGACGCATCCGGCCGATGGCGGCGCCGCGATCATCCTCACCTCGCCTGGGCGCGCGCGCGAGCTTTCGAAGAATCCCGGCATCGAGATCTCGATCCTGAGCTACGGCCAGGCGCGTACCAAGCATGCCTATATGCCGGCCGCCCCGGTGCCGGCGGCGCGCCAGGCGCTCGAGCGCGCGGGGCTCGACATCGGCAAGATCGACGCGGTCAAGACCCACAATCCGTTCGTCGTCAACGACATCGTGTTCGCGCGCGAGACCGGGTTCGATGTCAAGAAGATGAACAATTACGGCTGCTCGCTGATCTGGGGCCATCCCAACGGCCCGACCGGCATGCGCCTCGTCATCGAGCTGATCGAGGAGCTCACGCTGCGCGGCGGCGGCCGCGGCCTCTTCACCGGCTGCGCCGCCGGCGATTCGGCGATGGCGGTGGTGGTGGAGGTGAAGGACAAGCGGAAGAACTGAGGCCGCGGCGGTTCCGGGCGCGCTTGCAAGGAATTTTACGCTAGTGTAAAAAATGCCGAAGGCGCGGATCGGCAACCGCGCGGCGTGCCGCGAGCGGGAAAGATAACGACCGATGACCGTCGAGCGCTTCTGGACCAAAGCCTATCCGCACACGCCGCTCAATTTGGCGCCGCAGAACCTGCGGATGGAGAAACGCGCGGACGGGTCGGTGCTGCTGCGTTCAGGCGTGGCGCTCGGCGCCTATCCCGCGCAGTTGGGCGACGATCTCCGCGCCAATGCCGCGCGCTTTCCGGACCGCGTCTTTCTCGCCGAGCGCGGCAAGGACGGTGCCTGGGCGACGCTCACCTACGGCGCGGCGCGCGCCAAGGCCGACGCCATCTCGCAATGGCTGCTCGCCCACGGCCACGGGCCCGACAATCCGGTGGCGGCGTTGTCGGACAACAGCGTCGCCTTCGGCCTCTTGATGCTGGGGGCCATGCAGGTCGGCATTCCCTTTCTGCCGGTCTCGCAGGCCTATTCGCTGATGTCCAAGGACTACGCGAAGGTGAAATACGTCTGCGAGCGTTTCACGCCGTCGCTGATCTATGTCGAGAACCTCGCACCCTTCGCGCCGGCGCTCAAAGCCGCGGCGTCCAAGGCCACGATCGTGGCGAAGAATTCCGCGGGCGAATTGCCGTGCGTCGTGCCGTTCGCCGAGCTCCTCGCCGCCAAGCCGGGCCCCGCGGTCGAAGCCGCCTACGCCAAGGTCGGGCCCGACACGCCGGCCAAGATCCTGCTCACCTCGGGCTCGACCGGATTTCCGAAGGGCGTCGTCAACACGCAGCGCATGCTGACGGCGAGCATGACGCAATGCGCGCAGGCCTGGCCGTTCCTGCTCGACCGGCCGATGGTGCTGTGCGACTGGCTGCCGTGGAACCACACCTTCGGTTCGAATTTCTGCTTCAATTCGGTGTTGCGCTTCGGCGGCACCTTCTACATCGACGAGGGAAGGCCCGTTCCCGGCCGCTTCGCGCCGACGCTCAAGAATCTCCGCGAGACACGGCCCACCATCCTCCTCAACGTCGCGCGCGCCTACGATTTCCTCATCCCCGAATTCGAGAGGGACGCGGAATTCGCCAACACCGTATTCGAGAATCTCGACATGATCTTCTATGCCGGCGCCGGCCTGCCGCAAGCGCTCTGGGACCGGCTCGAGGCCATCGCCGTCAAGGTCCGCGGCAAGCGGATTCCCATCCTGACCTCCTTGGGCTCGACCGAAACAGCGCCGCCGGCGATCATGTGCCACTGGCCCATGGACGTGACCGGCTCGGTCGGCCTGCCGATCCCGGCGCTCGAAGCCAAGCTCGTCCCCTCGGGCGACAAGATCGAGATCCGCTTCAAGGGCCCCAACATCACGCCCGGCTACTACCGCGATCCCTCGCGCACGGCCGAGGCGTTCGACGAGGAAGGCTTCTACAAGATCGGCGACGCCGTGCGCTGGGCCGATCCCGCCAATCCCAATCTCGGCCTGCTGTTCGACGGACGCGTGGCCGAGAATTTCAAGCTCCTGACCGGCACCTGGGTCGCGGCGGGCGTGCTCCGCCTCGACGTGCTCTCGGCGACCGCGCCGCTCATCCAAGACGCGGCGGTGACGGGCGTCGATCAGGAATGGGTGGGGCTGCTCGCTTTTCCCAATCTCGCTGCGTGCAAGGCCGCGGTCGGCCCCGAGGCGGAGAAGCTCGCGCCCGAAGCCCTCGTGCGGCACCCGAAGGTCCACGCGGCGCTCCGGGAAAAGCTCCGCGTCTACAACGCCGCCCATCCCGGCTCGAGCCAGACGGTGGCGCGCGTGCTGCTGATGACCGAGCCGCCCAATATCGACGCCGGCGAGATCACCGACAAGGGCTATCTCAACCAAAGGGCGATCCTCAGCCGCCGTGCCGCGCTGGTCGAGCGGCTTTATTCGGAGGCACCGGGCGAGGACGTGGCGGTGGCCTGAGCGCCGCCGCCCGCTTGCCGGCGGAAATGATGACTTCGCGCGCAATGTCATCATTCGTCATCATTTGTCGTCATTTCATCGCCACACCGGCGGCAAGCTGTTGATTCCGCTCGAAAGCGCGATGATGACAAATGACGACGCGGAGTCATCATTTGTCGTCATTTTGTCGTCATTCGCGCCGGGACGCTCGACATTCGCGACACGCCTTTCCGCTTTGACCGTTCTTCAATCTCCGCTAGCATAAGAACAAAAAGTGAAAATATTAAGGCGAGCTCGATGCGAGAGCCGCGATTTCCCCACGCCACGCGTCATCCTGAGCGAAGCGAAGGATATTGCCTCCGGGCGAAGACCGTCGGCCGTTCGCACAAGATCCTTCGGGCCAAGGGGCACTCAGGATGACGACGTTGGAGCAGCGCCGCCGCCCTCTACTTCTTATCGAACCGGATATCCTGCTTCTTCAGGAACGCCTCGATGCCCTTGCGCGCGTCCTCGCTGGTCTGCGACATCGCGGCGGCCAGGGCTTCGGCGAAGAAGCCGCTGCCGCGGTCCATGTCGGCGATGCGCGGGAGGGCGTTGATCATCATGTAGTTCGACATCTCGGCGTTGCCGGCGATGTCGTGGGCGAGGGCGAGCGCCTTTTCGAAGGCGGTGCCGTTCGGCACCACGTAGTGGCAGAGGCCCATGCGCATGCCGTCCTGGGCGTCGTATTTCCGGCCGGTCAGCATCATCTCGCGCATGCGGTCGAAGCCGATGATCTTCTGGACGCGCACCGAGGCGCCGCCGCCGACATAGATGCCGCGCCGGCCCTCGGGCAATTGGAAGAAGGTCGATTCCTCGGCCACGCGGACATGGGCCGAGGTCGCGATCTCGAGCCCGCCGCCGATCACGCCGCCATGGAGCGCCGCCACCACCGGCACGGGCCCGAATTCCAGCATCTCGAGCGTCTGGTGCCAGAACATCGAGTGCTTGACGCCGTCGAAGGGCGGGCGGTCCTTGTGCTCGGCGAGGTCGAGGCCGGCGCAGAAATGCCCGCCGGCGCCACGCAGCACCACGGCGGCCGTGTCCTTGCCGTTCAGCGAGACGACGAAGCGGTGCACGTCCTCGATCAGCGCGTCGCACACGGCGTTGCGCTTTTCGGGGCGGTTCAGCGTCAGCACCGCGATGCGGTCGCGCGTGGTCACCTCGACATAGGGCGAGGAAAAAGTAACGGTCATGCCAGGATCCCGAGAGATTGTTATGCTTGGGTATGAATAGTACAGAGAAGGCGGTTTGTCATATGCCGGATTCGCGCGCCCGGGCGGCGCCCCCAGGAAGCGCCATGACCGACGCTGCCGATCGTGCCTCGACCGTCTATTGGGACGACCTCGTGGAAGGCGAGACCCGCGAGGGCGGCGCCTTCGCCTTCGAAACGGCGGCCATCAAGCGCTTCGCCGCCGAGTTCGATCCCCGCCCCACGCATCTCGACGAGGACGCCGCCGCCACCACGTTCTTCAAGGGGTTGGCGGCCAGCGGTGCGCATACGTTCGCGGCCTGGGCGCGCCTCATCTGGGAACTCACGCCGGGCTGGGCGACCCAGGCCGGCACCAATATCCGCGAGATGCGGCTGATCCGGCCCGTCCGGCCCGGCGACGTGCTGCGCCTGCGCTTCGTCATCCTCGCCAAGCGCCTCAACCCGATGCGCGCCGACTTCGGCTTCCTCGATTCGCGCCAGACGCTCCTCAACCAGGCCGGCCAGCGGGTGATCGAGATGGAATGCACGATGATGATGGAGCGAAGACCGGGGGCGGAGGCGCCCTGACGCGGCGCCCTACGACGTCAGCCCGAATAGCTGCGGCAGCCACATGGCGAGGTTGGGGAAGAGCAGCAGCAGGATCACCAGCGCCATGTCGGCGGCGAGGAAGGGGCCGATGCCGCTGAACATGGTGCTGAGCGGGACGTCGGGAATCTGTGCCTTCACCACGAAGATGTTCATGCCCACGGGCGGCGTGATGAGGCCCATCTCCACCACCACCACCACCAGAATGCCGAACCACACCGGGTGGAATCCGAGCGCGGTCACGATCGGCAGGAACACCGGCACGGTGACGACGATCATCGAGATCGAATCGAGGAAGCAGCCGAGCACGAGATAGACGCACACCAGCATCAGGATCACGACCCAGGGTGCGACGCCGAGCGTGCTGATCCAGAGCGCGGCGGTGGCGGGCAGCTTTGTGAGCACCAGGAAATAGCCGAACAGGAAGGCGCAGATGGCGATGAAGAACAGTGTCGCCGTCGTCCACACCGTCTCCTCGATCGCGGCCCAGAGATCCCTGACCGTGAACGGGCAGGTGGCGAAGGCGATGACGATGGCGGCGAAGGCGCTGACCGCCGCCGCCTCGGTCGGCGACATCACGCCGGTATAGATGCCGACCACGGCGATGCTGAACAGCAGCACCATCTTCCAGAGGCCGCCCATGGCAAGGAGGCGCGCGGCCAGGGAAATGCCCGGCGTCTTGGGCATGCGCTCGGGCTGCAGCCAGGCGATGATGGCGATGGCGAGTATGTGGAGGACGGTGAGCACGATGCCCGGCAGCAACGCTGCGGCGTAGAGCTCGGGCACGCTGCGTTCCGCGAAGATGCCGTAGATGATGAGGATGATCGAGGGCGGGATGAGGATGCCGAGCGTGCCGCCCGACGCGACCGTGCCGGTGGCCAGGCTCATGTCGTAGCCGTAGCGGCGCATTTCCGGCACCGCCACCTTGGTGAGGGTGGCGGCGGTGGCGAGCGAGGAGCCGCAGATGGCGCCGAAGCCGGCGCAGGCGCCGATCGTGCCCATCGCGAGCGCTCCGCGCAGCCCGGAGAACATCGCGTTGGCGGCGCGGTAGAGCTCGGTCGACATGCCGGCGCGCGCGGCCACCGCGCCCATCAGCACGAAGAGCGGCACGACCGTCAGCGCGTATTTCTCGGTGAACTCGTCCCAGGTCGAGCCGAGTTTGCTGAAGGCGATCGACCATTTGTCGACCGCGGCATAGCCGACGAGGCCGATGACGCCGAGGGCGATTCCCACCGGCACGCGCAGCAGCACCAGCACGACCATGGCGAGAAAGGCGAGAAGGCCGATGGCTTCGGTCGGCATGCGCCGGTCAATCGAGGTGGCGCTTGGCGCCGCCGTGCAGGCGGCCCGTGATCACCGCCCACAGCACCGCCGCGATCGCGACGAGGCTCAAGCCGGCGCCGAACGCCACCGGCAGCGCATAGAGATACTTCGGCAGCGAGAGCATGCCGGTGACTTCCGGCGAATCCCATTTGTAGCGCAGCGTGTCGATCGAGCGCCAAAACGCCAGCGCGAGCAGCACCAAGCCGAGCAGCAGGCCCACGATGCGCAGCAGCGCCGTCAGGCGGCGCCGCCCGAGCCCGTCCACGAGGTCGATGGTCACGTGATCGTCGCGCAGAAAGGCGCCCGGCAGCGCGCAGAATACGGCGACGGCGAGCGCCAGTTCCATCTGCTCCTGCATGCCCTGCGGCTCCCATCCGGCCAGATGGCGGCCGAGGACCGACAGCGTCGTCGCCAGTGTCATGTAGACGATGGCGAGGGCCCCGAGCCAGCCGAACGGGCGCGCCCAGGTCACCAGCGGATTGCCGGCGGCGGGCGCGCCCTCGGGCGCGGGCTGTTCGGCCACGTCCTACTTCCAGAAGTTCTTGGACGTCGGCTCGTGCTTCTTGGCCAGTTCCTGCATCTGCTTGTAGATGGCCGTGGCCGGCATGCCCTTCTTGTCCATGTCGGCGAGGATCTGCGCCGTCACCTTCGCCGCGGCGTCGCGGAACTTCTTATCTTCGGCGGGCGAGAGCTTCACGATCTCGGTGCCGGCCTTGATCATGGCTTCCTTGCCGGGGCCGTCGATCGAATCGAACCGGCGGCCGGCTTCCGCGCCGCCGCCTTTCTCGGCGATGGTGTCGGCCAGCAGCTTCTGGAGGTCGGCCGGCAGCGCCGCATAGTTCTTCTCGTTGGCGAGCAGGCCGAAGCTGGTCACGTACATGTAAAGCTCGGTCGTGTACTTGGTGACCGGGCCCATGCGGAAGGCGAAGCCGGCGCCGCCGTAGTCGATGAAGGCGCCGTCGAGCGAACCTTTCTGCATGTTCTCGACGATCTCGGGCGAGGGGATCAGCACCGGGTTGCCGCCGATCTCCTTGATGTAGTCGCGCACCACCGACGACGGGAAGCGCAGCCGCATGCCCTTGGCGTCGTCCATCGTGCGGATCGCCTTCTTGGCGGTGTGCACGTTGCCCGGCTGGTGGGTGAAGAGCATCAGCACTTTGACGCCCTTGTGCTCGGGATCGAGCTGGGCGCGGATCGCGGGCTCGTTCATCACCTTGGAGCCGATCTCGGCGCTGCCGAAGAGATACGGCATGTTCGAGACCTCGGTGAGGTTGAACACGCCCGGCGTGAAGCCGTGCACGATCCAGGTGATGTCGGCCTGGCCGGTGCGGGCGAGCTCGTAGAATTTCTGGCCGGGGCCCATCTGGCCGGCCGGGAAGATCGAGATTTTGAGGCGGCCCTTGGATTTCTCGTCGACGAGCTTGGCCCATTCGTCGAGCCATTTCGAATAGGGATGGCTCGCCGGCACGAAGTGCCCGAGCTTCCATTCGAATTTGTCTTGCGCCGCGGCGGGTGCGGCCAAGCCAGCCAGCGCCAACATGGCGCCGGCCACGGCAGTCATTGCTCTGGCTGCTATTCTCATGACGACCTCCCCGAAAGCGTTTCCGATCGATTATTTCGGCGATCATAGACCCCCAGGTGCGCCGGGAGTCAACCGACCGCGATCAGGCCAGGAACGGCAGCCGCAGGCCCTTGGCCCTGGCCGTCGCGATCGCAATGTCGTAGCCCGCGTCGGCGTGGCGCATCACGCCGCTCGCGGGATCGTTCCAGAGGACGCGCGCCAGGCGCCGCGCCGCGGCCTCGGTGCCGTCGGCGACCACGACCATACCCGCATGCTGCGAGAAGCCGATGCCGACGCCGCCGCCGTGGTGGATGCTCACCCACGTGGCGCCGCTCGCGGTGGCGAGGAGCGCGTTCAAGAGCGGCCAATCGGCCACCGCGTCTGAGCCGTCGCGCATGCTCTCGGTCTCGCGGTTGGGGCTGGCGACCGAGCCGGAATCCATGTGATCGCGTCCCACCACGATCGGCGCCTTCACCTCGCCCTTGGCGACCATCTCGTTGAAGGCGAGGCCGACGCGGTCGCGGTCGCCGAGGCCGATCCAGCAGATGCGCGCCGGCAGGCCCTGGAACTTGATGCGCTTCTGCGCCATGTCGAGCCAGTTGTGGAGGTGCTTGTCGTCAGGCAGCAGCGCCTTCACCTTGGCGTCGGTCTTGTAGATGTCCTCGGGATCGCCCGAGAGCGCCGCCCAGCGGAACGGGCCCTTGCCCTGGCAGAACAGCGGGCGGACGTATTCGGCGACGAAGCCCGGGAAGTCGAACGCATCCGCGACACCCATCTCCTGCGCCATCTGGCGGATGTTGTTGCCGTAGTCGAGGGTGGGGATTCCGCGGCGGTGGAATTCCAGCATCGCGCGCACCTGTGCGGCCATCGATTCCTTGGCGGCCTTGATCACCGCGGCGGGATCGCTCTGGCGCATGCGCTCGGCCTTCTCCAGTGTCCAGCCCACGGGGAGATAGCCGTTCAGCGGATCGTGCGCCGAGGTCTGGTCGGTCACAACGTCGGGGCGCACGTTGCGGCGCACGAGCTCGGGGAAGATCTCGGCGGCATTGCCGAGCAGGCCGACCGAGAGCGCCTCGCCCTTGGCCGCGGCGCCTTGCACCAGCGCCAGCGCCTCGTCGAGCGTATCGGCGCGCCGGTCGAGATATTGGAGCTGCAGGCGGCGCTCGATGCGCGAGGCCGCGCATTCGACGCAGAGGATCGAAGCGCCGGCCATGGTCGCGGCCAGCGGCTGCGCGCCGCCCATGCCGCCGAGCCCGCCGGTCAGGATCCAGCGGCCCTTCATGCTGCCGCCGTAGTGCTGGCGGCCCACTTCCGAGAACGTCTCGTAGGTGCCCTGGATGATTCCCTGGCTGCCGATGTAGATCCACGAGCCCGCCGTCATCTGGCCGTACATCATCAGATTCTTGCGGTCGAGTTCCTGGAAATGCTCGAGCGTGGCCCAGTGCGCCACGAGATTGGAATTGGCGATCAAGACGCGCGGCGCGTCGGCGTGCGTCTTGAAGATGCCGACGGGCTTGCCCGATTGCACGAGCAGCGTTTCGTCGTCGTTCAGGTCTTTGAGCGCGCGCACGATGCCGTCGAAGCTCGCCCAATCGCGCGCGGCGCGGCCGATGCCGCCATAGACGACGAGCTCTTCCGGCTTCTCGGCCACTTCGGGATCGAGATTGTTCATCAGCATGCGGAGCGGCGCTTCCGTCTGCCAGCTCTTGGCGTTGAGCGTGGCGCCGCGCGGCGCGCGCACCGCGCGCGTGTTGGCGAACCGGTTGTCGGACATTTCGCTCTCCTCGTTCCCCGTCGTCAGCTCATATCACGCGCGCGCGGCGCAGCGCTTCGATTTCGCCGGCGCCGAGGCCGAGCACGGTGCGAAGCACGTCGTCGGTGTGCTCGCCCAGCATCGGCGCGCGCGCGGTCGGCGGGCGGACGCCGTCGACGACGATGGGCTGCGGCACCAGCGGCGCCGCGGCGAGCTTGGGATGGCCGGGATCGGCCACGAGGCCGCGCGCCCGCGCGTGATCGCTCGCCGCCACGTCGGCGATCGACCACACCGGGCCGGCGGGCACGTCGGCCTTGTCGAGAATCCTCTGGATTTCGTCGCGCGAACGCGCGCCCATCCAGGCCTGAATGATCGCGCGGAGCTCGCTCTCGTGCGCGCTGCGGTCGGCGTTCTTGCGAAAGCGGGGATCGTCCGCGAGTTCGGGCCGGCCGATAGCCTGCATCAGGCGCGCGAAGGCGGCATCCGA
>Ga0268299_1002179_pt1 | contig 25517 bp, 28 predicted proteins | sample NOBtaG_FD_193484 | JGI IMG/M metagenome (GOLD analysis project Ga0268299, IMG submission 193484) | Activated sludge microbial communities from bioreactor in Nijmegen, Gelderland, Netherland - NOB reactor | ecosystem: Engineered > Bioreactor > Aerobic > Activated sludge | place: Netherlands...
TTCTTCGCCACCACCTTCCCGTTTTCCCACACATAGATCGGCGTCCCGTACATCTTAGCGGTCTTGCGCGCCGCTTTCGCCGCTCGGCGAAGTGCACGGCCAACCCCCTGCACGAATCGTGTATTTTCCGTCTGTCGCTTTGTCTTCATGGGACTCGCTCCAGCAGTTGAGGGGACGATCCAGAATTATCATAGATTGCCCATCCGTCGGCAAGTGGACGATACAAAGCATGAAAGTTTTTCGAGCTGCGATCAAAGCGGCGGATGACATCGGACTTTGGAACGTTGTGGCCTCCCTGGCGGACACGACCTGCAATTCGTTGGAGAGCCAGATGGACCGACGGCAATGACAAGAACACGATTTCAATCCGGTACCCGGCTGACTTCCATTTCGTTAGAAGTTGAAGATAGGTCCGACCGCTTAACGTACTTTCAAATGCAAAACTCTTCCGCGCGCCGACTAAACGGCTCAGTTCTTGAAGGACTAGACGACCCGCATGCCTTGCTGCCAGTTCTGGACGAAGTGGTGATAGCCCACCGGCGATGAGGTCGGCATTGACAAAGTGAACCACATCAGTTTCGCGAGGTAGGTATTCTCTGGCGAACGTGGTTTTCCCCGAGCCGTTTGGTCCGGCAATAACGATGCAACGAGGATGTCGAGCTGGTCGGTCGTTCACATTATCAATCAGCTAGCCACTGGTTGCTGGTAATCCACTTCGATCGTGAAGCCGAGATCCTCGATCATGCCCCAGACTTCTGGCGCTGGAGCGCCAGGTGTCGTCAAGTAGCCGTTCACGAAGACGGAGTCGGCTGGGTAGAGAGCCAATGGTTGGAGAGATCGAAGATTATGTTCTCGACCACCGGCGATGCGGATTTCCGTCCGAGGGTGGAGGAACCGGAAGAGGCAGAGCACTTTCAAACAGCGTTGAGGCGTGAGGTTGTCGACCTCTTCGAATGGGGTGCCGGAGACTGGGGTGAGCATGTTCAAGGGAATAGAGTCCGGCTTGACGTCTTGCAGGGCCGTGGCCAGTTCGATCAGGTCCTCGTCTGACTCACCCATGCCGACGATGCCGCCGGAGCAAATTTCTAATCCCGCCGCACGTGCGTTCTTGATCGTTGCCATCCGGTCTTGAAAGGTATGAGTCGTGCAGATCGATGCGTGAAAGGCTTCACTGGTGTTCAGGTTGTGATTGACCCGATCCACACCGGCGGCTTTGAGGCGCTTTGCTTGAGATTCACTCATCAGACCGAGTGAACAGCAGATTTGAATCGGAACTTCCTGCTTGATGGACCGCACGGCTCCGGCGATTTCATCGATTTCTCGATCCAACGGGCTCCGCCCGCTGATGACGATGCAGTAGCGTTGGGCCTTTGAAGCGGCAGCTTGTTTGGCACCCTCCATCATCTGTTTCTGCGGAAGCAGATTGTACCGCTCAATCGGCGCCGTTGAGATTGACGATTGTGAACAGTAATGGCAGTCTTCCTGACAGGCCCCGCTCTTGGCGTTCTGCAGCATTTGGAGGCGAACGGTGCGACCGAAGTATTTTGATCGAACCTGAAAAGCTGCGTGTAATAGCGCGAGTAGGTCATCGTTTGGAGCAGTCAACACGGAGCGACATTCGTCTCTGCTCAGGGGCTCGTCATGGAGCGCTTTGTCCGCCAACGTCATGTAGGTCATGGGTTCCTCAATAAATGATACGACAGATGATCTGTTGAGAGTGAAGTCCGTTCAATTACAGCGGCAAGGGAATGCAACCTCGTCTGATCAAACAAGTAGCAGATGCTGGCGGGAAACCTACACGGTTTCAAACGGAGAAGCAATGCCTCGGTAGGGGACTGACGGGCCGGGGGACGGTTCTTTTTCCAATGCGGTGGAGACCTGACTGGTTTCGATCCAGGGAAGGGCTGTGAGTGTATTCCACTTGGCACAGCGGCGGCACCGACCTGTCCATTCGACGGATTCTTGCTGACACTGGGTACAGATATAGGGCACCACCACACGTTTCTTGAAACTCAGCGCTTTTTTGAGCGACGTGATGGCCTCTTCGAACTGCTGTTTCCGTAAGTACAGATTCGCCATGATCTTGTGATAGTCCAACAGATGATCTTGCGGACCTTCAATCGTTGAGAGGAGATCAAACGCTTCATCCACCATTTCGAGCCGGTAATAGAGCTTGCCCAGGTAGAACTGGAGCACGGGATTCTGCGGATCTTGCTGCAGCGCGTCCTGATAGACCCTGATGATTTCGCTGGGTTCGCCTTGATCCAGAAACAGTTCCTCCAGCCGATGGAGAATGATGACGCTTCGGGTGCGTGCGTAGACTTTTTTTAGAATTTCAACGGCATCTTTTGTCTTTCCTTCATGAAGTAGAATTTCTCCGATGCCGATGTAGGCGGGGAGGAACGCACGGTCTTTCTTAATGGCGCCACGGAAGTATCGTCGAGCCTTATCAGGATGGCCGCGTTCGAGCAGCTGGCGCCCCACCTCATACATACATCCGAGGAGCAGTGCGGCCTCGGCCTGCTTTTCCGGGGCGGGAAGGTTGGCTTTGAGCAGACGGTGCTGGATTTCGAGCGCCTCATTCCATCGCTCCAGGCGGATATTGAGGTCCCGTTTCCGGATCAAGGCTGTGAGGTTATCAGGTTCGATCTTGAGGATTTGCTGCAGAGCTTGCAGCGCTTCTTCATACCGCTTGGCTCCTTCGAGATCTTTTTCCAGCTCAAGCAGTACCTCGATGTTTCGATCGTCCACCCGCTGCGCATGTTGATGGAGTCGGATGGCCTCGGAAAAGTTCTGTTCCGAACGATAGATGTTTCCCAGCCAGAGCAGTGAATCGACTCGTGTCGGGTCGATCGCGAGTGCTTTCTCCAACAGCGTAATGGCTTCCGACGTGCGTTTCGACATGAACGCATGGGTTCCATCTCGGTGAAGCGTATCGACCTTTTCTTTGCGGCGTACGAGACGTTGACTATGCCAATTGAGGATAAGGTGGGCTGTCTGTTGCAAACCGACGACGAATGTCGCGAGGACGGCTCCGCCGGCCATCGAGATCAAGACCAGAGTGACCGGACTGAGATCGAACTCCATGCTGGGACTGGTATGGATGACGACGGTACCCGGGTTCAGCTCGCGGAAGTAGCTATACACAAACACGCCGGCACTGATGAGAAAAATGGTGATCAGCAGTTTGAACATCGCTTAAACCATCTTCTACGAACGTGTTTTTCGGGTCAGCCGTTCCTTTGCCCCTGGAGTCGGTGCCGTGTCCTTGTCTGGAATGGGAATGAGCCGTGCGTCACTCCACAGACGCTCGAGTGCATAGTGCGATCGGGCATCTTGTCGAAACACATGGGCAACCACATCGCCAAAATCGATGAGGACCCACTGGCCTGAGGCTGTTCCTTCAAGACTCAGTGGCCGTTGGTTCACACGAGACAGCGCGTCGACGATCGAATCAGCGACTGCACGCGTCTGCCGATCGGATTCGGCAGAACCCAAGACCAGGTAGTCAGCGATTGAAGTCAGCGGGGCGACATGGAGGACTTGAACATCAAGGGCCTTCTTGTCGAGCATCGCCTTGGCGACGGCGAGGGCTGTGGCCTTAGATGTGCGTGCGATTAGGGTCCTCCTGATAAAGGCTAGTCTGAAGTATATAAGATTCTACCGGGGGGGGCAACATATTTGCCAGTGGGAGGCCGCATTTCACCCTCCTCCTGATCTCCGAGGCAGAGATGAGACAGGGAGGAAGCGGTAAACAGGTGAGACCAGATGCATCAGGGACGGCGATCTCCATCTGATCTAAGGTACCGAGATCTAATTGCCGAAGGGCCTGTGCATCTAGGTTGGACAGTAGGGGCATTTTGCCAAGGGATTGGAATGATTGTCCCGGACGGGTGACGACCACAAAATGGCAGAGCCGTAAAAGTTCTTCAGGGGCTCTCCAGGTAGAGAACTCAAGAAAGGCATCTAAGCCAATGATAAAGAACAGGTTCCATGATGGACCATATTGGGATCGGACTTCATGGACGGTATCGATCGAGTACGACCTACCATCTCGATTGATCTCAATGGCCGATACTTCGAAGAAGGGGGTTTCAGCAATGGCCAGCTCGACCATTTTCAGGCGAGTCTGTGCGGGGGCCAGTGATCCGCTCTGCTTGTGGGGTGGGTCTCCGGTTGGAATAAAGAGGACCCGAGAGAGTTGCAGACGTTCATACACGTGATGGGCGATCGCGAGATGACCGTTATGAATGGGGTTGAAGCTGCCACCGAGAAGGCCGAGACGGTTACCATTCAAGCGTAAGGGGTGAGGGGTGAGGGGTGACTGCTGAGGATTTGAAACATTCATAACTCAGGACTGAGGACTCAGTACTAGAGAATGACAAGGTTGTCGCGGTGAATGACTTCCTCATATTCTTGGGGACCGAACTGTTCCTGAATGACGGTCGTCTTGAGGCCTTTCATCCGGGCTAAGAGCTCCGATGACACGTTTACCAGGCCTTTGGCAAACTCCTTTCCCTCTGGATCGAAGCAGCTCACCGGATCGCCTGCTTCGAATGGTCCGATGACCTCACGAATACCGGAGGCGAGCAGGCTTTTCCCCCGTTGAGCGAGCGCATCGACGGCCCCTTGGTCGAGGTGAATCTGCCCACGCGGGCGAAGCGTGAACGCGATCCAATGTTTTCGGCTGTTCAGGCGGCGTTCCCTGGCCAGAAACAGACTTCCGCCGGTTCCTGTGGTCAGGGCTGCGGCGAGGAGCCCGGCTCGTTCTCCATTGAGAATCAAGGTCGAGACTCCGTATTGGCCGACCTTCTTGGCCGCCCGGAGCTTGGTGGCCATGCCCCCTGTGCCTTCGAAGGTACTGGACACGCCGGCCAATCGCTCAATGTCGTCGGTGATAGCTGGGATGAATGGAATCAGGGTAGCTGAAGGATTTTTCCGAGGATCTTCTGTATAGAGCCCATCGACATCGGACAAAATTACCAAGAGGTCCGCATCCGCTAAGTGAGCCACTTCACTGGCCAGGGTATCGTTGTCACCGACTCTGATCTCATCCACAGCGACAGTATCGTTTTCATTGATAATCGGGATGATGCCAAAATCAATCAGAGTCGAAAGCGTATGGCGGGCGTTGAGGAAGCGACGACGGTCTTCAAGATCCTGGTGAGTGAGGAGAATCTGCGCCACCTGGATCGAGAGACGCTCGAAGGCCTTTTCATAAGCCCACATCAGGCGACTTTGCCCCACGGCTGCCGCAGCCTGCTTGACCGGAAGGTTTTTCGGGTATTCTTTCAGCTGCAGTTTTTTGATACCGGAGACGATGGCGCCGGAGGAGACGATCAGGATCTCTCGTCCCTGCTTCTTGAGAGTAGCGATCTCGTCGGCCAACCGCTCAATTCTATCCGGGCGTAGCCCTTCTGCGCGTGATGCGATCAGGCTACTGCCGATTTTGATGACGATCCGCGTGGCCTGCGTTAGGACTGTGTCTCGCATGGCAGCATCCGTAACATATCGACCTGTTTCCCAACATAGCGGATCAACTGGTCCAGCCCCGTATTTGTGGCGGCTGAGATCGGGAAGCAAGGATACCCTCGGTCCCGGCAATAGACTTGAATTTGTTCCAGCCGGTCACCGGCCCCAACGACATCAATCTTGGTTGGGACGACGGCAAAGGGGCGGGTGGTCAGCCCCTGGTCATAGGCGGCCAGTTCTTGCCGGAGGGTCTCAAAGCTGCTTCGTGGATCATCGGTGGCCCATTCTGAGACATCGATCAAGTGGAGTAAAAACGCAGTCCGTTCGATATGGCGCAGAAACTGTACTCCCAGACCTTTTCCTTCATGCGCTCTTTCGATCAAGCCGGGGATATCGGCTACCACAAAGCTGCGGTCGGATCCCCATCGGACGACGCCAAGATTAGGAACCAACGTGGTGAAGGGATAGTCGGCAATTTTCGGACGAGCCGCAGAAATGGCAGAGATGAGGGTCGATTTTCCCGCGTTGGGAAATCCAACAAGACCAACATCGGCCAGTAACTTGAGTTCGAGTCGTAATGTCCGCTCTTCACCAGGACTCCCTGGTGTGCACTTGGTTGGTACACGATTGACGGATGTGGCGAAGTTGCTGTTGCCTTTCCCGCCACGCCCGCCTTGGGCGATCACGGCTGTTTGACCGTCTTCGGTGAAATCCGCGAGGATGTTTTTCGACTCGTCGTCGTAGACGATGGTCCCGACTGGTACTCCGATCGTGACGTCGTCACCTGACCGTCCGGTACAGTTGGACCCACCGCCGGGTTTCCCGTCTTGCGCCTCGTAGTGGTTCTGATATCGGAGGTCGAGCAGGGTTGTCAGCCGATGCGAGGCTGTCATGATGACGTCGCCGCCATGACCGCCGTCACCACCATCCGGACCCCCACGAGGGACAAACATCTCTCTTCGAAAGCTGCAGATGCCGTTTCCGCCTCGACCAGCTCGTACTGTCACGCGTACTTCATCGACAAACATGGGGTGCTAGTTTCCTACAACCGAACCATAGTGAGGAGATGGAAAAGTATACCCGACCATGAGGCGAAGAAGCAGGGAGAATCTATGTCTGCCCTGCTTGGGAAGGAGAAGAGTAGAAAGGGGAGGCTAAGACTTCGCGGAGCTCGGATACACACTGACTCTTCGTCTGCCGCGTCCACCTTCAAACTTGACTACACCGGTTGTTTTGGCGAACAGGGTATGGTCCCTTCCCAGATCCACATTGAAGCCTGGAAAAAACTTGGTCCCACGCTGGCGGACGATAATGCTCCCAGCTGTGACCGTCTGACCACCATACGCCTTCACTCCCAAGTACTGGGGGTTACTGTCACGACCGTTACGTGATGATCCGCCACCTTTGTTTGTTGCCATGGTCTATCCTTCCTACTCGAATTTATGCCGTTGCAATACCAGTAATCAGGAGCTTGGTGAATCCTTGCCGGTGCCCACGAGTACGTCGGTAGTTCTTGCGGCGTTTCTTCTTGAATACGGTAATCGATCGAGTCCGTCCCTGGCGCACAATTTCAGCTGTGACCTTGGCTCCCGCCACGAGAGGTTGCCCGATGAGGAATGTAGTGTCACCGTGCACGAGACGGACTTGATTGAGTTCCACTTGTGCGCCGACATCACCAGGCAGGCTTTCAACTTGAATCGTCGCTCCTGCTTCTACCCGATATTGCTTACCACCTGTCTCAACAATCGCGTACATATCTCTTCTCCAGTCTTGAGGAACGGTTCATTTAACATGTGAGTGCGAGAAGTGTCAAGCCATCGGGAGCACTCAGCTTGAATTGGTGATGATTCACGGCCCCCTCTTTTGTGGGCTAGGATCACCTCCAAGCCACCACGTATTCTTGCGCCACACCACATCGCCGTCGATGATGCGGTGGTGATCGTCATTCCATATCCAAGAGAGTGATGAAAGCATGGCGCATACCGGCAAGTTTGTGATTCGTACGTATCACCGGATTCCCGTTCGGTGTGAAGCCTACTACATGGGTGGTGACTTCCTCGGAAAGGGGACCGTCATGAACCTCTGTCGAAACGGGTTTCGTGTGCTCGGCGATCATCAAGTCGTACCGGGAATGGAACTCATTGTACGTCTCTCTCTCCCGGATAAGGATGGGCCGGTGGAAATCCAACGCGTCGTGGTTCGGTGGGTTCGCGGCCTGCTGTTTGGAGCGAAAATCATGACGATGAGTCCGGATGGAGAAGATCGAGTTGCCACGTTTCTGAGTGCTCGCCTTCGCGCCTATTGTGCCTCGTCCTAAACATCGACCTCATGACCGCATACTTCCTCGCCCCGGTTGAATCCCGTTTGCTTGACCCGAGGCCAGCTGCACGCTATAGTCCCTCACGCGAATCAAAGCAGTATCCTCACGATCCGTCGCTGGAGCGCGCACCCATATGTTGGAGCCGGTTGAAAAAATCTGGATGGACGGGAAGTTCGTGCCTTGGGGAGAGGCGAACGTCCATGTCCTTACCCACTCGTTACATTATGGCCTGGCGGCGTTCGAAGGCGTGCGCTGTTACAAAGGCAAGTCAGGATCCGCCATCTTTCGACTGCAGGAACATGTCGATCGATTGTTCGATTCTGCACACATCAGCATGATGGTCATGCCGTACGATAAGAAGCAGATGACCGAGGCCATCGTGGAAACGGTTCGTGTGAATCGACTGGATGCCTGTTACATCCGTCCCTTGGTTTTTATCGGGTATGGGGCGATGGGGGTGCATCCGGGGGACAACCCGATTCGGGTGGCCATCGCTGCGTGGAAGTGGGGGGCCTATTTGGGAGATGAGGCCCTTGCTAATGGGATGCGCGCTTGCGTGTCTTCTTTTACGAGACACCATGTGAATGTGTCCATGACCAAAGGGAAGATCTCCGGCTATTACGTGAACTCTATTCTTGCGAAACAGCAAGCGAAGGCTGATGGATACGACGAGGCGATTCTTCTCGATCCGGAGGGTTATGTCGCCGAAGGAACAGGGGAGAACGTGTTCATTATCCGCCGCGGTGTTCTCAAGACGACGCCGTTGACGTCAGTACTGGAAGGGATTACGAGAAATTCCGTCATTCAATTGGCGCAAGAACGGAACATCACGGTTGTCGAAGAACGGTTTACGCGTGATGAAATGTACATTGCCGATGAAGTGTTCGTGACAGGGACGGCTGCTGAACTGACTCCGGTCAGGGAGATTGACAATCGCCGTATCGGTACCGGGACACCAGGGCCGATTACACGCGCGCTCCAAGACACCTTCTTCTCTATCGTGCGTGGTGAGGACTCCTCGCACCAATCCTGGCTGACCAAGATCTAGACATCGCAGCGGCTCGTAGCCATAGCTGCCGGGAGGAGCGAGCGCTCCTCACCGGAAGGTATAAGTTCGTCCGATGATTCAGGTCGTTTGTGTGATCGATTAGTGACCAGTTGAGGAAGAATCAGCTGGGGAAGAGTGGGACTCACCCGATGGCTGCGTAGGCGGTGCAGCCGGAGCAGTTGTCGGCTCACTCTTGTGGTCGAGATCAATGACCGTCGAGGAGACATTTCGCTGTTTTGCCAAAATGGCCAGGCTGAGTGACGTCACCATAAAAATGGCAGCAACGAACACGGTCAGCTTACTCAGAAAGTTAGCCGGGCCACGGCTTCCGAACACCGTCTGACTGGACCCACCAAAGGCGGCCCCGATCTCCGCCCCTTTCCCAGACTGGAGGAGAATCGCTCCGATCATAAGAAAACAGATGAACACGTGGACGACCACGATTAGCGTGTATAACATGAACGTTCAAACTCCGATTGATCGAGTAGTAGAAGCAAGATTGATGATTGTAGCAAAGGAGCTCACCTCTAGACAAGCGCCTCCGATCAGTGCGCCATCCACCTGCTCCGACGACAAGAGTGAGGCGATATTCTGTGTGGTCACGCTGCCACCATACAGAATTCTCGTCCGTTCAGCGATGACGGGAGAGGCGGTGGCGGAAAGAACAGCTCGGATCGTCTGATGCGCTGCAACGGCTTGCTCAGTGGTTGCCGATCGGCCGGTACCGATCGCCCATATCGGCTCATAAGCGACCGTGAGACTTTCCAGGGTCTCGGTGGAAAATCCAGCCAAGCTCTCGTGGAGCTGCTGAGCGAGCACGTCGTCGGTTGAGCCGGCTTCTCGCTGTGCAAGTGACTCACCGATGCAGAGGATCGGGCGGATCCCATATGCAAAGGCTGCCTGAAGTTTTTTATGAATTCCGTCACCCCGTTCACCAAAGAGTGTTCGCCGTTCAGAATGACCAAGAATCACATGGCGACAACCGAGGTCCTTCAGCATGGGGGCGGAGATCTCTCCGGTGTAGGCCCCTTTCGGTTCCCAAAACAGATTTTGCGCCCCGAGCTGGATCAAAGATTCTGAGCCTAAGACCCTCCCGACCGATTCCAATGCCGTAAACGGGGGAGCAACAACCAGTTCTACGCCTGTGGGAACCCTCGAAAGGTGCTGGCTCAGTTCGCCGACAAACGTGGCCGCTTCGGATGCGGTCTTGTTCATCTTCCAATTGCCGACAATGAGCCGTGTACGCACAGAATGTCCTGGGATTGAGATTGTACTGAGAAACCGTCGTCAGTCCTGGCGATCAGGCAATGCCGCAAGGCCGGGTAATGTTTTGCCTTCAAGCAGTTCCAAGGCTGCACCACCACCGGTGGAGATAAAGGACATATTCTCCGACACACCGGCTCGATGAACAGCGAGGGCCGTTTCACCGCCACCGACGATCGTCAGGGCGTACGCATCGGCGATGGCGTGGGCCATGGCCAAGGTCCCCCTCGCATAGGCGTCGATTTCAAAGACACCCATTGGTCCGTTCCACAGGATGGTCTTGGCGTTTTGGACCGCCTCATTGAAGAGTTTGACGGAAGCCGGCCCAATATCCAGGGCATACCACCCTTTCGGAATCTCCTGGACGGGGACAATCTTGGTTTCTGCACCGACTTCTCGGCTGGCTGCGACCACACAGTCGACAGGGAGATAAAACTTGACCCCACGCGAGAGGGCATGGTCCTCGATGCCTCGCGCAAAATCCAGCATGTCCATTTCGCAGAGCGAGTTACCGATCTCCATGCCTTTGGCCTTCAAGAAGGTGAACGCCATGCCGCCACCGATGATGACCTTGTCGACTTTCTTGCCGAGATTCTCAATGACGCCGATTTTCCCGGACACTTTGGCTCCACCGAGAATGGCGGCAAATGGTCGTACGGGATTGGCGACGGCTCCCTCGAGATACTCGATCTCCTTCTTGAGCAGTGCTCCTGCCGCGGCATCTTTAATGTATTTCGTAATGCCGACCGTCGAGGCGTGGGCGCGGTGCGCGGCTCCAAAGGCGTCGTTGATGAACACGTCTCCCAGCGAGGCCAGGGCCTTTGCAAAGCCATCGTCGTTTTTCTCTTCGCCGGTATGAAACCGGAGGTTTTCGAGTAAGAGCACATCCCCGTCCTTCATCTTGGCGACCAGCTTCTCGACGGCCGGTCCCATGCAATCCGGAGCGAAGAGGACTTCTTTCCCGAGCAATCGCCCCAAACGTTTGGCGACAGGGGCAAGGCTGTATTTGGGTTCGAACGTTCCCTTCGGTCTGCCGAGGTGGGAACAGAGAATGATTTTAGCGCCCTCATCAACGACGCGATTGATCGTAGGCAACGTCGAACGAATGCGGGTGTCGTCGGTAATCTGCAACGACTCGTCTAGGGGGACGTTGAAATCCGCCCGAATAATGACCCGTTTGCCACGAAGTTGCACATCATCGATCGTCTTTTTGTGCAAGTTCACGGAAAGCTCCTTGGTGTAGGTTCACTCAGCAGTCAAAAAAATCGGGACGAGATGAGCGATGGAGCCGGCTCGACCATCCCTGGTGCAGTCAGTTACTTCGTCGTTGATTTTCCAGCCAGGACCTTGACGAGGTCACGAACGCGGCAGGAATACCCCCATTCGTTGTCGTACCAGGCCGTGACCTTGACCAGGCGCTTGTCCACGACATTAGTCAATGGGGCATCGACGGTTGCAGAATGAGAATCACCTTTTTGGTCGATTGAGACGATCGGATCTTCTGAATACTTGAGAATACCCTTGAGGGGGCCGTCCGCGGCCTTTTTGAATGCGGCATTCACCGAGGCGATATCGCAATCTTTTTCAGTTTCCACCGTCAGGTCGACCAGCGATACGTTGGGTGTCGGGACTCGAATCGCCAGCCCATCCAACTTGCCCTTCAGTTCCGGGATGACGAGGTGGAGTGCTTTGGCGGCTCCGGTGCTGGTCGGGATCATCGACATGCCTGCTGCACGGGCACGACGAAGATCCTTGTGCGGCAGATCCAAGAGTTGCTGGTCGTTGGTATAGGAATGGATGGTGGTCATAATACCGTGCTTGATCCCGAAATTTTCCAACAAGACTTTGGCGACCGGGGCAAGGCAGTTGGTCGTGCAGGAGGCATTGGAGACGATGTGGTGTGACTTGGGGTCAAACTTTTCGTCGTTCACGCCAAGAACGATGGTCACGTCAGGATCTTTGGCCGGAGCCGAAATAATCACATGTTTGGCACCGGCGGACAGGTGTTTGCCTGCTGCTTCACGGTCGGTAAAACGACCGGTTGACTCGATCACCACGTCTATATCTAATGCCTTCCAGGGCAGTTCTTTGGGATCTTTGACAGCCAGCACTTTGATTGGGTTTCCGTCGACAAGGATCTGATCTTCTTTGGCTTCGACCGTAGCCGGCAACGTTCCATGGACCGAATCGTACTTGAGAAGATAGGCGAGCGTTTTCGCGTCCGTGAGGTCATTGATCGCGACGATTTGCAGGTCCTTGTCCCCCATTGAGGCGCGCATCACGTTGCGCCCGATACGTCCAAATCCATTGATTCCGATACGAATGGCCATGGTGTATTCCTCTACAGGCAAATATGTTGATTGAGAACAGACAGGTGGTACAGCACAAAAATGGATACTATCGATGCCTTCTCCTTGTTGTCAAGATGGGAGAATGGGTGTGTCTTGCGAAAATGGTGTAACAATATGCGGGCTTCGGAGTCTGTCGAGACTCTAGCAGTTGCGCCCGGTTCTTCTGGAAGGCTAGAGTTCTGAGGTTTGTTAATTTAAGGGTGACCTGATCGATGAGCCAAACCTTATTTGACCAAGCCACGCAAGCGTTAGAGTGGCCGCGTGTGCTCGAGTTTCTCTCCCTCCAGGCGCAGTCGGCGATCGGGCGTGCTCGATGCCAATCACTCTCATTGGCCAGCGAGCTGACGGATGCTCATCACCGCCAACAAGAGACTAGTGAAATGGTGGCGTGGCTCGAAGGGAGCGATCCAGTTCCGGCGTTAGGCTTTCCCGATATTCGTGAGCCAGTCAATCGGGCGTCCAAAGGTGGCGTACTGGAGGCCGGTGAGTTGCGGGACTGTGCCATCGTCCTGGCCATGATAGCTGAGCTGGAACGCTACGCAGAATCTCACAAAGGCGAGACTCAACGGCTTGCGCAGGTCTTGGAGCCGCTTCGTGCCACAAGGGCTCTGCAAGGAGTGTTGCGTGTAATTGAGGCAGCTATCCAGCCAGATGGAGCCATGAAAGAGACGGCCTCTCCGGAGTTGCGGCGTCTGACACATCACGCGCAGGGATTGAAGCAGGAGATGCGTGGCCATCTCGATCGGATTCTCCAGTCGCGGCGATATGAAGAGGTGTTGCAAGAGTCGTATTTTGCTCAACGGGAAGGACGCTATGTCGTACCGGTCAAGGCGGATATGAGGGGGCGAATTCCAGGGATCGTTCACGATGTGTCCGCGAGCGGAGCAACCGTTTTTCTGGAGCCACGGGAGTTGGTCGAATTGAACAATTCGATCAAGGTGGCGGATTTGGAGATTGAACGGGAGGTACAGCGGATCTTACGGGAGCTGAGTGCTGTCGTCGCCTCCAAGGTGGATATGATCAATCAGGGGATCGAGGTACTGACTCAATGTGATGTCATCAAGGCCAGGGCCGAGATGAGTCGTCGGTTGAAATGTCACCCTGTGAGCTTGAATGAGTCGGGCCGTGTCATTCTCAAGCAGGCCCGGCATCCGCTCTTGCTGCTTGCAAAGGATCAGGTCGTCGCCAACGATATTGAGTTGGATGAAACGGTTCGGGTGCTGGTCATCTCGGGACCGAATACGGGTGGGAAGACGGTGACGCTCAAGATCGTCGGGCTCTTTGCCCTGATGGTTCGCGCCGGGCTGCATCTTCCCTGTGCGCCAGAGTCGGAGATGGCCCTCTTTACCGATCTCTATGCCGATATCGGTGATGCCCAGGACTTAAGTCGCGATCTTTCCAGTTTTTCGGCGCATATGACTCAGATGATTCGGCTCCTTTCTGAGCGTGCTGCCTGTTCGACGACTGAGCCTCCTGCTGCACCGCGTTCGTTGGTACTGCTTGATGAGCCGGTGACTTCGACTGATCCCCAAGAGGGGGCTGCATTGTCAGAGGCGCTGCTCTGTCGCTTGGCGGAACTCAATATGAAGGTCGTGGCCACCACGCATTACGGGGCGCTCAAAGAGCTCGCACAAACGACTCCTGGTTTCGGGAATGCCAGTGTTGAATTTGATGTGGAACAGCTGGCGCCGACCTATCGATTGTTCATGGGAATTCCTGGAGGCTCGTCGGCGCTCGAGATCGCCGGGCGCCTCGGTATGGATGAGCGCCTCGTGAATGAGGCACGGAAGCGTTTGCATCGCCAGAATCAACGGCTCGATGAATTGATGGCGGATTTGCAACGTAAGCAGCGTCAACTTGCCGATGATCGGGAACAGACCCAGCGAGCCAGGCAAGAAGCTGAACAAGCGGCTCGCGAAGCTCACGCGATCCGTATGCAATTGGAAGCTGTCGAGCAGGAAGCTCGACGGGGGCTCAAGAAGAAAATCGGTGAGCAGTTTCAACGGGCTCGGGCCGAGGTTCAAGCGACGGTCGACTCCCTGAAACGCGAACAGAAGCTTATCAAGGTGAAGGAGACGAAAGAGCGACTGCATGAGTTAGAGACGAAGACCAGGCAGGAGCTTGCACCGCCGAGCGAGCCGATCCCGATCGAACGGCTTGCCGTCGGCGATATGGTGGAAATCGGAGGTTTGGGCATGACAGGAACGTTGCTCGAAGTTCCACAAGGAAAAAAACGTGTGCGGGTCAAAGTCGGAGAAGGGGAGATCCTCGCCACCGTTTCGAATCTCGTCGGGATCGCTCGTGAGCCACACGAGGGGCTGCCTCAACCGACTGCCGTAGCATCGCCTCTTCGCCGGAATACGACAAGCACAGGACTAGGGTTGGACGAGCAGACGGTTGTGGATGTGCGAGGTCAAGCCGTGGATGAGGCTCTGAATCACGTCGTGGCGGCGTTGGATCGAGCGACTCTCGATGGGGCGCCGTTTCTTCGTATCATTCATGGCCATGGCACCGGACGGCTGAAGTCCGCCCTCCGAGAGTATTTGAAATCATCACCATATGTGACGGAGTTTCGTTCCGGTGATCGAGCCGAAGGAGGCGATGGCGCGACAGTGGCGAAGCTGAGATGAACCTACGACATGGTTTCTGTTGGTGATAGGGCTCTTCTCTCTGTATCGATAAGTTTGACTCGTCACTGTCGTAGGGATGACATCATATTCTCACGAGCGTATCTTTTCCGATCCACCATTGTATCTGAATAATCCTGCATCTGTTTCTGCTAACCACGGTCCACCGCGCCTCGGTGTTTGAGGAAGTGCGGTAACCGCAGTCCTTCCGCGAGTTTTGAGCATGGCGTCGTCAATCAAAGTCTCTGATATCGAGATTGCTCAATAGTCTCCTGTGAGCATGACCCATCTGTTGCAGGGAGGTTATTTATGCGTCAACCAAGATTGATTGAAAGTCAGGCTCTGAAGTTGTCCAAGGCGAAACGTCTCAGAGAGTTGAAGCATGAGAACGGCCTTCTCAAACTCTCATATGTGGATCTGTTACAGAAATTCTCGGCTATGAAGGAAGAACTCGCTCGACACGCGGGAGCCTGTTAGCTGAGGAGGTGTCAGGTTATTGTGGCGATGGCGATTGGAGGTGATGTTTCGCCATCCGGTAGCGGAGCGTATTGCGGGTCATCTTGAGGAGCCGACTGGCTTCTGAGACATTGCCCGAAGCCTTTTGGAGCGCTTCTTCGAGCAGCTTCTTTTCCATCTCCTGAAACGACAGTCCGAAGGCTAACAGCGATGGCCTGAGTTCAGGACCGTGGTCGTCGGCTGTCGGATGGCTGTTCACGGATGCTGGGAGGTGATGTGTTTGGATCACCTCCTCTTTACAGGTGATCGTGAGCCACTCGACCACATTGTGCAGTTCTCGGACATTACCGGGCCACGTGTGGCTTCTGAGGATCGAGAGTGCGGATGGAGCAATAGCCTTCACACGGCATCCCCGTTCCTTTCGGGCTCGCTCTAAGAAGATTAAGAGAATCGGCTCGATGTCTTCAGAGCGTTCTCGGAGCGGTGCAATGCGGAGCTGATAGACGTTCAATCGATAATACAGGTCGAGGCGGAAACGACCTGCTTTGATATGGGCGAGCAGATCCTCGTTGGTTGCGGCGAGGATTCGAATATTGACTTTGTGGCTCTGAGTATCGCCGAGAGGATCAACGGTGCGGTTTTCCAGGACACGGAGCAGCTTGGCTTGAGCGGTCTGGCTCATTTCTCCGATCTCGTCGAGAAAGAGCGTGCCACCCTCTGCCAATTGGAATCGCCCAGGTTTGGCACGCTTCGCGTCAGTAAATGCACCTGGCTCATAGCCGAACAACTCCGCTTCCAAAAGCTGTTCAGGAATTCCGGCGCAATTCAGGGCTACCAGCGGGCCACGGGCTCTGAGGCTTGAGTTATGGATGGCTTCTGCAAATAATTCCTTCCCAGTTCCACTTTCTCCTGTGATGAGGACGGTTGCATCGGTCACGGCCACTTCTCGGGCCAGATGCTTCATCAAGTTCATCTGCGGTGAGATGCTGACAATAGCGGCGAAGGGATCTTGGGGTACAGTCGAAGTCACGGGAGGAGACTGTCGGATGATACCGTTGATCGCAGCCTGTAGATCAGCCCGGGAAACGGGTTTTGTCAGGTAATCCGCTGCACCAGCTCGCATGATGTCGACGGCGTCTTTAATGGAATGATGGTCTCCAATGACCAGTACAGGGGGAGCAGAAGGGAGGTGCCTGGCATATTCGAAGAGCGGCTCGAGAGTAGGGGGAGTCCCTTCGCTGATCACCAATAGAGGAGAAGTTTCAGACCAGCATGAGAGCCCCTCTGCGATGGTTGATGCTGATTGAATGCTGATCTGTGGTGCGGCAGCTTCTACAAACTGTCTGAGTTGCGGATCCTTCGAGATGAGAAGTGCTCTCTGAAGGTTCATTGGAGTGCGCGCCTCCTCTGGAACCATCAACACCTAATATAGCCTACACCTCTTGCTATGCAGAAAAAAAGGGGAAAGCACGTAGCGGATTTTAATGGATCTCGACGGAGCAGCTGTCATGCAGGACCGCGTGTTGTGTAGAGGGCAGTGGTAAGATTCTGAAGGGATGGGGGACCGCGTCGAGGCGAGGAAAAACAAGAGCTGTAGGTCGAACGGGTCGACCTACAGCTCCATTGACTACTCAGTCGTTATTCGTTGTCCTTACAGAAGCTTCGCTCGTACGCAATGATCGTCCAGGCTTCTTCCTCGGTGATGACGTTACCCTTGAGGAGGGCAGGCATACCTGTACCAGGACTTCCGTTCTTTATGACCCAGAACAGTTCCCCGTCGTTCCGTTTCTTGTGAAATTTGCAATTCGTAAGGTTTCGTGGACCTGGTGTGAGCAGCATTCCCCCTGCACCATCACCCTCGCCGCTCTGACCGTGACAATTTGCGCAGGTACCCTTGCCTTCATAGAGATCCTTGCCCTTGGCGAGAACGTCAGGGGTCACGGTGATCGGGCTCTTCATTTTTCGTGCGTCTCCACGCTCAGCATCTGGAACACGCGGCTTCAGGGGGTCGGACTCAGGGCCAGACCATCCTGCCGTACTCCATAGGGCAACGGCCATAAAACTACACAACGTCACAATCAAACGCTTCCCTCTCATGGTTCCTCCTTGGTGATTATCACTGCTATTCCTGTATTCCTGCCAGATGGCTGTTCGCCTCGCGTAGTAAGAGGCGAGCTAAAATCGCTACATGATAACATGCCGATATCCTGAGTGGCAGTGCCCATATCTTGGAGAAATTGGCTAGATCTGAGATTGGAAGGATGTGGGTCTACCAGGCCGAAGACTGCGTCAGCCAGAACCGAGAGGTCCTGGCTGACGTGAAACACTACCGTATGACAATTGCAGTGTTGAGCACTGTTAGTCGTTACTTCGCTTCGACAATGTCACTCTTCATCGGTCCAAGAATGGCCAGGAGCTCACCCTTTTCTTTTGCCGGCACGTTGAAGGTATCCAATGCACTCACCAGGTCCTCCACGAGAGCACCAAAAGCGGCGTCGGTGACCTTCATGCCCTTGTGCGTGGTCTTCATATCCCGACCGGAGTAGCTGCAAGGACCACCGGTCGCCATGCAAACCTGTTCAACCAAGAGCTTATTCAGCTTCTTGAGATCTGCGGTGGCAAAATAGCCATTAATCCGCTTGTCACCACCCACGTTGCCGATGAACTTGGTGACAACAGCTTGAATCGCGCCCTGTCCGCCGAGCCGCTCATAGAGCGACGCATCTGCGGCAAAGGACGTTGCGCTGCTCATTGTCCAAGCAGCAGCGACGGCAACGACCATACTCAGAATCTTCTTGCTCAACGACATATCATCTACTCCTTTGTTATGAGAATGAATTAACTATCAAACCTCCGTGCCCCGCTCATTCATTACGGGTTCCAGGGAGTGTTGGGCATCAACTGACCCTTATAGTCCTTGGGATTCTGGTTGGCGATCACTACCGCAATTGCACCTCGCAGCGCACTCGTCAAGGAGTGGGTCACTACTGGATATGCCCCGGGGTTATCCGCGATCATATCGAAGGTGGCAGCGCTGCCTGGCCCGACCACATAGGTTTGAACCCCTGTGAACTTGTTCGCCGGGTTGCCACTCTCGTAAACATTATCCCAGATTTCGGCGATCGGATGAAGTGCCGAGAACTCGTTCGGACCGGCATTCACGAAATAGATCCGTACGCGTTCACCGACCTTGACTTCCAACGGCTCTCCTCCTGGGAAGAACGGATGGTACTTGAAGATCCCGCCGTTGAAGATCGTGTTATCAAATTTCCGATCGAACATGGCTTGCACATTATCCGGGTTCTTCCAGAACTCGGATTGGACCAGGACGAATTCACGATCGGCCTTTGGCCACGCATTGGCATCCTTCGGGTCCACGATGATGGCACCGAACATGCCACGGGCGACGTGCTGGATCATGGGGCTCGCGCCGCAATGATAGAAAAACACACCAGGCTTCTTCGCCACAAAGGAGAACTTGTGTGTCTCGCCCGCTGAAACGGTCTTGTGGTAGTTCTTCAAGAAGTCGAGCTCGGCCGCATGAAAGTCCATTGAATGCGGGAAGGAGTTATTCTTGTCGCCGATCAGGGTGAAGTTCACCGTGTCGCCTTCGGTGACCCGCACGACTGGTCCAGGCATCTGTCCGTTGAAGGTCCATGCCTTGTATTTCGTCCCGTTCCCGTCAACGACGACTTCCGTTTCCATCGCAGTGAACGTGACCTCATGGACCTTGGCCCCTGCGGACCCTGGCATCGTGATACATCCGCTGGCTCCCAGTAGGACAGCAAGTCCTAGGGTGGATGCGAGTAAACGAAACCTCTGCATAATAGCCTCCCTTTAGTTTGGTTTTATGGCACAGAAAGCGCTGCAGCGAGCGAGCACGGTCAATTACATCCCCTCCCACTCACTCGTCGAGCAGCCGCCGGATCAACTATCTATCAAATTCTGACGACAAAGTACAACACATATAGCATCTTCTGGCTTCTTCTGAAATTTCTCTGGTCACAACTGTACCTGAATCATCCTCACCCTCCCTTTTAAATAGAGGACAGCATCCTTTTCATACCACGCACAATATGTGCCATGGGCGTGACAGTACGGCAATGTAGAGTTGGTTCTACCATCACTTCAAAAAATCAGCGGTCTTTTAAATCATTTTGTGTGATTTCCGTTTGGATGTATCGATTTCGATAGTTGAGGTGGAGAGGGTAAGAGCGGCGATGGAGAATCTAAAAAGATACACTCTGTATCTAATTCGATCCACGCCACAGCATTTTTCTGTGGTACCTGGATCGACTGCCGCAATCCGATAGTGGGCCCATTCAGGGGAAAAGGGGGCATCTATCTTGAAGGCTCCGATCAAGAAGGAGACAATGATGGCCGGGGTTTATTGTGCTGTGCGATGGCGATGTTTCGTTGAAACCCATGGATTTTTGCCCGTCGAATTGGGCTCTGTTGAAACAACGTGGTGAAGGTCTGCTCATCGAGTCGAGAAAGCTCATCTAAACTCGGGGCGAGGGTGACGGGAGAGGGCTGAAATGTAGCCTCGTGGGTTGGTTCGGCGCGCAGGTTGAACGGGCATACGTCGAGGCAATCATCACATCCGAATATTTTGTTTCCCATACCCTGCTGGAGGTCAGGAGAAATCATGCTGCCATCTCCACGTAGTTCAATAGTGAGATAGGAGATACATCGTGTGGCGTCAACCACATAGGGTTGCACAATCGCGTTCGTTGGACAGGCTTGGATACACAGCGTGCAGCTTCCGCACAGATCGGTAGCAGGCTCGTCTTCTGACAGTTCTAAGGTGGTCAGCACTTCTCCGAGTAAAAGCCATGACCCATGGTCGGATGACACGAGATTGGAGTGTTTTCCGATCCAGCCCAGACCGGCCCGTTCCGCCCAGGCTTTCTCCATTATAGGGCCGGTGTCCACATAGGAGCGCGTGTGCGCCTCTGGTACTAGGCTGGAAATGCGTGCTTCCAGTTGTTTGAGCTTGTTGCTCATCACCTTGTGGTAGTCCTTTCCCCAGGCATACCGCGCGATGCGACCATACCCGGGCTGTTCGTTCGCACGATGGTCGGTGAGGTAAGTCATGCCGACAGAGATGACCGATCGGCAACCAGGAAGGACTTGGCGGGGATCCGCACGTTTCTCCGGTGCCCGTTCCAGCCAGGCCATGGTTCCGTGGTGTCCTTGCTGGAGCCACTCCGTCAGGCGGTCGAAGAGACGCCGAAGAAATGGTGATTGAACCGGATGAGGTTGCCCATCACCAGGACCGACTGCCTCTTGCTCATCAGAGACGGGCGCGACCCCGACGGCATCAAAACCCAAGGCTCGCGCTTCTTGTTTGATGACCTCAGTGAGAGACATGGAGGATAGGTGGACAGATTACCCGGAAGTACACATGAATCGAACGCTGAATTTGACCGAGCAATGGACAGACTGGCATTGGCCGCACGTACCGGTAATCTTGGTCTTCCAGTTGGTTTCCTTTTCATCGAATCGGCACTGGAGCCGGCCGCCCTTCGAGATTGTCGTCCATGGTTGTGTAGTTCCCGGTATCATGGCCACCTGGCATCCTTCCGGGAACGGAACCTGACAAGGGCGTCCGGTCTCATCTTTATCCATGGCGAAGCTGCAGGACAACTCGGTGGTGGCTCCTGCGTCCTCCATCTCTTGAGCCTGAGAGGAAGAAATCAGCATTATCAGCGGAAGAGCAAGATAGAACAGGAACATGCCGTGTCGTGATCTCATGGTCGGAGATGCTAGCACAGTCCTTTGTCTTGCGGCCATGCGGAGGTACGCGTAGAATCACCACCAGCTTCGGTTCCTACTCAAGGGAGGCCCTATGCTGGCGACACGAATCACCCAAAAAGAAGGGATGTTTTATTTCATCGCCTACAAAGCCGGTGATTTGTTGGAAAAGGTTCGCTTCACGAGCCGGTACTATTTTGAAGGCGAGGAAATAGCGCAGACCAAGATCGCCGAACACGATGAGGTCGCGCAATTCATTGCGGGGATTGAGCGGAGTGAGAAAGGGTTTCAGCGGGTCCTGAATCGGCAGAAGATCAAGCAGATCGTCAATTTTTATGAGACCGTCGTGGCTCAACCGATGATTCCCGGTACAGTGCTGCTCTTTACCGATGAAACACTTCGTTTTCAAAAAGTTGACGGTTCAGAGTCGATCGGCCACCTCAGCGAGCCAAAAGGAAAGTACCTGGTCATTGATGGGCAACATCGCCTTGCCGGACTGCATTTTTTCCACGAGAAACATCCCGATCAGAGCCTGCAGGTCGAAGTGCCCTGTCTCTTGTTCGACGGGCGGAGCGCCGACTTTGCGACGGAGATGTTCGTCATCATCAACTCGACTCATACGCGCATCAACCGATCACATCTGGTCGATCTGTATGAGAAGGTGTCGTGGGAGAGTCCGGAAAAGAAGTTCGCGGCGAAAGTCGTCAATCTGCTCTACAGCGAGTCTGACTCGCCGCTCCAGTACAAAATCAACCGCCTTGGAGGACGGAGTAAGCAGGAGAAATGGATTCTTCAGTCCGAGGTGTTCAACGAACTATTAAAAGTGGTGACAGCCCATAAGCGCTGGATCGAGTCTCATTTGGACATGAAAGCTGATCGGTGCTATGCGCTGGTGCGGGACTACCTCAAGGGCGTCAAGGATGTGATGGGTGAGATCTGGGGCCAGAATGAGCGCTACATGTTCACACGCGACGTCTCTCTCAAGGCGTTGATCCGGGTGCTGGACGACCTGATTGTGGATCGTAAACTCATCAGCGCATGGGAGGAACAACGGTCACACCAACCGTTTGCTGAGCTGGTGAAGCCTTGGGCCACGCTTATAAAGGATTTCCGGGCCGATGGTTTTTACGAACGGTTCCCAGCCAAAGGTCAACTTGAACGGGTTCGCAAGATTCATCAACGGCTGTTGGATGCGATTGTGGGATAGACGAACAGCCTGCCCCTTGGTCCTGCTCGCCGGTGGTGCGTTCGGCCTGCTCCTCTTCATTGTGACCGATGGGATGGGGATGGCTGCGGCACCGGTGGATGTACTCGAGGTCGCTGCCGCTTCCGGTGGTGGCACGAGGGCGACCGCGCAAGTGGTTATTGCAGCCCCACCGATCGTCGTTCAGCGATTGTTAACCGATTACCCTCATTGGCCGGATCTCTTTGACATGCGGATGCATGTGGCAGCCGTCAGTGTCCACGATGGGGTGGCCACAACCGATCTTCGGATTGAGCATCCCTTGATGCCAGGCGAACGCCGGTTAGTCACGGAGTCGAGGGTCTTGCCGAGCGGAAGTCTCGTTACGGATCTGAAGGGAGGGGACTTCAAGCGGTACCATCGAGTCTGGAAGCTGGAATCCACGGGGGGGGGGAATCAGACACGCGCCGATTTTGAACTCGAGGTTGAAGTCGAATCCTTTGTGCCGGACTGGCTTATCGTGATCGCGATGCGGCAGGAGCTCGAAGCGCACTTTCGTATCCTCAAACAGAAAGCAGTGGAACATTCCAAACGGTAACGACATGTCAAAGAGGTCAAATGAGAAACGACGAACTCCATTGGTACACGATGGGCTCTATGTCATTCTTGATCCATCGATCTGTCCCGATCGTTCGCTTGTGGATGTCTTAAAGGTTTCTGCCACAGCCGGTGCCAAGAATTTTCAATACAGAAACAAAACGGCTTCGATGAAAGTCGCCTATATAGAGGCGTTGGCACTGAGGAAGATCGCTCAGGAACTCGGTGTCCTATTCATCGTCAATGATCGGTGTGACTTGGCGTTGGCCGTGGATGCGGATGGCGTGCATCTCGGGCAGGGAGATCTGCCGGTTCATCTCGCACGAAACGTCATGGGGCCTGACAAGCTGATCGGTCTGTCAACGCATGATCGAGATCAGGTGATAGCGGCAACCGCTGCTGGTCCTGACTATATTGGCTTTGGCCCGATCTTCAAGCCGGGTTCGAAGACGGATCACGATCCCGTTGTCGGGCTGGCCGGGTTGAGAGGCATTCGCTCGTTGACGCCGCTTCCGATCTTTGCCATCGGGGGGATTACCCTTGATCAGGTCGAGAACGTGATGCGGGCAGGGGCGAACGGAGTGGCGGTGATCTCCGCAATCATCAAGGCAGCGGATGTGCGGCAAACGGTCAGCGACTTCGTCGCGCGGATCTCCTCATCAATTGTGCCAGCTTCTTAAGGGCTGCAGACCTGGCCAGATGTTGGACGGCAGGTCGGAATCGTCCTGGCATGCCTGGTTCATAGGGAAGGGGGCCAAGCACTGGGACACCTGCTTGTTTGCGAAGAATCTCCAACGTGGTCCGCTGTTGTAAGCGGACTACTGCTGATCGAGCCGATTCGGTTTGGTTGAGGACCAGGGCGAGAATGGAAATTCTGCTCTGCCGCAGTGCCTCAATAGTCAGCAACGCATGATTGATGCCTCCCAACCCAGATCGCCCGACCACGACAGCCGGAAGACGCAGGGATTTAATCAGATCAGCGACAGTGCTCTTTGGCGTAATCGGCACGCGCACCCCGCCCACTCCTTCTACAATCATGGAGTCGTATCGGGTGGATAGGAGCCGGTAGACCTTTTTGATCGTGTCCAGGTTGATGGCCTGTCCTTCCTTTTGTGCTGCAGCCAGCGGAGCAACCGGTAGTTCAAACGCATAGGGACGGATGGCGCCCAGCGGTTCGTCACTTTCAATGATGGATCGGAGCCGTGCGGCATCGGACCGGGTTTCTCTTGAAGGTGAGGTCCCGGTTTCAATCGGTTTCATCACGCCAACCGTGAGCCCCTGTTTCTTCAAATAAAGCGCGAGGGCAGCCGTGACCAACGTTTTCCCAACGGCTGTATCGGTGCCCGTGATGAAAATGCCGTGATTCATCGGTAAGAGCTGATAGCGTATAGCATATAGCGTATGGTTTCGAAACAGCCCATGTTGCTTCTCCTCTTGCTATAAGCCATCAGCTATATGCCCTTTGCTCACAAATGTCTGCTGTCGCAGTTCCACACTTGTCCTGACACGTCCCTGAGCTGGGCGAAATGGACGACAGTGCTAGCCATCTCCTCGCTTGACGGAGGGCGGCGGAGGGCATGGTCTAGCCACCCGCTGTCTTCGGGGAAAATCCCCTCAGTCAGATCGGTCTTCTGCCATCCCGGCAATAGCAAATTCACGCGAATATTCTGGGGACCCCATTCGCGTGCAGCGGTTTTAACGAGCCCAATTAAGCCAGCCTTTGAAGTCGCATAGGCGCTCTGTCCCTTCGCACCGTGAAATCCGGTGTGTGAGCCGATCACCATGATGGAGCCTCCACCACGAGCGAGGAGGACAGGGGCACAGGCGCGTAAACAGTGAAACGTGCCGGTCAGATTCGTGGCGATGACATTGTCCCAGATGTCGTCCGCATGGCGCACGAGTAATTCGCTCTGTCCGACTCCGGCGTTACAGATCACAGTGACGGGGCCCTGGGTGTCGTTGGAGAATTGATCGAACATGCGTCGCACAGACTCGGACTCCCGAATATCCGCGGCGTAGGCTTCACCGGTCCCCCCGACCTTGCGGACTCGATCCAATGTCGCGTCGGCTGCCGATTTATCTTGAAAATAATGGACACCGACATACCATCCGATCTTTCCAAAGGCCTGACTGATCGCGCGCCCGATCCCTCCGGAGGCTCCAGTGACGAGGACGGATGGACGACCGGCCTGTTTCCCTCGTTGATCTGTTTCAGTTGGTATCGGTGATGTCCGATATTCCATATCTGGTAAGGATTATGCGGCGTGAGGCTGGTCAAGGCAAGCATGAGGTCTGTCTCTGCACAGTACTGATCAGCTGTAGATAGCAAGTTAAGTTGTCCGGTGTATGGAGCACAGGATCTGTCCGGTTTCTCTCTCCCGGTTTTCCCTCAAAGAATTTCAGCCTCGCGCCGAAAAGTTGGCGCGCACAGTTGCCCGAGAAC
>Ga0268299_1002180_pt1 | contig 25511 bp, 24 predicted proteins | sample NOBtaG_FD_193484 | JGI IMG/M metagenome (GOLD analysis project Ga0268299, IMG submission 193484) | Activated sludge microbial communities from bioreactor in Nijmegen, Gelderland, Netherland - NOB reactor | ecosystem: Engineered > Bioreactor > Aerobic > Activated sludge | place: Netherlands...
AACGCCAGCTCGGCTCGGGCACCGTCACGTTCCGGGGCACGCTGGCCCGCACGTCGCTGCGCCTGTCGGTGGTCCCCGGCCTCAGCCCGCTGGAGCGCTACGCCTGGGTGGCCGACGCCCTCGACACCCTCCCCGGCTCCGGCATCGTCTACGTGCTCACCGTGGCCGAGGCCAACCGCCTGGCCGGGTTCCTCCGGTCGTGCGGCCACCGGGTCGAGGCCTACACCGGCCAGCTCGACCCCGACACGAGGATCGAGATCGAGGAGCAGCTCCGCCACAACCGGGTGAAAGCCGTGGTGGCCACCTCCGCCCTGGGGATGGGCTACGACAAGCCCGACCTCGGCTTCTGCCTCCACGTGGGCTCGCCCGCCACCCCCGTCGCCTACTACCAGCAGATCGGCCGGGCCGGCCGGGCGGTGGAGCGGGCCGACGCCGTGCTGCTGTCGGCCGCCTCCGACGAGCGCATCTGGGAGTACTTCGCCACGGCATCGATCCCCGATCCCGGCGACGTCGACCTGGCGTTGCGGGGCCTGGCCGACGGGCCGTTGTCGCACGTCGAGTTGGAGGCCCGCACCGGCATCCGCCGGGGCCGCCTGGAGACCCTGCTCAAGATCCTGGCCGTGGAGGGCGTGGTGGCGAAGAACGGCTCGGCCTGGGAGCCGACGGGGGCCGCCTACACCCACGATCACGCCAAATGGGAGGCGCTGACCGCAACCCGCCGCGCCGAAGCCGACCTCATGCGACGCTACGCCCGGGGCGAGGGCTGCCTCATGGCCTACCTCCAGCAGGCCCTCGACGACCCGTCGCCCTCCCCCTGTGGCCGCTGCTCGGTGTGTACCGGCATCCTCCCCGCCCCCGGTGCCCGGCCGGGCGACGAACGCCTCCGGGCCGCCCGCAACCACCTCCGGGGCAATGACGTGGTGATCGATCCCCGCAAGCTGTGGCCCAACGGCCCCGGCCGGCGCAAGGGCCGCATCGCCGGGATCGCCGAAGGCCGGGCCGTGGCCTTCGCCGACGACGCCGCCTGGGACGACGAGCTGGCCGCGCTGGCCCGGGCCGGCCACCGCGATATCCCACCGGCGCTGCTCGACGGCGCCGTCGAGGCCCTGCGCCGCTGGTCGAAGGTGTGGCCGGAGCGTCCCCGGGCCGTCGTCCCGGCCCCGGCGCCGCCGGGAGAGGCGGCCGCCAACCGGGCTCTCGCCGAGCATCTCGCCACCGTCGGCAAGCTCCCACTGGTCGACGCCCTGCGTTGGACCGGGTCGGGCCCCGCGCCGGCAGACGCCGCCAGCTCCGCCCTCGTGGCCCACCTGGAAGACGCCATCGCTCTCGATCCCGCCGCCGCCGCCGAGCTGCCGCCGGGCCCCGTGCTGCTGTGCGCTACGACGATGCGCACCGGGTGGAGCCTCACGGTGGGCGCGGCCCGCCTCCACGACGCCGCCGGCACCACCGCCCTGCCCATCGTCCTCCACCGCCTGCCCTGACCCGGCAGGTGTAACCCGCCCCACCTCGGGAAATCTCTCTCGCCAGACCCGTCCGATCGGAGATCGACATGTCGTTTCACCCGTACCTGTTCTTCAGCGGTGGCACCTGCCGGGAGGCGTTCGAGCGCTACCAGCAGATCTTCGGCGGCGAGCTGAGCATCATGACCAACGACCAGGCGCCCCCGGGCGAGGGCATGCCTGGCGCCGACGGGGCGAGTGTGATGCACGCCTCGCTCACCCTCGGCGATGGGCTGCTGATGGGATCGGACGACCCCACCGGCGACGGCGGCGCCAAGGCCGGGATCGCCGTCAGCTACTCGGCGCCCGACGAAGCCAGTGCGGCGCAGATCTTCCAGTCGCTGGCCGATGGCGGCGAGGTGCAGATGCCGTTCGAGCCCGTCTTCTGGTCGAAAGGATTCGGCGCCTGCGTCGACCGCTACGGCATCCCCTGGATGGTCGACGCCGGCGCGCCCTGAAACGGGGCACCCGCGGCCACCCCGGCCGCGCTGAGCCGGCGGTAGGAGCCCGATCGCCAGGCGGCCGCGGTCACGAGCATCCCGATCAGGCCGGCCAGCGTGAACATCAGGCCGATGCCCCGGTCGGTACCGGTGCCGAACCAGGACCCGATCTGCTCGGCACCGGTGCCGGTGGTCATGAACGGGATGAACACCGCCTCGGCCAAGGGTGCGACGAGGAAGGCGGTCAGCGGTGACACCGAGTTCTCAACCAGCTGGGCGAAGCCGAACACCCGCCCCTGTCGCTCGAAGGGCACCGCTCGCTGCAGCACCGTCTGCTCCGCCGCCTCGATCACCGGGATCAACGACAGCCACACCAGCATGCCCACCGCGAGCAGGGCGATCGACGACCGCAGGGCGAACACCGAGCACACTGCCCAGTTGACGAGGTTGGCGGCCAGGATGAGGCGCACCGGGTTCGAACCCAGACCCCACCGGGCCACCGCCATCCCCCCGACGATGAAGGCGAGGCTGATCACCCCCCACAGCAGGCCCCAGGCCTCCACCGAGACCAGCTCCAGGCCGTAGGCGTCCATCAGCGCCATGAACACCCCGGCCAGCAGGTTGTTGAACCCGGCGAGGAGGATGAGCATGAGCAGCCCGGGCACGGCGGCGATGGCGTCGAGCGCCCCCCGGATGTCGACGAGATGCGCGCCGCCGTCGGCCGAGGGCTCCGGCTCCGGCTCCCCGATGCGGATCGTGAGCAGATCGACGACGCAGGCGACGGTGAGGGCCAGCGCGCCGTAGTAGGCCCACCCCATGCCCAGCCGACCGACCACCAGGCCACTGAACACCGAGGTCACGGCGAACGACAGGCCGGTGACGGTCCCCACCAGCCCGTTGGCCCGGTCGCGCCGGTCCTCCGGCACCAGCAGGGTGACGCACGTCGACATGGCGATGCCCCGCATCTGGCTCGACACCGAGCCGAGCAGGGTGATCAGCGCCAACGCCCAGAACCAGGGGCTGCGCAGCCGGAGCAGGTCGGCGGCGTCGACCAGCACGAAGATGGTGGTGGCCACGGCGAAGCACACCGCCGACACCGCCGTGGCCGCCACCATGGCGGTGTGCTTGCGGTGCCGGTCCACGAACGTGCCGAACAAGGGCCCGCAGATGGCGGCGGAGATGGCGAACGAGCCGCCGATCACGCCGGTGGCCACCACCGAGCGGGTCTCGAGGTAGACCCAGAACGTCAGCGCGAACCACAGGAAGGTGCTGGTGACCCCGGAGACCAGGGAGTTGACCAGCAGGCGGTGGAACGTGGTCATCCCCGGCCCGGGTTGGCGGGGGCGAGCGCACCGGCCGACGCCTCGGCCAACCACTGCTTCCAGCCCTCCTGATGGGCGTCGACGTAGTCACGTGCCCCGTCGGCGAACAGGTGACCCGACAGATGCACCGTGCTCGAATCGTCGGCACCGAACGAGTAGAACGACAGCAGCCCGGCGATGGGCGGGTCGAGCACGACGAGGACATGGCGGTCGATCAGGCGCTCCACCCGCCCCCGCAGACCGTTGGCGGCCACCGGGTCGCCCACGGCGCCGGCACCCAGCGCCGCCCGCACCGCCGCCACCACCGCTTCGGGAGAGGCGGCCACGGTGGCGTCGGCGAACAGCGGCGTGACGCGCTGGCCCGGGAAGTGGGTGAGGTACAGACGCAGGTTGTCGAGCATGGGCGCCCATCCCCGCCCCATCTCGTCGAAGAACTCCTGCTCCCAGTCGGCACCGACACCGAAGGCGCTGGTCACGATCTTCACCACGCAGGAACCGCCCGATCGGGCCTCCACCAGGAACTCGGTGACGAGCGGCGTGACGCCCGAGCCGTCCTCGCCCACGAGCGCCGCCCAGTCCTCCTCGTAGACGAGGCGCTGCGACGGCTCGAACGCCGTGATCCGGCCCCGGGAGGTCATGTCGGGCTCCGGGCCCATGTGGAACACCACCGCGCCCCCCACCCGGGGCTCGAGCTCGGCCGGCATCATCCAGGCCGAGATCCCGGCGGCCGAGGCGATGGCCTCCCACACCTGCGCCGGTGCAGCCGGGACCTCCAGCTCGTGCTCGAAGCGATAGGGAACGTCGGGGACTGCCATCTCGATCTCTCCTCAGGGACGGGCGCCGGCCGGGTCAGGCCGGCGATGCATGCGGTGTCGGGGCGTCGGCCGGAGCCGGGGCAGGATGGGACGCCACCACCAGCCGGTGCGGTCGACCGCGGTCGTGGTGGTAGCGGGCCACCAGATCGACCACCGCCGCCGTCAGCTCGTCGGCGAACGCCGCCCGGTCCTCGGCCGAGGCGAAGCGAACCTCGGTGTCGATGCTGAACGTCGGAAGGCGTTTGCCCGCCGCCTCCGCCCGGCGGGCGAACGCGCCGACCTCGCTGACGATCCGCCCGGCCAGGGCGATGAGGTAGCCGGCCGAGAGCCGATCGGCCACGGCCTCGGGCCGGGCCCCGCCCTCGGTCAGCGCCGCCGGCGACACGACCATGGTCGCCGCCACCGAGCGGAGCAGCCGCTCGGCGATCCCGCCCCGCATCCGCACCTCGGCCAGCTCCACCAGACCGTGCTCTTCGAGCGCCTTGAGATGGTAGTTGGCCTGCTGGCGGGTCAACCCCACGCGAGGTGCCACCGTGGCCGCCGAAGCCGGCTCACGGGCCAGCTCGGACAGCAGCCGGGACCGGATCGGGTCCAGCGCGACGGCCGCCGCCCTCGGATCCTCGATCACCTCGACCTGCCTCATGACAGCCATCCTCCCCTTGACAGATATTTCTGTCAAGGGGAGGATGGCTGTCAGCGGCCGGTGGCGAGGCGGGCCAGGTTGGCCACCGACTGCTCCAGCATGCCGAGGGGCACGACGGGCCAGGTCACGCGGGCCCGGACCTCGTCGGAGATGCCGGACCACTCGCAGTAGTGGGTCACCTCGGTCTCACCCACGCCCACCGGCTCGAGCTGCCAGCCGTAGTGGTGGCCCACCGGCGGGGTGCCGATGCCGCCCGTGGTCCACTCGATCAGCCGATCCGGCTCGAACCGGGTGACGTGGTTGCGCACCTTGTACTTCACCAGCCCGGGGATGTCCCCGATCGGCGTGCGGTCCATGTCCATGTCGAACGTGTCGCCCACCGCCGTCACCGGCTTGGCGTCGATCGCCGCCTCCACCATCCCCGAACCGTCGATGGCGGCGTGGGTGGCGGGGTCGGTGAGGAGGGCGAAGATGGCGTCCGGCGGAGCGGCCACCCGGAGGCTGGTGGCGTGGCGGTCTTCAGACATGTCGGATCTCTCTGATCGGTTGCGGACTCGGTTGGGGCCGACGGCGCTCAGCCGGCGGCGCGCTTGTAGGCGTTGGGCGGGAACAGGCCGGCGTCGACGCAGCGGGCCGACCACCGGTTCAGGTCGGCCAGCAGGCCCTCGACGTCGTCGCCCAGGCGGGCCACCAGTTCGGCCTGGGCGGTGTCGGTGGCGTCCTCGATATGGTCGCGGAACGCCTTGCCCTCGGCGCTGAGCTGGTCGCCGTCGAGCAGACCCTGGCTGCGCAGCCGCTCGGCGCTGGCGGCCAGCGCCTCCGGGGCCCAGCCCCGGCTCCCCGAGTACTCCCCCAGCGGGTAGCCGACCCACAGCTCGGTCAGGATGCTCATGGCGATGGGATCGAGCCCGGCGGCCACGCAGGCGGCTATGTGGGAGTCGCCCCGGTGCTCCCGGATCATCTCGGCGCTGCGCCACAGCACCTCCACCGGATCGTCGCCGAGGGGGATCTCGGCCAGCCCGGCGTACAGCGGCCGACCGGCCTGATCCAGGCCGAGCGCCGCATCCCGCAGCCGGGCGGCAGCCGCCGCCACGTCGCCCTCGGCGCCGTCGAGCACCGCCGCCAGGCTGGCGGTGGTGGCCGAGAACCGGGTGGCCAGGAGCTGATCGCGGCTGCAGGCGGCCCGGCCGGCCTGGTAGACCCCGCCGATCAGGGCCGGCTCGAACACGGCGAACGACGACACCACCACCGCCGGCGCCGGCTCGCCCAGCGCCGCCGCCCGGCCCCAGGCGTAGCCGGAGAAGAAGTCGAGCCCGAGGCCGGCCAGGGCCTCGTTGTTTCGCCGGGACCACACCGGGTGCATGGCGATGGGCTCGATGGCGTCGCGCAGCCGGCGGGCCACCGAGGCCCGACGGGTCGGCTCGGGCACCGTGCCATCCGGGGTGGCGTTGGCGAAGAAGCCGGCAACGGCCTCGTCGTAGTGCATGGCGATGATCCTCTCTTCCCCAGCGGACGGGCTAGATGGCGTTGACCTTGGGGAGGATCTCCTCGTTCAGCCGCTTGAGATCGTCGAGGGTCTTCGACACCGGCACGTCGGTGAACGGGGGCCAGATCAGTGGCATGGTGAGGCCGGCCTCGGCCAGGCGCTTGAGGTTGTCGGTGATCTGATCGGCCGTGCCGATCAGGATGTTGCTGGCCTTGCCGGCCGGCGTCTGGTCCGACGCCTCGTCGGTGATCACGAACCAGTACATGCTGCACAGCTCGAGGCTGTCCATGGCGTCGGGCTTGCCCAGCTCCTCCAGCTCACGCTGGATCGGGCCCCGCCACTCGGTCAGCTCCTCGGGCGTGTCCTGGATGCCGATCCAGCCGGCCAGGTTGTACTTGGCGATGCGGTTGGCCGATCGCTTCGGGTCCTTGAGCCCGCTGAAATAGATCGGGGGATGCGGGCTCTGCAGCGGCTTGGCCCCGAAACCGCACCGGTCGAAGTCGGCGAATTCGCCGTGGTACTCGAACAGGTCATTGGTCCAGATGCCCTGCATGATCTCGATCGTTTCCCGCACGTGCTTGTGCCGCTTGGGGAAGATGTGGGAGGCGCTGGCGGCGGCGAACTCCTCGGGCATCCAGCCGGCGCCGACACCCACGTTGATCCGCCCGTTCGACAGGTGGTCGATCGTGGCCACCTCGGCCGCCAGCACCCCGGGCGCCCGGTAGGGGGTGTCGGTGATGCTCATACCGATCCGCACCTTGGTGGTCTTGGCCGCCAGCCACGGGATGAGGGGCCAGCCCTGGTACCACTGGCCCCGGGCCGACACCGGCAGGGCCTTGGGGAACGCCTCCATCATGCCGAACGGGTACTGCAGCTCCTGGCGGTCCGACGCCTCGGGCACCACGATCCGATCCAGCGTCCACACCGAGTCGAAGTCGAGCTCCTCGGCCAGCGCCGTGAGATCCTCCAGCTCCTTGACCGTCACCTCGTCGCGGAAGTTCGGCAGGTAGAGGGCGAGCTTCATCGGAATCAGCCTCCTGAGGGCATCGGTCATGTCGGTCCAACCAGCGGGCAGCGCCACTTGACACGTGTTCTATCACGCGTGATATATCAGGACAAGTGGAACCTGTAGCCGGCCGACTCGACGACCAGCTGTGCTTCGCCCTGTACTCGGCCGCCAACGCCATCACCCGCGTCTACCGGCCGCTGCTCAAGGAGCTGGGCCTCACCTACCCCCAGTACCTGGTGCTGCTGATCCTGTGGGAGCACCGGTCGCAGACGGTGGGGGAGCTCGCCGAGAGCCTGCACCTGGCCAGCCACGCCGTGTCGCCCATCGTGGACCGGCTGGAGGAGCTGGGGGCGGTGCGCCGCGTCAAAGACGAGAACGACGGCCGGATCGTGCTGGTGGAGCTGACGCCGGCCGGCGCCTCGCTGGAAGCGTCGGCCGCCGCGGTGCAGGAGGAGGTCCGGTGCCGGAGCCTGCTCGCCGACGACGAGGTGGTGCGGCTCCGGGCCGAGCTGATCGAGTTGGCCGACCGCCTGCGCGACGGCTGATCGTCGGGCTTCGGTATCCAGACGTCCGCTCTCGACTCTTTGGCTGCAACCGAGGACGAGAGGGACGCCAATGCCACGGATCATCATCGAGCTCACACACACGCCGACGCTGGAATCGAGCGCTTCGGAGACCATGAGGGAATCGAGGTCCACCGTCGACCTGCCCGAACTGCCGGGCGTCGATCTGGATCACGCCTTCGGAGCCGTTCCACTCCCGGCTCACGTCGAGCGGGAGCCGACCGATAGCCCCTTCGACCTTTCGGACCGGTTCGACATCGAGCTGTCGCCGACGGCGTCCACCTACCTCGTGCGGGGCGAGGTCCCCGACGAGAGCGCGGCCGACGCCCTCCGGGAGAACGCCAACGTCGTGGGGGTCTACGCCGACGTGGAGATCGAGCCCATGGCCGTCTGCCCCGGGAGCGCAGCCGTGGGCACCGACGCCGACGTGGAGGCCCTGTTGGGCACGGCGGCCATGAAGCGATGCGGCATGGACGGTGCGGGCGTGCTCGTGGCCATCGTCGATACCGGCGTGAACCTGGCCTATCTCCAGTCGAAGGGCAAGAACCCCGGCTTCGACGCCGCCCGGTCCTGGAGCTACGACCCGGCCAACGCCGTTCCGGGCCAGAGGCCCGTCGATCACGGCACGATGTGCGCCTACGACGTCTGCATCGCCGCCCCGGCCGCGACCATACTCGACGTCGTTCTGCTGCGGCCGCTGTCCGCACCGCCCGGAGGCACCATCATGAGTGGCCTTCTCTCCGACGCGGTGAAGGCGTACCGCCACCTGATCAACGTGATGCTGGCACCCCAGCTCCCGGGACAGAACCGGTCGATGGTGGTGAACAACAGCTGGGGCATGTTCCACCCCAGTTGGGACTTCCCGGTCGGGAATCCGGGCAACTACAGCGACAACCCCAACCATCCGTTCAACCGGATCGTCGGCGATCTGGAGCGGGCCGGTGCCGACATCCTCTTCGCCGCCGGGAACTGCGGCGCCGACTGCGCCGACGGCCGATGCCGCGGTGTCACGACGAATGCCATCTACGGCGCCAACGGCCATCCGCAGGTCCTGTGTGTGGCCGGTGTCGACACGACCAAGGTGCGGGCCGGCTACTCGACGGTCGGCCCCGGCAGGCTGTCGCAGAACAAGCCCGACCTCGCCGGATACACCCACTTCAAGGGTTCGGGGGTGTACTCGGCCGACGGTGGCACGTCGGCCGCCACACCCGTCGTGGCCGGCGTGGTGGCGGCCGTGCGCTCCAAGCGCCCGTACAACGCTGGCGACCCTGCCACCCATCCGGCAGCCATCAGGTCGCTCCTGACCTCGACGGCGCAGGATCTCGGACCCTCCGGGTACGACTTCTGGCACGGTCACGGTGTGGTGAACGCAGTGGCACTGCGCACCCGGCTGTGCCTGACGACGCCCCCGAACCTGTGCGAGCGCTTCCCGTGGCTGCCGTTCTGCGACCCTTGTCGCACCAATCCGAACAGCATCCGCTGCCTCTGCCACCGATTCCCCCACCTGCCGATCTGCCGCCTCTGGCGCACCACATCGGAGCCGGCGGGCGGCGAGCTCGACCCGTCCACGGCGTTGCCGCTGGACATCGAGGGCGACGACCAGCTGGCCGCCCTGTTGGAGGCCGCCTACGCCGCCGGGGTCGAGGCCGGCGCTTCGGCACCCAAGCCGGCGAGCGGAGGCGGGACCGCCGACGGTTGCGGCTGCGGCGGCAAGTAGGAGCCGCTCGTCTCCAACCGGGCGTTCCGGTGGGAGACGAGCAGCGGTGATCCGAGACGACGGCGAGGCGTCGTGGGCTCAGAACGGCTCGACGGTCGGGTTGGCGAACAGGCCGACGGCCGGATCATCGGCCAGTCCCAACGCCTCCAATCGCTCTCGCAGCCGCTCGAACCCCGAGGGGGCCACGAGCACGACGTACAGGTGGTCGACCGTGTCGGTGGCGACGACGCCGAAGGCGCTGTCGAGATCGCTGACGGGCAGGCCGTAGTGCTGCGCCACCTCCTGCAGCGTCGGCTGCGGGCCTGCGTGGCGGAACTGGAACATGGCACTGGCTGGCGCGTCAGCAGGCATCAGGACCTCCACGAGCTGGAGAGCATCACGCTAACCGGCGGGCGAGGCCCGGTGCCCAACCGGGCCGCTTGCGGGCCCCGGTGGGCCCGACGAAGCTGGCACCCATGACCGCGAGCCATCCTCACCCGGCCTGGGCGGCGCAGTCGGGCCACGTGCAACTCCCGCGGCCCGGGGCGGCCGACCCTGCCCACGCCGCCGACCGACTGGCCATCGCCGAGTGCATCCACCGCTACGGCTGGGGCTACGACGAGCGCAACCGTGACGCCCTCGGCGGCTGCTTCACCGACGACGGCGTGTGGGAGGGCAGCATCATGGGGGTCGACGCCATCGAGCCCCACGTCGGGCGGGAGGCCGTGGTCGAGTTCCTCACCGGGTTCTGGGCCATCCAGACCGACCAGCGCCGCCACATCTTCACCAATGTGGTGGTGACCGACATCGGCGAGACCACCGCGGTGGCCCACGCCTACCTGCTGTTGACCGCTGCGGCCGACGCCGTGATGTCCACCGTCACCACCGGGCCCTACCGGTTCGAGATGCGCCGTGAGCAGGGCGTGTGGCGCATGGCCCGCCTCGTCGCCGGGTTCGACGCCCCGTTCTGAGCCGGAGCGGGGCCTGATCACCGGCCCCTGGGCCGGGCGAGAGCGCGGTGTGTCAGACTCCTCCACCATGGCCACCGACTGGAGCGACCTCACCGTCTACACCGCCGCCCGGATCCACACCATGGACCCCGGCCGGCCCCACGGGTCGGCGCCGGCCGACGCCGGGCCGGGCGATCGGGCGGGAGCGATGGCCGTGGCCGTGGCCGACGGGCGTATCGTCTCGGTGGGCACGCTCGACTCGATGGCACCGTGGCTGCGCCGCCACCCCCACACGGTCGACGACCGCTACGCCGAGCGGGTTCTGCTGCCCGGCTTCATCGATCCCCACACCCACCTGCGGATGTCGGGCACGTTCATGGGGCTGAACTACGTGGGCCCGATCGACTCGGCGTCGCCCACCGGGGTGCGGGCCGGCCTCCCTGACCGCGACGCCGTTCTCAACCAGCTCCGCAGCCTGGCGTCCGAGACCGGCACCGGCCCCGACGGCCGCCCCCGCCCGGTCACCACCTGGGGCTACGACCCGGCCAGCCAGAAGGGCCACCTCGACCGGGACCTGCTCGACTCGATCAGCGACACCGTGCCGCTGTGGGTGTGCAGCTACGCCCCCCACATCGTCTACGCCAACACCCCGATGATCGAGCTCATCGGCGTGGACGACACCACCGACGTCCACGGCCTCGGCCGCTATCCCGACGGCCGCCTCAACGGCTGGTTCATCGAGACCGGCGCCGTCGGGCTGGCGTTCAAGCCGGTGGCCGGCGAGGTGTACCGGCCCGGATTCGGGCGGGAGGCGGTGGACCGGATGGGAGCCGTGACCCGGGCCGCCGGCATCACCACCACCACCGACATGATCTGGGGCTTCGAGAGCTTCGACGGCGAATGGGCCGACCATCGGGCCGCCATCGACGGCGGCACCTTCCCCCTGCGGATGCTGATGGTGCCGTTCGAGCCCCGGCTACGCAAGGCGTTCGGGGCCGACATGCTCGACTACCTGGCGGCCAAGCGGGCCGAGGGCGACGACCGGCTCACCACCCACGGAGTGAAGTACGTGAACGACGGCTCATACCCGTCGATGACGCTGCGCCTCGGCTTCCCCGGCTACCTCGACGGCGAGGAGGGTCTGACCGGCGAGATCCCGTGGGCCGAGGTCTACGACCGGATGCTGCCGTTCTGGACCGCCGGCATCCAGATCCACTCCCACGCCAACGGCGACGAGACGGTGGACATGACGCTCGACGTCCTCCAGCGCCTCCTCCACGACCACCCCCGGTTCGACCACCGCTTCGTGATCGAGCACTACTGCCTGTCGACCCCGGCCCAGGCCCGGCGGCTGGCCGCCCTCGGTGGGATGGCCAGCGTCAACGCCTACTTCGTGCGCTACCGGGCCCAGATGCACGCCGACTCCGGCTTCGGGCCCGACCGCTCGGAGGCCACGGCCCGGCTCGGGTCGCTGGAGCGGGCCGGCGCCACCTTCGCTCTCCACTCCGACTTCAACCTCGTGGTCACCCCGCTCTCCCCGCTGCTGGCGGCCGAGATCGCCGTCACCCGCACCGGGGCCGACGGCACCGTGCTGGCGCCGGGCGAGCGCATCTCGGTGGACCGCGCCCTGCGGGCCATCACGGTCGACGCCGCCCACATCCTGCGCCGCGACGACCGGCTCGGCTCGATCGAGGCGGGCAAGCTGGCCGACCTCACCGTGCTGGGCGACGATCCCTACGAGGTCGACCCGGCCCGCCTGGGCGCGATCGAGGTCGTCGACACGGTGCTGGGCGGCGTGCCGACGAGCCAGCTGGCCGGCGGTTCTGCCACTGCGGCTGCGGCTGGGCGATGAGCGTCGGCAACGCCGTCGGGGCGGCCGGGAGCTCCGACCTGGAGACGCAGTGGGCATCGCTGCTGCTGTCGCTGGCCGCCCATCGGCCCGTGCCGGCCGACGGTGGCGCTCGGGAAGTGGATCCGGGCCTGCCGCCGGTTCCGGTGACGATCCTCACCGGGTTCCTCGGCTCGGGGAAGACGACCCTGCTGGCCCGGCTCCTGGCCGATCCTGGCCTGGTCGACGCCGGCCCCGTCCGGGCCGTGGTGAACGACATCGGGAGCCTGGCCTTCGATCCCACGCTGGTGGCATCGGTCTCGGCCGACGGCGGTGGCGTCGAGCTGACCAACGGCTGCGGCTGCTGTGTGGCCGGCGCCGCCGACGAACTGGGACGGGCCCTCGACCGGGCCACCTCCGGGGCCGGTCTGGTGGTGCTGGAGGCGAGCGGCACGGCCGATCCGGCGGCCGTGGCCCAGGTGGTGGCGGCCCGACCTGGGTTGCAGGTGGAGCGGACGGTGGCCGTGGTCGATGCCCGGGCCGTGGAGCGGCTGCTGGCCCTGCCAGGGCCGGCCGCCGTGCTGCTGCGGCAGCTGGAGGCCGCCACCGTGGTCGTGTTGAGCCACGCCGACGGGCTGCCGGCCGACGAGCGGAGCGCCGCGGTGGGCCGGGTGGCCGACCTCGCCCCCGGCCGCCCGGTCACCCTGTCGACGCTGGACGAACCGGCCCACCGTGCCCTGACCCCCGCCGTGCCCGCCGGCATTGCGTTCGCCGGTCCCGATGGCTCGCCGGCCTGCGGCCCCGGAGCGGATCTGGTGGTGGTCACGGTCGAGCAGCAGGGCACGGTCGACGGTGCACAGTTGCAGCAGATCCTGGCCGCCCGCCCGGCGGGCCTGCTCCGGGGCAAGGGTCGGGTGCGGGTCGACGACGGCCACGTGCTCATCCAGTTCACCCCGTCGGGATGGTCGATCACCCCGACCGCACCGGGCCCCGTGGCCCTCACCCTGGTGGCCGTGGACGACGCCTCGCTGGTGGTGGTGATGGACCGGCTGACCGGCGGCTGACCGGCCGCGCTGCCGGCCGGAAGACGGCGGTCACCGCTCGATGGCCCGTTGGAAGAGCAGGAAGTCATCGTGCTCCCCCGCCGCGACGAACGAGCACCGGCGGGCCACGCCCAGCGACTCCACGACGGTGGAGTCGATCTGCAGCGCCGCTCTGGCGTAGGAGGTGTCGTCGCGGAGGTGGCCCATCAGCAGCTCGACACCCCGGCCGGCGTAGCCCCGTCGGCGGTCACCCTCGAAGACGGTGTAGCTGATCTCCACCTCGTCCGGTCCCTGCCAGGAGCCGTCGGTCTCGTAGTCGATCCAGCCGACCACCCGCCCGCCCACCTCGATGCACGCCGCCGGCAGAGGTGCCGGGAACCCTGGGCCAGCCTTCAGAATGGTCCTTCGTCCACCGTCGGCGGCCGGATCGTCACGAGGCCGTCGGTACGGGGTGCGAACGAGGGTGATGCCACCCGGGCAGTGTTCCACGCTGGAGCGGGCGGCCCCGGTCGGCTTCGGCGCGACTGAATCTCGGGCCAGGAGTGGTCGATACTGTTCGTCATGGGACGAATCCAGAGCTCGGTCGAGTTGTTCAAGGCGTCGTGGGCGATGATCCGCCAGGACAAGGAGCTGCTGGCGCTGCCGGTGATCTCCGGGTTCGCCTCGCTGGTGACCGTCGCCCTGTTCGCCCTGCCGTTGATGGCCAGCGCCGGGCTCAGCGCCGGATCGCTGGGCGACGAAACCACCGCCGAGGCGGGGCCGGTCACCTACGTGCTCGGTTTCCTCATGTACGTCGTGCTCGCCTTCGTCACCGTGTTCTTCAACTCGGCCCTCATCCACGGCGCCAACGTGCGCATGAGCGGCGGCGACCCGACGCTCGGCTCGTCCCTGGCCGGCGCCGCCTCCCGCACCGGGCGGATCCTGCCGTGGGCCATCGTGTCGGCCACCGTCAGCATGATCATCCGCCAGGTCCAGGAGCGGGCCGGCATCCTCGGTTCGATCCTCGGGTTCCTCGGTGGGCTGGCGTGGGCCGCCGTCACCTTCCTGGTGCTGCCGATCCTGGTGATCGAGGACATCGGCGTCACTCAGGCGGTCAAGCGCTCGGCCAGCCTGCTGCGCTCGGCCTGGGGTGAGGGCCTGGCCGGCCACGTCGGAATGGGCATCATCGGCTTCCTGGCCTCGATCCCCTTCTTCGTGGTGGCCGCCGTGGGCGTGCTGTCGGGCAGCACCGTGATCGCCGTGTCCGCGCTCGTGATCGCAGTGCTGGGCCTGCTGGCCGTGGCCGTGGTCATGTCGGCGCTGTCGGTCGTGTACCAGACCGCGCTCTACCGCTACGCCGTCGGCCAGCCGGTGGTGGCCTACCGCCCCGAGCTGATGGCCGACGCCTTCCGGCGCCGCAACCGCCGCTGAGCGCCGGTGGCGCAGCGACGACTCTGGCCGGTCAGCTCGGGATCGTCTGGCCGTTCTGGGCGGCCCACAGACCCTGGGCTTCCTCCCAGCTGACGACGGCGATCGGTGTGCCGTCCTCGTTGATGAACTGCAGCGGGCCGAGGAAGGTCATGTAGAACTGACCGCCTTCCACGAAGTACGTCCGGTCGTGGCGGGCGTTGCACGGCTCGTAGCCATAGGCCGGGGCCACGGCGGTAACGCCGCCGGCGTGCTCGCCTCCCTGCACCTCCATCACGCCGGTCATCAGGAAGTACTCGCCCGGCCCCATGTGGATGTGACGGGCGAACGAGGACCCGGTGGGGCAGTCGAACATCGCCGTCCAGCCCCCCACCTCGGGCGACACGTTCAACAGCTTCCAGGTGATCCCACCCTCGCTGAACGCCTCCGGGAACGGCTGCCACGTCAGATCACCGACGTGGGTGTAGTCCTGCGGCAGCTTGGCCTTCATCGTGGTCGTGCTCGTGGAGCGCTCGTCGACAGTCATGCGTGATCCCCCTGGCGTGTCATCCGTTGGGACCATCCTGCACCACCCCGGCCCCCGGCGCTATGCCGGCGTGACCCGGCCGGCGTCGACCTGCCAACGGCGGGTGAACCGAACGGCTTCCAGCAGCCGGCGGTCGTGGCTGACGAGCACGAGGGTGCCGGGGTAGCGGTCGAGCGCCGCTTCCAGTTGCTCGATGGCCGGCAGATCGAGGTGGTTCGTCGGCTCGTCGAGCACCAGCAGGTTCACGCCGTCGAGCTGGAACCGGGCCAGAGCGGCCCGGGTCAACTCGCCGGGCGACAGCTCTCCGGCCGGCCGCAGCACGTCGTCGCCACCCAGCCCGAACTTGGCCAGCAGCGTGCGCACATCGCCCGGGGGCGTCGTCGGGTACCAGCGTTGGAAGGCGTCGACCAGGCTGCGGTCACCGCCGATGGCGGCCCGCGCCTGGTCGATCTCCCCCACCACCACACCGGCGCCGCGGGTGACCGTCCCCGCCGTCGGGGCCAGCCGGCCCAGCAGCACCGCCAGCAGCGTGGTCTTGCCGGCGCCGTTGGGGCCGACGATGGCCACCCGGTCACCGTAGAGCAGGTCGAGATCGACCGGCCCCAGCCGGAACGGGCCGCGCTCGACCGTGGCCCCGCGGAGCTGGACCACCTGGGTGCCCGAACGGGGCGCAGCCCCGATCGAGTACCGGAGCTCCCAGGCCGTCCGGGGGCGGGCCACCACCGGCAGCCGCTCGGCGGCGGCGTCGAGCCGGGCCGCCCGGCCGCCCTGGCGCTCGGCCGACTCGGCCCGGGCCCGGCGACCGATCTTGTCGGGGTCGATCCCCTTGCGGTCGAGCTCCGACCGGCTCCGACGGACCCCCCGGGCCGACCACTCACGGGTGGTCCGGGCCCGGCCCCGCAGCGCGTCCCGTTCGGCCTGGTTCGCCTCGTAGGCCTGCTCGGCGTGGCGGCGGGCCCGCTCCCGCTCCCGCACATAGGCGGCGTACCCGCCGCTGAAGCCGGTGGCCCGCTGTTCGAGCGGATCGAGCTCCACGATGTCGGTGGTGACCGCCTCCAGGAAGGCCCGGTCGTGGCTCACCACCACCGCACCCGCGCCGCGGGCCAGCTCCCGGGTCAGGAACGACTCCAGCCATTCCAGCCCGGCGGCGTCGAGGTCGTTGGTCGGCTCGTCGAGCAGGTGGATGTCGTGACGTCCCACCGTGAGCGCCACCAGACCTAGGCGGGCGGCCTGGCCCCCGCTCAGGCTGGCGACGGCCGTGCTGGTGGGCCCGGCCAGGCCGACGTCGCCCAGCGCATCGGGCAGCCGGTCGTCGAGGTCCGCTCCGCCCAGCGCCAGCCAACGGTCGAGGTGGTCGGCGTAGCGGTCGGGAGCCGTCGGATCATCGGTGGCGAGATCGGCTGCCGCCGCCTCCAGCGCCGCCTGGGCGGCGGCCACGCCGGTGATCCGGGCGATCCACTGGGCGATCGTCTCGCCGGAGCCGAAGCGGGTGCGTTGCTCCAGGTACCCGACCCGGGCCGAGCGGGGCGACCGTTCGACGGTGCCCCGGCGGGGCTGATCGATGCCGGCCAGCACCCGCAGCAGGGTGGTCTTCCCGGACCCGTTCGGACCCACCAGGCCGATCGACCGGCCGGTACCGACACTGAGATCGACCCCCTCGGCCAGCACCACCGGATCGTGGCCGATCGTCAGCCCCGCGGCGGTGAGCGAGGCACCGGTCCGGGTCATGGGCTCCTCCCCTCGGCCTGCTCCAGGGCCTCCAGCAGAGCCCGCAGGCTCTGTCGCACCGCCGTCTCGGCCGTCCCCAGCCCGGCCACCACCTGGGCCAGCACGGGGATGAACGCCTCCACGCCGGCCCGGTGCACCTGGCGCCCCTCGGGGGTGAGGCGGAGCACGAACGACCGGCCGTCGTTGGCGTTGCGCTCCCGCACGAGATGGCCCCGCTTCTCGAACCGCTTCACGTAGCTCGACACGGTGGTGGGGGGCGCCCACATCCAGCGGGCCAGTTCGGTGGGCGTCATGGTGTCGCTCGACGTGAGCACCGAGTAGACGCCGAACTCGTCGGCGGTGAGGCCGGTGGAGGCGAGCGCCTCGTCGAGCAGCCCGGTCGAGGTGCGGGAGACCATCCAGAGGTCGAACAGCACGTTGGTTCCTTCGGGGGGCACATCGTCGACCGGATGACGGGACGGTGGAGTTTCGCCCTCGGACCCCTTGACAGATTTACTGCGATCTCGCATTATCTCATTCTACTACGAGATCGCAGTATTTGAAACCTGCGAGGAAGGGGGGCTCCCATGGGCTCGACATTGCACAACCAAGGCACCGCCACGATCCTCAGCGGCGGAGCGACCGACGACTTCACGACGGTCCACTACCTCGCCGCTGCCGGCTCCAACCGGGAGATCGGCCGGGCCCTGGCCGCCGCCGCCGAATCGGTGCACGGCGACACCGCCCGACCCCACCCCGCCGACCCGGTGATCGAAGGCGTGCGCCGCCGCTGGTTCGCCGCCCACTACCCGGCCCACGCCGAGCGGGCGGCCGGCGCGGCCGACCACTTCGGCCTCGCCGCCGACGACCACCGCTGGACCGTGGACTGGCTCAACACCTACGACCTGCCGGCCGGCTGCTCCGTGGCCTTCTACCCGGGCACCGGAACCGACGACGGGCACGGGCGGCTGGCCCGCAACTTCGACTTCCCGACGGCCACGTTGGGCGAGATCCTGGGCGGTGAGCATCGGCCCGGGGAGCGGCCGCTGGGCGCCGACATCTGGGTGAGCGAGCTGCGGCCGGAGGCCGGCTACGCCTCGGTGACCGTGGGGATCATGGACGTCATGGGCGCAATGGACGGCATCAACGAAGCCGGCCTGAGCGTGGCCCTGCTGGCCGACAACGAGACACCGGACCCCGAGCCCACCGGGTCGCCCCGGGTCGGGCTGGCCGAGCACCAGGTGGTGCGCTATCTGCTCGACACCTGCGCCACCGTCGCCGAGGCGAGGGAGGCCATGCTGATGGCGAAGCACTACTACTTCTTCACTCCCTGCCACTACCTGGTGGCCGACCGGGCGGGTGCGGCCTTCGTGTGGGAGCACTCACCCCGCCGCAACCAGGAGCTGACGGTGCCGCCGCCCGATCCGGGCACGGGCCGCCTGGCCTGCACCAACCACCTGCTGCACCGCTGGCCCGACCCGAGCCGGCTCCCGTCCGAGGAGGGGCCCACAGGCACCGCCGCCCTCACCTACCACCGCTGGACCGTGCTCGATCAAGCCCTGCGCACCGGCGGGACCGTCAGCCGCAGCGACATCGACCGTCACTTCTCCTCGGTGCGCTTCACCGCCCCGGTGGAGGGGGCCCGCACGTTCTGGCACGGGTTGTACGACCTCGACGAGGGCTCGGTCGAGCTGACGTTCTATCAGCGCGATGAGGGCGGCGAGAGCCGCTACTCGGCCCCGGCCCGGTTCGTCGCCGGTGGGCGCGGCGCCGCGGCGGACGAGCCGGCCCTGGCCATGGGAGGCCGATCGTCATGATCGAGGTGCACGAGTTGACCCGACGCTACGGCCGGCACACCGCGGTCGACGGGGTCTCATTCATCGCCCATCCAGGCCGGGTCACCGGCTTCCTCGGCCCCAACGGGGCGGGGAAGTCGACGACCATGCGGATGATCGCCGGGCTCAGCCGCCCCACCAGCGGCCGGGTGCTGATCGGCGGCCGGGAACGGCCCACAGCGCGAGGGTTGACGGCCGACCGGGTTCCGCCGCTGCGGGCCCTCGGCGCCCTGCTCGACCCGGCAGCCGTCGACGGCGGCCGTCGCGGGGCCGACCACCTGCGGTGGATGGCCCACAGCAACGGGATCGACGCCCGCCGGGTCGGCGAGATGCTGGACCTGGTCGGCCTCGGCCAGGCCGGATCGGCCCGGGTGGGCACCTGCTCGCTCGGGATGCGCCAGCGCCTGGGCATCGCCGGGGCGCTGCTGGGCGACCCGCCGGTGCTGCTGTTCGACGAGCCGGTCAACGGGCTCGACCCCGACGGCATCCTGTGGTTCCGGCACCTGTGCCGCCGGCTGGCGGGCGAGGGCCGCACCGTGTTCCTGTCGAGCCACCTGATGGGCGAGGTGGCGCTCACCGCCGACCACCTCGTGGTGATCGACGCCGGGCGGATCGTGGCCGACGCTCCGGTGGCCGAGATCATGGCCGCCCCCAGCGGGAGGCGGGTGCACGTGGCGACGGAGAGCCCGGCCGAGCTCGCCGCTGCACTGGGAGCGGCCGGCGCCGACGTGGAGGCCGACGGGGCCGGCCGGCTGACGGTGCGGGGTCTCGACGCCGCCACCGTCGGCCGGACGGCGACCCGCCTCGGCGCGGTGCTCCTCGAGTTGACGACGGCCGAGACCTCGCTGGAGGAGGCGTTCTTCGGGCTGACGCACGCCGCCACCGACGATCCCCTGCCCACCGCCCGATCCCACGCCCTGACTGGAGACCCGACATGACCACGACCATCACCTCCCCCGCCCGCCTACCCGGGGCGGGGCCCGGCTCCTGGCCCGTCGGCCGGGCCCGGCTGCTGCGAGCCGAGTGGACCAAGCTGCGGACACTCCGTAGCACCTGGATCACGCTCGCGGTGGCGGCCGGCTCGTCGGTGGGCCTGGCCCACCTCAACGCCGGCGCCGTCGCCGCCCGCTCGGCCGGTGCGGGTGCCGCCGATCGGGCGGCGGTCGATCCGGCCAACACCGCCCTCGTCGGCGTCGTGCTGGCCACCGTGCTCGTCGGCGCCCTGGCCGCCCGCTGCATCGCCATCGAGTACGCCACCGGCATGATCGACGTGACGTTCATGGCCGCCCCCTCCCGGGCGGCGGTGCTGGAGGCCAAGGCGGTGCTGGTGGCGCTGATGGCGGTGGCCGTGGCGCTGCCCGCCAACGGGTTGTCGTACGTCGTCGGTGTGGCGGCGCTCCGCTCGGCCGGCGTGGAGACCAGCGCACCGGTGGGCGACGCCGTCGGCGCCATCCTGTCGGCGGCCGGCGCGGTCGCCCTGTTCGCCCTGATCGGCCTGGCCCTCGGTGCCCTCACCCGCCGCCCGGCGGCCGCCAACATCGCCCTGGCCGTGCTGGTGCTGGGCGGACAGATCCTGGCCGCCGCCGTGCCGACGGCCGCTCGGCCGTACCTGCCATCGGCGGCCCTGGAGGCGTCGGTGTCGCTCTCGCCCGGGGCGGCGCGGTTCGGCCCGGCGGCCGCTCTGGCCGTGCTGGCGCTCTACGCCGTCGTGCTCCTGGCGGCAGCGGCCCGGGCACTCCGGTCCGACCGGTGACGGCGAGGACGGCGAGGACGGCGGCCGACCGGCGCCGGGATCAGCCCACCAGGCGTCGGCCGGCCGACACGGTCAGGCGCCGGCCCGGCTGTCCCAGTTGCGGGCGGCCCGCAGCACCTCGTCGAAGGGCTTGTTGGTGTCGAAGCTCGGCTCCCGGGGCAGGCCGAGCACCCGCTCGCCGATCCCGTTGCGCTGCACCTCGTTGGTGCCCGCGGCGATCGACACGATCCGCCCGTTGAGGTAGTCGAGCGCCGGGCGGCCGCCCCGCTCGTCGTCCTTGGCCCAGGTGAGGGCGGCCGGGCCCCCGATCTCCAAGCCGAGGCGGGCCCGCACCGGGGTCAGCACACCGGCGGCCAGCTTCGAGTAGGCGGCGATTGCGGCGTCGGGATTGGCCGAGGCCCGCAACCGGGCCGCCATCCGCCGCCGCAGGTGGTACTGGGCGTAGTCGTGGATGTGGGCGGTGGCGATGGCCTGGCGGGCCGCCGGGTCCTCCGTGCGACCGACCCGGCGGGCCAGGGCCACGAGGTCGGGGGCGAGCTGGCGGGGTTCGGGCCGCCCGCCGCCGGCACCGCCGCCGCCCCGCTCGTAGACGAGCATGGTCTGGGTGACGGCCCAGCCCCGGTTGACCTCGCCGATCACGTCGTCGTCGGTCACCTCGACCTCGTCGAGGAACTCCTCGCAGAACTCGGCGTTGCCGTTGATCTGGTGGATCTGGCGCACCGTCACCCCGGGGGCGCCGGTGGGCACGGCGAACCAGGTGAGGCCCCGGTGCTTGGGCACCGTCCAGTCGGTGCGGGCCAGGCACATGGCCCAGTCGGCCAGGTGGGCCCCGCTGCTCCAGATCTTGGAGCCGCTGAGGATCCATCGATCGCCGTCCCGGGTGGCCCGGGTGCGGATGCCGGCCAGGTCGGAGCCGGCCTCGGGCTCGGAGTAGAACTGGCACCACAGCTCCTCGCCCGAGAGGATCTTCGGGATGTGGCGGGCCTTCATCTCGGGCGAGCCGTGGGCCACGATCGACCGCCCGATCGGCCCCATCGTCACGTGGCCGGCCACGCCCAGGTCGGGTACCACGAAGTGGCGGGCCTCCTCGTTGAACGCCCGCTCGTGGCGGGGGGTCAGGCCCCGGCCGCCGTACTCGGCCGGGTAGCTGATCCCGGCGTAGCCGCCCTCGAACAGCCGCCGCTGCAGCGCCCGTTGCTCCACCAGGGCTTCCACCGTGTCGGGCGACGTGTGCCCGGCGCCGGACCGCCGCCGCTCCAGGTTGGCCTCCATCCAGGCCCGGGCTTCCTGGCGGAACTCCTCCACGGAGATGGTGTTGTCGCTCATCGCAGCCTCCCCCTCGTCGCTCCCCGATGGTAGGTCGCCGGGACGGGACGTGACACTCGACACTACGGTTGTGCCATGAAGTTCGACTTCTTCCAGTCGTTCAGCTACGCCTCCCAGGAGGCCGGCGCCCTCACCTGGCCGGCGGCGCCCCGCCACTGCGAGGCCGACACGAGCCAGCTGAGCTTCGACAACTGCCTGGAGCAGTGCGCCGTGGCCCACGAGGTCGGGTTCGACTCGCTGACGTTCGCCGAGCACCACTACTCGCCCCGCCAGCTGACCCCGAACCCGATCCCGATCGCCGCCACCGTCGGCCGGCTGCTGCCCGACGCCCAGATCGGCGTCTTCGGCACCGACCTGCCGATGAACAACCCGGTGCGGGTGGCCGAGGAGTACGCCATGCTCGACAACCTGCTGCGGGGCCGCCTCCGCATCGGGCTGCTGCGGGGCACACCCAACGAGTACCTCACCTACGGCACCAACCCGGCCGAGTCGAAGGCCCGCTTCGAGGAGGGCGTGCAGCTCGTGCAGCGGGCCCTCACCGAGCCCGAGCCGTTCGGCTGGGAGGGCCGCTACTACCGGTTCCGCAACATCTCCATCTGGCCCCGCTGCGTCCAGAAGCCCCACCCCCGCATCCTGATCTCGGGCAACTCGGCCGACTCGGCCGCCCTCGCCGGCCGCCTGGGCTGCGACCTCGGCTTCAGCTTCCAGAACGCCCACCGCTGCGCCGAGCACATCGACATCTACAGGGAGGCGGCCGCCGCAGCCGGCTGGACGCCCCAGGCCGACAACATCCAGTACCGCCATTTCTGCGTGGTGGTCACATCGGCCGAGGAGTCGGCCGCCATCCGCTCGGCCTGGAGCCCGGAGGCCGTCTACCGCCTGTTCAACCCGGCCACGCCCGACTTCGCCGCCGTGCTGGCCTCGGTGGGGGCAGCCATGGGCGGAGCGGCCAAGGGCATCGGGGCCAAGCCGGCCGACCCCACGTCGGCCCCGGCCCGCGACTTCGCCATCGGCCCGCCGTTCGCCGGCACGCCCGAGGAGGTCGTGGACCAGGTCCGGGAGTTCGCCGAGATCTCCGGGGCGGGGCGGTTCGAGTTCACGATCGGCGTGGGCGCCCGCCGACCCACGCACGCCACGATCGTGGAGACCCTGCGGCTCATCGGCTCCGAGGTGCTGCCCCCGCTGCGCTCGGCCGGGGTGCCCGCCGCCGGGGCCACCGCCGCCGGCGCGTGACGGCTGACGCCGCGTGACCACGCCCGGCCCGTTCGCCGGCCTGCGGGTGCTCGATCTCGGCCAGTACCTGGCCGGGCCGCTCGTGGCCATGCTGCTGGCCGACGGCGGCGCCGACGTGATCCACGTCGACCCGCCCGGTGGACCACGATGGCGCCACCCGGCCAACGTGGCGTTGCAGCGGGGCAAGCGGTCGGTCGAGCTCGACCTGCACTCGCCGTCGGGCGTTGCTCGGGCCCGCGACCTGGCGCTCGGCGCCGACGTGCTGATCGAAGGGTTCCGCCCCGGGGTTCTGGCCCGCCTGGGCCTCGACCCCGGCGAGCTGCTGTCGGCCAACCCGGCGCTCGTCTGCTGCTCGCTGCCCGGGTTCGGCAGCGACGACGAGCGGGCCGGGCTGGCCGGCTGGGAGCTGATCGTGAGCGCCGCCGGCGGCCTGTACCGCAGCGGCAGCTGGTTCTCCCCCTCCGAGGCGCCGGTGTTCAGCGCCATGCCGCTGGCGTCGGGGTTCGCCGCGTTCTCCGCCGCCCACGCCGTGGTCGCGGCGCTCATGGCCCGCTTGCGCGACGGGCGGGGCCAGCGGGTCGAGGTACCACTGTTCGACGCCCTGTTCCAGCTCTACGGGCACTTCGCCACCGGCCCGGTGGACGCCCCGCCGGCCGGACCGCCGGCGACGGCCAACATGGCGTGGATCGACCGCTTCCGCTGTGCCGACGGCCGATGGGTCGACGTGTCGCCCCCGTTCCGGGGTCTGGCTGCGTTCGGGCAGCGGTGGTTCCCGGCCGACGCCGTGGAGGCCGGGCACGCCGACCCGTTCAACCCCTCACCCGAAGCCGCAGAGGCGGTGACGGCGCTGCTCACCGAGTTGTTCGCCAGCCGTTCGGCACAGGAGTGGGAGCGGCTGGGCAGCTCGCTCGGGATGGGGATCGCCGTGTGCCAGACCGCGGCCGAGTGGCTGGACGACGAGCACGCCCGGGCCAGCGGCTGCGTGGTCGCCGTCGAGGATCCCGGGGCCGGCCCGGTGTTGCAGGCCGGTCACCTGGTGCAGCTCGGGGCGACGCCGTTCGTGGCTCGGGCGGCGGTGGGCTGCGGCGGGTCCGGTGATTCAGTGCCGATCGGCTGGGCCGGGCCGTCGATCGCCCCGCCCCTCACGGCCGGGGCCGACGACCGGCCGCCCCTCGCCGGGCTGTCCGTGGTCGACCTGACGCAGGTGCTGGCCGGGCCGACCGCCGGGCGGATCCTGGCCGGCTACGGGGCCGACGTGGTGAAGATCAACGACCCGCTCCGGGCCAACCCCACCGCGTTCTCCGGTCACGCCTTCGTCAACGCCGGCAAGCGGTCGACGCTGGTGGACCTGCGTGACCCGGCCGGCCTCGAGCTGCTCCACCGGCTGGCGGCGTCGGCCGACGTGGTCCACCAGAACTTCGCCCGGGGGGCGGCCGACCGGCTCGGTTTCGGCGAGGGCCGGCTGCGCGAGATCCGGCCCGACGTGATCTTCTCGTCGATCAACACCCATGCCGACGGCGGCTGGCGGAGCGGTCACCGGGGCCACGAGGAGCTGGGGCAGGCCGTCACCGGCATGCAGACCCGGCTCGGGGGCGACGGGATCCCGACCCGGGCCTCATGGACGGTATGCGACTACGCCACCGGCCATGCCTCGGCGTTCGGGATCCTCACCGCCCTGTACCATCGGGCCCGCACCGGCGAGGGCCAGGCGGTGCAGGCGTCGTTGTCGGCCAGCGCCACCGTGCTGCAGCTGCCGTTCCTGGTGGCGACGCCGGGCCGGGCGTGGGACGAGCCGTCGGGCCAGGCCGCGCTCGGGTGGGGGCCGGCGCACCGGCTCTACCGGGCGGCCGACGGCTGGGTCGCCGTGGCGGCCGGCGGCATCGACGAGATCGCTCGGGCACTGGGCCTGGCAGCGGGAGCGGCGGCGGCCGGCAACGACGCCGAGGCCCTGGTGGCAGGACAGATCGCCGCCGGGCCGGCCGGCAGTGTGCTGGGGCCGCTGGCCGCCGCGGGGATAGCGGCCCACCGGTACACGACGATGGCCGAGGTGCTGGCCGACTCCGCCACGGCGGCCCGGGGCCTGGCCGTGGTCGACAACGGCCAACGTGTGGTGTTGGCCGCTCCCCGGCTGAGCCGAACACCGGTGGTCCCGCTCGGTCCGGCGCCGGTGGCAGGCCAGGACTCGCTGGCCGTCGCCGCTGCGGTGCTGGGAACGGAGGCGGCCGACGTCCTCGTCGGCCGCGGGGTGGTGGCCGGAGCATGAGGCTGGCAGCGCCTCCGTACCCTTCATCCGGGGCACCGTCGGCGGCGGTGGCGGTGAAAAGTTGGCTGTCGAGCCGACCTTTTCATGCACGGCACCGTCGGCGATGCGGTGGGTGAAAAGTTGGGGCGGCCAGAGATCAGAGGAGTTGACGACGATGTGGACCACCA
>Ga0268299_1002181_pt1 | contig 25511 bp, 25 predicted proteins | sample NOBtaG_FD_193484 | JGI IMG/M metagenome (GOLD analysis project Ga0268299, IMG submission 193484) | Activated sludge microbial communities from bioreactor in Nijmegen, Gelderland, Netherland - NOB reactor | ecosystem: Engineered > Bioreactor > Aerobic > Activated sludge | place: Netherlands...
CTTCAGGAACTTACGCCGGAGCTGTCCACGCAGTTCGGCATCGGCGACACCAAAGGCGTGTTGGTGAGCGATGTCATGGAAGACAGTCCCGCGAAGAAAGCGGGATTCGAACGGGCCGACGTCATTGTCGAGTACGACGGCAAGCCGATGGATTCTCCGACACACCTGCGGAACGCCGTGGCGCAGACCCCCATCGGCCGGAAAGTCACCGTCAAGCTGATCCGGGACAAGAAGCCCAAGATGCTCGAGTTGACGATCGTCGAGCAGCCAAAATCGATGAGCCAGTCCGGGTCCGATGACGGCGGAGAATCCGCTTCCCCCTCGGGGGTCCTCTCGGATATAGATGTTCGGGAATTGAATGAGGACGTCGCCGGGCGGTACGGGCTCAAGTCCTCGGAACGCGGGCTCGTGGTGATTCGTGTGAAGCCGGACAGTCCGGCGGAGCAGGCGGGCGTGCGCGAAGGCGATATCGTCCTGGAAGTCAACCGCAAGGCCGTGAACTCCATCAAGTCCTATGAGCGCGCGGCGTCCGGTCTGGCCAAGGATCAATCGGTGTTGCTCCTGATCAAGCGGAAAGGGCAGACGATCTATCTTACGCTCAAGCCATAGTGAAGTGTTCGCTCGAAGAGAGCATGAAAGCCAGCCGTTCGAGAAGGCCGACCGGCCGGGTCTCGGCACGCGGGTAAGACGATGCGTACGCGGTCAGTACGTTGAGGTTTTTCGCGGGGCGAGAACGATGTCGGCGGACGTTTTCAACGGCCTGCAAGGGGGGAGGTGAGGGTATGGTACCAAGAGCCATATTTGTCCTTCTCAGCGCGTTGGCCGGTACGGCCCTGTTCGTCAAGGCTGAGGGGGCTGATGCGTCATATTGGTTATACGGGTTCGTGATCGGGAGTGTCACCGGCGGCCTGATCGTCGCAGGGGAATATGCGCTGCGGAATCTGTCATTCGGCATCATCATCGGAGGAACGGCCGGACTGGCGGTCGGGTTGTTGTTGACCGGGTTGGTCGAATGGGTGGGCGGCGAGATTTTCGACGTTCAGACCTTTCTTTTCCACATCGGCGGCTTGGTCTTCCTGCTGGGGCTGCCTTATTTGGGGCTGGTCATCGGCGCCAGGTTCGGCAAAGAGAAGCTGCCGAGCCCCGAGCAGAAGTTTTTCGAGTTGTCGGGAAACACCGTGTGTCCGAAGGTGCTCGATACCAGCGTGATCATCGACGGACGGGTGGCGGATCTCTGTGAAACCGGATTTCTCGAGGGCACGTTTCTGGTTCCGCACTTCATCCTGGACGAACTGCAGCACATCGCCGATTCGTCCGACTCGCTCAAACGGGCCAGAGGCCGACGCGGGTTGGACATCCTCAACAAAGTTCAGAAGATGCCCGAGGTCGATGTGCGCATCATCGACGAAGACTTTCCCCAGGTCAAAGAAGTCGACGCGAAGCTGGTCGTCCTGGCTAAAAAGATGAACGCCAAGATCATCACCAACGATCTGAATCTCAACAAGGTTGCCGAGCTGCAAGGGGTTCGGGTTCTCAACATCAACGAACTCTGTAACGCCCTGCGTCCGGTCGTGCTGCCGGGGGAAACCATCCGCGTCTTTGTGCTGAAGGAAGGCAAGGAGGCCGGGCAAGGGGTGGCGTATCTCGACGACGGCACGATGATCGTCGTGGACAATGCCCGTCGGCACATCGGCAAGAACGTCGACGTCGTCGTCACCAGCGTGCTTCAGACTACGGCCGGCCGTATGATCTTCACCAGGCTCAAGGAGGAGACGGAGCGAGAGGAGTTGCAGATCGCTCGTGGATAGTCGCCGCGTCGTCGCCCTGATTCCAGCAGCGGGCCGTGGGTTGAGGATGGGCGGGCCGGTGCCCAAACAGTTCCTGGCTCTGGGCGGATCTCCTCTGGTCGTCCACTCCCTTCGTGCCTTCCAGTCCGCCGCCGTGATCGACGGCGTCGTGCTCGCCGTGCCGGAAGCCGATGTCGACTACTGCCGATCGGATATCGTCCGCGCACACGGCTTTACGAAGGTCGTCGAAGTCGTAGCCGGTGGAAAAGAGCGCCAAGACTCGGTTCGCCTGGCGCTGAACCGGGTGGACCCCGACACCGAGATCGTGGTCGTCCACGATGCCGTCCGTCCGTTCGTCACGGTCTGGATGATCGATGACGTGGTGGCGGCGGCACGAGCCGGTGGTGCGGCCATCGTCGCGCTTCCCATGCGGGACACGGTCAAGCAGGTTGGGCCGGACCGGGTCATTGAACGGACGGTGGACCGGACGTCCCTCTGGCTGGCACAAACCCCTCAAGCGTTCAGACGAGAATGGCTGGTTGAAGCGCATCGAAAGGCGCGGACCGAAGAAATCCGGGCGACCGACGATGCCTACCTCATCGAATGGTTCGGGCGGCCGGTGTCCGTCGTGGAGGGCAACGGGGAAAACATCAAAGTGACGAGACCGGAAGACCTCTGCATCGGCGAGGCGATTCTGTCCTCCCGGCGGTTCTCCTCTACCTAAAGGAGCGGTATGTCAAAGCGATCAGGATGGCGAGTGGGATACGGCTATGATGTGCATCCGCTGGGAGTCGGGCGCAAGCTGATCCTGGGAGGCGTGGAGATTCCCCATGACAAAGGCCTGTTGGGGCATTCGGATTCCGACGTGCTCGTGCACGCGGTCTGCGACGCCTTGTTGGGCGCGATGGGGGAAGGCGATCTGGGGCGGCACTATCCGAGTTCCGATTCGAAGTACAAGGGTATTTCCAGCCTCAAGCTGCTGGAGGACGTCATCGCCAAGCTCAAGAGCAAAGGATATCGAATCGGCAACATCGACACGGTGATTGTCGCGCAGGCGCCCCGTTTGGGTCCTCACTTGCCGGCCATGCAGAAGAAGTTGGCTGAAGCCACCGGGATCGATCCGGATCTCGTCAACGTGAAGGTAAAAAGCGGAGAGGGACTCGATGCGGTTGGGAGAGAAGAGGGCATGACGGCACATGCCATCTGTTTGATTGAGCCGGCATGACCGGCGTACACTCAAGGTGATGTTCAAGGACATCCGACAGGACTTACAGGCTGTCTTCGATCGAGACCCTGCGGCCACCAGCCGTCTGGAGGTCATTGTCACCTATGCCGGCTTTCATGCGCTGGTGGCCTACCGTTTCGCGCACTGGCTGAAAGTCCGCAATGTGCCCTTCATCCCCCGGCTGATTTCCCAAGTCGCCCGATGGACGACCGGCATCGAGATTCATCCATCGGCCAAAATCGGAACCGGTTTCTTCATCGATCACGGGATGGGAGTGGTCATCGGCGAGACGGCTGAGATCGGCGACCATGTGACGCTGTTCCAGGGAGTGACGCTCGGAGGCACCGGGAAAGAGCGCGGCAAGCGTCATCCGACCTTGGGCAATCACGTCCTGGTGGGAGCCGGTGCGAAGATTCTTGGAGGAATTACGATCGGAGACAACGTGAAGATCGGCGCCAATTCCGTCGTGCTCAAGAGTGTGTCCCCGAATTCGACGGTCGTGGGCGTGCCGGCGCGCGTGATCAAAAGCCAGGGCGACCGGTTGCCGGACGCGACGATGGATCAGACCAACTTGCCCGATCCCATCAGTGACCGATTCCTGGCTCTCGAGCAGGAAATGATCCAGCTGCGGAAGAAGCTCGAAAACCGCGATAACCCTTCAAACCCTTGACGCCAGCGGGGCGCGGGAAACCCGCGCCCCGTTCCTTGTCTCAACTTGAGAGACAGCTGCTCATAAACTGCTTCCGTTCCTCTCCTGCTAGCTTCTTGTCTCCCGCCTCCTTGTTGCACGTCTTCATCTTTTCCTGCTGAGCCGTTTTTCCTCCTTTGCCGGACTTGGCCGACAGGCATTCCTTTATAAACGCTTGCCTGGCCTCTCCCTTGCCTTCGCCCGACAACCACTTTTCGTCGGCCGCGGCGTTGCAGGCCTTCATCTTGTTCTGCTGCGGAGGCGCGGCCCCGGCTGCGTGGGCGAGTCCCAACGTGGCCACGAAACAGGACAGCGCGATCAAACCGGTGATCTTCATCGGCGGCACTCCTTTGTGAGAGGTGAACGGCTCTGATGGCGTCCGCTGTGTTCCTGCCTGTGGCCACAACACGTTGTCGGAAGGCATCGGTCACCGTGCAGAAACGACGCGAACACAGGATTGGGCGGGCGCCACTATAGCAAAGCGTCTGGAGGTTGTCTGTACAACAGGTGCAGATTTATTGGTGGTAATCGACTCGCAACAGAAACAGACCGTGAGATGGGGCGGTTCGTCCGGCCTTCGTGCGATCTCTCGCGGCAAGCATTGCTGGTATTTCCTCGGCACTGCGTTGCAGTTGGCCCACTTCTACAAGCGTTCCGACCATTGCGCGAACCATGTGTTTGAGGAAACGATCGGCGTAGGCTTGAATATGCAGGTAATCACCATTGCGGTGGATCGACAGCCGTTGAAGCCGACACACGGGATCTTCGTTGTCGGTCAGCGACCCTTCGAATGACGTGAAATCGTGCGGGCCCGTCAGCGCCGCCGCCGCTTGTTGCATCGCCTCCATGTTGAGCGGCTTGTGAACGTGCCAGACATAATACCGATCGATGGCTGGCCGAGCCTGACGGTTGAGAATGCGGTATTCGTAGAGTTTGCCGATGGCTGCATAGCGTGCGTGGAAATTGTCCGGCATGATTTCCGCCGATTGGACGGCAATATCCTTGGGCAACCTGGCGTTCATGCCCTTCATCCACTCTCGCGGAGTCCAATCCCTGTCGATGCGAAAACTTGCGACTTGCCCCAGCGCATGGACGCCGGCATCAGTGCGTCCGGCTCCCACGACCGAAACCTGAAGCTGAGTCAGCCCCTGCACAGCGGCCTCGAGAGCTTCTTGGATGGTCGGCTGATCCGGCTGCTTCTGCCAGCCGGCATAGGCGGTGCCGTCGTACTCGACGATCAGTTTGACGGTGGCCATGAAATCAATGGAGAAACCGGCCTGGCGGTCATCGAAGGGGCTGCTTGGACGCCGCCAGGTACGCCCGTACGCCTCCATACAGCGATTCGGCGACGCGGCTGGTGAATGTATGGTTGCGGAGCAGCTCTTCCTCCGCGGCGTTGGAAATGTAGGCGATCTCAGTCAGGATGCTCGGCATGCTGGTGAAGCGCAGGACGTAAAACGGCGCCGTCTTGACGCCGTGGTCGACCAATGAATAGTGACCGTTGAGGTGCGTGATCATCGCTTCCTTGGCGGTCCAGGCCAATTCCAAGGACGCTTCGATCTTCCTGGTCGTCAGGAGATCCGCAACCAGGTATTCCCATCCGACTCCCGTGCTGCCGAGCGGCGTGCCGTTTTCCCGCGCCGCCACCTCGAGCGCCCGCTGATCCTTGGCCTCGCCGAAGTGATAGATTTCTATGCCTCGCACCGATCGCTGAGGATGGGAATTCACATGGATCGACACGAAGAGGTCGGCTTCATTGCTGTTGGCGAACTTCGCCCGATCCTCCAATTCCACGAAGACGTCCCGATCCCGCGTCATGAGAACGCGAAGGCCCGGCTCCTTCGCCAACAGATCACGCAGCTTGAGTGCCACTTTCAGCGTAATGTCCTTTTCCTCCGTCCCGCGCTGCCCGTGCGCGCCCGGGTCTCTCCCGCCATGTCCCGGATCGACGACCACGGTCGTGAAAGGTTTGGCTTTCGGTGGCACCGGCTGAACGGGGAGGGAGAACGGCGGAGACATGTCGACTTGGTCGGAGTCAGGTGAGGCCGCGGCCTGCTTGGACGGCACCACATCGACGACCAGTCGAGGAGGATTCGAGAGGGACAACAGCTTGTATGATTCAAACGTACCGGCGGGCAGCGCGATCGAAACGGAATGGTCCGGGGCTTGCGTGATGACGAAGGGCTTGGCCAGCGAGCCGCGTGCGAGTTTGGCTTGCGCGGACTTCCCCAGCGTGGCGCGAGGGATTTCGATCACGATCCCCTCCGCCTGCAGAGCGGGCTTGTTGGGCGTACGGGTTGGGTGGTCAAGGTCCAGGACCAATCGGATCACGTCGGGAGAGACGGCCGTCCGGAGATTTTGGACGGTGGTGATGCCGAGCGTGGTCGGTGTCATGCTGATGCGTGAGTTGCGGTTGCGTTTTGCGCTGCTGGGTTGATCTTGGAGAGAACGATGGGTTTCGGCCAGCGCAGTGGCTAAACAACCGGATGTGTCGTAGGAGCCGGGACCGGTCAAACTGATCGCGATGGCGAAAATGAATGCGCGCCAGAAGGCCAACGGCATGGTGAAGCTCAATATCGATGGGGGAATGTTATCTATGTCTCAGATGTACAGCGGGTTGTCAAGAGTGCGGGACAAATCGCGCGCGCGCCCCAATTGACAGCCCACGACCTCGCGCGTAGGGTTTTGCTTATGTCGGTGCATCTCATCATCGACGGGTACAATCTGCTGGCTGCGATGGGCGGGCAGGCTCACCGCGAGGGACCGCGTTCGGCGCCGGACCGCGACAGCCTCGTGAAGCATCTGTCGGCCTATCGTCAGCGCAAAGGGCATGCCGTCACGATCGTATTTGACGGCTGGCAACTGGGGCATCCGATCGAAGGACGCGAACACCGTCTGGGAATCCAGGTTATCTATTCAAAACGGGGAGAACGGGCCGATCAGGTGATTCAGCGGCTTGCGCAGGAATTCGGGTCCGATTGTGCGGTCGTCAGCTCCGATCGCGAAGTCACTGATTACGCGCGGGCGCAGGGAGCGTTCGTGATGGGAGCCCAGGAATTCGCCGGAAAACTCGTGTCCGTTCCGGTGAGAGAAATTGCACACAAGGAATTGGATACGGGGGACGAGCAGCCCGCGCGCGGTCCCGAGAAGCGGGGCAATCCCAGGAAGCTTCCCAAATCGGCGCGTCGCCGTGGGCGGCAGCTCAGGCGATTTTGAACAGCCGTTTGGCATTTTCCGTCGTGATTCGCTCGACGTCCGCGACGGTGAGACCCGCCTGTTCTCCATGCAATGCCGCCAGTTGTCCGGCCACCAACGACACGTAGGCCGGCTCGTTGCGCTTCCCTCGGTGCGGGACGGGCGTGAGGTACGGACAGTCCGTTTCGATCAGGAGGCGCTCGAGCGGCGTTTGTTTGGCGATGTCTCGCAGCATGGCCGCATTGTTGAAGGTCAGGATGCCCGAAAACGACAGATAAAATCCAAGATCCAGGGCGTCCCTGGCCAGCCACGCGTCTCCCGAAAAACAGTGGAAGACGCCGCCGATTTCCGAGGCCCGCTCTTCCCGCAAGATCGCCACGGTATCTTCTTGCGCTTCCCTCGTGTGAATAATCACGGGCAGACGCAGTTCTCGCGCGAGCCGCACCTGTTCCCGAAATCGATCGCGCTGTTGCTGGGGGGATGAATGGTTGTAGTGGTAGTCGAGGCCGATCTCGCCATAGGCGACCACCTTCGGATCTGCCGCCAGTCGGCGAAATTCATCGTACCATCCGTCGCCGATATGCTTGACCTCGTGAGGGTGGACGCCGATCGATGCGTAGACGGATTCGTATCGCCCGGCCAACCCGACCGCCGCTTGGCTGGTCGCCAAGTCGCAGCCAATGGTGATGAAGGTCCCGACGCCGGCTTCGCGAGCCCGGGCCACCGTGGCGTCGCGATCCGCATCAAAACGGGGATCGTCGAGGTGCACATGCGTATCGATGAGCATGGAGCTGTTTCGGGCTGGTGGAGGGGGGGACCGCGCCGGTTAGGCTGGTTTGGCCACGATCGAATCGGCGAGTTCCGTGAGCAACTGCTCCGTCTCCTCCCACCCGAGACAGGCGTCGGTGATGGAGACACCATGGGCCAGGGCCTTTCCCTGTTGCCAGGTCTGCTTGCCGGGGGACAAATTACTCTCAAGCATCAGGCCCATGATCGAGGAGCGGCCTTCCCGGAACTGGCGGACGACCTCACGGGCGACCAAGGCCTGCCGCCGGTGGTCTTTGCTGGAGTTGTCGTGTGAGCAGTCGATCATGATGGGGCGGGCAATGCCTTCGCCGGCCACCGCGGCCTCGGCCTTTGCCACGTGCTCGGCGTCATAGTTCGTTTTTCCGCCGCCTCCGCGAAGGACGATGTGCCGGTCCGGGTTGCCCAACGTCTTGATGATGGAGGTCTGCCCGTCGGCATTGATTCCCAGGAAATGATGGGGAGCTCGCGCCGAGATCATCGCGTTGACCGCCACCTGCAGGCTCCCCTCCGTGCCGTTCTTGAAGCCGACCGGCATGGAGACTCCACTGGCCATTTCCCGGTGGGTCTGGCTCTCGGTCGTCCTTGCGCCGATCGCGGTCCAGCTGATGAGGTCGGCAATATATTGCGGACTGATTGGATCAAGCAGCTCCGTTGCGCAGGGGAGCCCTCGCCGGTTGATCTCAAGGAGGATCGTTCGAGCCAATTCCATGCCGACGGCGATGTCGCAGGTGCCGTCCAGGTGAGGATCGTTGATCAGCCCTTTCCACCCGACGGTGGTCCTCGGCTTTTCGAAGTAGGTGCGCATGACGATGAGCAACCGGTCGCGCAAGGCATTCGCCGTCACTTTCAGCCGGTCGGCATACTCATAGGCGGCATCCGGGTCATGGATCGAGCAAGGACCGACGATCACGACAAGGCGGTCGCGATCAGTGCCATGAAGGATTCGGCGGATCGCTTCCCGGGTTTCGACCACCAAGGCTCCCGCCTGATCGGTAATAGGCAGCTTGGTCTTAATGGCGCGAGGGGAAGGTAGCGCCTTGATTTCTATGACATGTTGGTTATCAAGCGGTCGATTCATAACGTCGTGGCAGGCTCGGCCAGGTTAAAATGAGTGGCGCAGCATAACGAAATGTGGGGGAAATGTCTACTAGTCAGAGTATAAACCATTGAAGCCACGGCGGCTGTTGTTCTTAACAAAGTCCATTAGTTTGACAGAGTTCTGACCGCTGTGATAGAGACATCGCCCTCCATGAGCCCTCTTTTTTCCCAAGGCCGGCCATACGGACTGCTGCGCAGCAGTCTGTCCGTCTGGCTCGTGCTGTTGCTGCTCACGATGGCGCCGTTCGCCGTCGCTCAGGATGTCCACCACGAATTGGCCGCGGCGGACGACGACGGGCATGAGCATTCGGATGCCGATCTCTGCCAATGGGTGCAACACCACACATCGGGATCACTCGATTTCAGCGAGCCGGTGTTCGCCGTTTGGGAACTCGTCGGCCAGTACGAGGTCCCGGCTCAGTCGGTTCTTCTTTCCACTGAGTTTTCCTCCGTCGGTCCTTCTCGCGCGCCTCCTCGCATCTAATCGCCGGTCATCGCGAGGTCGCTGGTTCGGCTCGTCGGGCCGGCCGGTGCTCCCGATTCAATTACATTCATCGGCGTCGGAGGAGGTGGCGATGCGTCGCGTTGCACCCGTTCATACGTATTTGCATGTCTGTCTGGCGGTCTCCCTATCGAGCGTCTTCGCAGGAACCTTGCCCGCGGCTCTACATGCGGAGGAGACTCCGCCCATGCGGGTCATCACCGGGGCGGTCCAAAATCAGGATTTGCGTCGGGTGGATCAGGCGATCGTGCAGGTTCGCGATCAAGAAGGGAGCGTCGTGACGCAGGGCGTCACGAATCAAGCCGGCGAGTTTTCCCTGACGGTGCCTGAGGACGGCTTGTTTTCGATCAGCGCCGTGCAGGACACCTACAAGAGCGAGTATGTGGTGGTGAAGGTCGGAACCGAGCAACCGGCTCCGGTGACGCTGACCCTCTCTGTCACGAAAGAGATCGCATTGGAGATTGTCTCACCTTTGCCGGCCATTCAGTATAAAGCCTCCAGTACCGTGTACCAGTTGAGCCGGAAAGATGTGGAAACCCTGCCACGAGGCAATAACAACGATGTTGCGGAAGTGCTGCTCACGATCCCGAGTGTGGTGTATGGATCGCTCAGACAAACCCACATTCGGCAAGATCATGCGAACCAGCAGTTCCGCATCGACGGCATCCCCATACCGGATACGGTCACGGGAGCGTTCGCCGACATCGTACCGCCGCGGGCATGGGAGCGGTCCGACATCATACTGGGGGGCATGGAGGCCCAGTATGGCAACAAGACGGCTGTCGTCGTTGATATTACCAGTAAGAGCGGGACGAAACCGGGGTTCGGGTCCGTTCAAGTATTCGGCGGCTCCAACGAAACAGTGAACCCGTCGTTCGAATACGGAGGGACAATCGGCGAGAAGGTCCGGTTTTATGCTATGAACAGTTATGTCACGACCAACCGAGGCATTGAGCCTCCGACATTGGGGCGGCCGAGCTACCACAATCAGAGCGAGAAGAATAACACATATCTGAGGGGAGACTATCAGCACGACAACAACAACAACTTCGCCTGGATCTTTCTCGGTTCGGTGGCAAAGTATCAGATTCCGACGATTCCGAATCTGGAGGCTAACGGCGACGTGCTGGCGCTGTTGCCGGCTGGATTCGTGCCGTCGGCATCGCAGTCCGTCAATCAGTTTCAGAAGGAGAACAATCAATACAGCCAGTTGGTCTGGCGGCATGATGTGAATGCGAGCAATTTCTTCAGCCTGGGTGTCTATTTTCGACACGGCGTGGCGGATTTCCAAACTGACGCCCTTAATGCCCTGGCCTATGCGGACGACGTCGATACGGCGCAGACGGCCAGCCAAAAGCGGACGGCCTATTCCGGCGGCTTCCGTCTGGACCACACGTGGGTGCCGAACAGTCGACATCTCGTCAAGGGAGGGTTTCAGTTCGACTACACCAGGGCGAACAACAACTCACAGATTTATGCGTTTGATACCAGCGGCGGGGCGCCGGCCGGGCCGGTCCTGACGCTCCAAGCGGCCAACCAGAACATTCAGACTCGACAGGAGATGTGGATCCAGGACCAGTGGACTCCAAACGACCACTGGACCTTCAACCTGGGCGTGCGAGGCGATGCCATCCAAGGGTTCTACAACGAGGGACAGGTGAGCCCGAAAATCGGGGTGACCTATAAGCTCAACCAGTCGAATGTCTTCCACGCCTACTATGGCCGGCAGTTCACCCCGCCGAATATCGAACAGGTGGCCTTTGTGAATCTCAACACGCAGAACACCACCGCGGCGCCGGACGATCCGACCGGCTTCCGACCACGCGCAGAGCGCGCTCACTATTGGGAAGTGGGAAGCTATCATGCGATCAACCGGTATGCCACGATGCAGGTGACGGGCTATTACAAGCTGGCGCACTACCTCTCCGATGCCGGTCAATTCGGCAGTACCCCGTTGCTGAATTTCTTTGCCTTTCAGAATGGCTGGCAGCGAGGTATCGACGGCCAGGTGACGGTCAAATTCGACGAAAAGCTGACGGGCCGCGGGAATGTAGGCTGGGGTCAGTGTAAGGGCTATGGTTTGCAGTCCGGTCAGTTCCTGCTTGACCAGGGGGAAATCAACGATATCAACTCACCGGGCGGCGTCTTCTGCGATCACTCACAGTTCGTCACCAGTTCCGCGGTGGTGAATTACCAACTGTTCGAACGGACGAACATCAGCGGTCAAATGTTATATGGCTACGGACTGCGGACGGCCGAAGAAGGCGCCAAGACGAATTCCTCGCACGAGCCGTCCTACACCGTCTATAATGCCTCGATCACCCATGTGCTCCCCTTGCCCTGGGAGAACCAAAAGATGCTGCTGGGGTTCGATCTGATCAACCTGTTCAACGAACAATATTTCTACAATTCCGGAGAAGGCAGCATCGGTCTCGGGATCGCGCATGCGGGCATGCCGAGGTCGTTCTTCTTCCGCGCCCAGTGGTTTTTCTAGGCCAGATGCCGAACAAGGCCTCCAGCGGCGTTCTCAGTCGTCTGAACCACTCGACGTACAACAAAGAGTACGCCTCGTGGTTCAGATTCCTTGCGGCCTTGCTGGAAGACCTTGTTGGGCCTCTGGTGGAGCGTGATGGCAAATTCGTATTCGGGGTGAAGGGATCATGAAAATTCTGGCCCGTGTGGCCATGCTTAACGTGGTTGCCCTCCTGATCTGCACACTGCCAGATTCCGCGTTCGCTACGGCCGGTGATGATGCTACGCATCAGAGCGATCACCAGGAAGACGTATTGGAACTGCCGGAAGTCCACGTGCACGGGCTGTCGCTCAACAAGGACCAGCAACTCGGACCCGTGCCCAAGTCCACACCATGGCCGAGGATTCCTCCTGCGCTCGACGGCACCGTTCTCGATGATTGGATGAAAGCCCGGGTGTTGGTCTCCAAGGACGCCAAGTCGACGGTGATCGTATTGGAACCTGCCAAACATCGCGAGTTGACCCAGGCCGGGATTGCCGCGCTCAACAAGTGGACATTCGAGCCGCAGATGAAGGGCGACGATCCCGTTGACGGAGAACTGACGGTCCGTATCCATTTCCGCACCCGGTGAGACCAGTAGCTGATAGCAAATAGCATATGGCTGATAGCACAAGCCGAATCAGGTCCAACAAATCGCACAGATAGTCTTTTTAGCGGTTAACGATTGACGTATGACGGATGACGCTTTATCGTCCCGCTCATGACCTGGGATGAATCCCTCTTCCGCGCCGTCAACGGCCTCGCCGGCCGGTCGAGCCTCCTGGATTGGCTGGCGCTCACACTGTCGTCTCCCGATCTTCTCTGGGTTCCCGGCATCCTACTGGGAGCGTACTGGTTGTGGCTCTCCTGGCAGGAAATGGTCATTGCCGCGCCTCTATTGGGCGGGGTGATCGGGATCGCCGATTTTCTGGGAGCCCGCATCAAGGGCTTGGTGGCCAGGCCGCGACCTTGTACGGCGCTTCCCGACATTCACCAGATCGAAGCCTGCGGCAAAGCCTTCGGGTTTCCTTCCAACCATGCGATCAATACGGCGGCAGCCGCTGCCTTCCTCCAGGTGCTGTATCCTCGGTCGGCCTGGATCAGCTGGCCTCTTGTGGCGATGGTCGGGTTGGCGCGCGTCTTCATCGGCGCCCACTACGTGACGGATGTACTGGCTGGGTGGCTGTTGGGTGGCCTGCTCGGGGCGGCGATGGCTTGGGCGCTCCTCCAATGGCCGAGATTTCGGCGTCGTGCGCTTCCCTCCCCCTCTTCTGCCGGTGTCGCCGCGAAACGGTGAGTCAGTTTCTGGTCGGCTGCTCGATGCAAGCCAGGAGGCCGTCGACACAGCCATCCACACCGTAGTTCCGCCCGATCAACACCACGGCGTGATTCGGTTCATCCAGGAGCATGATCGGCGTGACGGTGGCGGCTCCCGGCGGCGCATATTGTAACTCCTGCAAGTCAGGGTCGCCGAGGAAACGGAAGAATCCTTTCGCCCGTTCCAATTCCTTCGGAAGAGTCTTCACCCAATCCAAGAGTCGTCCGCGGTTCAGAGGGCCGGTCAGCCGAACGGTGGTCGCAATGGGGTGATAGGACTCGCGGGACTGTGGGGGCGGATTTCGCCCGGTACCGAAAAGGACATTGGTCGGAGTCGGTTTGAAAGACGCACGAGGAGCCAGCAGTGCTTCCGGATCGATTCTGGCATGAGTGGTTTCCCAGATTCGAGCGAACGGATTCTCTCGGACGATGGATTCCTTGAACGGCTCCCAGTGGCCCGGGACATACAGGTCCCGTTTGTTCAAAATCAGGTCATCCGCGCATCGGATGGCCTGAGCCGTTACGAACAGGCTGGAGTGGCTCTGATCACCAGCGACCGGATGGAGCAGCGCAATGACGCGATCGAGCGATGCAAGCCTGGATGTGTAGAGGTCGGTCACGGCGTCCACGACCTCGACTGGATCCGCCAAGCCTGAGCACTCCAGCACGATCAGGTCCGATCCATGATCGTGAACCAGTTGCGCGATGCCCCAGGAGAGGTCTTCCTTCGTATCGCAGCAGACGCATCCGCCGGCGAGATTCATCACCTGTTCGGCGATGGTGCCGGCGCGCGGCCCGTCGATGCTGATCTCGCCGGCCTCGTTCATGAGGACGCCCGCCCGCTTGCCCAGACCTTTCCAATGTTCGAGTAGGCGCATCAACAGCGTGGTTTTGCCCGCGCCTAACGAACCACAGAGGATATAGAAGGGGACCGGCGGCTGCGCCATGGCTTCACAGGTCAGTGATTGGCGTGAACGGACTCGGGGATCTGATGCTGCTCTGTCAGGGTATTCAGGTTGCAATGAACTGCGCCAGGATGACAACAGGTGGTTTCGAGCTGAATCGTCATGTGCTTGATCCCGAAATCCTTGACGATACGGGCGCGAATTGTTCGCAGCAGCGCACCGGTGAGGGCGGCGTCGTCACCTTCGACGAGGATGTGGCAGGTGAGCATGATCAGCCGCGGTTCGATGGCCCAGATGTGGAGATCGTGGACGTTGGCCACTCCCTCTATCGATTCGATCGTCGCGGCGACGGTCGAGGCGTTGATGCCTGGCGGAGTCGATTCCAACAGGACCTCCAGGGATTCCCTGAAGATCGGCCACGCTCCATGCACAATGGCGGCCACGACGAAGATGCTGATGAGAGGGTCAAGCACGGTCCAGCCCGTCAGCAGAATGGCTCCGCCGCTTACGATGACGCCGAGAGAAACCCAGGCGTCGGCCAGCATATGCCAGAAGGCGCTACGGATGTTGAGATCGTCCTTGGCGCCCTGTTGGAGCAGCAAGGCGATACCCAGATTGGCGGCGAAACTCACAGCTGCGATACCCATCATCCAGGCGCCATCGACGACGACCGGCTCGAACAGACGCTTGGCGCCGATGAGCAGGATGCCGAGGGCGGTCAACAGGAGAATGAACGAATTCAGAAAGGCGGCGATCATCCCGGCCCGATGATAGCCGAAGGTCCGGGATTCTGTGGCGGGTCTCGCGGTCAGGAGGTGTGCGTACAGCGCGAGGAACAGCGATCCCTGGTCGACGAGATTATGACCCGCGTCGCTCATGAGCGCGATGCTGTTCAGCAACCAGCCGCCGGCGAATTCGCCGACGATGACGACCGCATTCAACGCCAGGGCAAGATGAAGACGGGAGCGAAGATGGTGATAGGCGACCAAGGACGTCATCGGATTCAGTGTCGCACGAGCCGGTCACGACGGCAAGTCTTGCCACGATGATGCCGATTCCATTCCGCTCGATGACGTATTGCGCCGTGCCTTCGATTCCGTGATCCGGCCAGGCCGTACGTCCGATAGCCAGGTGCCACGGGTGCGGGTGTTCAATGCCGTTGAGCGGGTCGTAATCGTTCGGTCAGGACAGGATAGGTGGTGGTTCCCATGCCGGAATTTCCCGTGGAGAGATCCGTGGCAACCACGCGTAGCGTAATGCCCTCCGGCGCGTCCTTCTCCGTCGGAACGAAGAATGGAGCCTCAAAGCTGCTGCTTTCTCCGGAGTAAAACATCTGGAGACGTTCCACGATGCGGGTCCCGATCAACACTTCTCCGTAGATGCTGATCTTGCGCGAGTCCCAATCCCCGTGTGGTCGAACCAAGGCGCCGGACAGGGTGCGGACCGAGGCCCGAAGCTTCACGTCCTCCTTGGCAATGAGCGAATCCCCGGGCTTCGGACGTTCGATCTGGACAAGATAGCCGTACAGATGCAGCACGATGCCGTCATTCGTAAGATCATGCCCCGGGATCAAGAGGACCGTCTCGGTCGTCCGTTGGATGGACACGGGATAGGCCAGCGGGCCCTCGGCCGAAATCTCCACGAGGGTGGGGCGGCTCAACTCCAGGGTGGTCGTGAAGGCTGCGGAGGGACGCGAGCTGTAAATCGGTTCCTCCATGGTTCGCGGCGTCCGCATGATCTGATTCTGATCGCCGGCTTCGCCTTGCTGGATGCCGGTCGCCAGGATCTGCTTGGTCGCCGCGTCGGTGATCGTGACTCGGGCTCCCCCGACTTCGCGGCCGAGGACCATCGCGCCATGCGCAACGACGCGAACCACGATCGTCGTCGCTTTGGGTTCATTGAGATGCGGGTCGGGAGGCGGCTCTTCTTCCGCAGGGAGCGACCAGACTGGAGACGGGATCAGCATGGCTCCCAGCAGGAGTACGATCATGCCCGGCGGTGTGGTCATTTGACTTTGGTTCCCGGATCGACCTCCTCCAGGATGGTGACAAGGCCTCGCACCTCACTGTCTCCAGCGGCGAGCACCATGCCTTGCGATTCGATGCCCATCAGCTTCGCCGGCTTGAGATTGGCGACGATGACGATGGTCTTGCCCACCAGGGATTCCGGCTCATATTTCTTGCCAATGCCCGCCACAATTTGACGCTCTTCTGTCCCAAGCGAGACGCGAAGCTTCAGCAGCTTTTCGGACTTGGGGACCCGCTCCGCCGCGAGGACCGTCGCGGTCTTGAGTTGAATCTTCATGAACTCGTCGATAGAAATCTGAGCCGGGGCGGCGGGAGGCACCGGCGACGATACGGCGGCGGTGGACGTGGCAACCGAAGGAGAGGCGGTCGGTTGAGACGGTGTTGCAGAATCGCTCACGGGTTTGGCTCCTTGTGGTTTCGGTTCAACGCGCGGGAAGAGGGGAGGCCCCTTGCGGATTCTGGTTCCGCCTTGGAGTCCGCCCCACTCGATCGTGCTGCGCAACAACGGCGTGCTGAAGTCGACGTTCAGGCCTAATTGCTCCGCGATTCTCTGCGCGGTGCCCGGCATGACCGGGTAGAGGCAGAGACTGACGATCCGCAAGCATTCTGCGGCGCTGTAGAGAACGGCATGCAACTCGGTCTGCTTGTCGGGGGCTTTCGCAAGCTTCCAAGGCTCGTGTCTGTCGATGAACGTGTCCACGTCGGAGACCCGGCTCGCGACGAGAAGAAGAAACGTGTTGAACTCAAAGCCATCGAACAGTTCGTCCACATGGCGCCCCAATGCGAGGAGCGATTCCCGTACCTGGACGAGGAGCGGGTATTTTTTCTGCGCATCGTCGCCGTCGAGATAATCGGAAGGAACGGAGGGGATCATGCCGGCACAATTCCGTTCGATCATCGTCAGCGTCCGGCTCAAGAGGTTGCCGACGCCGTTGGCGAGGTCGCTGTTGATCCGCTTCGCCAGTGCGTGTTCTGAAAAGTCTCCGTCCTGACCAAAGGGAACTTCCCTGAGCAGGAAATACCGGAACGGATCGACGCCGTAGACTTCCGCCATGACGTTGGGGTCCACGACGTTGCCGCGGCTCTTGGACATCTTCTCTCCGTCGACCGTCCACCATCCGTGCGCGAAGATGGTCTTGGGCAGCGGCAGGTTCAACGCCATCAGCATCGTGGACCAGTAGACGGCATGGGTCGTCAGAATGTCCTTGCCGACCAGATGGATGTCGGCAGGCCAGTATCGTGCGACGGACGGCGCCGGCAATTTGTACTGAAGGGCAGAGAGGTAGTTTACGAGCGCGTCGAACCATACGTAGGTGACATAGTCCTTATCGAACGGCAGCTCAATGCCCCATGACAGCCGAGACTTCGGTCGCGAGATCGAGAGATCGCCGAGCTTCTGCGTTTGAAGAAAGCCCAGGACTTCATTGCGGCGCGACTCGGGGCGGACGAAACGGTCGTGGGTCTTGACATAGTCGATGAGTCGATCTTGATAGAGCCCCATCTTGAAGAAGTAATTGTGCTCGCTGATCTGCTCGACCGGACGCTTGCAGTCCGGGCAGAGGCCGTTCTCGACGTCCTTTTCGGTCCAGAATCGTTCGTCGAACGTGCAGTACCATCCTGTGTACGAGCCTTTATAAATCAATTCTTTATCGAATAGTTCCTGAAGATATCGTTGAACGATTGATTGGTGGCCGGCATCGGTCGTTCTGATGAACGCGTCGTTGGAGATCTCGAGGCGGTTCCAGAGAGTCCTGAACTGCGGCGCAAGTCGGTCGCAGTGGCTCTGCGGATCGATGCCGGCTTTGGCGGCAGCCTGTTGGACCTTTTGACCGTGCTCGTCGAGACCTGTGAGGAAAAAGACGTCGTATCCTCTCAATCGCCGATACCGGGCCAGAACGTCGGCGGCAATAGTCGTATAGGCGTGGCCGATATGGGGGATGTCGTTGACGTAGTAGATGGGAGTCGTGATGTAAAACGTGTTGTCGGCGTTCATGGGTGCGGATCAGAAGATACCAGGTTACACAGAACGAAAGCTACGCGGTCATGGACGAGGGCTGAGCCGCGCAATCGTCAGGACGACGGGACAGGGGTCTGGGGAAACACCGCATCGCGCAGGCGAAGCAGGATGTTTTCAAGAGCGATTTGGAGATTGACGTGTCGGGCTGATTGTTGCTCGGTCTGCTCGATGTCCTGCAGCAGCAGGAGGAGGGCATCCGTATCCGCATGGCTTGCGCTGGCTTCGATCGCCTGGCCATGTTCGGCGAACATGAGTTGGTCCGGATCTCCTCCCACCTTGATGAGCACGATGTCCCTGATCCATCGGGCCACCCACGTCAGCGTGTCCTGTACCCGTTCCGACTTATGGAGCGCTTCGACAGCCGTGAACAAAAAAGCGCTCGACCGCAGCGACTGCCGGCTGACCAACTCCACCACTTCCCGCTGACGGGTCCGGAGCTGTTCGGCATCCGCGGAGAACGCTTCTCCGATCCGTCCTTCGCTGAACACGGCGAGCAATCGAGCTTCGGCCGGCCCTTTCTGCCGATCGCGAATGAGCGCGGCTTCCACCTGCGTCCTCGCAGGAACGGAGAATCGCAGTTGCTGACATCGAGAACGAATCGTGGCCGGCAAGGCGGCCGGTCGGCTTGAGATCAGCAGGAACAGGCTGTGGTCCGGCGGTTCTTCCAACGTTTTCAAAAGGGCGTTCGATGCGCCGATGGTCATGCGGTCGGCATCGTCGATCACGCAAATCTTTCGCTCTGCCACCAGAGGACGATAGACCATGTGTTGTTCGAGGGCTCGAATTTCCTCGATCTTGATCTGGGGCGCGGCCATTTCCCGGTCCGGCTCGATCATGAAGAAATCCGGGTGGGTCCGCGCCTCGATCTGCAGGCACGAGCGGCAAAGGCCGCAGGCGTCGGGTGCGACCGTTGTTACCGTCCGCTCGCAATTGAGAGCCTGGGCGAATCGAAAGGCCGTCAGCCGCTTGCCGATTGCGATATCGCCGTGAAACAGATAGGCATGGGCCAGCCGTCCGCTGGTTGCAGCAGTTTGCAGAGCGGCGATTGTCGCCGCGTGACCGATGACATCATGAAACGGCATGCATGCGCCTCCGACGTCCTACATACCGCGCCGCCCACCGCAACGCAAGCGGCTCGATCTCCGCACGGATTTCCTTCTCTGACCGGTCCGCTCTGATCACTTTGATCCGTCCTCGCGACTGCTCGGCCAACCTGAGAAAGCCCTGCCGAACGACCCGGTGAAATCGCACGGCCTCACGATCCAGACGATTTTGCCCGCTGGATGATGAACGTCTTCGCGCCAAGCCGACTGCAACCGGGAGATCCAGCAGTAGCGTGAGATCCGGTTGCAGGCCATCGGTTGCGATGGCGCCGACTTGTTTCAGCCAGCCTCTGTCCAGCCCGCGGCCGAATCCTTGATAGGCCAGAGTGGAATCGGAATAACGGTCACACAAGACGACGGCGCCCCGCATCAGGGCCGGCTTGATGACCTGGGTCACGTGCTGGCTACGGGCGGCAAGGATCAATAGGGCTTCGGTCTTCGCGCCGATCGGCTCTTTCTGTTTGGAGAGCAGCAGAACGTTGCGGATGGCTTCGGCAACCGGAGTGCCTCCCGGTTCTCGCGTGGCGACGACTCTGTAGCCGGCTCTTCGCAGAGCGCCAGCGAGGTGGCCAATCTGCGTACTTTTACCGCTTCCTTCAGGTCCTTCCAGGGTGATGAACAGACCCCGGTGTCTCCGCGTCCGTGCTTTCATTGGGTCGGGGATCCTCACAGGAGGGAAAAACGGGCGGAATCGTAGTCCAAGTTATTGAAAATAGCAACAAAAGGCTTGCGGGCCTCTCCGTATCCTCTGTATGATGTGATTCCACCTCCACGGGCGCGGTTTCATGCTGAAAGCCTCGCTAAAACGCTACTTTCTGACAGGTCTTCTGGTGATCACCCCGATCTGGGGAACCGTCCTCATTTTGAAGACGCTCTTCATCACAGTCGACGGCATTCTCGGCAATCTGCTGGCCTCCATGGTGCCGAATCATTATGTGCCGGGATTGGGCATCCTCGCACTGATCGTGTTGGTGTTTGTGACCGGTCTCTTTGCGGCCAATTTCATCGGCAGGCAAATCGTCAAGGTCTGGGAAAGCTGGTTGAATCGCGTGCCGCTTGTGCGCGGGATCTATTCGACCCTGAAGTCGATGATGGATATTCTCTCATTTTCTGAGAGGGGATCGTACCATCGCGTCGTCCTGATCCAGTTTCCGAAGAACGGTCACTATTGTTTTGCGTTCGTGACCGGAGTGACGAAGGGAGGGATGCAGGACCTTACGCAGGATGCGTTGGTCCACGTGTACGTTCCCACCTCACCGAATCCGACGTCCGGATATTTCTTGCTCGTGCCCGAGCGGGAAGTGACGTCCGTCGATATCACCGTGGAAGAGGCGATGAAACTGATCGTGTCGGGCGGGCTGTATTCACCCACCCCTTCGCTTGCCGCAACCATGCCGGCTGAAGCCAAGTGGGGTCCGATCAAACAGCCGGACCCCGGAGTTCCCATCGGATGAGCCGCGTAACGGAAGCGACAGAATCGGCTGAGGGCAGTCACGCTGCAGTTCCGGGTCTTGCCGTCGTGGTCATGGCGGCGGGCCTCGGCAAGCGGATGAAGTCCAAGTATCCGAAAGTGCTGCACACGGTCGCCGGCCGGGCTATGGTGATGTACTCGATCGACGTAGGCCTGCGCGTGGCAGGCCACGGTGTGGCCGTCGTCGTCGGTCACCAGGCCGATCGGGTGCGACAGGTGATCGAAGCCGCCTTGCCAGCCCAGGATGGCCGGGTACCAGTGGCGATTGTCGAACAACGCGAACAGCTGGGAACCGGACATGCCGTCTTGCAGACCAAGCCCGTCTTTGACGGGAAAGGGCGCGCGGCGCCGGCCTGCTATCTGATCCTCAACGGCGACACGCCGCTGCTGCGGGAAGAGACGGTGCGGAGGCTGCTGCAGGTGCATCAACGGGAAAAGGCGACGGTAACCATTCTCACGGCCAAGTTGGAGGATCCGAGCGGGTATGGTCGCGTCGTTCGACAGTCCGTCGACGGCCCCGTCTCGCGGATCGTCGAAGATCGCGATGCCGGTCCGGCCGAGAAGGCGATCAGGGAAATCAACGCGGGCACCTACGTCGTCGACGGCGGGTTTCTCTTTGCGGCGTTGGACCGGCTGGATCCAAGCAACGCGCAGGGGGAATACTACCTGACCGACATTCTGCAGATGGCCGTTTCGCAAGGCCGCCGGGTTTGCGCGGTCACGCTCGACGATCCGGACGAAGGGCTGGGGGTGAATTCACGAGGTCAGCTGGCGGAAGCTGAGTCAGTGCTGCGCCGCCAGATACGGGAGCGCTGGCTGGATGCCGGCGTGACGATGATCGATCCAAATTCCACGTGGATCGACGCCGGAGCGTCGGTTGGGAAGGATACCATTCTGCATCCGAACGTGACGCTCGCCGGCCGAACGGCGCTCGGTGAGGATTGTGTGGTGCATTCGTTCACCCGGTTGACGGATTGCACCGTCGGCAGCAGCGTGGAGATTCTCGGTCACTGCGTGTTCCGCGAAGCGCGGATAGACGATCAGGCGACGGTGGGGCCGTTCGCGCATCTTCGGCCGGGAGCGATCGTTCGGAGGAAGGCCAAAGTGGGAAATTTCGTGGAAATGAAGCAGGCAGAACTGGGGGAGGGGTCAAAGGCCAATCACTTGACCTATCTGGGAGATGCTCGGATCGGAAAAGGCGTGAATATCGGAGCCGGAACGATCACCGTCAATTACGACGGCGTGAACAAGCATCAAACGGTCATCGAAGACAATGTAGCCGTCGGGAGCGACACGCAGCTGGTGGCGCCGGTGACGGTCGGGGCGGGCGCCATCATCGCGGCCGGAACGACGGTGACGGAAGATGTGCCGGCGGATGCCTTGGTGATCGCGCGTGTGCCCCAAGTCAATCGCGCAGGCTGGGCCGCGCGCCGTCGCGCCCTCTTGGCGTCGTCGCAGGATGCCGCCGTGAGATCGCCGGCAAAAACATCGAAGGCTCGGCCTGTGAGCCGGGCCAAGCGCCGGAGGTAAGTCGTCTATGTGTGGAATCGTCGGGTATGTCGGTGATCAAGAGGCGGTCCCGATCCTCATCGGAGGGCTCGCGAAGCTGGAATACCGGGGATACGATTCGGCGGGAGTCGCAGTCCTGCAAGGCCAGAAGATCGAAGTGCGGCGAAGCGTGGGGAAGCTGGCCAATCTCCAAAAATCACTCAAGGAGAAGGAAATCGCCGGTGTGGTCGGAATCGGGCACACACGATGGGCGACGCACGGGAAACCGTCCGAACAAAATGCACACCCGCATCGCTCGAAAAGCTGCGTTCTTGTGCACAATGGGATCATCGAAAACTATCAGCCGCTCAAACATCAGTTGGAACGCGAAGGCTATAAGTTCCATTCGGATACAGATACGGAAGTCGTGGCGCATCTGATCGACAAACACATGCAAAAGGGATTGGATCTGGCGGATGCGGTACGGGCGGCAACGAAGGAAGTCCGCGGAAGCTATGCCTTGGCGGTCATTTCGGAGCAGGAACCCGGGACGCTGGTCGCGGCGAGACTCGGATGCCCGCTGGTCGTCGGCCGAACAAAAAATGCGTCCTTCGTCGCGTCCGACGTGATGGCGATGCTGACCCACACGCGCGACGTCACGTATCTCGAGGAAGGCGACGTGGCCGTCGTGACCGCTTCCGACGTCCGCATGACGGACACGGAAGGGCGTGCCATGCTCAGGAAGCCGTCCAAAATCACCTGGGACGCGGCGGATGCGGAAAAAAGCGGATTTCCTCATTTCATGCTCAAGGAGATTCACGAGCAACCGCAGACGATTTTGGACACGATGCGGGGGCGGTACTCCTACGAGACCGGTGAAGCCGACCTGCCCGACATCGGATTAACGGCCAAGGAATTCGCCGCCGTGGACAGGATTTGGATCGTGGCCTGCGGAACCTCGTGGCATGCAGGTCTGGTCGGCAAGTATCTCTTCGAGGACATGGTCCGGACTCCGGTGCAGGTCGATATCGGAAGCGAGTTCCGCTACCGCGATCCGCTGGTCGGCAAGAACGATCTCTTTCTGACGATCTCCCAGTCCGGTGAGACCGCCGATACCCTGGCGGCTGCGCGGGAGGCCAAGCAGAAGGGCGCGCGTGTCGTGTCCATCGTCAACGTCGTCGGCAGCACCCTGGCCCGGGAGTCGGACGGCGTGTTGTACACCCATTGCGGCCCGGAGATCGGCGTCGCGTCGACGAAGGCGTTTACGGCTCAGTTAACCGCCCTGTACCTGATGGCGCTGCATCTGGCTCGCGTCCGCAACGTGATGAAGGAGGCGGACGGCAAAGCCTGGCTCGATCGGTTGGTGCGCCTGCCCGTACTGGTGGAAAGCGTCCTGCGGCGTGAAGCGGAGATCGTGGCGATCGCTAAACGATATTACAAGAAACGCAATTTCCTCTTTCTGGGCCGCGGCATCAATTACCCGATCGCGCTGGAAGGCTCGCTCAAGCTCAAGGAGATCTCCTACATTCACGCGGAGGGGTATGCGGCAGGCGAGATGAAGCACGGTCCGATCGCACTGATCGACCGGGATATGCCGGTGGTGGTGCTGGCCCCGCGGGATCGGCTGTATGAGAAAACCGTCAGCAACCTCATGGAGGTCAAGGCCCGCCATGCTCCCGTCATTGCACTGGTGGCCGAAGGGGAGCGAGAATTGGGGAAGACTGCGGATGCGGTGTTCACGATTCCTGAAACGCATCCGTTGATTTCTCCGATTCTGTTCACAATCCCGTTGCAGCTGTTGGCCTATCACATCGCCGTACTGCGCGGAGCCGACGTGGATCAGCCGAGGAATTTGGCGAAAAGCGTGACCGTCGAATAGTGGGATGTTGAAAATGGCTTCCAGCTTCGTTCTCGGTCATCCGCCTTCCTGCGACGTACCCCAGAGGGTACGCCTCGTCGTCGGATTCCCTGCGGCCTTGCTGGAAGACCATTTTGAACATCCCGAAGTCACGAGGAGATAGAGGAGATAACAGTGGAGATTACCAAACAGGAAGTCGAGAAGGTGGCGAAGCTGGCGCGGCTGGCCATCTCTTCGTCAGAGCAGGAAGCGTTCGCCAGGCAACTGAGTCAAATCCTGACGCACGTCGAAAAACTGAATCAGTACGACACCACGGGCGTCGAACCCACGACGACGGTGCTGGGACAGGTCAACGTATTTCGGGAAGACGCCGTCCGTCCGTCGTTACCGGTGGATCTCGCGCTGGCCAATGCGCCGGAACGGGAGGCAGACGGATTCCGCGTGCCGAAGATTATTGAGTGACTTCAGAATTCCAATCGAAAGGTTGAGACGTTCATGTTCCGACAAATGCTACGGTCGAAGATCCATCGTGCAACGGTCACCGGCACGCATCTGGAGTACGAAGGCAGTCTGACGATCGATCAGGACCTCATGGAAGCCGCGGCCATTCTTCCGTACGAAGCGATCATCTGCTCGAATTTGAATAACGGCGAGCGGTTCATGACCTATGCGATCGCCGGCAGGCGGGGAAGCGGGGACATCGTGCTCAACGGTCCCACCGCCCGCAAGGCGGCCGTCGGAGACCAGATCATCATCTTTTGCTACGAATACTATGCCGAAGAAGAGATCAAGAAGCATGCGCCGAAAATCGTGCGCGTCAATGACAAGAACCGGATTGTGAGCGGAGGGTAAACCGGGCGGACGCGCGACGGTGGGTGCGCTGGCGTGCGTGAATCGTCGCGGGTTGTTTCTGGGGTTGATGTGGAGATGAGGTAATGTCGATCCATAAGCTTTCATTGTGCGATCTGCAAAAGAAGTTCACCGCCGGCGAGGTGACGGCAGTCGAAATTGTGCGCGCCTATTCGTTACGGATCGGCCAGGTCGAGCCAAAGGTCAAGGCCTATGTGACGAGGACCCATGAGTCGGCCTTGGCCCAGGCCGCGGCGCTGGATGAAAGGCTCAAGACGTGGCGTCATACCAAGCCGATGATGGGCATGCCTCTGGCGATCAAGGATAACCTGTGTACGGCCGGTGTGCCGACGACCTGCTCTTCCCGCATGCTCAAGGAATTTGTTCCGCCCTATGACGGCACAGTGGTGGCGAAGCTTCGAGAGCAGGAATATCTGCTATTGGGAAAAACCAATCTCGACGAGTTCGCGATGGGCTCGTCCACCGAGAACTCGGCCTTTGGCCCCAGCCGTAATCCTTGGGATCTGCAGTGTGTGCCGGGCGGATCGAGCGGCGGATCAGCTGCGGCCGTGGCTGCCGACGAATGCGTGGCCGCGCTGGGGTCCGATACCGGCGGATCGATTCGCCAGCCGGCGGCCTTCTGCGGAGTGGTCGGTATGAAG
>Ga0268299_1002182_pt1 | contig 25471 bp, 18 predicted proteins | sample NOBtaG_FD_193484 | JGI IMG/M metagenome (GOLD analysis project Ga0268299, IMG submission 193484) | Activated sludge microbial communities from bioreactor in Nijmegen, Gelderland, Netherland - NOB reactor | ecosystem: Engineered > Bioreactor > Aerobic > Activated sludge | place: Netherlands...
ACCTGTGCCTTGAAGGTGGCTCCGTGATTCCGTCTCGTTCTCTTCATCGCCTCGCTCCTTTCGTTGCCCACCCCACGGCGGGGCAGGTGAAGCCAGGCTATCACTTATCACACTGTCCGAATTTCCGGAGCCCTCTCTCTCGAAGCGGGCCTTCAGGCGCTGAATCGAGCTCGCCGACAGCGGCGCCCCCTCGCCAAGCAGGCCGCGTAACGCCACGTCGAAATCCCCGGTGGACAGCCCGTGCAGGTACAGCTCCGGGAGCAGCACGCCGACTTCCGTCGTCCGCCGCTTGAACAGTGGGAGGATCTTGCTCTCAAACCGGTCCGCGAGGTCCCGCACCCGCGGGCGACGAACCGTGACGGTCCCGTTCATCATGGAGAACTGCCGCGGTTTCCCGTAACCGTTTCGGCTCCCGGGTGGTGGATCGACCGGGGTCACGGTGCTGCGGCGCTCATGCCGAACGCGGCCGAGAAACGTCGTCACTTCTTCCTCCAGGAGATGTTGCAATTGCGCTTGGATCTGCCCACGCGCCCACTGCTCCAGCGTGTCGTAACACACGGTGCTTGACTCGACGGCCTCGGTGCTGGTTCTCTTCCTCATGGTGGCGTATCCTTTCCCCTCCGCTCCTACGGAGGCGTGGTTGGTGGATGTCCAACCGAAAGGGTACGCCGCCTTTATCCTATTTCCACACCTAAAGATGATGCCTCAACAAGCGACAGGTCCAGCCCCTGGTCTAGTGTCAATGCTGCGTACGGATCGTGCAAAAATTCCTGGCGGCTGGCTGGTTAGAATTCTGGTCCTACACCGAGAGCAAGCTGCGCCTCCTGGTGGAGCTGCGGAAATTGAAACTGGTGTGGCGAGTGGAGTTACATTCGTCCCTGACCCTACGCATTCCTGGACATAGCGCTACGACCATTGTGCACCAGCGCCCTCTATAGCAAGGAAGCGCTTGCTTATCTACAGCGTGACTATTGCAACTTGTGCTTGGTAGGGATGAGTTCGTGGCAGACTTTTGCCAGTTTGTATCGGCGGACCTCATGGCCGTCGAAGCGCCGGTACTATCATGCAGCTGCGGGGTAAGCCGATAAATGGGCACAAGCATTCAGTTCTGGGGAGTGTTTAGCCTCCTTTTCCTAAGCGCATACTTGATCGAGCCCAGGCATGTAGGAATTCGATTTTCTCGGACGCCACCGGTTGTCGCTCGGGTCAACGCTCCGTCGAAGAACGCCACTGATGACCAACGAGTCATCAGTCTTCCAACCGGAGATACATATCAAATCCCTGCTTGCGTCCGAGGCCATTTCGTGATGGTGTTTGATTGGCATGTGCCCATCGTGATTGACGGCGTGGAGCACAAACTAATCATTCCGAAACTTGCCACTACAGACTTTGCCAGCATCCCGCGGATTTTGCACTCACTCATTTCTCCCCTCAATAACACGATTTATGCTGCGATTTTGCATGACTACCTCTACAGGAATCCTGCAGACGAATTCGCGCGCAGTCTACCACGCGAAACTGTGGATCGAGTTTTTTACTGGGGCATGCGCGCTCGTGGTGTGTGGCGATTGACGGCTGGACTTATGTATCTAGGCGTACGCAGCGGGGGATGGATCAGCTACAAGCGGATGCCGAAGGCAGGGTAGCGCTCTTCTAATGTTGGAGAAATTGCCGACCCACTTCTCGCATCTGGTCTATCCGATTGTGGATGTGTCTGCGAATCCTGTCAGATGATGGATGCGAGCGATGTAGGAATGCAATGCAGGGCCTTTGAACGTCTTGCCGGGCGTAAATGGTAAGGTTCGATTGCCCCTGCCCCCCATATTGACTCCCCCCTAAATCCCCGCTAGCCTCTAGCGCCCTTCGATAATCATCCGGTCCACCAGGAGGTTAGGCCATGACGTTGTTGCGATCTGTTGCCATGCTGTTTTCGTTGGCCCTTGTGCCGCTGACCGTCACGGCCGCGCCGTTGCCGGAGCCGACGGTAGAGTATTCGGCGGACAGTACGATGCAAACCGAGGGCGGCATGACGATGAAGTCTCGCGTGTACCACACACCCACGAAGCAGCGCATGGAGATGGGCGGAGCGGAGGGCAGCGTGACCATCATCCGCAAGGACAAACAGGTCATCTGGCAGGTAATGGGCGACATGTATATGGAGATGCCGCTGGATCAATCCAATGCGCCCGACATGGGCGGGTTCGACATTCAAGAGCAGACCGAGGTCGGCGAAGAGACCATCAACGGTGTGAAGACCACCAAGACGAAAATCATCGCTACCAAGCCGGACGGTGCGAAGTTCGGCGGCTTTTTCTGGACGACCAAAGAGGGGGTCACCGTCAAAATGGATCTCCTGTCGAAGGACGGGGATAAGAAAATGCGTATGGCCAGCGAGTTGACCAACGTGAAAATCGAGAAGCAAGATCCGGCCTTGTTCGAGGTTCCCGCCGGGGCAACGAAGAACGACCTAGGCGCAATGATGGGGCGGGGCGGTATGCCGAATCTGGACGAGATGATGAAAAACGCCGGGCAGGAACGGGCACGGGAGAAACGTTCGTCCAGGAGCGGCGCCGGGAGTAAGAGCCAGGAGAACGAGACGCCGGCCGGCGACGTCAACAAGATGCTCAAAGGTCTCTTCGGTCGATAGGGAGGCGCGCCATGCGTACGGTCGGAACCCTGGGTTGTGCCCTGCTGCTGCTCGCCGTGACCGGGGCCCCGGTTCGCGCCGACGATCCCTGTCTGGGGGATGAAGAGGAGAAGAGTACCAAGGCGGCGGTCGCCGCGCTGACGAAGGCCGAACAGGCCGGCCGGCCAGCCGAATTGTTCATGGCCTATCGATCCATCCTTGGCAATGAGTGTCTTGATCGTTACGACAAGACCGCGTTGTCCCGCGCCAAAACCGGTGTGCCGAAACTGGGCCGTGATTTGGCCAAGGCGGCTGAGGTGAAGGGCCTCTTGTATTCTGCCGATCCGGTGCGGAGCGATGGGCAGACCTCGGCCTTTCGTTATTTCGAAACCATCGGCGACTATGCGGAAGCGAATCGTGTGATGATGAAAGCCTTGCTGGCGAAACCCGACGATCTGGCGCTGTTCAGCGCCGCATGGGCGGTGGATGAAGGGCGTTGGGTCGTTGCGGATCAGAACACCGGCGAGCGTCAGCCCTACGCGTCGTCCGCGGCGTACCGTCAGCAATTGCAGAAGATGGCCTCCGCCACGGCCGATCGGCTGATGAAAGCGGAAGAGCAGGATGCCAAGGGCCTCTCGGGCAGCGCGATGGAGGTGGCCACGGCCACCATGAAATCGCTTGAGAAGCTCAGAACCGCCGCCGCGTGGATGAAGTTCTTGCAAGCAGGCGACAGGGCGGCGCGGGAGAAGGGCGAGCAGCGCGGCGATACGATTGCCTCGCGTCCCGACTCGACGTTCACCCAGGCGAATGCCCTCATGTACTACGAGTTCGCCGGGTCACCGAAGGCGAAAGACAAAGTCGCACAGGTGAAGAAGCGGATGGGCGAGTCGGGGCGGGCGTTGGAAAAAGCCGGCCAGAATGTGAAGGGGGCGTTCTCGGAGCAGAGCCAGGCGGAGCAGAGGCAGTTCGACAAGAAGAAAGCCGATCTCGAAAAAGAACTCGGGTTCTGACGGGACCCTATCTTCCCCAGATGCTCGATGACGATCCATCGCGAGGCTCCGATCAGGGGGGACCGATGGTCTTGAGTGTGCGGTGTGGCCCTGTGCAGTGCAGTTGAAGAAGGGGGTTGCGTCGGCCTCTCCTTGTCTTCATCCAGGATCGAGAGGTAGTGGCTGGAATGCGGTGCGGGTGCGTCAGGGAGGGCATGATGTGTAAGCTCCCCTGTCAACGAGACACTGGCAAGGGAGAACTTCTGGTCTCTAGTTGGGCACGATACGTGGCCGACGGTAAGCCGGCTAAGGCATCATGAGGCCGCACTTCGTTATAGGTCAGCAACCATTCCGCACTGATCTCCCGCACTTGATCGAGGGACTCAAACACATAGGCATTCAACACTTCGGTCCGATACGTCCGATTGAACCGTTCGATGAAACCGTTCTGCGCGGGTTTGCCTGGCTGGATGTAGCGCAACTCGATCCCGCGTTCGGCGCACCACGTGACGAACCGATCGGCGAGCAGTTCGGGGCCATTGTCGAGCCGAATGGCCTGGGGGCAACCGCGCCACATGACCACCTGCTCTAGGACCCGAATCACCCGTTCCGCCGGGAGCGACGTATCCACTTCGATCGCGAGTCCTTCGCGGACCCCGTCATCGAGGATATTCAACGTCCGACACCGACGTCCGCCGTACAGCGTGTCACTCATAAAGTCCACAGCCCACACCGCATTGGGCTCCGGGCTCACCGTGAGTGGCTGACGAGGCCGCATCGGCAGGCGTTTCTTCGTGCGTCGGGGCAGATTCAAGCGGAGCTGGCAATAGACGCGCCAGACGCGTTTCGCATTCCACGGATGCCCATCAAGCCGGAGTCGCCGATAACACTTCCAGAATCCCCACCGCAGGTGCGCGGTCACAACTGCCGTGAGCGCGACGATCACCGGTGCATCCCGCTGGGCCCACGCAACAAGAGGCCGATAGTAGGTCGCACGACCAAGCCCTACGACCTGGCAGGCCCGCTGTATCGGCAGTCCCGTCACCTCCACCAAGTAGGCGACGACCTCCCGGCGTTCAACGGGCGTTAGAGCTTTTTTGCGAGAACATCCTTCAGCCCCTGATTCTCCAACGACAGGTCGGCATACATCCGTTTGAGCCGACTGTTCTCGTGTTCCAGCTCCTTGAGGCGTTTCACGTCCGACGCCTCCAGGCCACCGTATTTCGCCTTCCACTTGTAGTACGTGGCGGAGCCGATCCCGTAGTGCCGCCAGATCTCATTGACGGGGCGACCGGCGTCGGCCTCTTTCAGGATCGCGACGATCTGCGTTTCGGTGAACCTCGATTGGCGCATGGGAACCTCCTGGCTAGAATGACGATTGTGCCAGAACGTTCTCCGTATGAGTGTCTCAATTTATGGGGAGCTTACAATTGATCTGTTGAACAATTTGCTTTCTTTGCGGCTCAACCGACCGTTTGGCTTCGGCATCGAGCCGATACAATTCTTTCGTCATGTCCTCATGTTGGTCCACCAGACCGGCGCAATCCGGATAATCTCCCCGCTTGACGTCCCACCATGTCTTGCCGTTCCCGCTGTCGCTCGAAAACACATCGCCACCGGTGGGTTGGGCGTGAATGGTGTGCAGCGATAAGTCCAGTGCGGTGACAAGAGGGAGGAGTACGGAGAGGGGGAGGAGCCGCCGTATGGATGAACAGAGGGGATTCATTAAATTCAGCGAGTCTCACGGGTTTGATATGTCATCCTGTCTGCCTCGACGATTGGGTGCCGAATGTTCGAAAGATGTTTCGTCTGTTAGGTGTCCAAGCCAGAGTTCGCATACGTGTGATCGAAGCCTCAGAAGGGCTTCCTGGATGTTTCCGTGTCGAGTGGCGCGAGACAAATTGGCGGCTGTTCCGACTACTTGTATCGGAACCATCTCAAGGTCTTAGCTCCAGCAAAGAGAATGTCCATGTTGGAACTGCGGGCCTGGTCGTCCCAAAACACATACTGCCCGGCGAACTTGGCCACAGTGAACACGTGAGAACTACCATCATCGCGGACGATGAACACCATGCCTTCGGAATTGTTCGGCATGCGGTTTATGACCTTCGCGAAGTCATCCGTAGTGACAGCGACGGGCATACCTTCCGCAATTATCTGTAGGTCGCCGGCACGTCGAGTCAGTGGGTCTTTCGCATTCGCGCCGCCGAAGTGCTGCTTGAGTTTGGCAAACACCTCTTCCCATGTGGGCCTTTCCTTGCGCAAGAGGTAAGCTGGATCGCCGGTTGCATTTTGCAGAGCTCGCCAGAAGCAATCTTCCCTCTGAGGCCCACAAGAATTTGATCCCGGAGGCTTCACATCCTCAATAGCTCGCAATCGCTTGTTCGCATCTTGCGCCTTGTCGATTTTCTCTCTGAGTCTGACAACCTGTGCCTCAGTCCACCGGCACATCGTGCCGGTGGCTTTTCCGACCAAGAACGAGTCTGCGATCTCCGCGAGCGTGATATGAGGATTTCGGAGCCTCCGCTTCAGCTCCTGCTCTGCCTTGCGAACGGCCATTTCCACTTGGCCGTAGAGATAACGATGTTTTGCAGCCGTATCGTTCGAGAGGTATTGGGTAACCGCTCTCCCGGCTTGCACCGCTGTTTCGGGCGCCCGGTCGAGGGCACGTTTCACGGTCCGCGTCGTTCGAGACAGAAGGCCCTCATTTGGCTCTGTCAAGTGGTGCATATGGGCGGCCTGGAGCTTCGCTAGCGTTCTCATGAATAAATCGGTCATATAGCCGCCGCCGGCCAGCGTTTTGAGGGTTTCGTTTCGTTCGGCTTCTAAGACCGTCAACACGTGAGAATCGACCTGCGGCAAACAGTCCGAATCATTCTGGACCTCTGCTGAAGATGAACCATTCTGTCTCGAAGGGTCTTCGGAATTCGTGCCGAACACATCGTTGGGAGGAGGTCCACTGGGATTGGTGTTGATGATCTTGGGGGGAGTCTTTTCTCCTGAGCCGGGTTGAGTCTGTATGTCGTCGGAGGGCGTCTTGTCTCCTTTGGTCGAGAAGACGTCGGACGGCTTCCTCTGATCGTTGATCCCTGGTTTCGGAGTGGAGCCAGGTCCCTGCTTCTGCCCGTTGTCTTTTCGTGCACTGGGAGGAGGCGAGGGTTTCTTGTCATGCTGATTTGTGCCGCCGTCACGGGGCTGGGAGTCTCCACCGGTGGCAAATCGGTCAGATTGTGGGCTCTTCTGCCGGTTCGCTTGGTTGAAGCAATCGATGAACGCGCGAATCTTTTGGCTTCTGACCCCGAACTGCTCGTTCGCCTGCTTGCGAAGGGCCGTGGCCTGGCGGCTGTCTATCCCTGGTTGTCTTGCTTGTTCATCAAGAGCCAAGGCAGTGTCTTGCAGTGCCTTAGCTTCATTCAGGATGGAAAGGCAGTGGCTGGACTTCTGCCTGGCTTCGGTCGTGTGTTTGTCGAACCAGCGATGCGCGTCGCCGACGGCGAATCGATCGTACGCCCCTTGTGTACTGAACACGTCCGAGCCGACCGGTTGCGCGTGGCCGGTGGACGGATGAAAAAGGTGAGCGCAGAGGATCAGCAGGCCGGCGATTCCTTGTACGTGAACTCGATACATGGCGTGTTAGCGCTGCCGTGCCGTGGTGTATTTCGTACCGCTGGCACCGATCAGTTGCAGGGTGTCTTTTCCTGTGAACTCGTACGACATTGAACCGATCTGTCCCGATTGTTCATCATGCAGCAGAATCTGGCCGTTCGACGGTTCCGCCTTGCTGCGGCGTCCCCGCTGTTGGCCCTGCAGATAGGCCGTCCCACTGATTGTCGCGCCATCGGTGACGGTAGTCAGCGTGTAGCGGGAATCCGGCTGGATCGTCAGGATCCGTTTCGGAGCCGATGGACTATCGGGAACCATCTCCCATCGACCGACCAGACCGGGAACGACTCTCGCTATGGGAGGCAGGCCGGATAGTGTGCGGCGGACCATCATGCGTTGACGTTCGGCTTCGCGTTGGGCGTGGCGTTCCGCGTCTCGTTCGCTGCGCTCGCGGGCTTCCTGTTCATGTCGCGCCTTCAATTCCGCCAGGCGAGCCTGTTCTTCTGGTGTGTCGGCGTACGGATCCTGGTAGGGACGCGGAGGCAAGCGGGGCATCGCCATGTTGATCTCGTTGATCTGTGTGCGCAGGTGATCGGGTACGCCGGTGCCCGCTTCGAACAACACGGCTGATGCGCTCTCGGCGTTGCCTTGTGCGATCAATTCCTTGGCGAGGAGAATTTGCGCTTCCTTGGCCGGAATTCCGGCGAGCCCTCCGTAGTTGGTGCGACCATTGCCATCGCCGATTTGCGGTGTGCCGGCCATACGGAGAGGGCCGAACATGGCGGCGGTGCGCAAGTGTTCGATGGAGGCATCGTGTTTGCCCAAAGCCGAGAGGATCTTGCCGGTTTGCAGGTGAGCCTCAGCCGCCAGCGTCGCGGCATTCTCTGGAGCCACCACCAATGCGCCTCCCTGCGGTTGCTGGTCCGGCCATTCGGCGCTGAACATTTCCCGTGATTCGAATCCCGGGCTCATGCGTTTCTCGTAACCGAGCACGGCATGATAGTGGGCCAGCGCCTCCTCCTGTTTCCCTTTTTGCTGAGCGGGCTTGGCCAGATGAAAACGGGCTTGCGTGGCCAGTCCGAATTCCAGCGCATCGCGGCCGAACGCTGCTCCTGCTTCAGGCTTCTGTTCGTCCAGTTGAAGACGTGCTTCTTCAAGCGCGAGCGCCATGCGATAGTAGGCTGCAGCTTCGTCCGTTTTCCCGTCGCTGTCGTTGATCACACCGAGATAGGCGGGGATGCGGGCGTCTTCAGGATCGACTTGGGCGGCTCGCATCAAATAGCCCTTGGCTGCTTGCCAGGCCGTTTTCTCGGCGCTTCTCCATGCCATCCTCAACAGGGGCGCCGCGGTCGTGTGGAACAGTCTGGTAAAGATGAGGCGTTGCTCCTCGGCCTTTTCCAGTTGTCCTGACCGCGCATAGTGTTGCACCAGGCGATTCTGGGCTTGCAACGACTTCGGGTCGAGCTTCACGGCTTGCTCGAAGTACCGTTGTGCGTCGGCTGTGTTGCCGTCCCAGAGGGCGAGATCTGCCTGGAGCAACAGCCCTTCGACCGTACCTTTTGTCGCCGCGATGGCGTTCTCCATCGCGGCCTTGGCCCGCCGCCGAAATTCTGCCGCCGCGGCGTCGAGTTGGTCTGCGCGTTGGAGATCTGCCTGCGATGGTTGAATGCACGAGGTGCGCGTCACCACTTCGGTGATGCCGTCGCTCCGGCGATTTTCGCTGGTCGAACTCGTACACCGTTCTTGGCGAAGATTCCAGGCCTCGCTCGACATGTGATTCGCCCGCATGGAGCGGAATCTGGCGTAGAGTCCCAGTGCGTCAGGATTGCTGCCGGCTAACGTCAACACCTGGTCGGCTACTTTTTCCGCTTGGTCAAAATCCCCGAGGCCGGTCAGCGCGATGGCCTTCTGGGCCAAAGCGGCGGCATGCTTGGGGTTCATGGCCAGGGCTTGGCCGGCAATCTGGATCGCCCGCCTCAAATCCTGCTCGCGCGAGAGTTGGAAGCGATAGGGTTGGTGGGCGCGACGAGGTTCGACTGCTTCACCTCGGATGTCCGCTTCTTCGATGACGTATGCCGCCAAGTCCACGAGCTTGTCGGCATTCTTCGGGTTGTCACGAACGGCATCGTCGAGAATGCGGAGGCGATCTTGATAGATCTCGTCATAGCGAAGTCGTTGCGCGCCTTTCGTACGATGGACGTTCTTCGCGAGATGGATCAATGGCTCCAGCGGTTTGCCGGCCTTGGCGTCTTCCTGCAATTCACTCCAAAACTTGTCGACGGCGCCTTTGACTTTGTATGTGCGCAGTTCGCCTTCGACCGTCGAGCGGGCGGAGCGCGTCGAGAGCCAGCCACCGAGTGTCTTGTAGATCTCAAGGTCCGCGGCCGTCCGTGTTTCATCCCCCATCCTGGCTGCGGCGGTGGCGCGGCCCAGGTACGCGTCGGCGAAGTCGGTCTTGAGCGTGAGGGCGATTGTAAATTCTTTCCGCGCTGTGACTGGTCGGCCCGCCTCAAGCCAGGCCTTGCCTGCTTGATAATGCGCATCGGGACTACCGGGATTCGCACCGAGCGCGCGGTGGACATGGGCCATGTTGCCCGCCGTGACCTGGCCGCCTGACGCCTGTTTCGCGCGCGCCACGCTGACCGATGCCAGCTCAGGTCTGCGATAGTTCTTTTCTGCGAACAACTGACCGGCTTTCGCCATTGCCTGCCGGATCTGCGGGCTTTTCGTGCCGTCGGCTTTTCCGGTCCCTCCGCGGTCCACCGGCAAACGTTGATTCTGAGAGGCTTCGCCGAGTTGGTAGAGGATAAACGAACCGTAGTCGGAGCTGTAATCGTCATGGCCTTGCGCGAGATGTCCTGGGAGGAGGACCACGATGGGGCCGGCCGGTGCGCCCCTGGGGCCCGCGCCCAACACGTGGTCGGGGACGGCCACCAGCCCGCTCATGGCTTCAACCACATAGGTCCACAATTCCGGCTCCCGGCCGCGGTATCCGAGTTTCCCGGCCCGCTGCAGATCCTTGAGGGCGTTGGGAAAGCTCTCTGCCAGCGTGTTGGCCACTCCGCGGGCGAACACGATGTCGGGATCGTCGCCTGCTGCGTCAAGTGATGTGCTGAACGCGGCTACCGCGTCCGGCCAACGTGCGTCATGTAAGGCATCCAGTCCTTCTGCGTAAGCCGTCACGGCAGCGGGAGGCAGGGCGGCGGCGATGACCGGGGTGCTGAGCAGATAGAGAACGGTCAGGAACAGGACGAGCCGGACGCATGCGAATGGGGACATGGTGCACCTCCTTCGAGAGGCGGCCTGACACGTGCAATGTTGGGGTGTGCCGACGGCCCCCAGCTTACAAGTGAGGTCTCTGCTCAATCAATAGGTGGTCCGCGAGGCCGGCAGGCCGGGAACAACGTTCGTGGAACGGCAGGAACGGGGTCTGAATTGGACCTCCCTGGCAATCCACAGCCAGTCGAAAAACAGTGCGAATCTTCACGAAGAGAGCGTCGTCATCAACGGACTGCTCGTCCCTGTTCCTCCTCGAAGGTGCCCGTTCCGCAGCCCAGCCCGCCGTAGACCATCCCGAAATATCCGCAGTAGGCGCCGCCTTGAAGTGCCCAGTCCCGGCGGGTGGCCTGCTCGATCCGGCCGTTATGAATGAGAAATGAGACGTCTTGCGATCCGACGGGGATCATCGCAGGCAGGGGAAGGATGACGATATAGAGAATCACGCCGGACCATCGAAAACCGGCTGTCTTGTACGTCCAGTCTTCCGTACCGTCCTGCCGGCTCTCGATGTGATCCGGTTCGCCCCACTGGTTGCGTAGTTCGGCGGCTGAGGTGACGATGGCTGCGGGTGGTGCCTTGTGTACGTCGAGAGCCCCTCTGGTTGGGTGGATGGTCGGGTGCGCGCCGGACTCGGCGCGGCTTCCCAGGGTCCATGCGCCGAGCCCCACACAGCCGTGAAGCGAGAGGGCCGTCACGATCCACAGCATGAGTGTGAGGTATCGATGCATCTCTCCCTTTCCGTGACGACGCGGAGTCGCAGCCTACCCGGGTAGCCGGCACAACACAAGCCTCATCTGCAGTAGTTGCGGCGGGCGCTTGGGCGACAGTCTGGTCGATCCGCTTCTCCCCCTTCCAAGGTAGGATACCGCTCGACCGGCGGCTCCCGATAGGATCCGCCCGGAAGGAGGTTGAGATGGCACCTCGGCGGTATGTCAGAACCTACTACCGGTTTCCCCTGCAGTATCCGGTCATCTTCGGAGGAGCCCCGTTTGTCGGCGAAGGGTTCTTGACCAACTTGTCGTTAAAGGGATGCTCGGTGACGTGCGATCGAGAAGCGCTCTGTGGGAGCGAGGTGCGGGTGAGCATGTGGCTCAACAATGAACTGCCGGCCTTGCCGGTCGAACTCGGGACCATCAAATGGGTGAACGGAAATCAGTTCGGCGTGGAGTTCCAACGCATGCCGACGGAGGCTCAGCAACGGCTCAATCGGCTCTTGCGGTTGGAATTGATCGAGTGGCTGGAGAAGCGGCATCGGAACCGCGCGTCATCCGGATCGGCCCGTCCAGCCTAGTCATGCCCTGCCTTCCGCGACTCTTCCCTCGTGTATCGCCGCGCCGACACGCGCGACCTCGATCCACATCCCTCGTCACGCTGCCTGCCTCCGGTCGCGTGACCTGACAGCGTGACCGGACACCATGGAGTCCGTCCCGCGATTCCTGTACACTGTCGCCCTTAGCGGTAGATACGGTCTCACTGCCTCAGTTCAACGCCGGCAGCGTCGTCGCGCACAGAGTCGATGCCTCGCTTGCCGATGGAGCCCATGGCTTCAGAACCGATCTCGCCAGACGCGAAGCTGCTCCACAAGTCCCGCCAAGGAGCGAGCTCCTGGTTGTCCTATCTGGCCGGATGGAATCCCACCCTGTTGACGGCGGTCGTGCTCGGGGCTGCGAACGGGCTGCGGATGGCTTTCACCCCGCTCTGGGGATCGGGCTACACATTCATTACCTACTATCCGGCAATCATGTTCGTGACGGTGGCCTGCGGGTGGCGCCATGGTACCGGGGCCACGCTGGCGTCGGCGGCCCTGTCGGCGTGGTTTTTCCTGGATGCGCAGGGCTCGCCCCGTGAACAGCAAGCGGCCTTGGGCATTTTCATCGCCGCGAATCTCATCATCGTAGCCCTGTCCGAGGGGATGACGAGGGCGCGCCTTCGGGCGCAGGCGGAGATCACGCAGGTGCGGGCGGAGGAGCAGCAGTTGCGGCTGGAAATCGACGCTCGGGCCAAGGCGGAGGAGCGGGTGCGCGCGAGTGAGCGACAGATGCAATTCGTCACGGACCATGCCCCGGTCCTCATTGCGCAATGCGGCACAGACTACCGGTACCGGTTCGTCAATCGGCAGTATGCGGAGTTGTTGGGGCGAACTCCTGAACAGCTCGTCGGTCTGCATCCGAGCGAGGTGCTGGCGCCCGCGGTCTATCAGCGGGCGGCTCCATATATGGCGGAGGTCGTCGCCGGGCGGCAAGTGCGATTCGACCAACAGTTTCTCGGCACTACGTCAGGCAACCGCCTTCTCCAAGTCACGTATACGCCGGAATGCGATGAGGGTGGTACCGTCACAGGCTTCATCGCCGCCATCGTCGATATTACCGAGCGAAAACGAGCGGAACAGGCGCGTGCGACGCTGGCGGCCATCGTGGAATCGTCGGAGGATGCCATTATCAGTAAGGACCTGAATGGGATCATCACCAGCTGGAATCGAGGGGCCGAACGGCTGTATGGGTATAGTCAGGAGGAAGCGGTCGGGCGGCCGGTGACGATATTGGTGCCTGAGGACCGGCTCGATCACGAGCTGCCGATTCTCGAACGGATCGCTCGGGGCGAGGCGGTGGAGCAATATGAGACGGAGCGGCGAGGGAAAGACGGGACACGCATCCATATCGCGTTGACGGTGTCGGCCATTCGCAATGATGAGGGCCGGATTGTGGGAGTGTCGAAAGTCGCCCACGACATTACCGAACGCAAACAGGCTGAAGCCGCGTTGCGGGAAAGTGAAGAACGCCTACGTGTGTTCATCGAGCATGCGCCTGCGGCTATTGCGATGCTCGATCGGCAACTCTGTTACCTGGCCGTCAGCCGGCGGTGGTTGGTGGAATATGGGTTGGAGGGGGAGGTGGTAGGGAGATCGCACCATGACCTGTTCCCTGACATGCCCGAGCGGTGGTGGGCCGCGTATCAACAGGGATTAGCCGGTGTGGTGACGCGTGCGGATGAAGATCGCTTCGAGTGTCAGGATGGAGGCCTCCGGTGGATCCGATGGGAGGTGCGTCCTTGGCGGGACAAGGACGGAGGTGTGGCCGGCATCATTATTTTTTCGAAAGACATCACGGCGGGAAAGGTGGCGGATCGGGCGCTGCGCGAAAGCGAGGCGCAGCATCGTGCCACCTTCGACAATGCGGCGGTCGGCATTGCCCATGTGGGGCTGGATGGGCGTTGGCTGCGATGCAACGATGCGTTGTGCGCATTGACGGGATATTCGCGAGAAGAACTGTTGGGGAAAACCTTTGCCGACATCACGTACCCGGAGGACCTGGAGCCGGATTTGGCTGCAGTGCGTCGCCTGTTGGCCGGCGAGATCGAGACGTTCTCGATGGAAAAGCGCTACATCCGGAAGGACAGTTCGCTGATCTGGGTGCATTTGACCGTGTCATTGCTGCGCGATGCCCATGGCAGTCCCCGACAGTTCATTTCGATCGTGCAGGACGTGCAAAGCCGGAAGGAAGCCCAGGCGCAACTGCTGCAGCTCGCAGATGACTTGGAGCGGCGTGTGGAAGAGAGGACCAGCGAATTGGCCGAGTCGCAGGACAGGCTGCGCGCTCTGGCGACCGACCTGAATCTGGCCGAGCATCGTATCCGCAAACAGCTCGCCGCTGATCTGCATGACTATCTCGCGCAATTGCTGGTGCTGAGCCGGATCAAGTTGGGACAGGCGAAATTGGAAGAGGTGACGCCGGCGGCCGCCCAGGCGATGACGGAGGTGCAGGAGGTCATGGACCAGGCCTTGGCCTATACGAGGACGTTGGTGGCGCAACTCAGCCCTCCGGTTTTGAATGAGTTCGGCCTGCTTCTGGCGCTGCGGTGGCTGGCGGACCGGATGCAGCGTGAACTGAGCGTCGTCCTGGAGTCGGAGACAATGACGGAGAGTCTGCCTCTCTCCGAAGAACAATCGGTGTTGCTGTTTCAGTCCGTCCGCGAACTCTTGATGAACATCGTGAAACATGCGGGGACGAACGAAGCCCGGATCAGGCTGACCCAGTCTGAAGCATCCCTGTCGATTACAGTGTCCGATCGCGGCGCCGGTTGGGATGTGGTGGCGGCCGAAACAGGACTTGAAGCAGGGTTTGGGTTGTTCAGCATTCGTGAACGGATGAAGGCGCTTGGTGGAACGTTTGAGGTACAGTCGGTGCCGGGTGAGGGCACGATCGCCGTCCTGACCTTGCCCCTGGCTTGTCAGACCCTACCCGCGCGGGAACGTGGAGGCGAGTCGGCTGCAGGCGCATTCCTGACCGACGCGGTGTCTCGCGAAACGGAGATGTCTGGAGTCCAACAATCAGGCCACGTGCCTTCGCTCCTGCGTCCCAAGATACGGGTGCTGCTGGTGGACGATCATCAGATGTTGCGGCAGGGACTCCGGACCATCGTCAACGAGCACCCGCAATTGGAGGTGGTCGGTGAGGCGAGTGATGGATTGGAGGCCATCGAATTGGCCCGTACGCTCAAACCAAGCGTGGTCGTGATGGATGTGAACATGCCTCGATGCGATGGGGTCCAGGCGACCAGGCGGATCAAGGAAGAATGTCCGGAGATCCATGTTCTGGCCTTGTCCATGCACGATTCGCCCGATATGTATGAGCGTATGAAACAGGCCGGCGCCTGCGGGTATCTCACCAAGGAGAGCGCGGGGGAACAGTTGTGCACGGCGATCGTCGATGCGACGATCGCCGTGCAATAGTCGACGAGGGGGCGTGCTTATCCACAGGTGCTGTGGGCAGGGTCGGGGGCGTGACGCGGCTTCAAGATTGGCGGGGGAGTTGTTCGGCCAGCACATCGAAGACCTTGTCCGGCACCAGTTCCTTCGGCAGGAACGCATTCGCGCCGGCGGCCCGCAAGGATGCTTCGACCTCCCGACTGGTATGACAGGACATCCCGATCACCACGGTATTCGGGAGCAGTGCCCGAATGCGTCGCGTAGCCTCCACCCCATCCATACGCGCCATGCCTACGTCCATCAGCACGACCGCAGGGCGAAGGGTCTGCGCCAGCTGCGCGGCGGCGATGCCGTCGGCCGCTTCGCCGACAACCTGAAATCCCGGCCGCTTATTCAGGATGGTTCGCAAGGTCTCCCTCAATTGCAGATTGTCGTCGACCACGAGGATGTCGATCATGAGGCGCCTCAGTGTTGTGGAGAGAAGGCTTCCATGATTAGGCTAGCACAAGTGGGGCAGGCCGCGAACGAGATTGTGGAAGTCGCCGCGCGTATCTGCTCCGGCCCCGTTCTTGACGCACCTCCCGGCGCGGTGTAGGGTCCCAGCAGGTTCGTAGCGGGTCGGACGGTCGGCATGACCGGTGTCATGCGAGGCGGTGGGAAGGCGGCATTAGCGGAAGCCAGCGGGTGAGAGAGGAGTAGGAGAACACATGGGAACAGGTGATCGACGACCGATTGTAGCGATCCTGGTCGGTGGCGGGCCGGCCCCCGGGATCAACAGCGTTATTGGAGCCGCGACGATCCGCAGCATTCTCGGCGGGTGCGACGTGATCGGGATTCAGGACGGGTTCAAGTGGATCATGGCGGGCAAGAGGGACAAGATCAAACGCCTCTCCATCGAGGATATCAGCCGCATCCATTTCAGCGGCGGGTCCTGCTTGGGCACTGCCCGCGCCAACCCCACTCAAAAAGCGGAATACCTCGATGCCTGTCTGGCGAGTCTCGACGCGCTGGGTGTGACGAGGTTGATCACGATCGGCGGGGACGATACGGCGTTCTCCGCGCTTCAGTTGGAGCAACGGGCGCAAGGGCGGCTCCAGGTGGTGCATGTCCCGAAAACAATCGACAACGACCTCGACCTCCCGCATGGCATTCCGACATTCGGATTTCAGACGGCCCGACACATCGGCGTGGAGTTGGTGAAAAGCTTGATGGTCGATGCGGAGACGACGTCTCGCTGGTATTTCGTGGTGACCATGGGGCGTAAGGCCGGTCATCTGGCGTTAGGTATCGGCAAGGCCGCCGGGGCGACGCTGACCATCATTCCGGAAGAGTTTCGCAGGAAGCCCATTCGCCTGAAAACGCTGGTGGATATCCTGGTGGCGGCCTTTATCAAGCGGCTCGCGGCCGGTCGTTCGGACGGAGTGGCGGTGTTGGCGGAAGGGCTGGTCGAGTTTCTCGATCAACAGGACTTGAACGGGTTGGACGATGTCGAGCGTGACCAGCACGGGCATGTGCGCCTGGCCGAGGTCAATTTCGGCGTCGTCCTCAAACGCGCGGTGGAACAGGAGCTGCGTAGCTTCGGCGTGAAGACCACCATCGTCGAGAAAAACATCGGTTATGAATTGCGGTGTGCGGACCCGATTTCTTTCGACATGGAATATACGCGGGACCTGGGGTATTGCGCGGCGCAGTTTCTGCTGGATGGCGGCAATGCCGCGATGGTGTCGATCCAGAACGGCCGGTTTATCCCGATCCCGTTCAGCGACATTTTAGACCCGGCGACCGGTCGGACCAGAGTGCGCATGGTGGATGTCGAGTCGGAATCCTACGTCATCGCTCGACGCTACATGATTCGCCTCTCCCAGGAAGACCTGAGCCATCCGCAGGCGGCGGTGCGTTTGGCAACGACCGCAGGCATGGCCGAGGACGATTTTCGGAAACGATTCGCCTATCTGATGGAGAAGGATGTGTAGCAGGCATGTCCGTGCGAATCGTGATCATGACGGCGAACCTCTGGAGGGGTGATGGCGACGAGCCTCAGTCCTGATACGGAAATTCAACTCACCTTCGAACGACAGCGGGCCTGGCTGTCGCCCTGGGGGGCATCATTGCGGCGCTACGCCATGGTGAACCCCGAGGGCGGGGAAACCGACATCGTCTGGGGCTATTCCGGCGGCGCGAATAAAAAAGGCGGGCAGGGGGACGTGCTTATTCCCTTTCCGGGTCGGGTGGCCGAAGGGCGGTACTGTTTCGACGGGCAGACCCTGCAACTCGAACGGAACGACAAGGAGGGCCCGAACGCGATCCATGGATTCGTCCGTGCCTTGCCCTGGGCGGTCCAACAGGCCGGACCGAGTGAGGTGACGTTTGAAGTTCGCTTGGACGCGGCGGCCTATGGTCCACGCGGGTACCCGTTTTCGCTGGTGATCAGCGTGCGGTATGGCCTGAATGTCCAGGGCCTGACCTGCGCCTTTTCCGTGCAGAATGTCGGACGGACGGCGGCGCCGGTCGGCGTGGGGTTCCATCCCTATTTCACCGTCGGCACGCCCCTGGTCGACATGGCGGAGGCAAGGATTCCTGCGACGGGTTATCTGGAATTCAACCGGAGGCTGGTGCCCACAGGCAGAGTGTTGGATGCGCGTGGAACCGAATGGGACTATCGCACGTATCGAGTCATCGGCTCTCGGCGTTTCAACCACTGTTACCTGGGATTGGAACGCGACGCAGATGGCCTCGCCACAGCTTCCTTGCGGCACCCGGCCACCGGAGCGACGATCGATGTCGTGATGGACCGGGCGTTCTCCGCGATTGTCGTCTACACCGGAGACGCAATTGCCGATGCGCCGCGGCGTGCCCTGGCGATCGAGCCGATGACCTGTGCGACCGACGCCTTCAACCACGCCGAATGGGGCCTGACACGATTGCTTCCCGGCGAGACCTGTACCGGCCGCTACCGGGTGACTTCGAGCCTGGGCTCATGCAGGTAGAACCGTCTTCCGCTGTTGGGCGTTCCACCCCTACGACGGTCTGCTTGATTCAAGAATACGGAATCGCACTTCATCGACCTGCGTATAGGCCGACGTCTCTTCTCCCGCAAATAACCCGCATCGATAGAGGCCGGGCGTCCATCCGGTGGCTGGGCGCTGGAGCAAGAAATAGCCGGATTGATCGTTCGTCGACATGATCAGTCGATCTTGTGCCACGGCAGGCTGAGCCCCGGTTAATTCGGCTTGCTCCTTGAAACAGCGCGCGGCAAGGGGAACCTCGTCATACGAGGCGGTGACCAACCCGAAGACGAGATAGATGTCTGTTTGATCGGCGGAGAAGCTGATCCCCGGGTCCAGTGGAATAAAATCATGGGCCCCGGTCGGGGAATCGTCGCGCATGACCTTCTGAGCCGGGATGACGAATCGGAACCAGGCGAAGTCGGCGTCACGACCGACGAGTGAGGCTGCCGTGTCCAGATTGTTTTGTGGTTTCAAATGCTCCCTGGCTTTTGCCGTCAGTTCCGCCTCCGACGGGATGGATGCGGCGGCCGCCGCCGCTTGCGCAGCCGTGGCCTCAGCTTCGGCCTCGACCTCTTTGGCAAACTCCGGAACATGCGGTCGAACCTTATCCAACCAACGAGTCAGCAGGGCTGTGTTCAAGACGCGAGTGCCGGAAGGCAGCTGGACTTCTCTGGTCGATTTTTCAAATTCGGCAGTCGCGTGGTAGAGGGTCTTAAACTGGATGTAAGCCTCTTCCCAGCGTTCGAGTTCGACCAGGCACTGTCCCATGCGAAACGCCGTGGTCGTCTGTTCCTCGTCGGTCGGGTCGAGTTCCGCGGCAGGTAGTGAGAAGGCGAGCGCTTCCTTGCACCTGCCGAGTCCCATCAGGATCAAACTCAAGTGCTGACTGGCGTAGGGATCCATCGGATTGAGGCGCAGGAGTTCCCGATACACCGGTTCGGCTTCTTGAAATCGTCCGGCCTCGAAAAGGCGGTATCCCTCGGCGCGAATCATCGACCAATCCCGCAGTTGTTGCGGATTCGCATCCGGCGACATCACCGGGGAAAACCGTCGGCCTCGTTCCGTGGAACCGAAGAACAGCGTGAGCATATTCTTGGCGGAGAGCTCAAGCGGCGAGCCCGGTGCCACCCGTTCGAGCACGAACTGCACGTCCCGCTCCGCGCCTTCGTAGTCCAGCACGTCGAACCGTGCCCGGGCCAGCGCCAAACGCCAGTTGAGCATGTCCGGTCCCAGGTCCACCGCTTGCTTGGAGGCGGCCAACGCTTCTTCAAGCCGGTCCAATTTCCTGAGCTCGCGGGCGAGGCGCAGATGGATCAGCGGATTGTGCGGGTCGATTCCGGCAATGCGCTGCAGTTCGGTGATGGCGTCCTCGGCCTGGCCCGATCGTACCAGCACGCTCCATTTCGCCCAACGGACGTTCAAGGCGGTGGGAACATTTGCGAGAACCGTGTCGTAAGACTGAAGCGCGGCTTCCGTTTGCCGCGACGTGGCCAACATGTCTCCCCGGAGTTGATGGAGCGCGAGGGCTTGGGGGTGGTCCTGAAGGCCCTGATCGAGGATGTCGAGCGCGAGGTCGAGGGTGCCCTGTTCCCAGGCTGCCTTGGCATGTTGGGCGATTTGACGTTCCGCCTGCGGAGGCTCGGTGGCGAGTGCCGCAGTTGCTGCGGCGATTGCATAGGGCAGGAAGAACCATGAGAGAATTCTCGCCAGATGGAGATGTGCGGTCGCACCCGTTTCGCGACCCGTTCGAGGGAGGGCTGTCTCGTACGCTGTATCTGTGCTCATCGTGTGTTTCTCTGGTAGAGGTGAACTGAGTATTCCGGCAACTTACCCGTTAGAGGCACCGCCGGCCCGAAGGATTCGTGGTCCATCGGGCCTCTGCCCGTAGCGATCTATCTTACTGTACCAGGGACGGTGCCCGCGAGTTGGCCCGTCGGGATAACGAGGCATCAAAGGCGAGAGGCTGGGCAGACGCGTGATCGACGGAGGTCAGAACGGCGATGATCAAGCGCGTCACAAGCTGGCGATGCGGTTCAGCGCACGTTGACGAACCGGCCCTGGGCCATGGCCCGGAGCTGGTGAATCTCCTCGCTCCTGGTGACGGAGAGCGGGACGGTCTGAGTCAGTTCCTCGAGTAGGAGCGCAGTGGTCAACAGCTGCTTGCGATGCAACGCGCGATAGAGCGCGGCAACCACGGCCTGTTCGATCTCCGATCCGCTGAATCCCGTACTGCCGTCGACGATCAGTTTCATCTCGAATCGGGTGGGGTCCTGTTTGCGGAGGCCCAGGTGAATGGTCCAGATGGCCTCGCGTTCTGCGGCGTCCGGGAGGTCCACGAAGAAGATTTCGTCGAACCGGCCTTTGCGCAGCAGTTCCGGCGGCAGCGACGTGAGATTGTTGGCCGTGGCGACAACGAAGACCTCCTGGCGTTTCTCTTGAAGCCAGGTCAGAAACGCTCCGAACAGCCGCCGGCTCAGGCCTGCATCCGCGTCACCATTCCCTCCGCCGGCCACCATGGCTTTTTCGATCTCGTCGATCCACAGCACGATCGGTGCGAGCGACTCCGCCATCTCGATCGCTTTCCGGAAGTTCTTCTCCGACTCGCCGACAAACTTGTCGAACAATCGACCCGCGTCAAGTTTGAGAAGCGGCAGCTGCCATTCGCGCGCAATCGCCTTGGCCGCGAGCGATTTGCCGCAACCGGGGACTCCTACCAACATGAGGCCGCGCGGCGGAGTCAGGTTGAGGGCTTTCGCTTCCACCGAGAAACCCACCTTGGCCCGTTCCAACCAGGCCTTCAGGTTGCCGAACCCGCCTAACTCGAAGCGATTGTCTTCCAGCGGATAATATTCGAGCAGGCCCCCGTCCTTAATCGCCTGGACTTTTCGTTTCACGATGGTCTGGATATCGGCGGCGGACAGGGTGCCGTCTTCGACGATGCATTGCGTGACGACTTGACGAGCCTGATGGAGGGTCAATCCTTGTAGCGCGCGGAGGATCGCCTCTCGTTCCTGTGCCGTGGGTCCGGTGTCCGCCGCCTTGGATGTGGCCATGGAATTGAGCAGGCTCTGGACGACGGTCGTCGAGGCGGGGCGACGGGAGGACGCTCTGGTACCCAACGACTGTAAGACCGTCTGGAGCATGGCCCGCAGCTCATCGCGATCCGGCAGGTGCAGATCGAGCCGGACGGCGATGTGCTCCAGATCGGGGGGCAGGGCAATGGGATGGCCGGTCAACAGGCAGGTGGCTCGTGAGCGGCCATAGGCAGCGGCCACCTCGCGCAGTTGGCGAGCCGCGGCGGCGTCCTGGAGGTGCGGCGCCAAGTCTTTGAGCCAGAAGATCGCTTCGACAGTCAATCCATTGAGGTGTTGGAGGAGCGCCGACGGAGTGGCGGTGAGTTTGTTGATGGTCTGGGAGTCGTCGCGTCTGGTCAGGCCGCGGGTGATCGACCATTCGAACAGTGGCATCCGTTCTTGTGCGGCCACGGATTGGAGGAGCGCGAACACACGTTCCTCCTCCACCGTTTCGATCACGATGAGTGGATGAGCGGAGCGAATCAGAGTACGGAGATCGTGGACGCTGGTGGAGGCACGCATGGCAGCGACATGCTAACACGGGGTCGGTACCTGACCAAGCAAAGGAGCGATTAGGGGCGGGCGCGGTGGGGTGCCGCTAGGCATCGTTTTCCGTCAGGCACCGGCCGAGGCCCTGTTCTTCGGCGAGGTGATACGCGTAATGGATCGCCGCCAGATTTGCGACCCGTTCCTCGGCTTCTTCACGGGTCTCCGCGTGGACAATGTGAACCCCGAAGCGCGCGGTCAACGAATCGAGGAAATCCATCAAGCCGTTGCGATGATACTGTCCTAATCGACCGCCGCTGCGGTTGTACTGAAGAGCGCCTTCGATGACGAGAAACCGGTGGGGAATCACGCAGAGCGGCTCCAGTTCGCGGAGGAACTGCGGACGGTTATCGGACGGATTCGAGAAAATAGTATTGATTTCTTCCGCGCGCCGGCGTTCGATGCGGAACATATCGGGCGCTTCGGCAACGGCATAGTCCCCCGCCGGCAGGGCCTGTGTCCGCGTCCCGGCGATCCGGATGAGTCCCTTGAATTCATAGGGCTGCGTTTCGTGCACATCGACCAGCATATGGATGGCCGGGACCATAATTTTCGGATGACTGAACCGGGTCACGTTCAGCATGGTTTGTGGTCCGCGCAACTCCTGGCGGGAGCGGGGGGCGGATTGCGGACGCGCCGCCGGGGAGGGACGCGGAGGAGGAGGTACTGTCGCGGGATGGTGTCGGTCGGCATCGTAGCGAGCGCGGGAGGCCGAGTCACTGAGCGTTTGATAGGCCTGATTGATCAGCTGGGTGCGGGCTTCGGCTTTTCGGTGCAGCGTCGGCGCATGCACAAAGCGATCGGGGTGCCACACCTGCATCTGTTCATGCCAGGCGCGCTTGATCTCCGTCTCCGTCGCGTGAGGCGAAAGTTCCAGGACGGCGTAATAGTCGGTGGTGCGCATGTTCTGTAACAGTATTCCTGTGTGGTCGAAGTGTAACGGAGTGTGATGGAAAACAGCCAGCCCGCATTCTTCATGACCGTGCGTCGAAAAATTGCTGCGTCACCTCGCGAGGTCCGCGGCTGTCCGTGCGGATTCTTGAGCAGGTTGCGGAAACACTCACTTTTTGCATGATCGCGCGCGCTGGACTCCACGTGCCGTCCCGTGTCAGTACACGCTACAGGATGCGCAAAAAGGCCGTCCAGCCAGGCCGAAGCGAGCGAAGGGGCGAATCGTACTCTTGCGGTACGGTGAGCCGCTGAGTGACGCGAGAACGCCGCTGGCGGACTGTTTCCGCATCCTGCTGGAGCACACTCGGGACGGTTCCTCCCGGCCTGCCATTGTGCGAGCCGTCGAGGCGGTGTATCGTAGGCCCAAAGGACAAGGTTTTCTTTTCATCTCAGCGGAGGCGACGCGCATGGTCCTGGTGACGGGGGGTGCCGGCTATATCGGTTCGCACACCTGTGTAGAGCTGCTCAATGCCGGCTCGGCGGTGACGGTGTTTGATAACTTTTCCAACAGCCATCCTGAGGCCCTGGCGCGCGTGCAACGGATTGCCGGAAAATCCCTTCGCCTGGTGCGTGGCGACATTCGGGATCGGGCGGCCTTGGTCGCGGCGCTTCGGGAAAGCGGGGCTACGTCGGTCATCCATTTTGCCGGCTTGAAGGCTGTGGGTGAATCGGTGGAACAGCCGCTGTCCTATTACGACAACAACGTGGCGGGATCGCTGCGTCTGCTGGAAGCGATGCAGGAGTGCGGCGTCCGCACGCTGGTCTTCAGTTCCTCCGCGACCGTCTATGGTGAACCGCAGCGCCTTCCGCTCACGGAAGATCATCCGCTTTCAGCCACCAATCCCTATGGCCGCACGAAGTTGATGGTGGAAGAGATGTTGCGCGATGTGCAGCGGAGCGATGCATCCTGGCGGATCTGTATCCTGCGCTACTTCAATCCGGTCGGGGCCCATGCCAGCGGACTGATCGGCGAAGATCCTCAGGGCATGCCGAATAACCTGCTCCCATTTGTGGCGCAGGTGGCGGTCGGTCGCCGCGAGCATCTGAATGTATGGGGAAATGACTATGCCACCCCCGATGGCACCGGGGTTCGCGACTACATTCACGTGGTGGACCTGGCGTTGGGCCATTTGAAGGCGCTGGAGGCCTTGGACCGGCTGGAACGCCCAGGGGAATGTTTGACGGTCAATCTCGGCACCGGGAATGGATACAGCGTGCTGGACATCGTCCGTGCCTTTGAGAAGGCCAGCGGAAAGCCGGTTCCCTACAAGGTTGCGCCGAGGCGACCCGGCGACGTCGCCTCCTGTTACGCCGATCCCAGGTATGCGCGCACATTGTTGGGGTGGCGGGCCGCTCGCGGGTTGGACGACATGTGTGCCGATGCCTGGCGTTGGCAGCGTACCAATCCCAACGGCTACGCGAGCTGAGCGATCAGGATTGGGTGTGAGACGCTGGGCCTGCTCGCTCTTGCTCGTCACTGTCGATGGGTAGGCGGAAGGAACCCATGAAACTCGTATCAGGTGATTCCATCCGGCGACAGGCTCTTCGCGAACCGGTTCGTCTACGGCTGTGGGCGTTGGGCCTCGGGATCACGGTTTCTGGGCTTGCAGTCATGGTGCCGGCGCAGGCAGATCATCGAGAGCATGCGCCCCATGCCGACTCCCGAGGGCATGAGGTCACTGGGGAGGGGCAGGCCATTCCCGGTGTGCCCTTTCGGGTTTTTGGGGGCAAGGGCAAGGAAACGGCTGCCGCGAGTGGATGGACGCCTGATGATCAGGCCGCAGCCCTGCGGACCGTGGCGGATGCCTTTGCCCTCATGTTGCAGCATCGGGCCGACTATCCGCGCTTCAATGAAAGTCTCATGAAAGCAGCGCTGAAGCAGGTGGTGATCGAACCCATCGTGGTCAATGACGAGGGGAAGACCTTTCCCTTTCTCGTCACTCGAACCAAAGAACCGGGGCGGGTCACCTTGTTGATCAGCGGCTCCTCGCTCAAAGAGAAGGGATACCTCCATCATCCGGACAGTCTGGTCCCGGTACTGGCGAGAGAGTTTCAATGGGTCGTCAGTAAAGCGGACACTGCGCCCAAGGCCAAGATGCTTGCGGCGGAACGGGATCTCACGCAGGCGCCCATCCGGGCGGACCAGGAGATCCAGCATCTCTCCGCGCAGGAACGGGCGCAATTGCTGCAAGCCCTTTTCGAGACCTACCTGAAAACGGTCGACGATCTGAACAGTCTCGACGGCCAACCTTATTATGAGGTCGGCGTGAAGACCCCGATCCCACCGTCACAGCAGGATTCGACGACCAAACTGTATGAGATTCGGGTTCGGGAAGCGCTGCAGCACATCGTGCGGGAGCCGTATTTCCAGGAACATACGCCGAAGGCGGTCACGCACTTGCTCAATGGAAGGGTGTGGACGGTGGCCTTCGTGAAGATCGATCAGCGCGATTGGGCGACCCGCACGAGAGTCCTGCCGGAAGAGAAGGCGGTGGTGGTCGGCGTGCGAAACCAACGGGTGCAGCCGGCGGCCGTTCTTGTGAATGTGCATCGCTTGGCCGCGCCGGACGATCCCTTTTACCCGGACACGCAGGGGTTGCCGATGGGCGCGTTGTCCACCGACCGGCTGGCCCGCGTGATCGCCCTGGAGATTCAGCACAATATTCACGAAAAATCACAGAGCGGCCATA
>Ga0268299_1002183_pt1 | contig 25466 bp, 16 predicted proteins | sample NOBtaG_FD_193484 | JGI IMG/M metagenome (GOLD analysis project Ga0268299, IMG submission 193484) | Activated sludge microbial communities from bioreactor in Nijmegen, Gelderland, Netherland - NOB reactor | ecosystem: Engineered > Bioreactor > Aerobic > Activated sludge | place: Netherlands...
TTCGACCATCCGCGAAAGCTGGCGAGTGCTGCGCAGGCCGATCTGGATCATATCGATGATGGTTCGATTGTTGGCATTAGCCAGTAAACGCCCCAGCATTGACAGGCTGCTGTGGATATTTTGCAGCGGGCCGCGCAGGTCATGATAAACCATTGCTGAAAGGTCGGCGCGGAGTTGTTCAAGCTCAAGCTGCGCGCTGATGTCCTGTTCTACCCATTCAATTACGTCCTGACCGCCGAAGGACAGCCGCCGCGCCCGCACCAAAACGGGAATATCACGCCCGTCATAACTCCAGGCAGTTGTGCGAAACTCAATCTCGCGCCCCATCTGTAAGGACTCAAAGCGATTGGTGCCAAGAGGCCCTGTTCCCATTCGATGAATCGCAGTGATGTCAACCTTGCGCAATTTAGAAAGCTCATATTTGAGAAATGAGCAAGCCTGCCGGTTGGCATCGATGATGTTTCCGCTGAGATCGGTGAGGATAATAGGCACAATCGAGTCATTGAACAGCCATTGATAGCGCTGTTTGACCACGTGCGCGCTGCTAAATTCCGCCGCGTTGCCAATCGCTGCCGAAGCGATATTGGCGATGGCTTCCAGCATATTGACAATATCGTGATCAAAATAATCGACTTCGGGATTGAGAAGGATCATCACCCCATGAAGCCGAGCATTTTTTTCTAAAGGCAGCCCAATAGCCGAACCCGTCTGCGGGATGAGGGGCGATTCGGGCAGTTGAGGCCAGCGCGGATCGGTTCGCAGATCGCGGATGACAATCGTGCGCTGCCCATGATGTACAAAGCCTATCAATCCCCGGCTGATAAGCAGATTCCAGAGTTTCCATCCCGCTTCATTGTCTTCCTTGCTACCCAGAATATAAGCGTTATCAATTGCCCCCGCTTCATTAAAGGTAATCATGCAGCCGTGTTTAGCCTGAATCGCCTCACTGGTCATCGACAAAACTGTCTGCAAAATGGCTTGCATGTTTAAATCCTGGTCGTGCAGGCCGCGCGCAATTTTGTAAAGGGTTTCCAGGCGTTGGCTTTCGCTGATGCTCATAGCATCAATCCTTCAATCTCATAATTTGGAAGATGAGCGAAAATTTATATCCATTCTCACAGTTAAAAGAGTTGATAAAAAGTTAACTTAAGGTGTAAATCTGATTATATCACAATTTTACAGCAATTTCTCTCGATCATGATTGAAGAAATTGCTGCCGCAGCGTATCAATGACTTGCCAGGTTCCGCCAGCGTCATAATGCCAGCTTGTCCAGCCATTGGTGGGTGCGCCATAAAGCTGGGTGGCGATCTTGTGAATCGATCCGCGCTGACCGTTGTAGATTAACCCTCCATCGGCGGCTACGACGGCGAAGTGGTCGGTTGTACCCAGGCGCAAGCGCTGTCCCGGTTGAAGCAGATCGGACTCGATCAGGTGAATAAACGGTACACGTGGCTGTTTGGGTTTATTGCTGGGCGCGTAAACGGTGCTGTCGTTGGATGCCGATTGAATGGCGTCGATGCGCTGTCGTGCGACCTGGATATATCGGGATTCGCGCTCAATACCAATCCAGTGGCGGCGCAATTTTTTGGCAACTGCGCCCGTCGTACCCGTGCCAAAAAATGGATCGAGAATCACATCACCCTGATTGGTGCTGCTGACAATGACACGGTGTAATAGGGCTTCTGGTTTCTGTGTGGTGTGGGCTTTTTCGCCATCAATGACCTGGCGTTCCTTGCCAGAGCAGATCGGCAGTTCCCACACACTGCGCATCTGACGGTCATCATTGCCTGTTTTGAGGGCGTGATAATTAAACGTATAGCGCGCCCCTTGAATTTTCTGCGCCCAGATGAGCGTTTCGTGGGCGTTGGCAAAGCGCGTACCCTTGAACTGCGGGGTGGGGTTCAATTTATGCCAGACGACTTCATTGAGAACCCAGTAATTCAGATCCATCAAAATTGAGCCGACACGGTAGATATTATGGTAGCTGCCAATAACCCACAGCGTTCCGGTGTCCTTTAGAACATGGCGGCAGGCGCTCAGCCAACGGCGCGTAAAATCGTCATAATCGGCAAAACTGTCAAACTGATCCCATGCGTCATCAACCGGATCGACCTTAGTTCGGTTGGGGCGATACAGCTCACCCTGCAATTGCAGATTGTAGGGCGGGTCGGCAAAAATCACATCAACTGATTTTTCCGGTAAAGTGCGCATGACATCGACACAATCTCCCTGGATAACTTGATCGAGTTTCATTTGGAGCGCTTATGCAAAATTTCGAGTATGAGCCGTTGAAAACTGCGCTTGGAATTTTCTTTATCGTAGCGGATGATCTCGCGATTGCTGAGTTCAGGCGGCATCTTATCGGTTGGTTTATACAAAAAAGGAATAACCGGCTTTTCGCGGTTGATAAAATAGCGATATTCCAGTTTGACATAGCGTGATTCCAGCGATTCCGGCGACATAATAACCACCAGCAGCCAGCACTCATGCAGCGCTTGTTCAATCGCGGCTGTCCAATCAACGCCACCCTGCGTCAGATATTGATCGACCCAAACCTGCATCCCGGCATCCTGCAAAATGACGGTCAGCGGCGCAACCAGGTCTTCCCAATCTTCACGCATATAGGCGATAAAAATATGACTTTCGAGCGAACCCTGAATGATGCCCGTCCCCAAACGTGAAGTCTGCTTTTTGCTCGAAAGTTTTAAAATGTCATTTCGAGTCGAATTGGTTGGGTCGGAGTCACCTTTATAATCGATATTCAGTTCGGTGGTTTTGCGCGGCTCTGCCAGCGGGCCGCTCACCGGCTTATTCTTGCTTTTCGAAAGGTCATTCGTGGGCAGTTTCGATGACTCTTTTTCTTCTGCATCGCTGATTTCGCGAACATAGCTCAGGCGGGCGCTTGTCCCCAGTTCGAGCGTATCCAGTTCGGTAAGCTGCTTGGGAACATTCATGCGAACGCTGTTCAAGAGCGTGCCGTTGGTCGAACCCATATCCTTCGCCACATAGCCTTGTGTACCGCGCTGGAGCTGTAAATGCCAGCGGCTGACTTCGGGGTCTTGAATCACGATGTCATTTGAAAGGTCGCGCCCAATCGTTACCATGTCGTTTTTGAGGAGGTAGACGCGATCTGCTTCTTTTCCGAGCTTTACGACCAGGAAGAAGGGCTGATCGGAGTCAACGGGAGGTGGCAAAGTCTTTGTCTCAACGGCTGGAGCGGGTGGTGTTTCCGCAGCCGTTGGTTGATCGATTTCATATTCAAAAGTGACCGCGTCGCCGAGTTCAATCAACTGACCACTGTGCAAAATTCGATTGGCGGTTAATCGCTGACCATCGATAAAAGTGCCGTTGGTCGAGTTGAGGTCTTGCAGTTCGTAATCGGAAACCAGACGCACCAGTTGACAGTGGTTGCGGCTGAGATCGGGATGGTCGATCACAATATCGTTCTTGGTGCCACGCCCGATGTTGATCACATCTTTTGTCAGTTCGTAGATTGTCCCGGTTGTGGGGCCGCGCCGCATCGTCAAACGTGCCATATCATCTGCTCAAATCATCTGTGAATGCAAATACTTTCTCTATCTTATCAGAACATCGGTTGTTGGGGGAAATGTAAAACGTGAGATTGGGGGAAATTTCGCATTTAGGACGGTATGGCAGTAAATCGCAGGGGTAGTGTATTAGGTAAAGGTAGGGGCGCAGCGCGCTGCGCCCCTACAGATTGTTAATCGGATGCGGGGGTATCGGTTAGCCCTGGCGTGGCTTCAACCGCTGCTTCTGCTGTTGTTTCGAGCGTGGCTTCGGCGGTTTCGGTCATCGCCAGTTGGTCGAAAATTGCCGTTATGCTGGCGAAAAATTCTGCCGTCTGCGTGGCCTGCTCAACTTCGCTTAACGGATTTAGCGTTGCTGGCGGAGTCGGTGTTGCCGTCGGCGCAGCCACGTAGGGGGGGCTGGAAATAAGATCGGTGGCAGCGGTGACGGAGCTTTGCAGCACCAGATAGACCGTACCCGACGTTACACCTGGGGTCACGCCCTGGTACGGCTCAGGCGTGGCTTCGCTGGTCGCATCTGCTGCGGGTGTCGCTTCACTCGTCGCCGCTTCGGTTGCTTCCGCTTCAGCGTCTACTGTCGCCTCTGTGGTCGCTTCTTCTACGGTTTCTACCGTTGCCTCAGCGGTGGATTCAGCAGTTGAGTCAGCAGCGGCGGCGGCAGGAATGGCATCACCTTGCTGAGTGGTGACCAGTATGTAATTCCGATTGCCCGCCGGATTCTTATTGCCGACGTAGATAAAGTGCTGCGTACCATCGGTATTGGTAATCGTGATGACGTGCGTTGGGTTATCCAGGCCAAAATCTGCTAAATTATCGGCCTCAAAGCTGTCATTAGCCTGAATGGTGATGAGGCTGTTGACGGCTGCGGCTGCCGCAGCCTGATCGGTTTCACGATCTGCCACAAAAGTTGCGCTGTCAATTGCCCAGATGTCCGTTCCAGTTTTGGTCAGCACCGTCGATGCGCCATTTTGATTATCGGTCACTTCCACACGCGCAACGCTGGCCTGATCCAGATTGGGAATCAGCGGCCCGGTGGTGGCGGCTGTCGAAAATGCGGAAGGTGTTGTCGTTTCAGCGCCCGGTGCGCTGGCCTGGTTATTGCTAAGCGCCAGCACAACGGCGATGACAACTAAACTCGCTAGCAGCAGAATAATAGTTCCACGATTCAAACGCATGATTGCACATTCTCCTTAGCGCGCAGGTTCACGGCTGTTCCACCAGACCAGAAAACCGATCAATAAAACACCAAACGGCAGCAGGAAAATCGTCACCAGATAGATCGTGCGCTGTGTTTCCTGAGTAGCGAAAATAGGCTGATCCTGTGGACGAGTTTGATCTTGCTGGAAATCAACCTTCGCAAAGAAATCGGTAAAGTTGGTCGCCCAGATCAGGCTGTTTCGGGCGGCGATCCAGTTGCCAGTATTGCTCTGGGTATAGCCATTATAGATGGGCGAGGTGCTGCCAAACAGCACAACACGCGCGCCAGTGGTTGTATTTTGGGCGGCTGCTGCCAGCACAAATGGCCCTGTAGTATCGGTATCGGTTTTGGCAATATCGCTCTGGTCAAGTGTGTTGTCTTCCCCGACATCAATATAGGTCTTGGCATAGGCGTTCGCGCCTGACCGCGCTAGTTCGTCAACCGTCACGTTGGCGGGCAGGCTGGGCGAGACTTCGATGCTGCGCGCGAAGTCGAAGACCATCGGGAAGCCTGTCGGGAAACTCTGGGTGATGAAATTATTGCGGCTAAAATCAACCGACACAGGCGAGAGCGGCGATGCACCGGACGAGCTAAGGTCAATCACCACATCCTGGACGAAGCGAATGCCAAAATTATTGTAGAGATATTCTTGCAGCTTTTCGCCCATCGCCAGTGATGTGTCTTCGGCAGTAAAGGTGGGCGCGGCAAGGATGACGAGATCGCCGCCCTGATCGAGGTAATCTGTAAGCACTTTCAATTCATCGTCGGTCAGAGGGCTGCTGCCGCCGGGAATAACGACGACGGTGCCATCGGTTGTAGGATCGTTAAGTTTGAGGGTGCTTTCCGATCCCATGAATTGCAGGATGGAAATCTGGCTTGTTGTCCATTTCAGCGTGTCGCTCAGATAATCTCTCAGATTGGACATGCCAGTATCGCCTGTATCGCTGATTTCCAGCCCATCCTGAACATTCAGGAAATAGGCGCGGAAATCACCGGATGCCGCGACGGTGAGGATGGCATTAGTCAGGTTCACCTGGCTGCTTGGGCCAACAAAAGAGACAAGCTGGCTGCCGTCCACATTGGGCGTACCGTCATCATTAAAGGCGACAACCGCGACCTGACGACCTCCGCGCTCGGCTTTATACTGCTGGGCTGTGATCGGGTCGCGATCCGGGTCAATAAATTCGAACGTGATTTTGCCGTTGCTCGTCCGCTGATAATCTTCAAACAGCAGCGAATCCTGGTCGCGCTGCGCACCCAGGTCAGCAGTGTAAAACGCAAAAAGTTTGATATTGGGAATATTCGGATCGACACCCATCCCCAGCACCACCTCACGCGACTCCGGCGCAAGGGTATATTCGTAACTTTGAGTCAGGTCAAGCTGAATGTTCTGACCACGAACGAAGGTGTAAATGGCGACCAGGGCGACCAGAAGGACGATGGTTACGATCAGGCTGGTCCCACCGAAGCGCAGGCTGCGTCCGGTGAGGAAATCTCTGGCCTGCTGCGGGGACATCAGTACCCAGGCGAACAGGGATAAAACCATGATGCCCAGGCCGCCCCATCCCACCACCGAGAAATTGGGCTGGGTCAAAAATACGATGATGGCGACCAGAAGGCCGATGCCTGCGAGGATCAACATGTACGAAGGCGGGATAAACGCCTCTTCTTGCTGCGTGTTCGGGGTGTTTTGCGCCATTATGCCCTCCAGCGCCGAGTTTCAACAATACGCGTGGTGATAAACAGCGCGCCAACGATCATAAACACAAAATACAGAATATCTTCGGCACGGATAATGCCAACCGCCAGCGTATCGTTGTAATGCGCTTGCAGGCCCAGCTCGCGGACAAAATCGCCCAGGCTGGATGCCGTATTGGGCTGCACTGCAACCCAACTGGCTGCAAAACCCGCCAGATACAGCACTAAAACGGTTGCTGCGCCCAGGAATGCGGCGACGATCTGATCTTCGGTGATCGCTGACCAGATCATCGCAACGGCGATCACCGCGCCGCCATAGAGCCATGCACCAAAGTAAGATGCGAAGGCTGTACCCTGGTCTGGTGTGCCGACCAGCCACAAAAGCGTATAGTAGATGATCGTTACCAGCAGCAGGATGGTGTAGTAACCCCAGGCCGCCAGGAATTTGCCAATGATAAACTGGCTCTCGTTCATCGGCAGCGTCATCAGCGTTTCCAGCGTTCCTTCGCGACTTTCTTCTGCCAGCAGCCGCATCGTCAGCAGTGGCGCGATCAGGAACAACAGGAAGGTGAGCAGGTTGGGCGCGTAGGGCGCATAGGGCGGGTACTGCTGCTGAACGCCCACCGCGATAAAGTTGTTGAACAGAATCGCCATGAAAAACAGAACGGCAAAAGCGATGGCATAAGCAATCGGCGAACGAAAATAGAGCGCAAATTCGCGCTTGAAAACTGCAAAAATCGCTCTCATGATTGAGCGACCTCCATTTCTTCTGCAACAGCGGCTTCTTCGGCTGCTTGTTCCTGCTGACGGGTAAGTTCGAGGAAAATTTCTTCCAGGTTAACGGCGAGGGGACGCAGTTCGATCAAGTTCCAGCCCTTTTCGATGACCGCGCGGGCAATCGTCGGGCGTGGGTCAATGTCTGCCGATTTGGGCGAAACCGCGATGCCATCCATCTGCACCTCGGCATGATCGACGCCCGGAAGCTGGCTGATAAGCGATACAGCAGCTTCGGAGTCGGCATCAACGCGCACCAGAACGCGACCACCCTGCGCCAGGGTCGTTCGCAGTTCGCTGGGCGCACCTTGCGCGACAATGGTGCCGCGATTGATGATGACCAGATTGTCGCAGACCTGCTCGGCTTCGGACAAAATGTGCGTACTGAACAGGAGGGTATGCTCTTTGCCCAATTCGCGCACCACATCGCGGAGTTCGAGAACCTGAATTGGGTCGAGGCCGATGGTCGGCTCGTCCAGAATTAACACCTCCGGGTCGTGGATCAGCGCCTGTGCCAGACCCACGCGCTGCCGCATACCTTTGGAGAGTGTGCGGATACGGCTCTCCGCGCGGTCAAGCAAGCCAACCCGTTCCAAAACCTCATCGGCTCTGGCACGTCGATCTTTAACGCCGCGAATTTCCCCGATATACATCAGGTAGCCGCGCGCGGTCAGATCGCGATACAGCGGGACATTTTCGGGCAGATAGCCGACCCGCTTGCGCACTTCCATGCTCTGATCAAAAACATCGAATCCTGCGATAACCGCCTTGCCGGACGTGGGCGGCATGTAACCTGTCAGGACGCGCATGGTGGTCGTCTTTCCCGCACCGTTGGGTCCCAGGAAGCCTGTGACCTGTCCGTGCTTGGCGGAAAAGGTGATCGCATCAACCGCTGTGACGTTGCCATACCGTTTGGTGAGATTTTCAACTTCGATCATAATCTTTTTTTTGCCTTCTCTTTCCCTGCAAACTGGGAATCCGCGCGTGAGAGTAACGCCGATATATCAGAAATATATGAGAAATTTCTGAGTCTGTGGTTAATCCAGCGCGGCATTATAACCTGAAAAAGGGACATAAGGGATATAGACTTAGGAAATACTAAGATCGTAGATGGCTAACGATGGCCCGTTTTGAGGGCGATTGATCGTTGCGAGCAGTTGACCAGGTGCTTTTGCTGGGACATAAGCTGAATCTTCTAAAACGACATATACCCCTGGCAAGCGATTTTCTTCCATCAGCACCGTTAATGCTTCAATATCGCTGCCATTGGGGTTTACACGCGGACACAGCACCGGAAAAATGTTGAGCGCCATGTAGCGTAGGCTCTGGCAGTTTGAGAGCAGCCCGATGACTTGACGTGGCTGACGCTCCTGAAGATCAGCGAAAATTTCTGCTAATCCAGCGCCAGAAGCATCCGAGGCGAGATATTCAGTGTAGTCGGCAGGTGCGAGATTGGGTCTTGATGGTTGAATGACGAACGGCAGCCATTGCGCCCCGGCCCAGGTAAAAATGAGAAATAAAAGGATAAGCCTGCGCCGTTTTAAAATTTCATGAGCGAACACCGCTGCGCCGCACAATAACAGAATCGTCATCGGCGCGATGTAAAATCGGATGCTTTGCCGTTCGCTGACGAGCAAAATTAGCATTGGTGCGAACAAGCACAGGGGCAGGAAAAATCGACGTTGAAAGATTAAAAAAATCGCTGCCAGTATCAATAAAATGAAAACTGCAATACCTGTATATGCCGAAAGTGCGCTCAGGGTGTTCGAGGCATTGTCGAAGATGCGCGTCAAAATCGAGTTTCCGGCGTTGGCGTTGTGGAAGCCGATGAGATAAAAGGGGTTATAGCCGAGGATGCGCAGGCCGAGCGCGAAAATTCCGGTTAAGCCCAATCCTGTACCCAGCGCGACAGCCAACCATCGTAATTGCTTTCCCCAATTTCGATTTTTAGGATGCAGGGTTAAAGCCGCCGCGATGGGAATGCCGAGATAGGGCAGCGCGGAGACTTTGAAGCCGATAGCGATAAAAATAGCCGTTCCAGTGAACAGGGCATCAATAAAATGAGTGCGCCGTGACAGGCGATAGGCAAAATAGAGCGCGACGGACAGGGCTGCGACGGAAAGCGAATCCGCCAGTGCCAGCCGCTCGAAAAAAAAGTGATAGGTGCTGAAAAGATAAAGCAGTCCGGCGGTCACAGCGCCCCAAATGCCCGCTGCCAACCGCCCGATGCCGATGACGGCGGCAGCGCTCACCAGCGCGACCAACACTGTCACCACGCGGACAATCCAAAAAGTTGCGGCCTGATGCGGCTGGAACAGCATATACCACCAGATGGTGAACAAGCGGCCTTCGTCTGCGAACGCAAACGGGCTGGTCTGGCGGCTCATTTCGCCAAAATAAACGTGAATCGATTCGTCCAGAAAGGGTGGAAACGCTGTGATCGCCAGCAGCCGCGTCAGCCAGAACAGAAAAATCAGACCAACGCCCAGCCAGAAAGAATTTTTGAGAGCGATTTTCATCGTCACCACGCCTTAACCGTTAATATCAACCACGCCTTAACCGTGAATGTCACCACGCTTTGACCGTTAACTTGCCGATTTCGAGCAGGCTGTCGGCGTTGACTCCCGGCGCATTGATTCTCTGACCATCCCACCATTGATACACCGTGAGATAGATCGGATAGACCTCGCTCGGCGTAAAAGCAGGCAGAGTCAGCTCGCGTTCTTCAATATAATACTGTCCCGGCTGCCAAGCGCTGGTTTGCGGCGGCTGTGTTGGGTCGATTAACTGCGGGCCGCTGTCAGATTGGGCGGCAAGGGCATCGCGGCGGTAAATGTGCAGCGCGATGCTGTAATCCGCTTCGACAGGCTGATCCACCGACCACCACAGCCGCAAACGCAGCGAATCGCCTTCGCGCCGAACCAGCGGACGCGGCGATTCGCCCACCACATCCATACCGTGAAAGTGCATCCCATTTTCGAACAAGATGCCTTCCGAATCTGGCGGCGCTTCATAAAGCCGGAAAAGCGCGTTGTAAGGGCCGACAAAAATGCTCTCGACGCGATTTTCTTTGACCCGTGCTTCAAATTCGCCGTCGTGCCAGCCTTCGCCGTCCCATTTCAGATACCAGACGCGGCGATAGCCTGTTGGGTCATCGACCACCTGCAAGCCCTGTGGGAAATACAGCCGAATCAGATAATCCCAGACTTCGGCGTTGATGCAGCGCTGATAGGAGCAAAATTCGTCGCGCCACATCGGGTCAATCGCCACGACATCACCCCATTGGATATTTTCCGCCAGCCACGCAAAACTTCTGCCGATTGGCGCTCCGGCGGCCTGATAATTGTCGTAGGGGATGGGTGTAATCAAAATCAGGCTTAACGCGACGCCAGCCGCCAACTGTCCCAGGCGTGGCAGCAGCGATAATCCCCATGCGATCCACAGTACGACCCCCGGCACGATGAACCAGCTATAGGTTGGGCTAAAAAATCCTAAAATCGGATTCAAAGTATAGACCAGCGCCGCAGCAAGCGCCCAGGCGAGTAATCCCCAGGGGATGTTCGATTTTTTGACCCTGAAAAAAATCAGCGCACTTGCCAGGATAAACAGCGCAGCCCAGGCGATAAAACTGTAGCCCGCATCCTGCTCGTAGAGATGGAGGATAGCCGGAAAAAACGAGTCTAAAGCGATCTGCCCCGTCGCCGCGACACGTCCTGTCGCCAAACCTGCGATCTGGCTGATTTGCGGGATGGCGATGAGCGCCGCGATCAAACCCGGCAATCCCCAGCGCCAGATTTTGCGCGGATAATGAATGAGGGTGTAGATGCCCAGCATCAAAAATGCGCCGAAAGCGGTGTAGGCGGTATAAAACATCGCCGCCAGCACGACAGCTAACACCAGTCCACGCCGCCAGTTGGGATAGTCAAAATAACGAATCGTCAGCCAGAACGCCAGCGGCATCAGGCTAAAAATCAAAGCGTTAGCGCGCACTTCAGTCGTAAAAAACAGCCCCAGCGCCACCGCAGCATAGGCCAGCATTCCCAGCAAACCCGCCGATTCATTTCGCAGGCGTTTGAGCGCGCGATAGGTGAAAGCCGCGCCGAACATGAACAGCAAAACCGAATAAAATCGCAGCGCCACTGGATGAATGCCCGCGATTTCTTTCCAGACATCCAGACCGATGATGTAGAGCGGAGGCCAATTGGTGTCCAGCGTATAACTTTTATGCGTCCCCATCAACTGCCAGACTGACCAGACTTCATCGACGTGCAGCTCTTTATCATCCAGGCTCAAACGCAAAATCCGCCCGCCAGCGATGATGAAAAACACGCCGGCGACCAGAATCCATTTGAGCAAAGCATCTTTTTTCATCGATCTCCGATTTCGGTAACACGCGCAGCGCAAGTATACCCGACGTTGATATGAAACCTACTGTTGCCCTACGGTGTATTAGATATTACGCCATATTTCTTGCCTCGGAAAAGAATCGTGGCTAGTTTTGGAAAGCCTTTTTGTAATTTAGTGATTCAAAATGGACAACGATGATTTGGAGAAAGGTATAAAAATTGATGCGATACATTCGTCTTCCCCTCCTGATGGTGATTATTTTTTTGCTGCTAACAGGGGTTATGCTGGTTGCGCAGGACAATTCGATCATTTTGACCATCTCTGTCGAAGAATGGCGGCGCGATCAATTCCAAAATGGTTTATTTGATGACTTCATCGCGCAGAATCCCGGCGTGAAAGTGGTCATTGTCAGCCCAGGCGATAATGCCTACTACGGTTCGGCGGCCTATAGCTTTGAGGAACACATGGAAGGTGTGGCTGCGAGTGCCGCTTTTGCCGATGTGATGACGGTGAGCCGCTACAATCTGAGCGTTGAAGCCACGCGCGCAGGCTATTTTCTGGATATGAGTCCGCTCGTTGCTGGCGATTCAACGCTTAATCCTGACGATTTTTTCCCAGCGGTCTGGGAATCCTTCCAATGGGATCGCGGCATCTGGGCGCTTCCGGTCAGCGTGACGCCGCAGCTTCTTATTTATAACGCCGCAGCTTTTGATGAGGCAGGGATCGCTTATCCCAACGAAAACTGGACGCTCGATGATCTGGTGACAGCCGCCCGCGCGTTAGCTGTGCAGGATGAAAGCGGGGGTTTTGCCATTCCGGGCTTTTACACCTGGGATACGATGACACTGTTCCGGTCTTTGCTAGGGTATGGCTATTATGACAGCAGCACCTCACCGGAAATGCCGCTGCTTACCCAGCCCGATCTCGAAGCACTCCTCGATCAATGGGTAGCATTGGAAAAAGAAGGTTTTATGTCTATGCAGCCGGGGGCGCGGACTGATTACAACAAAATCCCGATGACGTTGCAAGGGCCATATCAGCTCTATAATCAAATGCCAGGGGACGATCAAGTCGAATGGAGCGCGTCGCTGCTGCCCGGTGGATATGCTGGGCTGGATGTTCAGGGTTTTGCGATCAGCGCCGGGACAGCGCAGCCAGAATTGGCCTATGAACTGGTCAAATATATGACCAACAACGCCACAATCGCCCAGCTTTTCTATGGAACGACACCTGCGCGCCGCACGCTGGTGGGCGCAGAGGTGGATAGCGAAATTTTCTTCCAGCCGGAAATCCCGCCGGAAGTCCAGGCTATCATCGACAGCGCGCTTGAAAATGGCATCCCAAGTGCGGAACTCCGCTTTGGCGATTATATCGATACAGCGCTCAGCAAAATGCGTGAAGATGGGTCGAGCGCTCAGGTCGCACTTCAGGAAGCTGAAGAAACAGCGATCAGCAACTTGCAGGCGGCGGCTGACCAACGCAGTACCACAGTGGTGATGGTTTCGACTCCTGTGCCGACACCTGTGCTGGGGACAAGCGATGTTGCGCTGCGCTTCCAATTAAGCCTACCGATTTCGCCGCTGCCAAACCGCGAAGGCTGGGAACGTCTGATCGCCGAATTTACGGCCTCTGACCCCGAAGTCCGCTACATTGAACTGGTTAGTGGGTTTGGCGGGCCTACAGAGGAGCAGCCAGACTGTCAGTACCAGGATTACAACAATATTCCTTTTATGGATATGGATCAACCCACCTATCTGAATATTGATCCGTTTACGGATGCCGACCCTAATTTTGACCGCAGTGATTTTATTGGCAATTCGCTGTTGCAGGCCGAGCGCGATAATAAGTTGTGGGCGCTGCCGATTGTGATCCAGCCAGAAGTGCTGTGGTACGATGAAAATGCCTTTACCGAGGCGAATGTTATCCCGCCGGAGAATGGTTGGACAGTCGATGAATTTAATGATGCGCTGCAAATGCTCAAGTCGGCGTCTGAAGATGGCGTCCCACCGTTTATTCCCGAAAATGGCGGCGGTACTTACTTGCTGATGCTGATGGCTGCCTATGGCGCTGTGCCATATGACACGTCTACCAATCCACCGACCATAAACCTGAATGACCCAACGGTGATTGAAACGATGCGGCAGGTTTTGAATCTCGCGAAGGATGGTTACATCGATTATCAGGCACTTGCCAATTTTGGTGGCGGCTTTGGCGGCGGTGAACCTGCCATCACGGGCGATACTCTCAACGCGATTAGCTGGCGGCTGCGCGCTCAATCCGAGCCGGAATTTACCTCGCAAAATACTTATCGCCTGACGACCTATCCACGTGGCAGCCAATACACGCCCATTTCCTATAACGTTGGGCTGGCCTCGATTAATGCTGGTACCCTGTACCCGGAAGCCTGTTACCGCTGGATCAGCACCATCGCTCAACACCCAGACCTGGTCATGGGGATGCCCGCGCGCCGTTCGCTGCTCGACTCGCCTGATCTGGTTGCTACACAGGGCGAAGACATCATCGACGCCTATCAGATGTTCGACACCATGCTGCAAGACCCGAATGCACTTGTCGTGCCGAGTCAAAATTCAGGTTCGGCCTACAGCGGGGCGTGGATCGAGCAGCGCTGGATTAACAAGATTTTCGATAACTATGTTTTAGAGGACGGCGATCTCGAAGCCGACATTGCCCAGACTTTGGATAATATTGAAGTCTATCGCGCCTGCCTGACCGGTCTTGGCGAATTTGATGCTGCGATTTATGATACCGAGGAGAAAAGCAGAGCTTTCTGGGAAGAACAGACTCGCTGTGCGATCAAGATCGAGCCTGAACTCGCGGAAATGTTCGGGATAGACGCCTAAACAAATGAGCAAAATCACGATCACCTCTGAGCCACACGCCAGCGCAGATGATTTGGCGGCTGTTGAAAATCAGATCAACGAATTCAACATGCGGGTGACGGGTGATCGTGATTATCATCTGGTAGCACTTTTCCTGCGCGATGAGGATCAAAAAATCGTTGGCGGAATCATCGGTCATGTCTGGGGTGGCTGGCTGAAAGTGGCTTTCCTGTGGGTTGATGAAGCGCTGCGCGGTCAGGGTTATGGCGGTCAGCTTTTGCAGATGGCGGAGGCCGAAGCCCGCGCTTATGGCTGCAAAAACGCGCATCTCGAAACCTTCAGCTTTCAAGCGCGCCCCTTTTATGAGCATCACGGCTATCAGGTCATCGGCGAACTGCCGGATTACCCACCCGGTCATACGTCGTATTTTTTGCGCAAAACGTTGTAAGCAAGGGGTTGTGAATAGCGTAGGGGCGACTCGCCGAGTCGCCCCTACAAGGTTTGCGTTGATGATGATTTTGGAGCACGGCATCCGAACATCATGCCCCACAGATTTTGCGATTACGAGGGTTCGAGCCAATAGCTGCTGCCGTTGCCTTCGACCACCCAGCCGACATAGCCGTTGTAATTCACCTGCCACCAGGCGGTGTTATCGGCGCAGGTCGGCCCGGTGATGACGTTAAAGACCCCATAGCGTGGGATTTGACCGACGACGCTGCCACCGAATGATGAGGTGCTGTAGATCGCCACCGGGTTATACGGCACTTGATTCACACGTCCCCAGCCGCCAGCGACTAAGCGCGAAGGCAGAAAATAGGGGCAGGTGGTTGCGCCGCCGTTGTACCAGGGTTCGAGCCAGTAATTGTTATAGCCTTCGCCCTCTGCCGTCCAGCCGATCAAACCGTTGTAATCGACATACCACCACCAACGCCCATCGGTGCCACACTGAGGCCCACCGGAGACTGCAAAAACGCCGCCACCTGGAATTTGACCGATCACAGTGCTGTTCGCGCCTGTGCGCTGTGTGCCGGGGGCAGAGCGAACGACATTCGGCAAACCAGGTGTTACGCGACCCAGCGCACCCACCGTCAGACGATTGGGCAGCGCGCAGCTTGGCGGCGGTGGAACAATGCCGGCAGGTTCGAGCCAATAGGTATAGTTGCCATCGCCTTCGCCTGTCCAGCCTGTGATGCCGTTGTAGCTGACCTGCCACCAATTGACGCCCGACGCACACTGCGAACCGCTGATGACATTGAAAGTCGCGCCAGCCGGAATATACCCTAGCACGCGCCCGCTGAATGAAGGTATACTGCGAACGCGGTTTGGCAGATTAGGATAGGTTGTGACGCGCCCCAGGCTGCCGACACTCAAACGCGGCGTTTGCCAACACGTCCAGCTTGATTGGACATCGCTTGCTTGAGCGACACTGGCTAGTGAAAAAATGATGATCGCCAGCAGTGCCAGCGAGGATAATCTGCGGTACATGATTTTTTACTCCCCCTATGGAAATGTTACGACTAACATTTAGAAGTATAGGAGTATTGAAGCCCGTGCCGCTCGACTCTCGATCAATTGCCGCCTGATGCAAACCCTACGCTGAGGTTTTTATTCGGTTAGAAATTTTGGGGTGATCGCGTTAGTAATGAGCGCGCAAGGTTATGAATTTATCATGAATTTCGTGAGAGGGTTTTCAGATTTCATCACAGGTTTCAACTATGGTCACGCAGGAAAGCGCAACCTTAACCCCACAACTGATTGCTGATAATTATCGGCGGGCGTTCCATCAGGTCAATGGACGCGACCCTCAAATTCGTCATCTCGGCGGCCCCTGGTATTATGTCAATGGCGAGACGGTTCACCGCGTGGCTGTCCTTGCGGAGATTACCCGGCTGCGCGACCTCGTGCGGCGTCCCAATGTTGGCGATAAAGGCATGATTCAGCGCCTGATCGACAAATTGCGCCGCATTTAATTTTTCATATGATGGGATCGGATTGGGCGCACGGCGGTGCGCCCCTACAACAAATTTATCCGATTTTGTAATTTCCTCTATCTGTGCTTATTTAATTGCCGTCTGAATCAAATCGTGCAGCAGCACACGCCGCGCCGGATTTTCGTCCGAGGCCAGCGTCGGGAAAGTTGCCAGCGTCAGATAACCGCTGCCCAGCGCAATGCGCGCCGCCGTCGCCACCGGGATATGCAGCCATCCGACAAACAAGCCCGCTAACGTGTCCTGCGCCGGAATACCTGTTATCACATGCGCTGGAATCGCGCCGCGCCAGCTAAAATCGATCAGCGGCCCGCCGGGGATGCGCGTGACGCCGGGACGAATCCAGGCAAAACTGCTGGCCCAATTTCCTGACCAGGGCGTCCCCTCACGCGCTTTGACCTCGACGCCTTCCATCAAAACGCCTTCCTGAGTCGCAAAAACCAGCGCGCGTCCGCCATTTTTGACGTGTTCAATCATTTCGTCGTCAATCGATGTGCCGATGTGCAGGCCGCTGCGATCCAGCATATAGCCCGCGCCTTGCAGCAGGGAAGCGTATTCCACATCGCTGGTCGAAACGGCAATATTTTGCGTCGAGCGGCGCAAAGAAGATGAAAAAACGCTGATGGTTTGCACGTTTCGCGCGACCTGTTCCGGCGCTTCCAGGCTGAAAGTGATCGAAAATTCGCGGGCATCGTCAAGCTGCGGCGCAGCAAACGAAACTGCGCCAACCGAAACGACTTCGCCAGGGGCAGCGTTGATCGACTCAAACTGACCGTTGATGGTTGTGCCTTCGAGAGTCCATTTTAATGTGGCGTTCATCAGTGGCTTTGCGCCGTGATGCGCGACGAGCATCTTCAGCGTTACGGTTTCGCCCGACCAGTAAGCCAAACGCTCCCAACGCGGCACGATGACCGTATCGGCGTTAAATTCGTCCATTCGGTCTTTAAAAATACGGGGGTTGCGCGCCATATCGACCAAACCGTTGCATTCCCAATGCAAGTCCGTCCACTCGGTGATGACGTAGCCAGAGATGGTAGATTCAGCCCGCATGACTTCGATTTCGTGCTTGAGCGCGCGGTACTGCGCCCATTGTGCGGCCTGTGCCAGCCCTGACCAATCGCCAAAAACGCTGTTGAGTTCGGTGGCGTTCAGGCGTTCCTGCGCGCCGTGTGGCAAAACGACGCTGGGATTGCCCCAATCGCTGCCAGTCAGGAACCACCAGGGTTCTTCGCCGCCGTAAGCCTGTTTTAAAAGCTCGATGTCCGGCAGCCCCCAGTTACCAAATTCTGAAACGATCAGTGGCTCTTGCTGAGTGCGCTCGATGTCGCCGTGCGGGCTGTATGACCAGCCGGGACGCGCAGCAAAATCGGTGACAAATTTTTGCCAGCCTTCCAGGTTATCGGGCATGGCGGAATAATTGTGATAATCGTCGAGGTCGCTCTTGACGTGGAAATTGTGGAAGCAGGCCGAGTTATCGACAATCAGGCGGTGCGGGTCAATCGTGCGCGCCCAGTTAAAGGATTCCATCAGCCAGGTGCGGTCTGCCTGCGAACGGGTGACGTTTGTGCCCCAATCCTCGTTAACGATTGACCAGATGACAATCGATGGGTGATTCCAATCACGCGCGACCATCGCTTCAAACGTTTCGCGGGCGCGGCGTCCGGCTGCTTCGGTGATATTCCAGGTGTTGTCGCTGAGTTTGCCCCAACTGGGGATTTCCGCCCAGACGAGCAGCCCTTCCTCATCAGCCGCTTGCAGATAGCGCGGGTCAGCGATTTTGATGTGGCAGCGCAGGCAGTTCAAGCCCATCGCTTTCGCCAATTTCACCTGATCGCGCAAAAATTCGAGCGACGGCGGGGTGTAGATGCCTTCGGGATAATAATCCTGGTCGAGCGCGCCGCGCAGATACAAAATTTTTCCGTTGAGCCACAATTTGCCGTCGCGCGTTTCCAATGTGCGAATGCCAAAGCGCGCCGTTTGCAAATCAATCGGCTGGTCGTCCGTCCAGAGCGTCGCTTCAAGCGTATAGAGCGCGGGCGAATCCAATTCCCACAGCAGGGGCGACGGGATCGAAAATTCTAAATGAGTTTCGTCGGAAGCGGCAGCTTCAGCCGTCGCGACGACTTCACCCTGCGGGGACAGGCATCGGATGTGGACTCGTTCGCCTGCGCCAACGCCCTCCAGCTTCACCGACGCCGAAACTTGCCCGCTCAAGCCCTTCGGCGTGACATGTACCTGCTGGATAAAGCGTTTGGGTCGCGCTTCCAGCGTCACCGACTGCCAGATGCCGCCGATTGGCCCATACCAGGACTGCTTGCCGTGTGGAATGTCGGGGAATTGATAGTCTGGGAAAATATCGGCTTCTTTGCCAGGGTCGAGCGCGCGCACGACGATTTCATTCTCCCCGCCAGCCTTCACCAGCGCCGAAATATCGAACTCAAAAGGCAGATAGCCGCCCTCATGTTCGCCCGCGCGCTGACCATTCACCCACACCTCGGCGACATAATCGACTGCACCGAAATGCAGATAAATCGCATTTTTCCCCCAGCCCGCCGGGATGGAAACCGAACGCCGATACCAGCCGACGCCGGGGGTTAACCGTAAATCTTCGAATTGACTCTGCCAGGGGCCGGGTACATTAATCTCGCGCCAGGATGCAATCGCGTCACGGGTCATCGTCCCGTTCTGATCAATCTGGAACTGCCAGGGGCCATCCAGGCTTAGTGATGGACGCATAAATAGAACTCCTAAAGTGAAATAAGCCGAATATCCCAACAGAATACCGCAAATATGGAACTTTTTCGCGCGCCAATTCGTCCTATACGATGAAAGGGGCTTTATGTATGTCCCTATATTTTGGTTTCTAAGGAGAAAAGAACATCATGAAGCGATTTTCAATGTGGTCTAAGCTGGGCGTGATCGCTGCACTGGTAGCATTGTTGGTGCTGCTCACCGGGGCGACCTCGGCGCAGGATGCACCTGTCAATTCGATTACTGTAGACGGATTTGGTCAGGCGTTCGGTTCGCCGGATGTCGCTTATCTACAACTGGGGGTGCAGGTCACGGATACCGATGTGAGTGCCGCTTTTGCCCAGGCAAATGAGAAGATGACCGATGTTATTGCCGCCCTCACCGAGCAGGGTATCGAGGCCAAGGATATTCAGACGACAGGTTTGTATATGTATCCTGAGACGGCTTATGATCCTCAAACAGGAGTCCCCACCGATAATATCACCTACCGCGTCGGCAACTCTGTTGATGTGACGATCCGCGATGTCAGCAAAATTGGCGATGTGGTCAGCGCGGGTGTCGATGCCGGGGCGAATAACATCAACAGCCTGAATTTTGGCATTGCCGATACCGCTTCGCTGGAAAGTGAAGCCCGCACCGCCGCTATCGCCGATGCCAAAGATCGCGCTGCGCAGTTAGCCGCCGCGTTGGAACTGACTCTCGGAGACCCGATTATCGTAGTTGAATCGTTTTCCAGCAGCCCCCCGCCGATTGCCTATGATCGCGCGCAGGCCGTTGGTGGCGCAGGTAACGTGCCGATTCAGGAGGGTCAGTTGAATGTGAATGTCCAGGTGACGGTGACGTTCAGCATCGGCTAAATCTGACGCCGAAAATTTGGGATATGTCTGTAGGGGCGCAATATATTGCGCCCCTACGTTGTTGTTCCAATGATTATTTAGGTAATTGCAGATTCGTAGGGGCAAGCCCCGTTGTTGTCCCGATGATTATTTCAAATATGCCCGACGGCGTTTATCCCAAATTTATCGCAAGGTAATCAGCCAATTGGTCACACTGACGATGACGCCGCCATCCTTGACGAACAACGCGGGGACGACATTTCCTGCACCCAACGCAATCGGCTGTCCAAGCTGTTCGTCATTGAAAAAGACCACCACCGTTCCGCTGGAAAGGTCATGTTCCAGGCGCACCCGTCCGGCGGCGGCATTGACCGTTCGCTGACCGATGACCTGAACGCTGCCATCAATGCGCTGTCCGAGGCTGATAACCCCCGGCTCGACCAATTGAATTTGCATTCCTGCCATATTGGCGGGGTCGCTGGCATCCTGAAGCACCATGCCGAAGAAAACGGCATTGTCCAGCACTAGCGGCGGGTTGAACGTCGTGAGCGTCAGCGTAGCCTCGACGCGCGCGATACGGCTGGTCGCATTATTTCCGTAGTAAGTTTCCAGCATTTCCGTCGGCAGGGTGATGAAAATCGTATCCCCGCCAGTCTCACCGCCCACGCCCAGCCGCCAGAACGTGCCGTCCGTCCCCAGCGAAAATTGTTCGCTGTTCCAGGGGTAATCCACCACCCGCGAATTGAGCAGTGTCAGGACATCCTGGCGTCCTTGCAAGCCCTGCGGCGGCAGAGTCGGAGTGGGTGTTGGGGTTCGCGTGGGCGTATCGGAAGGTGTGGGCGTTTCTGTCGGCGTCTCGGACGGCGCAGGCGTATGGGTCAGGGTTGGCAAGTCGGTTGGTGGCACGGCAGTTGCTTCCTGGGTGGCGGCATCAGCGATCACCGTCAGCAGCGTTGGCGTGGCAAAATCCAGCCGCGTTGGGCTGGAGGCTGGCGGTGTTTCCGTTGCTGATGCGAGATTTTGGCTCACCGTTTGCGGTGTACCGGCTTGTGTTGTCGGCTCATCTTCCGGCGTGTCGCTGATCGTAACCGGGATCACAGGTGCATTGCTCTGGTTTGAGGCCGCGCCAATGAGGATCAGCACGACAATCAAGAGGACACCCCCCAGGCCGATGAGGACAGCCGTGAACGGGATGCGACGGCGCGTTGACGGCGTGGGTTCGGATTGCGATGGCGCATCCTGAAATTCGGTTTCGGGAATTTCGGTAATCTGCGGCGTGGGTTCGTTGGTGGGCGGCGCGGGAAATTCTGGCGCTTGCTCGGTCACGTCATACCAGAATCGATAAAGCGGATAAGCCGGATGGCGGTCAATGAACATGGCGCGGAAAAGCTCGTTAAACCGTGTCAATTTGGCGCTGCGCCGCGCCGATGTGTCGGTATAAACGGCGAGAAAAGATTCGTAGGTATCCCGCCACTGGCGCAGCGTCCCCGTATGCACATCGCCCAACAAGCGCTGAGTCAACTCAACCTGGCGGCGGTGGGTCGTGCGGATAATTTCCTGCGCTTCTTCGGGGCGGCTCTCGATGATCTGAACCATCTGGCGGGCTTTGGTGTGCAGTTCCGCTGCACCCGCCTGCAATTCCATCAAAAAGGAGCGATAGGACGTGAGGGTGATAGATGCCGTCTGCTCGATAGTGTTAAGCGCGTTGATGGCATTTTCCAGCTTGATCCCGGCAGGCCGAAATTCTCCGTCTGACCAATCACGCAGGGATGCCTGTAATTCGCGCAGGCTGTGGATGCCTCCGGCTAAAATTTTCGCGTGAGGATTGGCCTCAAGCTGCTTGGCGGTGCTGTCCAATGTCGCCAATGCTTTCGAATCGTGAACCTGATTAATGAGTTCGGCCCCGGCGGTGATGTCACGGCGGCGCGCGATAAATTCTTCTAATGCGCGGGCGGCGACATGGCGCAGACCAAAATTTTCGAGCGATTTGACAGACGCTTCATACCAGAAATCAGCATCACCCATCGCGTCCTCGTGGGCATCCAGTACGCCCAGGAGAACGTAATTCATAAACAGAATGCGGACAGCGGCGGTGCTGCTGCGGCTGTAAAGCTCGACCAGCCCTTTGCTCATCGCTTTGAGATAAATCTCTTTGTTGGGCATCTGCTTGGTGAAATTTTCGCGCATGGCGTTTTCGTCAACGGTGAACAGCCGCTCAACAGCCACCAGCGTTGCTTTCGTCGCTTTAGGATCGTTCACCCCGCTGCGATCAACCCAATTCCGCGCGATCTCGGCTAATTTTTGCAAGCGTCCGGCGGCGAACCGCTGCGGATCATTGAGGGCGATTTCGCTTGCGCGTTTGCCCAACTGCTCGGCATCCGCCAGCCGTCCGCGATCAAAAGCCTCCCAGCCATCTGCCAACGCCCGTCCCAAACCACCGTAGAGCGAATGCCGCTCCACATACTGGGTGTTGGTGATGACTGTTCTCAGATTGTTGAACCAGCCTGCCAGCGTGGGGCTGACCGTGCCGACTGCATCGGTTGCCTGCGCCAGTGCCGTAATCGCGCCGATGCGGTTGCCCTGAATCGTCGCATTTTCATAGGCAGTCCATGATCGTTCCGCGATTGCCAGCCCTTCAACCATGCCGACCAGCATTTCGTCAAAGAGGCGTTCGACAAACGGCATCAGATCGGTTTGCGATTCTTTCAGCCAGGTTTCCAGATCAGACCCATCGGCAGTGGGTACATAGGTCTGATACATGCCCAGTAGTTCGTAGAGGCTGTCCAGCAAACGGCGGACAATCTCCCAGGATTCATTGCTGGGGTCGATCATTCGGCTGTGTTCGAGCGCTTCTGTCGCATCACGTGGGCTAGAAGCGGCCTGTTTACCGATCACGTGCATGTTATCCGCCAGCGCCATCGCCGCAATGGTCGCTCGTTCCAGCGTCGAAAACGGTAATTTGCGATCTGGCAGGCTGCGTCCCACGCTGACGGCATCGAGCAGGGTACTGAGCGCGGTCAGGCCATCCACCACCGAACGGTAGCCGTCGCGCAGTTCAGCCATGCTGGCAGCGCTTGAGCTGGGCATGGCGCGCAGCGTCGCGTTAATTTCGGCCAGCACCGCGCGCGGCTCAGTCACCGGAACGCCCTCGGTGGCGAGCTGCGTTAAGGCCGTATCCAGCCGGTAGAGATTCGGGCGCAGCAGGTGGATTTCCGGCACATGGGCAGAGATGCGCTCAGCCAGATTCCATTGCAGGGCGCGCACACGCTCGTCGTCAACGCCCTGAATCAACAGTTTATGCGCAGCACGTTCCGGGTGTCCCTCGAAAATGAGCATGATGCTGTCCAGCACGGCTGAGGGTGTCGGCTGGATATTCTCATCATGCAAAATCATCGCGAAATCGAGCAATAAATGAATCAGGCTTGCATTTTCGCCGTGTGCTTTATGGCGCAGCTCGTCCAGCAGGTTGACCGTGCGCGACCAATTGCTGCTTTCCATATAAATGCGGATCGCGTCGAGATCGGCGGAAACTTCCAGGTCTTGCTGGCGCGCCAGAATTTCGTGATACACTTCGCGCGCTTGCGGATAACCGGGATCCATCGCTAAGGCTGGCTCAAGCATACTCAGCAGGCCGTTTAGTTCGTCTCGGCTGCGATCCCGGCGCAGGCGCTCGGCAACTCGGTTCAGAATCGTATCGCGATCCCGCACGATGGGCGCGCGATATTCCACCAGCGCTTTGCGCAGTTCCGCAATCGTATGATAACGGCTGCGCAGGTTAGGGTGAACCGCTCGTCCAACGATAGATTGCAGGCGCGAATGAATCCGTTCGCCGTCATCGCCAAAATCGAGCCGCAAATCGTCACTCGCGTCGCGCGGAATGTCGGGCCGCCGCCCGCCTGTGAGGATGAAAAATAAAAGTTCGCCGACCTGGGCCACGTCGCTCTGACGACTGATGCCCTGGGGTGTAATTTCGTCGCCTTCCAGAAAAACGGCGTTGCCCCAGTCGATGAGCTTGAGGCTGTAGGTGTCGCGATTCCAGAATAAGTGCTTGGCGTCCACGTCGTTGTAAACAATGTCGTGCGCGTGGGCGGTGTGCAGCAGGTCGAGCAGCAAATCGATAATGATGAGCATTTCGAGTTCGGGCAGCCGCTGACCGTGGGAAGCCAATTCCAGCACCATGTCGGCGACAATTGTGCCTTGCCCGCGCTCGATGGCGATGTATTGATGCGGCATCCCCCCAACTGAAAACTGTCCTGTGCCGACCAGTTCGGTGAGAACTGGATGTCCGGCGAGGCGGGTTAGCGCCTTTCGCTCGTTGAGGATGCTGACCTCCTGTCCAGCGCGAATCGGCGGGGCATCGTTGGGCGCGGGGCGCTTAATCACGACCAGACGGTTGTTCGCCTGGGTATCGACAGCGCGCAGAGTCTCACCAGACCGACCACGCGGATAAATATAATCATAGCGATAACGGTTATCAAAAAGGCTGTCAGCCATCTATTAGTTCTCCAAAAAATGACCTGGGGACAGGCCATGTATCCCTATTGTACGCGCTGGTAGCAGAGGTGCAAGGTTGTTGACGCATCTTCCTGAAAAGCGTAATATCATAACATAGACGGTGTTGAGGAATGAGTAGAAATGCCGGAAGAATACAATGTAACTTACCGTTATCTGGATAGTGAGGCTGACCGTAAGAAGTTGGTCGAAGATATTCGTCGAATCCGGCGCACTGTTCTGCAAACGGTTGAGACCGTCCCGCGCGAAAAATGGTACGAGCCGCGTTATCATAACTGGTCATTGGCAGCCATGTTGGGACACCTGCAAGCCATTGATAATTTGTCGCTCATCCAGATCAAGCTGGCGTTAATCGGCATTCGTTTTCCCGTGCCACTCGGCATTCTCAATCAATTTAATGATTTTACGGCGCGCATCTTTCGCAATCGTGTTGTTGAAACGACGATTCACGGCATCCAAAAAAATGAAAAGCGCATTGCTGATCTTATTATGTATTTGCCAATCGATAAATTTACGGCTCAAGTGTACCACCCGCCGTCGAATAAATATTTAACGACTGAACAGGCTGTCCAGATGTTGTTTTACTACCACTGGCAGCTTCATCTCCAGACCATGCGGGAAGTCGAAGGCATCTACTACGAGCCGCCACAGGGCCGGGATACTTCCGTTTAATTATGCGAATCGTTCTCCAACGGGTGAAACGGGGCAGCGTCACCGTCAACGGTGAAATTGTCGGCAGCGTCGGCGCGGGTTTTGTCGCGCTGGTCGGTGTGACTCATGGCGATACACAGGCCGAGGCTGATTTACTCGCTAAAAAAACCGCCAATCTACGTGTTTTTGAGGATGCCGAGGGCAAAATGAATTTATCGGCACTCGATGTCGGTGCAGGCGTGCTGGTAATCTCGCAGTTTACGCTGTATGCCGATGCGAAAAAAGGCCGCCGCCCTAGCTTTATCGATGCCGCGCGCCCGGA
>Ga0268299_1002184_pt1 | contig 25439 bp, 24 predicted proteins | sample NOBtaG_FD_193484 | JGI IMG/M metagenome (GOLD analysis project Ga0268299, IMG submission 193484) | Activated sludge microbial communities from bioreactor in Nijmegen, Gelderland, Netherland - NOB reactor | ecosystem: Engineered > Bioreactor > Aerobic > Activated sludge | place: Netherlands...
GTCTGCAGCCACGATGATCGTACACTCGTCTCGGCGGCGGCGGATTTCAAGTCGTGGCCGCGCCGCGGGCGGCGGCTTGCGCCGCCGGGTCGAGCGGCATAGGAGGCAGCGCGTGGCGGGTTCGACGACGATCCTGCGCGGCATGGCGCTGCTGGTGGCGCTGGCGCTCGCCGCCTGCACGCCGTTGAAGCCGATCGAGCCGGTGCCGACGGCCTGGCGCCTGGGGGCCGAGCGACGGCCGCGCCCCAAGACGGTCTGCCTGCACCCGACCCAGATCCCCGCGGGCATCCCCGAGCCGCAGCGCAAGATCGATTCGCTCGAGTTCATCTTCAACCAGCGCCTCACCGAGGTCGGCTTCACGGTGGTGCCGTCGGCCAAGGTCGAGGAATCCTGGCAGGCGATCACCAAGCGGGAAGGCGGCGTCTTCGACCCCGACACCGGCCGGCGCGACGAGGACCGCTACCAACGCATCGCGGACCGCGCGCGCGCGGAGATGAAGACCACCCTCGGCTGCGACGTGTTCCTGGCGCCCACCGTGTCGATGGTGCTGGCGCCCTGGACCGAGGGCATCGCCGAGTGGGACGGCCGGCGCGACTCGCTCCAGGGCGGGCGCAATGCCTTCGGCCGCGTGCCGGCGTTCAGCCTCTGGGTCGCGATCCTCGATCTCGACGGCGAGGAGATCTACTTCGGCACCGGCGGCATCGAGGTCGCGGCGGAGTTGCAGAGCGAGTTCCTCTCCGAGCGCTTCGAGGGCGTGGACGAGAGCGACATGCTCACCGACGGGCCGGCGCTCTACGGCGCGGTCGCTGCCAGCCTCGGAGACTTCCTCTGGCCGCCGACCGTCGACGGCGCGAAGCCCTGAGCCGGCGCGCTCAGGGGAGCTCGTCGATGCGCGCGAGAATCTCCTCGGGGTGCGGCCGCAGGCGGTAGTTGTCGGTCAGCTCGCGCCAGCGCACGACGCCCTGCGCGTCGATCAGAAAGGTCGCCGGACGGGCGATCGGCGTGTCGCCGTCGCGCTCGTGACGCAGACCGTAGGCGTCGATCACCTTCAGCTCGGGATCGGCGAGGATGCGGTAGTCGAGCGCCAGCTCGTCGGCGACCTCGGCGTTGCGCTCGACGGGGTCGACCACCACCGCCACCACGTCGGTGTTGCGACTCTGGAAGTCGCTCAGTCTACGCTGCAGACCCTGCAGCTCCGCCAGGCAGTACGGTCACCAGAAGCCACGGTAGAACACCAGCAGCAGGTTGCGGCCGCGCTGCGAGGCGAGGTCGAAGGGCTCGCCGGTCTGGTCGGCGGCGGTGAAGGCCGGCGCGGGCGAGCCGAGCGCGGGCGCGGCGACCGCCGCCGGCAGCCGGTAGGAGTAGCCGAACAGGTACCAGCAGAAGAGCGCCGAGAGGGCGAGATTGGCGACCCCGAGCACGACCGCGAAGCCCCGCGCCAGCGTGCCGGCGCGCCCGCCGGGCGAGAGGGCGCGGCGCAGGCCGACCAGGGACAGGACCACTCCGGCAGCCAGGATGCCGAGGAAGAGCAGCGGGGTCTCGAGCATCGAGGTGAGGTCGGGGTCCTGCCGCAGCACCAGCGCGAAGTAGCCGACGACCGCGATCAGGCCGGCAACCAGGCCGAGAACCGGCGCCAGATTCCCCCGTCTCTCCACGACTTGCGTGCTAGCCGGAGAAGCCGGGCGAGTAAAGGGCGCGATCTCGAGCTTGCCAGCCTCGGTCTCGGCCGCTAGCTTCGAGGAGGCGGCCGACAGGCCGGCACTGGAGAGAGGCAACTTGTTTCAAAGGATCACCCTGGCCGCGAGCATCGCGGCCCTCGCGCTGCTGGCGTCCGCGCCGGCGCGCGGCGAAGAGTCGCCCCGTTGTCGCAGCGCCTGCGCCCCCCAGCTTCGCGAGTGCCTGCAGGAGGGGCGTCCGGGACTGCGCGCCTGCCTGCGCGACTGCCGCGCCGCCGCCTCGACTTCCTGCCCCCCTGGGCTGGACATCGAGGACTGCCCCGAAGCCGCCGACCTGCGCGCCTGCGTGACCCTCTGCCGCGACGCGCGCCGCAAGGAGATCCGCGCCTGCGTCCAGGACGGCGTCGCCTGCAACCGCGGCTGCGCCCACCCCGGCCCCACCCCAACCGCGACCCCGCGGGCGTAGTCGAAACCGCGGCGATGATCACCGCACGCCTGCGCGACCTCTGGCAGAATGCCGAACGCGAGGGGCGGACCGCCGAGCAGTGCTCGGCCGAGCAGGCGCGTCAGATCGACGAGCTGGCGCGCCGCTGGCGCACCGCCCTGCTGCTGCCGGGCGAGAGCGAGCTCGAGCGCAGCATCCTGCGCGAGATCGGCCGGTGGCGCGGCATTGCCGACCTCGAGGAGGTACGGCGCCGCTGCCGGGAATCGCTGGCGGACCTCAAGGACCACTGGCAGGCGACGGTGACCAGCCTCGATCCGGACAGCGTCGCGCGCTACTACGACACCGCCGATCGCTGCATCGAGGAGCTGATGTGGTGGCATGCCCTCGGCGATGACCAGTCGCCGCTGGCGTACGTGGTGGCGCTCGAGCTGGCGAGCCGGGCGCCCGGGCGCCGCCACCTCGACTTCGGCTCGGGCGTCGGTTCCGGCGCGCTCCTCTTCCAGGCGCACGGCTTCGAGGTCGCGCTGGCCGACATCAGCACCGTCCTGCTCGACTTCTGCCGCGCCCGCTTCGCCGCGCGCGGGCGGCCGGCGCGCTTCCTCGACCTGAAGAGCGACTCGCTCCCCGAGGCCGGGTTCGACTTCGTCACCGCCATGGACGTGTTCGAGCACCTGGTCGACCCGGCCGGCACGATCGACGCGCTCGAGCGCACCCTGGCGCCGGGAGGCATTCTCTACGGCCGCTTCGCCTCCGAGGAGGACGGCGACCGGCCACAGCACATCGTCCACGACTTCACCCCCGTCCTCGATCGCTTCGCCGCCCTCGGCTTCGAGGAGATCTTCCGCGACGACTGGCTCTGGGGTCACGTGGCCTTCCGCAAGCCGGACTGAACCCGGGCCGCCCAGGCCGGGTTTCAATGAAACCCGGCGACTCACGCCTTGGAGACGACCGTCAGATCGGAGGTGTCGTCCCTTGGCCACGCGCAGAGTCCCGTCCGTCCTGCTCCTCCCGTTGCTGCTCGCCGCGCTCGGCGCCCCCACCCGCGCCGAGCGTCCCCCCGACCCCCGGAACGAGCCGAGCGAGCAGCCGCCGCTGGAGATCGTCGCCCTGTCGATTCGTTCCCACGGTCTGCGCGACGGACAGATCGAGGTCGCCGTGACCGCGCGTGACGCCGCCGGCATCGGCCGCGTCGAGGTCGACTGTGGCGCCGGCCAGCGGCGGCTGGTCGAGGGGCGCGGACGCACCGCGCTCTCGGCTCTCGTCCGTTGCCGGCCAGGGGAAGAGATCCGCGCCGTCGCCTTCTCGCGCGACGGGACGCGCTCGGGGGCGCCGGCGGTGCGCCCCTTCGTCCGCCACGACCACGGCGAGGACATCGCGCACGCCGCCGTCGGGCCCCTCCGCAAGCGCCTGGCCGACCGCGGCTATCCGCAGCGGGTCGGAGCCTTCGACGAATCGGCAGCCAACCTCGTGCCGCTGCTGCCGGGCGGGCAACCGTGGTGGCTGCGCTGGGCCGACAGCCCGCACCGCAAGCCCTTCGACTTCACCGCGCACTGCGGCGCCGGCGTCACCAAGATCGCGCCCGACGGCGCGGCGCTGCGCTGCTGGCTGGAACTGCATCCGCGCGTGCGCGCCAGCATCGTCTGGAACGAGTACCACTCGCCGGGCGTGATGTACCCGCCCGGCACCAAGGTGCGCGGCATCGCGCAGAAGCACCTGCCCTACGACCAGTGGACGGAGGACATGAAGACGTGGCTCGACGTCTCGGTCTACTGGGCCCACGCCTATCTCGAAGGAGGGCTCGACTGGTTCCCCGGCCAGTACCTGCCGGACACTCCACCAAACCTCGTGCAACTCGGCGACCACGAGTGGGCGACGACGGTGCTGGAGCGAGACGACGTGTGGAAGCTCTACCTCGGCACCATTGCGCACAGCCTGGCGCTGGAGATCGGTAGGTTCGTGCCGTGGTCGATCGCCGACTACACCGACATGGACCTGCGCCTGCTCTTCCATTCCGACCTGCTGGTACAGCCGCAGAAGTCGACCACCACCGGGGTCGCCACCTTCGTCGGCTACCAGCCGAAACGGGTGCTGCCCTCGCCGCCGACACGCGTGTTCGAGTTCTTCGTCTACGAGGATCTCATCCGCCCCAGCGCCTTCTCGACCGTCGCCAAGCTGCTCCAGTGGGGGAGGTACGGCGGCCACCTGTTCCACGACCGCGTGATTCCGGACCTCTGCTTCCCCGGAACCAACCTCTGCAGCCAGGTCTACTACGGCTATCGCGGCACCGCTCCGGCGATCCGACTGCTGGAGGGAACCAGCTACACCGACGTGGCGCCCCCCTACATCACCTGGGGTCCGGCCGGCTGGGTGCCGGGGTGCCACGGCATGGCGGCGCTGCTGCAGCACGCGCTGCGAGTGCTCAACATTCCCGTCGACGGTGGTCCCTACACCTGGGTGAAAGGGCACTCGCACGGCAGCAGCCTCGGCAAGACCGGTCACTCGACCCCGTTCTTCTGGACGCTGGGCCGGACGCTCTCGCACGGTGACGACGTGTACAGCGTCGGCAACGAGTCCACGCCGCCCTTCCCCGGGCACTGGCTCCTCTTGCCGCTCGAGACCTACGAGCACTGGTTCCTGGGCGCGGGCAAGCTCGGGTTGGATGGTCACGCCAACGTCGGCCGCCAGGCGCACGTCGAGGTGCCGTTGCGCGCCCTCTCGGACGCGCTGTTGCAGCGCTACTGCGTCGACCAGCAGAGCGGCGCCGGCCACGCCGATGGCGCGCTCGCCGCGTACTTCCACAACGAGGTCTGGAACGTCGCGTACTACGACGTCGCCCAGCTCGAGGCGCTCGATCTCTGGGACGAGCTCGCGGTCAAGGCGGCCGCGCTCGGGTTCTGCGACTGAGCCGGAGGAGGGTCGACGCTGGCGCGCGCCGGTTGCGCCGCCGCCCCGGCTGCGCTTAGCTCGCGCCCATGTCCGCCGACGTTTACGACCTGCCGATCACCGCCCCCGGCCGCAACGCCATGAGCACCGACCTGATGCAGCGCCTGCTGGCGGCGTTGCGCGAGGCGGGCGGCCGGCCGCTGCTGCTGCGCGGCAGCGAGGGCGCCTTCTCCGCCGGCCTGAACCTGAAGGAAGTGGCGGGGCTCGAGCGCGACGGGATGCGGCGCTTCCTGCTGCTGCTCGACGAGTTGACCGAGGCGCTGTGGGAGTACCCCGGCCCGACGGTGGCGTGTGTCGACGGCCACGCGATCGCCGGCGGCTGCGTGCTGGCGCTGTGCTGCGACTGGCGGGTGGCGCGCGACGACGCGGCTTTGCGCATCGGCCTGAACGAGGTCGCGCTCGGCCTCGAGTTCCCGCCCAGGATCCTGGCGCTGGCACGCGAGCGGGTGCCGCGCCGGCACCTCGAGTTCGTGCTGCTCGAGGCCGGCCTGCACGCGCCGCGCGCGGCGCTCGCCCTCGGGCTGGTGGACGAGGTCGCGCTCGACGCGCAGGCGGCGGCGCGCGCCGCGCTCGAGCGCCTCTCCGAGCCGCCGCGCGCGGCCTACGTCGCGACCAAGCTGGCGCTGCGCCGCGGCGTGCTCGCGCTCGACGAGACGCGCCGCCGCCACTTCGAGGAGCACATCGTGCCCGCCTGGTGCGCCGAGGACACCAAGGCCCGCATCCGCGCCCGCCTGCGCTGATCTGGAGTGCGGCGGTCCCCGCCGCTCTGGATGGTGCTCGCACAGATCCTGCTCGGCGCCTTGGCATCGTCGTCGAACTCTTCTACTCTCCCCCCACTCCATGAGCGTCCGCCCGGCACGACCAGGCGACATGGACGTCTGGATCGAGATGCGCGCCAAGCTCTGGCCCGAGACCTCGATCGCGCAGCACCGCCGCGAAGCCGCCGAGATCCTCGACGGCAAGAGCGACACCGCCGTCTTCCTCGCGGTCGCGGGCAACGGCGAGTTGGTCGGCTTCGTCGAGGTCGGCCTGCGCGACTTCGCCGAGGGCTGCCGCACCAAGCCGGTGGGCTACGTCGAAGGCTGGTACATGTCGCCCGGCCACCGCCGCCAGGGCCACGGCGCCGACATGCTGCGGGCCGCCGAGGAGTGGGCCCGCCGCCGCGGGTGCCAGGAGATCGCCTCGGACACGGAGGCCTCGAACCGCCTCAGTCAGATCGTGCACAAGCGCCTCGGCTACGACGCCGTCGCCACCGTGGTGGCGTTCCGCAAGACGCTGTGAGCGGCGCGGCTCTCGGGCCGGCTCCGGTCGCGCTATCCGAGCGCGGTGCCGCAGCGCTTGCAGAAGCGGGCGTCGAGGTCGTGCCCCTCGTAGCTGCAACCCGGGCAGCACTGCCCACCGACGCCGCGCCTCTGTGCGTCGGCGAGCTCGACCGAGACGATGCCGGTGGGAATCGCGATGATGGCGTAGCCGGTGATCATGAGGAGGGAGGCCAGGGTGCGGCCGGCGACGGTCTGCGGCGCGATGTCGCCGTAGCCGACGGTCGTCATCGTCACGATCGCCCAGTAGATCGAGACCGGAATGCTGGTGAAGCCGTTCTTCGGGCCCTCGATCAGGTACATGAGCGCGCCGACGATCACGACGATGCTGATCACGGTCCAGAGGAAGACGAGGATCTTGCGGCGGCTGGCGGCGAGCGCGCGGGCGAGGACGTTCGCCTCGCTGACGTAGCGGGTGAGCTTGAGGACGCGAAAGATGCGCAGCAGCCGGAGGGCGCGGATCACCAGGAGGGAGTGGGCGCCGGCGACGACCAGGCTCAGGTAGGTGGGCACCACCGCGCACAGGTCGACGATGCCGTAGAAGCTGGTGGCATAGCGCAGCGGCCGATCGACGGAGGCCAGTCTCAGCACGTACTCGACCGTGAAGAGGAGCGTGAAGATCCACTCGGCCGCGCGCAGCGCGCCGCCGTACTCGCGGCGAATCGAGGCGACGCTCTCCAGGACCACCACCGCCACGCTGAGGACGATGCTCCACAGCAGCGCGACGTCGAAGGCCTTGCCCGCGGGCGTGTCCGACTCGAAGATGATCTCGTGCAGGCGCGTCTGCCACCGCGGCCGCGGCGAAGGGCTCATGGCGGCGGAGTATGGCACGAATCGCCCTGCCTGTGCGGGTGCGCCAGGCACGCGCCGGGCACGCGCGGATTGACAGACCCCGTCGCCTGCCGTAGCTCAGGAGGCCACGCGGGCGTAATTCAGCGGTAGAATGCCAGCTTCCCAAGCTGGACGTCGCCGGTTCGACCCCGGTCGCCCGCTCTCGACGAAAGCCCTTGCTCCCGCAAGGGCTTTCTCATTTACGACCGTTTTCTGGCGTCCAGCCTATCGTCTTCCACGAACCGGCCTCGCCGAAGGCGAGTGTCGTTGGGCGGGCGCTGGCCGAGGACCACCCGCGCGTGAAGCGCTGGATTGTCGTGTGCCTCGAGCCCCGGAGTCGGCGCACGGAAGACGGCATCGAGGTGCTGCCCGCGGGGGAATTCTGTGCGGGCCTCCTCAGAGATGCAACACCGGGCCAGAGGCTGAGCTAACGTGCCAGGTACTCCTTGCCGAAGTCCGAGTCTGGGATCTCCACGCCGTAGGCAACTTCCGTCATCTCGAGGCGCGACTCGAGATTGCCGGGGAGGAACTTCATGCGCTGATCGCGCACGGTCCAGTTGCCGTCGATCTTCTCGATCCTCTCGGCGGTCCACTCCTTGAGAGCCACCCCGTCCTGATCGAAGAACTGACGGCGCACGACGACGGAGTCCTTAGGGTCGATGGCGTGAATGATCTTCCCGTACACCTCGCCTTCGCGGTTCTTGGGTGTGCTCGCGACCAGCGTACACGCTCGTCCATGAAGCATCTCTTCGCCGACGATCTCGTGGGTAAACGCGTCCAGGTCGGGCTCCGTCAGATCAATCAAGTAGAAGGTCGAACCGAGGAAGGGGTCGGCGCGTGTCTCGCTCGTCACCAAGACGGGGCCGGGTGCGGCAACGTACTTCATGTACCGAAGCGGCGGTTCGCCGACCCGCTGCTTGAACAGGAAGCGCAAGCCGACGAGGGACTCGGGTGCAACGACCTCGATGTACGTAGCGCGGGCTCCATCGACGATCTTGTGCTTCGCCACGAACTCACGCGCTTCGCGGACATCGCCGCTGAGCCGGACACGGGCCGCCAATGGCGCCGTCGGCAGCGCCGCGATTGCCCGCTTCATCAGGTCGTGGCCGTCGTTCTCCGCCGCCGATGTGGGCGCGGCCATCGCCAGGGCGCAGGCACAGCCGATGACGACAGCCAGCCTGCGGCGGCGGAATCCTGCAGACCTCATCTCCTCTCCTCCTCGGGGTCGGGCGCGGCGAGAGATAACCCAATGACGACGGCGTGGCAACGATTGCCTTGCCGAGCCGGGCTCCCGCTGCTCGTCGAGCTTGCGCCAGGACGGCATCGCGCCATCGGTGCTTGTGATCGCGGGCGGGCTAGCCCATATCGGGTCGGCATGGACCTCGACCTGGACGACGCGACGCTGTGGCTGCGGGACGACCTGGTGGCCGACCCTCGCCCGCTGTACGATGCTCTGCGTCGCCGAGCTCCGGTCTGGCGACTGCCCGGACAGGATTCGTACCTCGTCGCCGACCCGGCTCTGATCCGCGAGGTGCTCGGCCGGCCCACCGAGTTCTCCTCCAACCTGGTCAGCCTCCTGCACCGCGACAGCAACGGCTGCCCGGTCGCGTTTCCGATGGCGCCGTACGGCGACCCGATCCACGTGCTGGCCACCGCAGATCCGCCCGTCCACACACGGCACCGCAAGCTGCTCCAGCCACACCTGACTCCTGCTGCCATCGCCCGACTGGAACGGCCGCTGCGTCAGTTCGTCGATCGGCAGCTTTCCCCGCTGCTGGCCGCCGGCCGCGGCGACATCGTCGCCTGCCTCGGCGATCCGCTCCCCGCGCTCGGCATCTGCTACCTCGTCGGGCTTCCACCGGAGGACGCCGCGCCAATGGTGTCTCGGGTCGCAGGCATGAGCCCGCTCCTCGACGGCGTCACCGATATCGAGGGCATCAGCCAAGCCGTCACTGCCACACTGGAGCTGTACCAGTTCACCGAGACGCGGCTGCACTCCGCTCGCAACCGCCCGTCCGCCGAACGGTCAGGGCTGCTTGCGATGCTCGTCGACGCGATCGAGGCGGCGCTGCTCACAGTCGACGAGGCCCGGAACATTCTCCTCCAGATCTTCTCCGCCGGCACCGAGACGACGAGTAGCCTGATCTCCAACGCGATCGAAATCCTGGCCCACCGGCCCGACTTGCAAGCACAGCTCCGGAACCACCCCGAACAGATCCCGGCGGCGCTCGAGGACATCCTCCGCGACGATGGGCCGTTCCAGTTCCATTACCGATGGACCACGACCGACACGACCTTGGGAGACGTGCGCATCCCCGCCAACAGCCGCGTGCTCCTGATGTGGGCTGCGGCAAATCGCTCGGCGCCGCGGGAGCCTGCGAGCCCAGACCACGATTCGGATGCCCTCGCCGGAACTCATCTTGCGTTCGGTCGCGGCCTCCACTTCTGCATCGGCGCGCCACTGGCCCGCCTCGAGTCGCGTATCGCGATCGAGCAACTCCTCGCCCGGACATCCCACCTCGGGCTCGACCCCGACCAAGTACCGGTGCGACGTCCCAGCATCTTCCTCCGCCGCCACGCGAGCCTACTCGTCACTGTCGAGAAAGCCTGATGCGCGAGCCGACCCGGAACCGTGCCGGCTTCCGCGGGTCTTGGAGGGCTTTCGCGGGACGATACGGGAGCCCTAGCGAACCTCGCCGCGCCATCGGTAGCGAAGCAGAAACCGCCGGGCGCACGGCGCGACCGCCCTGGCGATCGCCGCACAGCCAACCGACGCGCTGGCCTGGGGCGCGCCGCTTGCCAGCGTCACTTCACCAGTTCGCTGCCGACCAGGTAGGTGTCCCAGACCTTCCAGTTGCCGTCTTCCTGATGGAAGAGGGTAACGGTGTCGGCGACGTTGGCCTCGAAGCCTTCGGTCCCGGGCGAGGTGACCTTCACCTTCACGCGCGCCAGGGCGAACTCGTCGTCGTGGCCGATGTACTGGAAGGAGATCTGCTCGGCCTTGATGTCCTGATCCTTGAAGTAGGCGCCGAGGGTCTCGCGGGCCGCGTCGTACGTCGGCGACTTGGTGTGCGCGAGCGCCATCGTCGCGGCCAAGTCCTCGCGGTTGAACGCCGCGATCTGATCCTTCGACACCTTCTCGAGCGCGGCGGTGAGTGCGTCGTCGGCTCGCGTCACCGGGGCCCACGTCAACGCGATCAAGGTCGCTGCGAGAGCGAAGCGGGTCTTCATCTGACTCTCCTCTCCGTGCGGCTCGAACTCAGCCGATGACGTTGTGGCCGCGTGCCCGCAGACAATTGGTGAATGCCTGGCGGAATGCGGTCTCGGACGCGGAGGCCTGCTGCGCCCCGCGGCCGATGCCGCCGACCGCGCCGCCGACCAGGGCTCCTCTGCCGGCGTTGCCGAATGCGGCCCCCACGGCCGCGCCACCGGCGGCGCCCACGGCGCCGCCCCGCAGTGCCCCGCGCGCCGCGGAACCGGAGGGCGAGCCCGAGGACTGCATGGCGAGCTCGCGGCACTCCCACTGGTCGCGGGAGAGGTACTGGGCCCGCGAGCTGCCGAAGGTATCGACCGTCGGCGTCCAGTTGCTCTGCGCCGCGGCGTACGCAACGCCCAGCAGGATTGCGAGAGCGACAGCCGAGAGAGTTCTGGTCATGCTGGAATCCTCCTGAGCCGACAGGCTCGGTCAGGTCCTTGTCTATGTTGCACTGCCACGCTGCGCAAGCCACTTCTGGACAGAGAGGCAGCAGTTGCGTAGGAACGCGCCCGAGTGTGGCCGACGTGCGCAGCGCGGTCGCGCCAGCAGGCCGAGCGTCGGCCCGGAAACGAGGCGAACTGCGCAAGATGTACGGACAGAACATCCCGGCGCCCTCCGGCTACCTCATCACGCGGTGGAGCCAGGACCCCTTCAGCCTCGGCTCCTAAAGGAGGATCTCATGAAGGACGGACAGGGGAAGGTCGACACCTACGTGTGAGGTCCCCTGTCCGCGAGCGCTACGGCGAAGCCCAGCGCCACCGCCTCGAGCGGAGTTCGGCCTCGACGTCGCCCTCCTCTACGGAGACGTCGGCGAGGAGGGTTCGTGAGTCGACCTGCCGGCCCGAAGTCAGCCGCGGGCAGGTCGCTTGGCGCGCAGCAGCAGCCGGCCCATCCCGGCCAGCCCCGCAGCCAGGCTGGCGAGCGCGATGCCGATCGAGCCGAGCGCCGGAGCGGGTTCCGGATCACGCGGAAAGCCGGAACAGAGCGGGGCGAAGCAGGACCGCTCGAGGAGCTCCCGGGCGTCGCACTCCTGCGCCTCGCAGAAGTCCGCGCACAGGGTATCGTCGATGTTCTCGAAGCAGCGCGCCTCCTGCGGATCGGTATCGCAATCCGTGCAGACACAGCAGGTCTGGGCACCAGCCGAGCCTACCTGCGCGACAGCGCCCGCGATGAACGCGAAGGCAACTACCGTCATCATCCTCTTCCACATCGGGACACTCCTATCCTCGGGACCACAGACCCCCGCCAAGCGGGCACGATGGCGTATCAGAAGGGGTCCGTTGCACGCAAGCGCGGCAGCCGCCCCCGCCGGCTTCCCACTTGATCCGGCCCGCGATCCCCTCGATAACCCTGCCCGCCGGGCCGACGGCCCGAATCGAGGGAGCGACCGATGGAGCCAGCGAGTACCTTGCAGCCCCTGTGGGACTGGATTCTTCGCCACCTGGGCGAGAGCGGGGTCGCGTCGCCCGCCTTCCTGTTCACCGCGGTGGTCGCAGGCGTCTACCTGCCCGGCATCGTCTTCTCGTTCGTCGACGTCGTGGTCACCAGACGCCTGACGCCGGCGGAATGCTGGGCGGTCTACTGGCGCGCGATGAAGTGGTACGGCTCGCTGTACCCGGTGGCGATGATCGTCTTCCTGGCGGTGCCGATGACGCTCCTCTCGCGCGTACCGGCGGAGGCGCCGACGCTGTCCGCGCTCGCGCGCGACCTCCTCCTGTACTTCCTGGTCGGCGACTTCGTCTCGTACTTCTGGCACCGCTACGAGCACGCCAACCGCTGGTACATGAGGCACGTGCACTACTACCACCACGTCGACACGCCGCCCCTCTCGATCTGGACGGCGATGGTCGTGCATCCGGTCGAAGGCGCGAGCGTCTTCGCCTGCTTCCACAGCTACGGGATCCTCTTCCCGATCCACCCCCTCACGTTCGCGATCGGGGCGTTCTCCGTGACGGCCGTCAACATGATCACCCACTGCGGCTATCGCCTGCCGGTCTACGACTGGTTCTTCGCGACGGCGCGCGAGCACGACCTCCACCACGCGCAGCGCGAGCCACGGAACATCTCGGTGATGCTCTCGATCTGCGACCGGATGTTCGGGACCTTCCAGAAGGCGAGGTGAGCAGCACCACTACAGTGGTGTTCCAGGAGCACCACGCCCTCGCCGACCGCCGTGCACCGTGCACAAATTGGACGCACGCGTCGGCGGCGGCTATCGGATGTCCTTCACCAACTTCACCACCGGCCACAGCCACTCCTTCGGTGGCAGGTGCACCGAGCTCGTGCCGCACGAGCGCATTCGTTACACCGACCGGTTCGACGATCCCAATCTGCCGGGCGAGATGCAGGTCACGATCAACCTGCGGGCGGTGCCTTCTGGCACGGAGCTGGACGGTGTAGGCAACGTACCAGGGACCTTGACTGCCCCGCGCTCGGGTGTGCAAATCTTCCGGCTCGTGCCTGCGGCGCGATCGGAGGGTAGTCGATGAAGGAGACGGACGTTCTTCTGGTCGGGTTCGGATTTTCCGCCATCCCGCTGCTGCGCGAGCTCGACCTGTCCGGCGTGAACTACACGATCGTCTCGGAGCAGGACGGCTCGATCTGGGCCTCGCTCACCCGCTCGGGTCGGCTCGATTTCGATCTCGTGAGCTCGTACTACACCAGCTTCTACACCTTCGACCTGGTCGAGGACTTCAGCGAGGATCGCTATCCGACGGCGCGGGAGTTCTACGACATGCATCTCCGCTACTACCGCAAGTACCGGGACCGCATCGTCGTCGACCGGGTCACCCTGATCGAGAACCAGGGCGACCACAGCATCGTTCACACCGAGAGCGGCGAGCGCTTCAAGGCGAGGCACGTCGTGATCTCGACCGCCTTCCGGCGCAGAGTCGTCGACTCGCTCACCACCTTCGACTGCAGCATCCGCAACCAGACCGTCGTCTTCGATACCATCGGAGACTCGGCCAACCTGCTGATCTCGAAGCTGGTGACGGGCGACAACCGGATCGTCTGTCTGCAGAACGGCTTCCTGGCCCTCGACAAGCTGTTCTACATGGGCGACACCACCTACAGCCTCGATCAACTGGAGGCGCACCAGACGGCACGGAGTTTTCCCCGCCTCTACGGCGCGGTGATCAACTTCAACTTCGTGCCGATGTACAAGGTCGTTCCGAACTTCAGGCCGGTCGCGGCGTACATGGCCCTCGTGCGCGGGCTCCAGCACGTCCTCGGGCGCCTCTTCACGCCGGCGAACTTCCACGTGCCCTTCGCCGACACGCGGCGCGTGATCGAGGCCGATCGACCTCCCAAGGCGCACGTCCCCAACGGCATCATCGCGATCAAGTACTGGCCGATCGACACCTACGCGCGGCAGTTCGCGGACGATCTGCCCGAACGGATCGAGCAGGGCTTCCTGCTCAACGACCTGCCGTATTTCGTGTCCGAGGGCCTGGTGACGCTCTGGCGCAAGGACGAGACCGTGGTCGACGAGCGGGCCAGGACGATCGAATGCAACGGCGAGGTCATCCACTACGACCATCTGATCCAGGGGGATGCGGAGGTTCCGAGACTACCCCGGATCACCCACGCGCAGGACGGACGGGTCGTCGACTACGAGTACGTGTACCGCGACAACTACCTCGGCGTGATCCCGAGCGCCCTCACCAACGTCTACCTCCTCGGCTACACCAGACCGCTCACCGGTGGCCTCTCGAACATCACCGAGATGCAGTCCCTTCTCATCCACCGGCTGATCACCGACGAGCCCTTCCGCGCCGACATGCGCGATCGGCTCGAGGAGAAGATCGCGCGCTACAATCGCAAGTACTACGTCACCAGCGCGCCGGGGCCGCGCGATCACCTGACCTACTACGGCTTCTATACCGACGAGGTCGCCAGGGAGCTCGGCATCGAGCTCAGCCTGAAGTCGTGCCGCAGCTTCCGGGACGTGGCCAAGTACCTGTGCTACCCGAACAACGCCGACAAGTTCCGCCAGACCGGCCGTTACCGGATCGACGGGTGCGCCCAGTTCGTCGACCACGTCTTCGCGCAGCACAACGGCTTCAAGCTCGTGTGGCAGCTCGCCTTCGCGTACCTGGGATATCAGCTCCTGGCCATCGCCGTCGCCGCGTCCCTGTTCCTGCACGGCTGGATCGGCGGTACCGCGCTGGCGGTCGCCGTGGTCTGTCAGCTCCTCTTCGGCTACTGGGCGATGATTCCCGTCACCAACAGTTGCCCCTACTTCGGCGTCAAGTTCGCATCGTTCCTGCTGTACGTGCCGATGCTGTTACACCCGGTCTCGACGCTGCTGATCTTCCCGCTCGACTTCCTGGAGACCTACGTGCTGCGGCAACTTCCGGGCGCGCGCTACCCGTTCAACGACCTCAAGAACAAGAGGAGGTACCGGGGCTTCTACGAGCGCTACAAGGACGCCTACAATCGCCTGCGACGACCGGCAGCCCTCCCGTCGGCCGTGGGCAGCTAGCAACGCTCCCGCCCGACCTCACGGCACGGGCAGGTCAGAGCGCTTCGCCAGTTCCTCCGGTGGGCTCGGCAGCGGGCGGGTGCTGCGATCGTGGCTGCGCTCGCCGGGCGGGCGCAGCATCTCGGCCGCCAGCGCGGTGAAGCGGGTCTGGAAGGCGGCGAGCGTCCATTGGCCGAAGATCGTGTGGCCGCCTTCGTAGCATTGCTCGCGATACTCCTCGTGGGTGGTGACGTAGCCCATGTAGTCGTTGGCGTAGGTGCAGATCAGCACCTGCCGCACGCCCGCCGGTTGCAGGACGTCGGCGACCGACTCCATCAGCCGCGCCCCGGCGGTGGTGGTGAACTCGCCCGGGCAGCAGACGATGGCGAGCGCGCCGAGGCGGACGATCTGGAGCGGGAGGACCGTCGGCACGAGCGGGCTCCGGTCGACCGCGCCGATGCGCGCCTGCCGCTTCATCTCGGCGATGGTGGGGTCGACGAAGTCGGGCAGCGCGAGCGCGGCGAGCGGCTGGCCCAGGAGCTTCTTGCGGCCCGCTTCGAGCAGGATCGCCTTGTCGCCCTGCGCCGCGTAGAGACGCCGATGGTAGTCGCGCTCGGCCGGCGGCATGCGCTCGAGGCGAGCGAGCCGGCGCCGCTTGATCAGGGTCGCGACGAAGCGCGACACGGCGGCGAGCGCGGGCGGCAGGCCGCGCCCGTCGACCGGCGTCCCTTCGAAGAAGCTGACGCCGTGGCAGGGCTCGCTGGTCTCGGCATCCAGCGCGCCGCCGGCGAAGCGCGGCTCGGCGTGGATGGCGGTGAAGTCGGCGTAGCCGAAGATCGCGTCGGTGCCGGCGCCGATCGTTTCTGCCGGCGGCTCGCTCAGCATGGCGAGCGCCAGCCGGCTCTGCGCTTCGCCGTTCTGCTCGGCGTAGGCGTACTCGGCCGCGCCGCGGATCTGCTTGCGCCGCTCCCACTCGCCCGGACCGTGATAGTGCGGCGAGACGTCGCCGGCGGTGGCCTGCGCGAAGATCGCCACCGGATCGGCGGCGCCGGCGGCGCGCAGTTCCCTCTCCGCGTGCGCCGCGGCGTAGCCCTTGTTGTCGCCGTCGTAGTTGGTCAGCCGGTTGCCGATGCAGGTGGCGTGCACTCCGAACAGGGAGAGCAGCGCTTCCACCCTGCCGGCGCGCCGGAAGCCGAGCACGTGCATGGTGCGGTTCATCGCCAGGTGTCGCTCGTGCTCGCCGCGGGGCGTGACGTCGGGATTGCGGTTGTAGGCGCGCAGCGAGCGGTTCCAGGCGACCGGCACCTCAGGGTCGAAGGCGGCCGAGGAGAGCGCGATCTCCGTCGGCGCGGCGCTCCGCCAGGCGTGCACCACGGCATCGCGGACGGCGCTCACCGCGGCGCGCCAGTGGGCGCTCACGAAGCCGGGCGTGACGAAGTTGTAGAGCGCTTCGTGCGAGCAGCCGCCGGGGCCGGAATGCGTGTGCGTGCAAGTGAGCACCAGCGCGGCCTCGTCGAAGTCGGCGCCGAGCGACTGGCGCAACGCCTCGCACACCCCCTCGCGCAACGCATGGCTGATCGAGCCGAGGTCGGCGCAGCAGAAGATCAGCCGCGCGGCTCCTTCGCCGATGCAGAAGGCGCGCGCGTACAGCGGCCCCTGCCGGCCGCGCGCGCGGTGGTTCCACATGCCGTAGCCGAACATCGCGTAGCCGTCCGGCTCGACGGCGATCTCGGCCCGTCCCCAACCCGCATGCTGCATCTCTCCTCCGGTCTCCGGCAGCCCGGTGCCATAGCGGATCGGCGCCCCGGCGCGAAGCGCCGCGACCGAGGCCTTCGACGAGCGGCGGCATTGAACGAGCCTTGGCGCTGGTGCATGAGGACGTTGCCGTTCAATGGCGATCGAGGTCGATCGCGGCCCGTCGCCGCGAAGGAGGAAGCGAATGTTCAGTCACGTCATGGTCGGAACCGACGATGTCGAGGCGTCCAAGAAGTTCTACGACGCCGTTCTCGGCACGCTCGGCATCTCGCCGGGCTTCGTCGACGACAACCGGCGCATCTTCTACATGTCGCCCACCGGCGTCTTCGCCGTCTCCAAGCCGATCAACGGCAAGCCCGCGACGGTGGCGAACGGCGGGACGATCGGCTTTGCCGTCGCCGATCCCGCCACGGTGGATGCCTGGCACGCGGCCGGGGTCGCCAACGGCGGCACCTCCTGCGAGGATCCCCCCGGAGTGCGCGAGGGCGGCATGGGCAAGCTCTACCTCGCCTACCTGCGCGACCCGTCCGGCAACAAGCTCTGCGCCCTGCACCGCATGTCCTGAGCCGCAGCGCGCACACGGGGCAGCCGCGACGACGCGTGGATCTGCGCCTTCGCGGCAGGGGGCCAAGATCCAGGGCTCGGCGTCTCGGCGCACCGCGCCTCGATCTGCTATGAGGCGCCCCGATGCGATGTCGCTCCCACTCGCTCCTGCTCGCCGCCCTGCTCCTCGGCGGGGCGGCCACCGGCGCGTTCGCGGCCGAGCCGCGGCTGGTGTTGTGGGCCTGGGAACGCCACGAGGATCTCTCCTTTCTCGACAGCGACGACGACGTCGAGGTCGCCTACCTCGCCGGCACGCTGCGACTCGCCGGCGAGCTCGTCACCGTGCGACCCCGCTACGCCGCGCTGAGACTTCCCACCTCGGTTCGCCACGTGCCCGTGGTGCGCATCGAGCTCGACCGGCGCGCGCCCGCGGCCCTCTCGCCGGCGCAGCAGCGCGATGCCGTGGAGGCGATCGCCGCGCTGGTGGACCTGCACCGCAGCGCCGCGCTGCAGATCGACTTCGACGCGCCGACGTCGGCGCGACCGTTCTACGCCGCGCTCCTGCAGGAGGTGCGCAACCGTCTCGCGCCTACCGCCAGCCTGTCGATGACCGCGTTGGCGTCGTGGTGCTTCGGTGATCGCTGGCTAGCGCGGCTGCCCGTCGACGAGGTCGTTCCGATGTACTTCCGCATGGGGCGCGACGATGCCGTCGTGCGCTCTCTGCTCGCGCGCGGTGGCGCCCAGGAACAGCGCTGCCGCCCCAGTGCCGGCGTGACGCTCGACGAGGTTCCACCCGACCACGGCGCCACGGCCCGTCTCTACGTCTTCCCGCGCGCCGCCTGGTCGGCCGTCGAGTATGCCCGCGCCCGTGAGCTGGTGGCGGAGGCGCAGCGGTGAACGCGCGCTTCGCCGCCGCCCTCCTCTTCGCCACAACGACGCTGACGCCCGCGCCCCTTCCCGCCTGCGGTCCATACGTTCCCGCCGCGATCTTCTGGTACACGCACCGGACGAACGAGCCGCTGACGCGATTCCTCGACGGACACCTCGGCATCCTCGACCCCGAGTTGGAGCGACCCTACCTCTTCGTCGCGTATCGCCATCTCACCGGACTCGGCCTCGACCCCGCGAGCCGCGAGGCGCTGCAGCGCTGGCTCGAGCCCGCCGACGGACTGCCCCCCGACGACTCGGGCAGCGCCGCGATCCGCCGCTGGCGGTCTGCGCGCCGCGCCGCCTTGGGCGCGCTCGACGACCCCGGCATCCGCCCATTCACCCGCGTCACGCACGAGCACGACGGCACGCTGGTGCACTTCTACTATCGCAACTGCCTCGACGACGCCTTCGAGACGGCAACGCGGACGGCGTTGCAGCGTCTGGCCGACTTGGGCGCCGGCTCGACCGAGCTCCTCGAGTGGGGCCGGGCGCAGGATCGGGTCTTCGCCAACTGCAACGGCCCGGCGACCATCCCGGACGAGCTGCCGCCGGCCGCCTCGTCCGCTGCACGCGCCGATCGCGCCTACCAGATCGCCGCCGCGGCGTTCTACGCCGGCCGCTTCGACGAAGCCGAGCAGCGCTTCCGCGCCATCGCCGCAGATCCGGCATCGCCCTGGCGCGCCACCGCCGCCCTGTTGGTCGCGCGCACGCTGATCCGCAGGGGGATGCTCTCCCTGCCGATCGACGGCGATGCCCTCGCCGCCGCCGAGGCGGAGCTCTCACGCATCGAGACAGAACCCTCGCTGGCGGCCGTTCACGCATCGGCGGCGCGGCTGCGCTCCTACGTCGGCTTCCACGCCCACCCAGGCCGCCAACGAGTCCTGCTCGCCGGCGTGCTCGGAGGCGTGGCTCTCCCACCGGACCCGGTGTTGCCGCTGATCGACTACGCCAAGCTGGCGGGCCTCGACCGCGACGAGGACAGCCCCTTCGACTGCTTCCTCAGCCCGTCGCGCTGCGCCGCACGAGCTTCGACGTCCCTGCCTCCGCCGCTGGGCGCGGTGCTGGCAGCGATGTTGGGACGAGCGCCGGCCGCACCAGTGCCGGATGCGATGGCGGCGGCACAGCCGACGCTGGATTTCGGGCGGGCACGCGCACTGGCGCGCGCCGGCCACGACGACGAGGCCCGCGCCGTGCTCGACGGGCTCCTGCGCGGCAATGCCGGTCCGCTCGCGCCGGGCGACCGCAATCGCGTTCTCTCCGCCCGCGCCGAGCTGGCGACGGACCTGGCGGAGTACCTGCGCCTGTCGCAGATGGCTCCAGTCGCGTACGTCCTCGACGCCGGACCTCTGCCGCTGGCGCCAGAGGATCGCCAGATCACGCTGACCGACAGCACCTACGCCGTCATCGCCGGCGAGTTCGATCCCGGGCTGCAGCGACGCGCCCTCGACAGCGGCGAGTTGGTCGACGCCGTCGCCCGGCGCGTCGCCGTGTTCTCGTGGATGCGCGCCAACCTCGCAGGCGACGAGATCGCGGCGCGCGAGCTGGCCGAGCCGCTGGCGCGCCTCGTTCCGGAGATGGCACCCGAAGTCGACGCCTGGCGTCGCGCCCGCGGCAAGGAGCGCCGCTTCGCCTTCGCACTGACGGCGCTGCGCTTTCCCGGGGCGCGGCCCGCGCCAGGCGGAGCCTTCCCGCGTACAGCGGGCCTGCGCGAGCGCGACTGGCTGAGGGACAACTGGTGGTGTCGGCTCGACGCGCCGCAAGTAACGGCGCCCCGCTTCATCGACCCGGCGACGCGGGCCCGTGCTGCCGCGATGCGCGCCCGACTGGCGGAGGTGGAGCCCGTGACCGAGTCGCTGAGCCCGATCGTCTTCTCCTGGGCGACCTCGCATCCGCGCGACCCGCGCGTGCCGGAGGCGCTGCACCGGCTGGTGACAGCGACCCGCTACTCTGCCTGCGCCGTCGAGGTCGGTCTGGTTTCCAAGCGCGCCTTCCGCTGGCTGCACCGCCGCTATCCCGAGAGTCCCTGGACGGCACGCACGCCGTACTGGTTTGGACGCGGCTGAGCGGACGGGCGGCGGACCTCGGCGACCCAACCCGGGTCAGGACGGGGCCCGCCCCTCGGGCTCGCGCGTGAGGATCAAGCAGACGTCCGTCACCTCGGGAACGCCTCCAGTACGCCGCCGTCGACCGGCAGAGTCGCGCCGGTCGTCGGCGTCTGGTTGGTGGCGAGAAACACCACCGCGTTGCCGACGTGCTCGGGCAGCACCAGCGCCTTGAGAAGGTTGCGCTGGCGGTAGAACTCCTGCAGCTCGCCCGGCGCGAGGCCGCGCGATCGCGCGCGCGCCGGGCCGACCTCCTGCCACAGGCCCGACGGCCGCGCGGCGTCGCCGAAGACGGCGTCGGCGTTGATCATGTTGACGCGGATGCCGGCCTCGGCGAGCTCGAGCGCCGCGACCTTGCCCAACTGGTGCGCCCCGGCCTTCGACGCCGAGTAGGCGCCGAAGTCGGCGCCGGGCGCGAAGACGTTCTTCGACGAGTTGACGATGACGTGGCCGCCCGTCCCCTGCCGCCGCAGCAGGCGCGCGCCCTCCGCCATGCAGAGGAAGGTGCCCACCAGGTTGACGTCGAGCACGCGGCGGAACGCCTGCGGATCGGTCGCCTCGATCCGGCTCACGTGCGCGACCCCGGCGTTCAGCACCAGCACGTCGACGCCGCCGTAGCAGCGCGCCGCCTCGGCGAAGCCGGCGGCCACCGAGGCTTCGCTGGTCACGTCCATGACGATCCCCGCGGCGACGCCCTTCGCCTTGGGATCGAGCTGCGCCACCGCCGCGTCGAGCTTGGCCTGGTCGAGGTCGGTCAGAACGACGTGGGCGCCGGCGGTGACGAGTTGCTTGCAGATGCCGAAGCCGATGGCGCCGGCGGCGCCCGTCACCAGCGCCACCTGGCCGGCGAGCGGCGGCTCCGCCCCCTTGCCGAGCTTGGCCTGCTCGAGCACCCAGTACTCCATGTCGAACAGGTCGCCGTCGGCGAGCGCGGTGTAGCGGCCGAGGTCGTTGGCGAGCGCCTTGGCGACGATCGTGTGGTCGGCGATGTCGGCGGCGATGCGGGCGTCGGCCTTCGTGCGGCCGACCGAGAAGACGCCGACGCCGGGCACCAGGACCACGCGCGGCGTGGCGTCGAGCTTCGTCACCGGCGTCCGCGCCCGGCCGCGGTTGGCCTCGAAGTAGGCATCGTAGGCCTGGCGGTAGGCGCGCACCGCGTCGACCACGCGCGCGCGCAGGCGGGCGTCGTCGTCGAGCAGCTCGACGACGCCGGCGAGGTGCAGGTGCGGCCCCTTGGTCCGGATCACGTGGTCAGGGGTGAGCGGGCCTCGGCTCGCCAGCTCCGCCGCATCCGCGCGCGCGAGCGTGTGCAGCGCCGACTCGCTCACGCGATGCTCGAGCAGCCAGCGGCGCCAGGGGCGATCGGGGTCGCCGCTGGGCTCGGCCAGCGCGGCGCGCAGAACCGGCGCCAGGTGCGCCGCCGCTCCTTCGGCCTGGGTGAGATCGATGCCGACCGGCACCGTGACCCGCGCGGCAGCGCGGCGCCGCCCGGCGACGAACCGCTCGGCGCGGTCGACTCCGGCGATCATCCGCTCGTAGGCGGTGCGAGCGTCGTCGGCGAAGGTGAAGAGGCCGTGGTTCAACAGCACCAGCCCCTCCACCGTCGACTGCCGCTCGAACACCTCGGCCGCGAGCTTGGCGAGGGCGAAGCCCGGCATGACGTACGGCACCACCGCCCAGGTCGGGCCGAAGGCCTCGGCCGCCAGCGCGGCGTGCTCCTCCACCGGCTGGTTGGTGACCACCAGCGCGATGTCGGCGTGCGTGTGGTCGATGAACTTGTGCGGAAGGAAGGCGTGCAGCAGCGTCTCGACCGACGGATTGGGCGCGCCGGCGTCGAAGAGATGGGTGCGGAGCTGGTTGACCATCTCGGGATCGGACAGCTCCGCCAGCGCCCGCAGGCGACGCAGATGGGCCAGGTCGACCGCCGGCAGCCCGGGCGGCTCGATCGCGTCGAGGTCCCAGCCGCTGCCCTTCACGAACAGTGCCTCGACCTCGTCGCCGACCAGCGTCCTCACCGTCCCCTTGAGGGAGGTATTGCCGCCGCCGTGCATGACGAGATCGGGATCGCGCCCGATCAGGCGCGAGGTGTAGACGCGCAGCGCCATGTCCTCGCCCCAACGCGGGGCGAGGCGGTCGACGAACGAACGGGCTTCGGCTTCCGACCAGCGACTGTGCATCGACCGGAGACTAGGCGGGGCGCGGCCGCGGTTTCAACCGGCGCCCGCGCAGACCCTCTGCTCACGACTCCGCCTGGCGGCTGTCCTGGACGCGCCGGCGCGCCGGCGTCGGGCGCGGCAGCAGCGGGAGGTGATGCAGCAGGCTGTAGCAGCCCAGGCCGACGAACAGCAGCAGCAGGCAGATGTTCGGCTGGTAGTATCGCGGAGAGTACGGCACCGACGCGACCAGGTCGGCGGCGGCCAGCAGCGCGAAGCGCGCGCTCACCGCCAGCAGAAGCAAGGTGCTCGGCAGGAGCAAGGGGCTGCCGCCCCGGAGCGCTGCGAGCAGGCAGGCGACGTAGCCGAGCAGCGCGACCGGCACCAGGCGCGGCAGCGCCCAGGCGTAGGCCCCGAGGATCTTCGCCGACCACTCGAGCTGCCAGAGCGCCCGACCCGGCCCCGGAGCGCCGACCGGGTGGTGTGTCAGCCTGCGGTAGACCGGGATATACGACTCGTCGATTCCGCCGCACGGGATGCTGGCGATGTGCACGTCGGAGAGACGCACCGTTCTGTCGAAGCTGGCCGCGACCTTCGGCAGGAACTGCTGCACGTGGTACCAGCGGATCGGGTCCGTGAGCGCCACGCGGCGGGAATCGCATGACAGCCGGCCCGCCTCGCAGGCCGCATCGATCTGGTCGGCGATCGACGAGTAGTACCTCTCCGCCTCGACCGCCGACGAATGGTGCCCCTTCGCCCAGGCGGCATCCCGCAGGGCCCAGGAGAAGAATCCGCCGGTCAGGTCGCCGCAGGTGTGCGGGTAGGTCTCGCAGCCGTACGCGAACCAGTAGGCGTTGCCCTCGATGAGCTGCCGCAGCTCCGCGAAGGCGCTGCTCTCGGCGTAGATCTGGGCCCGCACCGCCCGCGGCACCGGTAGGTTCGGGGTCCATTCCGGCTGCCGCACTCGGGTCAGGGCCCCGTAGGCTCGTCGCAGACTGTGCGAATACGACTCGCTGATGATGAAGACCCCGTAGTGCGCCCAGTTCAGCGTGGCGACGAGGCCGAGCACACCCAGCCAGGCGACGAGCGGCAGGCCGAGGAGCAACGATCCCGCGAGTCGAGCTCGCCGGGGCTGCTGCCGCCGCAGCAGTGGCCACGCGCACGCCGCGATGCCGACGACGAGCGCCGGCACGATCCAGCCGGACTCCTCGCGCGTCAGCCAGAACGGCCCGAGCGCGCAGCCGAGGCACGCCGACCAGGCGATCCGATGACCCAGTGAATGATGGCGATAGGTCCAGAGTCCCGTGGCTGCCGCGATCACGAGGAGCGCCAGCGACGCGCACAGCGGTTCACGCGTGATCACGCTCGCGCCGATGCCGATCGAGGTCGCATCGCTGGACAGCGTGACCGGGTTGAAGGCGAGCCAGGCGAAGAGGGCGACTCTGGCCAGACGGCCGCGCACGACCGGCGCCAGGGCCAGGACGGCGAGACCGGCGGCGGCGAGATACAACAGCTCCAGGGACAACAGAAACGGGATGCCGAGGCGCGACGATCCGGCCAGGAAGATCGGCAGGAACGGCACCTTGACCAGCGTGAGCGGGCCGTAGGGTCCGAGCCACTGGCCGTCGCGAATGTAGTCCGCGAGCCGCAGGAAGAGGAGATCGTCGTGCGGCAGGCCGCGGGCGCAGAGCACGTTGCCGCGCAGCAGCGCGAGCTTGAGCGCGATCACGACCGCGGCCAGCCCGAACTCGAGAAACGCCCCGGGCGGGATCGCGATCCGCCAGAGCAGCGGCCGATTGCGCTCTTCCATGACGATCGATCCGCGCCGGCGATACCACCCGTCATCCGCCGCCCGCAAGCGGCCGAAACGCCGCGCGCGGCTCTGCGACAAGCTGGCAAGTTCGCGCCCGCCAGCACCGCCTCCCCCGGCCGCCGCTCCGCCGCGCAGCGCGGCGCTAGAGCACCGCGATGTCGAGCTGGCGCAGGTGGACCGGGTCGCCGATGACCTCGACCCGGGCGACCCGGTCGTCGGTGAACGTGAAGAGCAGGGCGCGGGCCAGCTTGCCACCCGGCGCGAGGATCAGGCCGACCGAGCCGTCGATCAGCGCCGGCTGGACGGATCGCAGCCCGCGCGACAGCGCGATGAACTGCCTCGCCCAGGTCGAAGCACCCCGCAGCTCGCGCGTCGTGCCCTCGGCGTCCGCCGCCCCGCCGGCGAGGCGGGCCGCGCCATCGATGCGCACGACCGCGTCCGGATCGAGCACCGCGAGCAATCCGTCGAGGTCGCCCGCGCGCGCGGCCCTGAGAAACGCCTGCACCACTTCCCGCTGACGCGCCCGGCCGGCCTCCGCCGGCGCCGGCGAGCCGCGCACCCGCCGGCGCGCGCGGCTGGCGAGCTGCTTGGCCGCGTCGGGCGAGCGCCCGACGATGGCGGCGATCTCGTCGAACGGCACGGCGAACAGATCGTGCAGGACGAACGCCAGGCGTTCGGCGGGCGTCAGCGTGTCGAGCACCACCAGCAGCGCCAGGCCGACCGAGTCCGCCAGCAGCGCTTCGCCCTCGGGATCGCCGGCTTCGCCGTCCTCGACGATCGGCTCGGCGACCTGCGCGTCGATCGGCTCCTCGCGCCGCGACCTGCGCGAGCGCAGCATGTCGAGACAGACGCGCGAGACCACCGTGGTCAACCAGCCGCCGAGGTTCTCGACCGCGCCGGTGTCGATGCGGCTGAGGCGCAGCCACGCCTCCTGCACCGCGTCCTCGGCCTCGCTCAGCGAGCCGAGCATGCGGTACGCCATCCCGCGCAGCCGCGGCCGGTTCTCCTCGAAGCGCTCGTTCAGCCAGCCCTGCTGGTCCATCTCACGTTCCCGCAAACGGCTCCGTCATCCCCCTGACGAACGACACCAGCCCGAGGTGACAGCCGACGCGACGATTCGGCAGGGCGAGCCTTGCCACGCAGCGCCGCGAGCACGCGCCCCCGAGAGGCTCGGGCCAGCTCGGCATGGTGCCCATGGCGCGTCGCGT
>Ga0268299_1002185_pt1 | contig 25435 bp, 25 predicted proteins | sample NOBtaG_FD_193484 | JGI IMG/M metagenome (GOLD analysis project Ga0268299, IMG submission 193484) | Activated sludge microbial communities from bioreactor in Nijmegen, Gelderland, Netherland - NOB reactor | ecosystem: Engineered > Bioreactor > Aerobic > Activated sludge | place: Netherlands...
TGCGCGATTCCGGACTGGCGCATCTGCTGTCGATCTCGGGGCTGCATATCGGCCTCGCCGCCGGCTTGTTCTTCTTCGGCCTGCGGTTCGGCCTAGCCTTTGTGCCCCGGATCGCCCTGCGCTATCCGGTGAAGAAATGGGCGGCGGCGGTGGCGATCCTCGCCGCCCTGCTCTATGCGGGCCTGGCCGGCTGGACCACGCCGACGCAACGCTCGGTGATCATGGCGGGGCTCGCCTTCTGCGCCATCATCCTCGACCGCTCGCCGATCTCGCTGCAGCTGGTCGCCTGGGCCGCCTTCGCCGTGTTGCTGTTCCAGCCGGAGAGCCTGTTGGGCGCGAGTTTCCAGATGTCCTTCGCCGCTGTCTTCGCCCTGGTCGTGGTGTTCGAGCGCCTGGGGCCGTGGTTCGCCCGGCGCCGGCAATCCTGGGGCGAGGGGGCAAGCTGGGATGCCAAAATCTTCCATGCCCTTGGCTGGCTGTTCGTCTGGCTCGCCGGCACGGTGGCGACCAGCTTCATTGCCGGTCTCGCGACGCTGCCTTTTGCGCTCTACCACTTCGACCGGATCTCGGTTTACGGCGTCGTGGCCAATGCGATTGCGGTGCCGCTGACCGGGTTCTGGGTCATGCCCTGCGCGGCGCTGACGCTGATCCTGATGCCCTTCGGCCTGGAGGCCTGGCCGCTCGCCGCGATGGGGTGGGGCTGCGACGCCCTGCTGGCGGTGGCACATTGGGTGGCGGATTGGCCCGGCGCGGTGGTCGTGATGCCGGCGCTCGCCGTCATCGCCTTGCCGCTGACGGCGACCGGCTTGTTGTGGCTCGGCCTCGCCCGTGGGCGGCTGCGCTGGATCGGCTTGGCGCCCTTGGCATTTGGCCTGTCGACCGCCTGGATCGTCGAGCGTCCAGATCTTCTCATCTCGCCGAGCGGCAAGCTGCTGGCTTTCCGTACGCCGGCGGGCGAGTTGCTGCTCACCTCGCCGCGCGCCGAAAGGCTGGTGCGCGAAACTTGGCTGCGCCGCAACGGCCAGCTCCGCTTCGATGATATCGCCGACCTCAGCGGCAGCGAGGAATGGCTTCGCTGTGGGCCGCGCGGCTGCGACTATGGCGAAGGGGCCAGGGTCCGCGTGCTGTTGGGCGAGGTGGCACCGTCGGCGGAGGATTGCGGCGGCATCGCGCTCCTCGTCGCGGTGCAGGCGGATATGGCCGCGTGTCCCGCCGTGGCGAGCATCGGCAGAGCGACCCTCGCCGCGCGCGGCGCCCATGCCATCTATCTGGATGGCGGCATCCTGCGCATCGAGGACGCGGCCCAGCACATCGGCCAACGCCCCTGGGCGCCGACGGCCGCGGCCGAGCCGCTGTCTTCAGATTCTGGGGATGGAGCGCCGGCCGGCGCTCAGTAGCGTCGCATCAAGCCGACCAGGCGGCCCTGGATGCGCACCCGGTCGGGGCCGAAGATGCGGGTCTTGTGCGCCTGGTTTGCCGGCTCGAGGGCGATGGAATCACCCTTGCGGCGCAGGCGCTTCAAGGTGACTTCGTTGTTGTCGATCAGCGCCACAACGATGGTGCCATTCTCAGCGCTTTCGCACCGCTCGATGACCACGGTGTCGCCATCCTGGATGCCGGCATCGACCATGGAATCGCCCTCGACGGTGAGGGCGTAATGCTCGCCGCGGCCCACCAGCGTCGCCGGCACGTCGATGGAATTGGAATTGTCGCGCAGGGCTTCGATCGGCGTGCCGGCCGCGATCTTGCCGTAGAGCGGCAGCTGCAGCGCACTGCTGGCCTGAGCGGCCACGACGGCGCCGGGCAAAGAGGGGGTGAAATCGCCGCGGATGACGTTGAGCGCGGCGCGGCGGTCCTCGCCGGCGCGCGGGGCTGGCGCGGCCTTTGTCGTCTGGTCCTCCGGCAACCGCACCACATCCAGGGCCCGGGCCCGGTGCGGCAGGCGGCGGATGAAGCCGCGCTCCTCCAGGCCGGTGATCAGGCGATGGACGCCCGACTTGGACTTGAGGCCGAGCGCCTCCTTCATCTCGTCGAAGGAGGGTGAGATGCCGCTTTCCCCCAGGCGTTCCTGGATGAATTTCAGCAATTCCCGTTGCTTGCGCGTCAGCATGGACATCCCCGTTTGGCGCCGCCCGCGCCACCGTTCATCGGCGCACCAGGACTAGCGCTGGAACAAATCACAAACACAGGATGTTCTATTTTAGTTCCAGTCGATCGTCAAGCCGGTTGTGCCGGAGGGGTATCCGACCCCTCCGCACGCCCGTTGCCGCCCGGATTCAGTCGCAGGCGGCCGTGACCATGATCTCGACCTTCCATTTCGGGTCGGCGAGCTTGGCTTCGACGGTGGCGCGGGCGGGGGCCTGGCCGGCCGGCACCCATTCCTTCCAAGCGCGATTCATCTCGGCGAAGGTGGAGATGTCGGAGAGCCAGATATTGACCTTCAGCATCCGGGTCTTGTCGGTCTTGGCCTGGGCCAGGGTCTCGTCGATCTGCTTCAGGATGTTCTTGGTCTGCTCATAGACCGAGGGCGAGACCGGCTCCTCGGCGACGTGGCCGGCGAGATAGGCGATTCCGTTATGCACTACCATGTCCGCGATCACGGTGGCGTCGCCGAAACGTCGAATGGTCATGGAAAACTCCTTGCGATGGATAGATCCCGAATGGCGGCGGCATCATAGCGATCCGCGCGCGCGGCACAATTGCCGCGCCGCTTGAATTCCGCTGCTTTTGCTGGTCCTGTGGCGACCCTGCTTTCAATCCTATCGCCTCGCGATCGAACCATGTCGCCGATCATCCACGTCGAGAAGCTCTGCAAGGACTACGAGGTCCACCAGAAGGAACCCGGGCTCGCGGGATCGTTTCGTTCGTTCTTCCGCCGCAAGTTCCAGATCGTGCCGGCGGTCAGGGATGTGAGCTTCGACATCGCGCCCGGCGAGATCGTCGGCTTCCTCGGCCCCAACGGCGCCGGCAAGACGACGACCCTAAAGGTCTTGTCCGGCCTGCTATACCCGACGTCGGGCAAGGTCGACGTCCTCGGTTTCACCCCGCAGGAGCGCAAATCCGCGTTCCTCAAGTCCATCACCATGGTCATGGGCCAGAAGCAGCAATTGTCCTGGGACCTGACGCCGGCGGATTCCTTCCTGGTCAACCAGGCGATCTACGACGTCGCCGACGGCGATTACCGCAGCCGCCTCGGCGAGCTCACCGAGATGCTGGAGCTGCAGCCCGTGCTGAACAAGCCGGTGCGCAAGCTCTCGCTGGGCGAGCGGATGAAATGCGAGCTGGCGGCGGCCTTGCTGCACGCGCCGAAGATCCTGTTCCTCGACGAGCCGACCATTGGGCTCGACGTCAACATGCAGCAGGCGGTGCGCCGCTTCGTCGCCGACTACAACAAGCGTACCGGCGCCAGCATCATTCTCACCTCGCACTACATGGCCGACGTCGAGGCGCTGGCCGAGCGGGTGCTGGTGATCGACGGCGGCCGCCTGGTGTTCGATGGCGATCTCAGCGCCCTGGTGGCGGCGCGGGCGCCGAACAAGGTGCTGCGGCTGCAGCTGGAAGCCGCCGTGGCGCGCGAGCGGCTGGCGCAGTTTGCGCCGGTGCGCAATCTTGACGGGCTCACGGCGGAGTTGCTGGCGCCGCGCGGCAACGTGGCGGAAATCGCGGCGCGCATCCTCAACGAGATCGCGGTGGCCGATATCGCCATCGAGGACATGCCGATCGAGGAGGTGCTGGGCGCCCTGTTCCAGCGCCCGTCCGCTCCGCAGGCGGCGCAGGCGGCGTCATGACTCTGCCCAGCCTGCGCGCGCTCAAGGCCCTGCTGGTGCTGAACTACAGCCTGTCGCTGCAGTACCGGGCGCAGTCGGTGTTGTGGATGATCAACGGCAGCGTGCCGCTGATCATGCTGCTGATCTGGCTGCAACTGGCGCAAGGCGGCGCCATTGGCGGCTATGACACACTTACCTTCTCGCAGTATTTCCTGTTCATGTTCCTGTGCCGGCAATCGACGCCGACCTGGGTCATCTATCTGATGGATCGCGGCGTGAAGCAGGGCGAGCTGTCGCCCTATCTGCTGCAACCGCTGCATCCGGTCTGGCGCTATGCCTCGGAGCATTGGGGCGAGATGCTGTGCCGGCTGCCGATCGTGCTGCCGATCGTGCTGCTGGGGCTCACCCTGGCGGATGCCTGGACCATAGACCTGCTGCGCAACCTGGCGCTGTTCCTGGTGGCGCTCGCCTTGGCCTGGATCATCAATTTCACCGTCCACCTGGTGGTGGGGATGATCGCCTTCTGGGCCGACAACGCGCTCGGCTACGATACCTTCGTCTATCAGCTCTACATCATGCTGGGCGGCGTCATGGTGCCGCTGGAGCTGTTTCCCGCGGCGATCCGCGACGCGCTCTACTGGACGCCGTTCCCCTATGTCCTCGATTTCCCGGTTCGGGTCATGATCGGCCGCGCCGCCGGTCCGGAGATGTGGTGGGGGCTCGGCGTGCAAATGCTGTGGGTGGCGATCCTGGTCTCGTTGTTTGCGCTGCTGTGGCGCGCCGGCCAGAAGCGCTACGCCGCGGCGGGTGCCTGAGCATGAAGCGCCATCTCCGCCTCATCGCCCTGTTCGTGCGCGCGACGGTGCAGTCGCAGCTCGAATACCGCTCCGGCGTACTGGGGCGGCTGCTGGCCAATCTGATGTCGGTGGGGACGGGGATCCTGCTGCTCTGGGCGATGTTCCAGCAGGTCTCCAGCGTCGGCGGCTGGAACTTCGACCAGGTCCTTGTCCTGGTCGGCGTCGTCTACACGGTCGAGTTCGTGGTGGAGATCTGGTTCTACCCCAGCCTCAATCCCGTTTCCGGCTATGTGCGCAAAGGGGAGTTCGATCTCCTCCTGCTGAAGCCGGTTTCCTCGCAGTTCCTGGTGACGTTCCGCTATCTGCAGGTGCTCGAATTCTCCGGCCTCGTCATCGGCCTGGCGGTGATCGGCATCGGCATGCATCGCCTGGGTTCGCTCACCCTGCCGAACCTGCTGATACTTGCGGTCTTCCTGGTCGTGGCGCTGGCGATCATCTACAGCCTCTATCTGGCGCTCTCGACGCTGGCCTTCTGGTTCACCCGAATCGAGGAGGTGGCAAGCATCATCTGGCTGCACTCCACCGCCGGGAGCTTCCCGGTGGCGGCCTATCCGGGTTGGGCGAGGGTCCTGTTCACCTTCGTCCTGCCGGTCGCCTTCGTCACCAACGTGCCGGCCCAGGCGGCCACCGGCCGGCTGACCTGGGACTGGGCGCTGGGCGCGCTGGCCTTCGCCGCCACGGCACTCCTGGGGTCCGGCTGGCTGTGGGGCAGGGCCATCCGCAGCTACAGCAGCGCCAGCTCCTGAGCCGGTTTCAGCTGCTGGCACGAGCCTTGCGATATAGGCCGTGAGATCACGCGGAGGAGCGCCAAATGGCGGCATATTCAGCCAATCGGCCCGATCAGGGGCCCACGTGCCCGGCAAGAATTGCCGGGTCGCCGGTTGGCGTCGGCTCCGCGGGCGGGAGGCGGTAATGGCAGCGAGTAATATCGGATTGGGAGCCCAGGCGGGCGGCTACGAGATCCGCGCCGACGTCCTCAACGGCATCCAGCAGGCGAGCGCCAATACCGGCGTCGATTTCTCGTTCCTGATGGCCCAGGCGGCGAAGGAAAGCGGCTTCAATCCCGACGCCAAGGCGAAAACTTCCAGCGCTTCCGGCCTCTACCAGTTCGTCGAGCAGACCTGGCTTTCAGTCGTGCGCAAGCACGGCGCCGAATACGGCCTCGGCGACATGGCCTCCAAGATCAAGATCGCCGAGGACGGCGTGCTCAAGGTCGCCGACCGCGCACTGCGCAAGGAGATTCTCGACCTGCGCCGCGATCCGGAGATCGCCGCCGCGATGGCGGCGGAGCATGCCGCCGACAACGAGGAACGCCTCGACGCCAAGCTCGACCGCGAGGTGCAGCCGGTCGATCTCTATCTGGCGCATTTCCTCGGCCTGAAGGGCGCGCTCAATTTCCTCCGCGCGATGGACGCCAATCCCAACCAGGCGGCGGCCGCGATCGCGCCGCGCGCGGCGGCGGCGAACAAGGCCGTGTTCTACAATGCCGACGGCACGCCGCGCAGCCTGAAGCAGATCTACGATCGCTTCCAGCATCGCATGACGAGCGAGATGGCGGCTTATGATGATCTGGACGACGCGCTGCCGGGCCAGGGCGCGACGATGCTGGCGGACGTGCGTTCGAGCGGATCGATCGGCGGCGGCGACCGCGCCGTGTTCGGCACCACCAGCCCGGGCGGAATCCTCTCGCCGCTGATGCTGGTCACGCTCGCTTCGCTGCCCACGGGCCGCGACGAGAAGGACGCGCAGGGCAACAGCAGCCTGTTCGACAAGGCACTGGTCTCGCCGGCGGCTTAGGTTTCAACTCAGAAACCCGGAACTGGCATCCCCGCCGACCCTCGGGCTTGACCCGAGGGGAGCGCCGGGATCCACAGCTCCTCTGCACGGACCTGTGGGTTCGTGTTCTCCGGTCCTTGCGACGGCGAGGTAGATCCCGGGGCAAGCCCGGGATGACGGGCGAGTGGGTTGCCGAAACGAAGCAGCGCCGCGATGGTGGTGTGGTCGCTATACGACCTAGCGAATTCTCAATGCCGATCGAGCGCCTGGCGGCCTTCTTCGGTCAGCTTGCAGACCAGCCAATCGGGCTTCAGCGGATTGGTGAACCAGGGCTCGGCCCAGCCGTGGGAGATGCAGGCGCGCACCACGTTCTCATGCACACGCTGGCCCCATTCGTCGAACAGCGGCAGCTTGCCGCCGGGCTGGCTCAGGCCCTTTTTCAGCCAGCTCCGCTGCGCGTCGCTCAGCTTGTGCTCGGCGACAATCGACTGCGCGCCCCTCATGACATCCATCCCCTGAAGACTATTTTGACGCCAGCTTAGCAAAACCGCCTAGGCGATTGCAATTGCGGCTCAATGATCCGCTCAATGTTCCTCCGGGCCGCCCATCAGGCGGGGGTATTCGATGGCCGGGCAGTGATCCATGACCACCTCCAGGCCGGCCGCCCGCGCCTTGCGGGCGGCATCCTCGTTGACCACACCGAGCTGCATCCACACGAATTTCGCGCCGATCTCGATGGCTTCGAGGGCGGGCGCCGCCGCATCGGCCGAATTGCGGAAGATGTCGACCATGTCGATGCGGCCGGTCTTCTCCTGCGGGATGTCCTTTAGGCCGGCATAGACCTTCTCGCCGTTCAGGTCCTTGCCGGCGAGGACCGGATTGACCGGGATCACCCGATAGCCGCGCGATTGCAGGAATCGCATCACGCCATGGCTGGCCCGGTTCGGCTTGTCGGAGGCGCCGACCAGGGCGATGACCTTGGTCTCGGTCAAGATGCGCTTCAGGAGGTCGTCGCTCGCATGAATGGTCAAGATCACAGCTCCAGTTTGTGGCCGAGGCGGCCGGCGAGGTCCTGGATGAACTGCCAGGCGACGCGCCCCGAGCGGGCGCCGCGGGTCATCGACCATTCGACGGCCTCCGCTCTTAACTGGTCCTGCGCGATCTTGATTCCAAGGGCGGCGACGTAACCCTCGATGATCGCGAAGAAGGTCTCCTGGTCGCAATTGTGGAAGCCGATCCACAGGCCGAAGCGGTCGCTGAGCGAGACTTTCTCCTCCACCGCCTCGGAGGGATTGATCGCGGTGGAGCGCTCGTTGTCGATCATCTCGCGCGGCATCAAATGCCGGCGGTTCGACGTCGCGTAGAACAGCACGTTCGCCGGGCGGCCCTCGATGCCGCCCTCGAGCACCGCCTTCAGCGACTTGTAGCTGGCATCGGCGGCGTCGAAGGAGAGGTCGTCGCAGAACAGGATGCAGCGGCGCTTCTGCGCGCGCAGGATGCCGAGCAGCTTCGGCAGCGTCACCAGGTCCTCGCGGTGGATCTCGATCAGCGCCAGCTTGTCCGCGGCGCCCTCATTGACCTGCGCATGCACGGCCTTCACCAGCGAACTCTTGCCGGTGCCGCGCGCGCCCCAGAGCAGGGCGTTGTTCGCCGGGAAGCCCTTGGCGAAGCGCCGGGTGTTGTCGAGCAGGATCTGCTTCGACTGGTCGATGCCGCGCAGCAGGCTGATGTGCACGCGCGAGACGGCCGCCACGGGCTCCAGCCAGCCTTCCGGATGCCAGACGAAGGCGTCGGCGCCGGAAAGATCCGTGCGCGGCGCGACTGGCGGCGCGAGCCGCCCGAGGCTGTCGGCGATGGATTGCAGGACGCGCAGCAACTCAGGATCGTTCATGAATGCCCCGATGATCAGCTCCAAGGGGCGGGAGTATGCAATGCCGGCCCATCCGCCGCCAAGGGCGGATGGGCGCGGATTGTCGCGGGGCTGGGAGCCTAGATAGCCCAGGCGTCCTTGACCGCCTGCAGCGCGATGGCCGGCTCGACATAGGCGGCGAGCGCGGCGAGGCTGCGCTCGATCGGCTGGGTCGAGGTGTCGATCACCAGCTCCGCCTTGGCCGGCGCCTCGTAGGGCGCGTCGATGCCAGTGAAGTTCTTGATCGCGCCGCTGCGGGCCGCCTTGTAGAGGCCCTTCGGATCGCGCGCCTCGCACTGGGCGAGATCGGCCTTCACGTGGATCTCGTGGAAGCGCTCGCCGACGATGGCGCGCGCCCGGTCGCGCTCCTGCGCATAGGGCGAAATGAGCGAGACGAGGACGACCATGCCGGCATCGGCCAGCAGCTTGGCGACCTCGGCCGAGCGGCGGATGTTCTCGGCGCGATCCTCCGGCGAGAAGCCGAGATCGGCGGTGACGCCCTGGCGCAGCCGGTCTCCATCGAGGACAAAGACCTGGCGGCCGCGCTGGAACAGCAGGCGCTCCAATCCCATGGCGAGGGTCGATTTGCCGGAACCGGACAGCCCGGTCAGCCAGAGCACCGCGCCGCGATGGCCGTTCAACGCTTCGCGCGCGTCACGCGTCACCAGATGGTCGGGCGCGACGAGCCGCTTGTCGACGTCGCTGGATTCCGCATCCAGCACGAGGGCGCCGCCGACGATGTCGCCATCGCGGATCAGCACGCCGCGGCCGGTGCGCTGCATGTCAGCGGCCTTGTCCAGCGCCATTAGCGCGCGGCTGCGGAGCGTGATCTCGGCGATGGCGTTGCGCGCGACCTCGCTCGCCTGGACTGGCTGCAGCTTCTCGACATCGATGGCGGCGGTGATCTTCTCGACCTCGACCGGATATTCGGCGGTGGCGACCTTCAGCTTCAGCTTGTCGCCGACGCGCAACGGTTGCTCGTCCAGCCAGAACAGACGCAGCTCGGCGCGATGGCCGAGCACCGGGCGCCGTTCCGAATGCACCGCGACATGGCCGCGCTCGATGAAGAGCTCGTCGTCAAGCGTGATCGCCACCGACTGCCCGGCCGAGGCGGCCATCGCCTGCGGCGCAGACCAGGCCTCGATGCTGGCGACCTTGGCCTGCTTGAAGCCCGGCGCGAATTCCAGCCGGTCGCCGACGCGCAAGCTGCCGCTCTCGATGCGGCCGACGACGAGGCGCCGCTCGTCGAACTTGAACACGTCCTGCACTGGCAGGCGCAGCGGCTGGTCGGTCCCGACGGGTGCTGCGGCAAAATGGTCCAGCGCCTCCAGCACCGTCGGGCCCTGGTACCAGGGCAAATTGGCAGAGCGCGCGGCGATGTTGTCGCCGTTGCGGGCGGAGACCGGGATGATGGCCGCCGGCGTCAGCTTCAGCTGCGCCAGGTAAGCCGTGATCTCGCGCGCGATGGCATCGAAGCGCGCCTGGTCGTGGCCGATGAGGTCGACCTTGTTCACCACCACGGCGATCTGGCGCAGGCCGAGCAATTGCAGGATGAGCGCGTGCCGCCGCGTCTGTTCCCTCACGCCTTCCGCCGCGTCGATCACCAGGAACGCCGCCTGCGCCTGGGCGACGCCGGAAATGGCGTTCTTCAGGAACTCCTTGTGGCCCGGCGCGTCGATGATGACGTAACGGCGGCGCGCCGTCTGGAAGAAGATCTGCGTGGTGTCGATGGTGATGCCCTGGTCGCGCTCGGCCTGCAGGGCGTCGAGCAGGAAGGACCATTCGAAGGTGCCGCCGCGCTTGTCGGAAGCCGCCTTGATCTCGGCGAACTTGCCCTCAGGCAGCGAGTTGGTGTCGTGCAGCAGGCGGCCGATCAGGCTCGACTTGCCGTGGTCGACATGACCGACGATGGCGAAGGGAAAGCGCTCGGCGAGGGGCGCGGTGGTGACGCTCTCGACCGGCTTCAAGGCGAAGGCTGTGCCGTCCATGTTCATGATCCTACATATACCCTTGGGCCCGCAGCCGCTCGAACGCGTCCTCGCGCTCGTGGTCCATGGCGCGGCCGGCGCGCTCGGATGTCTTGGTATGGGTCAGTTCGGCGATGATCTCGTCGAGGTTTGAAGCATCGGAAATGATCGGGCTGGTGATGTCCTGGTCGCCCAGCGAGCGGTAGCGCTTGCCGTTGCGCGCGTAATAGAGATCGACGATCGGAATCCCTTCGCGCGCGATGTAGCGCCAGATGTCGAGCTCGGTCCAGCTCAGCAGCGGATGGATGCGCATATGGGCACCCTCCGGCAGGTCACTCTTGAAATGGTCCCAGAATTCCGGCGGCTGGTCGCGGAAATTCCAGGCGCCGCTTTCGGCGCGCGGGCTGAACACACGCTCCTTGGCGCGCGTCGCCTGCTCGTCGCGGCGGATGCCGGCGATGATGCCCTTGAACTGGAACTCGTCCAGCACGCGGCGCAGGCCGATGGTCTTGCGCGCGGCGGAGCGCGCCGCCGGCGGCAGGCTGGGATCGACCTCCTCGACCGGCGGGCAATCGCGCACGATGAGGTTGAGGTTCCACGTCTTCGCGTAGCGGTCGCGGAAGTCGTACATCTCCGGGAACTTCTTGCCGGTGTCGACATGGACGACCGGGAAGGGGACGTGGCCGAGGAAGGCCTTGCGCGCCAGCCACAGCATGACGTTGGAATCCTTGCCCAGCGACCACAGCATGGCGATCGGCTTCAGCCGGCTGAAGGCCTCGCGCAGGATGTAGATACTCTGGTTCTCGAGGGCGTCGAGGTCGCTCATATGCCGGCTCCGTCAAATCCCAAGTGGATGCCGCATTCCGTCTTCTCGGTCCCGGCCCAACGGCCGGCGCGGCTGTCTTCGCCGTCCAGGATGCGCCGCGTACAGGGCGCGCAGCCGATCGAGGCGTAGCCCTCGTCGAACAGCGGGTGCCGGGGCAGCTTGAAGTCCTTGAAGGCCTGGTTGATCTCCGCCTCGCTCCAATTGGCGAGCGGATTGATCTTCAGTCGGCCGTCGGAAACTTCGGCAAAGGGCAGGCCGGCGCGTTCGGCATTCTGGTAACGCTTGCGCCCGGTGATCCAGGCATCGAAGTCCTGCAGCGCCTTTTCCAGCGGCACCACCTTGCGCAGCGCGCAGCAGCGGTTGGGCAGGCGCGCCCACAGATCGCCGTTCGGATCTTCGCGCGCGAGGTCGGCGGGATCCGGCTCCAGCGAGCGCGCATCGGTGAAGCCGAAACGGCCGACCAGAATGTCGCGGTAGGTCAGCGTTTCCAGGAAGTGCTTGCCGGTGTCGAGGAACAGTACCGGCACGTGGCGGTCAATCTGCGCCGCCAGATGCAGCAGCACGGCGGCATCGGCACCGAAGGATGAGACCAGGGCGATGCGGCCGGCGAAGTCGCGCGTCAGGACGTCGGCGAGAATCTGCCCGGCCGTGGCATCCGCCCAGCGCCGGTTCAGCGCATCCGCCCGGCGCAGCAGATCGAGTGTCGATGGCGGGTCGACGATTGATCCACCGGGCGCGGCGGGGATGAGGTGCGGCTGCGGCTGCATGGTGGGTACACGCGGGCAAATGACCTTCGCGACCGGCGCTCTCCACCGATCTTTCTGCGTCTATAGATCATATTCCACACCGTTTATGTCAATAGAAAGAATATGTGTGAAATTGTGATTTAGTCCGAATTTATCGCACAACGCTGTTATTTTTTCTCACAGAAGTGGCAATGGATTAGATATTTAACTGTCTAAAATCGTGAAATCGGCAGACGCCTAGCGCAGGGTCTGAAGATAAGCGATCAGATCCGCCCGGTCGGCGGGGTCGGCGACCCGGAAATTCATCCGCTGGCCCGGAAGGAAGGCTTCAGGATCGGCGAGCCAGCGGTCAAGGGTGGCTTCGTCCCAGGTAAGCCCGGCACCTTTCAGGGCCTTGGAATACGCGAAGCCGGGCACCGAACCGGCGGCCCGCCCGACCACGCCGCGATGCTTCGGCCCGACGCGGTTGGCATCCGGCGCATGGCAGGCGATGCAGCGGGAGTTGTAGATCTCCGCGCCACGCGCCGGATCGGCGGCGATGGCGGCCTCCGGCGCCAGCAGGACGGCACAGGTGGCGAGGACGAGGCGTCGCATGAGGCGGGCTCCGATGATCGGGCACATCCCGCCGCCGGGACGATCGCGAGGAGATCGTCGCCGGCGGCGGCGGGCGCGGGGGTTACGCGCCGAACGTCAGGGCCTTGGCCGGCAGCTGCTCGCCGAGCGCGCTCGCCAGCGCCGTCCAGTGCATCGTCTCGTCCGCCGCCAGGCGGCCGGCGACCTGCGCCAGGCCCTTGTCGCCGAAAGCGGGGATCACGCCGAGATAGGCGTTGGCGGCACCCTTCTCCAGCCGCGCGGCGAGATGCAGCACGTCGGCCTGGCTCTTCAGGCTGCCGGCGTTCAGGGCCGTTGCATAGTCGCTCATCGACTGCTCGGCCACCGGCTTTCCGCCGAGCTTCTCGATGGTGGCGACCAGGGCGTCGCGATGGCCCTTGTGATGGCTCTGGAACGCCACCGCCACCTGCAGCACGGGATCCTGCAGCAGGCCGCTCTGGGCGCCAAGCTGGTAGGCGCTGATCGCCTCATGCTCCAGGCCGAGGGCGACATTGAGGATGTCGACATCCGCCGCCGTGGCGCTCTTGCTCGCCGCCATGCTCTCGCAGCCGCCGAGGACGGCGATGGCCGCGGCCGAGAGGCCGAAGGTGCCCGCGCCACGCAACAACGCGCGGCGATCGGTCAGGATGCTGTTGGTCTCGCCCCGGTTCATGCCCGTGATCAGGCGGGTGGTCTCGATCGACATATCATCTTCTCCCACGTTGAGGAGGCCGTCTCTGCGACGTGCCTGCATGGGAGCTACGCGGGGCTGAATGCGAGCGGATGCGTCACTCTTTCGTGACGCATCCGGATGCTCTATTGCGGCGTAGATATGGCCCCGGTGAACAGGACAGGGCCGGTCGGCGCCCCGGTCGGCGACCCTCCGGCGGGCTCCAGACTGACCGCAAGAATGACTCCGGTTTCCAGCAATGGCCGCTTGTCCCGCGGGACATCGCGCTCGGTCTCGCCCGATGCGTTCACCAGCCCGAGCGAGACCGGCGCGCCGGACGGCGGCACCACCCACAGCTCATAGGATTGATTCTGCAGCGGATCGACCGTGCCGGCGCGGACGAGCAGGGTTTCGCGTCCCTCGCGCATGGATACGGTGAAGGCCGCGGTACCGTCCTGAGGCGCCAGCGTGGCGATGGCGGTCACGCTGGGCTGGCGCGCCATGTCGCCGAAGAACAGTGCCGCCGCCAGGATCGCGGCGGCGAGCGCAGCGGCGATCCAGCGGCGATAGGCCGGTTGGTACGGGATGCCGACCTCCTGCGCGACGCGACGCCACAGGCTGGCAGACGGGATTGCGGGCTGCACGGCATCGGCGAGCGGCTGCAGCCGCTGCGACCATGCGGCCACGGCGTGCGCCGCGGCCGCATCGATGCGCCGGCCAACCCGTCCAGATCGTCGTTCTCGGTCTCGGTCATGGCTCGAGGCACTTCTTCAGGCGTTGCAGGCCGCGGCGGATCCAGCTCTTCACGGTGCCTAGCGGCGCCGCCATGCGCGTGGCCAATTGCTCATGCGTCAGGCCCTCGTAATAGGCGAGCAGGATCGACGTCTTCTGCGCGCCCTCCAGTTCTTCGACGCAGCCTTTCAGGCGCTTGGTCTCGGCATTCGCCATCGCGCCTTCGAGCGGCGACGGGCCGTCATCCGGCTGCTCCGCCGCCGCAGCCTCGTCGAGCGGCTGCAGCGGTTTTTCCCGCCGCAGCCGGTCCAGGCACTTGTTGCGCAGAATGACTGTGATCCACGGCATGGCCGGGCCAAAATCCGGTCGATAGTCGCCGGCGCGCCGCCACACGGTGACGAAGCATTCCTGCAGCGCTTCTTCCGCCCAGTCGCGCCTTCTGAGGATACGCAGGGCAAGCCCGAAGAGTTGCGGGGACGCCAGGCGATAGAGGCTGGAAAAGGCCTCCGGGTTGCCGCTCTGGCAGGCGATCAGCATCTGGTCGGTGTCGCGCACAGTCAGCCCCACCCCGGCGCACCCTTGGCGGGGCGGCCCTTGGTTCCGGATCGTCAGCTTGGCGCAGCGTCGCCGGGACTTAGAGGATGTGTCGAAATTCGTCAACAAGCACTATTGTGGCGTGATACGCCCGTTTCAGATCAGGCACTTGAGGGGAGTTGGAACATGAGCAGCCCGGTTCGCGTCGAAAAGCGCGGTCACGTCATGGAGGTCACGCTCGACCGGCCGAAGGTGAACGCCATCGACCTTGCCACCAGCCGCGCGCTGGGCGAGGCTTTCGTCGAGATGCAGAACGATCCGAATATCCGCTGCGGCATCGTCACGGCGGCGGGCGACCGCATCTTCTGCGCCGGCTGGGATCTCAAGGCGGCGCACCAGAACGAGGAAGTCGGCAAGTGGTGGGAGACCACCGATTACGGCCCCGGCGGCTTCGCCGGCCTGACCGAGCTGTGGTCGCTCAACAAGCCGGTGATCGCCGCGGTGAACGGCCTGGCGCTGGGCGGCGGCTTCGAACTCGCCATCGCCTGCGACCTCATCATCTGCGCCGAGCATGTGGAGTTCGCGCTGCCGGAGCTCCCCATCGGCATCATCCCGGATTCCGGCGGCATCCAGCGGGTACCGCGGCGCCTGCCGCACAACATCGCCATGGAATTGCTGCTGCTCGGCCGCCGCATGAAGGCCGAGGAGGCGCTCCACTACGGCATGATCAACAAGATCGTGCCCAAGGATCAGCCCATGGAAGCCGCCCGCGAATGGGCTGCCACCATCGCCGAAGGGGCGCCGCTCACCATCCAGGCGCTGAAGGAGGCGTTGCGCGAGATGGACGGGCATTCCATCCGCGATTCCTTCAAGCTCATCCGCAGCGGCAAGCTGCCGATGTACGAGAAGTCGCTGCTGTCGGAGGACGCCAAGGAGGGCGTGCGGGCCTTCTCGGAAAAGCGCAAGGCCAACTTCCAGGGCCGCTAAGAGAATCGGCGCCGATCCTGGGGCGGGATCGGCGCCGACCGCTTGTACGCATACCTAGGGGATCAGTTACTCAGGTTGGCCGTCAGTTGGTTGCTGATCTCAACCACTGCCTGTTGAACTGGATCGCTCCAAGCGTAGGTGGTGAAGGTTTCCCCGGCCTCGACCACCGTCCAGTGATGGCCGGAGCCGTCGCCCGACAGGTTTACGACGTCGCCCTTGTCGCCGAGGACGGTCAGGTGATGATCGGCATCGGTCATGTCGAGCACGTCCGCGATGGACAGGGCCACGACATTCGTGCCGAAACCCGTGGTGTCGATCGCCTCGACATTGGCCAACTGGGCGAAATCGCCATGGCCCAGACTGCCGTTCATTTCCGCTATGTGCAGCGTGTCGTCGCCGGCGCCCAGATCGAGCGCACCGGCGAGGGTGCCGTTCAGATGCAGGTGGTCGTCGCCCGAGCCCAGCAGGTCCTGGCCTGGGGCGAGTTCCGAAGATGAAATCTCATAACTGTTCGAGACGCCGATCACGGCCTGGCCGATATTCGACGTGAGCCCACCTTCGTCGACGATGCTGTAGCCGATGTGCCGGTCGCCCTCGGCCTGGCTGCTGGTCGAGAAGAAGATCGAATTGACGAAGCTCTCGTACTGGTCGGCGGTCTCGCTGCCGGACTTGCCGGTGATGGTGATGGTGCAGTCGTTCCCGTTCTGGACGATGCCGACATCGAACAGGTCGCTGGGCGGCACGTTCAGGGTATCGCCGGCCTGGAAGCCGCTGGTATGGATGACCGCCCGGCCCAGGCTGTCGCCGTCGATATCTGTGAAGTCGACGCTGGGCTGCACCACGCTCTGGGTCAGCTTGTTGACGTTGTAGGTGCCCATGCCGACGCTGAAGACGACGTCCTCATAGTCACGGTCGCCGCCGCCGTTCAGATCCTCGAAGCCGACGATCAGCTGGCCGTCCGCTGTGCCTGATAGCGCGTGCTGGATGTCTTTGCCCGAATTGAAGTCGGTGTTCAGCGATTTGTCATGGGTGAAATAGGTGTCGCCGGCGAGCTGCTTGCCACCGGCATAGAGGTGGCCGTTGCCGTTCGCGTCGACGACGATGGAGAGCTGGCCGTTTATGGCCGCCATCGCATCCGCCTGCTGCGGCGCGTTGCCGGCCAGGTCCTTCAGGATCGACTGGTTCGCGGATTTCCCGGCGCCATCGGCGATGGTGAAGAAGCCGAGATGCGTCCCGGCTGGCATCGTGCCGAGGGATATGGTCGTCGCCTGGGCGAAGCCGAGGAAGTCCTGGACCAGGGCAGAGCCGAGCTGCCCGTTCTTGACAGCAGTGGTGTCGAGCCAGATGAATTTGACCGTGCCGGGAACGACCTGGCCGGCATCGTCGAACTGGTAGACGCCGACCATGTTGCGGTAGCCGGCGCCTTCGCGTTGGAAGGTCACCTCGACCTCGGTCGGTACCGCCAGGGTGACATTGGCCGGGTCGATGCCGGTGATCTGGCCGGCGCCGAACTTGCTGAGCGCGCTGCTGCCATCGGCACCCTTCAACAGGAAGTCGCCGATGGCCGTGCTGCCGGTCGGCTGATAGGCGGTCGTGGTGGCGACGATGTGGTTCGCGATCGCGCCGTCGGTGACCGTGACCACAGGCGCCTCGTTCACGTCCGTTACCGTGATGGTGAAGGATTGCTGCGTCGAGTTGCCTTCGCTGTCGGTGGCCGTGACGGTCAGGTCGACGGATGGCTCGGTTTCGTGATCGAGCGCGACGCCGTCCTTCAGCTGCAGGACTCCGTCCACGATCTCGAAGCGCGGATCGGAGACCTGGAACGAGACATGCTCGGGATCGCTTTCGAGCAGCGGCCCGAGCGCCTCGCCTGGCGTATTCTCCGGCAGCTGCCATCGGTCATGACTGCTCCAGGTGATCGGGACGGGCGCCGGATCGCCGGATGCTGCCGCCTCGTCCTCGTCCATCAGTTTGGCTTCACTGACGACATAGGCGCCATATTGCAGCGCGGTGCCGCCGAGCGTACCTGCGGCCTGTCGCGCGGCGAAAGCGGATTCTGACTGGCCGAAGCCACGGAACGCGGCCGGGCCGCCGTTGCCGGCCATGTCCAGCGTCGCATCGCCCGTCGGTCCGGCGGCGGTCTGGAACGCCGCGATGTCGCCATCCGCCAGCAGGGTCGCGAGATCGACGCTGCGCCCGTCGGGCAGCACAAGGCCGCCGTCGAGCGAGTCGAGATCGGCGGTCTGCAGGACGGCGCCACGCTGGTCGCGGACCACCACCCCCTGATCGGTCAGCTCGATGCTGTAGGCGCCGACGGAAAGTCGCTCGGACACGGCTGCGGCTCCACTCCATCCTCTGCCATCGACGATGCGGCAGAGAGGACGTGGAAGTCAGGTCGCGGAACCGGCGTTCTATATACGCCTGTGTAGTCGGAACAACGAAAGACGAAGACGGCTAGAATGCCGGCCAATTCTTAGCACGGCGTTTACCATCCCGGGACCGGGCGCGCCCCGATCGCGTCAGTTGCCGGAGGACCATTCAAGCGCGATCGATCCGTCCTCGCCTTTCACCTCGGCGCTATGATTGCCGAGCACGCCGGGATAGGGCCCGAGCGTATCCGGCAGTGCCGTGCTGCCGAGCAGCTCGACCTGCCGCGTACCGGCGCCTTCCATCGAGCTGTTGCTGGGCAGCGTGATGGGGGCGGGCGGGGCGATGCGGTACTGCGTCGTGCCGCCGACGACATCGGTTTCCATCAACAGGCCCGGCCAGGAATCGCCGTCGACGGGGCCGGTGGCGGAGACGGTGGTGGTGTCCGTGTAGGCGCCGTCACCGCCTTCGCCGCCGGGATCGCTGGTGACGTAGGTGTCATCGACCTGGAGTTCGCCGGAGCAGCTCTGCGCGTGCCACTGCTGGTAGCGCACGGGTCCGAGATCGGGGTTGAGATTGGCGGCGATCTCCGCACCAGACCGGATGTTGTCCTGCTGGGCCAGGAATTCCGGATCCTGCGCCATCTGCATGGCAAGCGCGGTCAGGCAGGCCTCGTCCTCGCCGCACTTTTCGGCCTCCTCGGCGATGCGGGTGGCGATGTCCGTGGTCGGCTGCATCTGCTGCTCCAGGGCCTGGGCCTGGACCTCCGTGGCCTGCATCGCAGCCTCCTGCTCCGCAGTCATGCCGGCCGCGGCAATCTGCGAGGCGGGCAGGGCAACCATGTCGCAGCGCGCGTTCAGCACCCGGGCGATCGCCGTGCTGGAGAACTCGCCTTTGGTGTTTTCGTGGACGGTGACGCGGAAGGTCACCGTCCGGACGGTGCCTTCAGGCACGGTCTCGGCGGCAAGCGCGGCGCCGGCTGCGATCGGCAGAGTGCAGGCCGTCAGCGCGGCCAGGATACGACGTTGCATGATTCCCCTCGTTGGTGAGGGGCGGACGCTAGCCGGTCGCCGCGCGGAACTCAACGCATCGGGCGTTGAAATGTGACCGTCGTCATGCGCGCGCGGAAACGGGATGCAAGGCTATTCCAGAGGCCGCAACACGCTGCGCGAGATGATGTGGCGCTGGATCTCCGAGGTGCCGTCCCAGATGCGCTCGACCCGCGCGTCGCGCCACAGCCGCTCGACGCCGACCTCCTCCATCAGGCCCATGCCGCCGAAGATCTGTACCGTCTGGTCGGTGACGCGGGCCAGCATCTCGGTGGCGTAGAGCTTGGCCATGGCGTAGTCGGCATCGGTGACGCTGCCCTGGTCGGTCTTCCAGGCGGTCTGCAGGCAGAGCAGGTTCGCCGCCTCGATTTCCGTCGCCATGTCGGCCAGCTTGAACGACGTGCCCTGGAACTTGCCGATCGTCTGGCCGAACTGTTTGCGCGTCGCCGCCCATTGCGCCGCCATCTCCAAGGCGCGCTGGGCGCGGCCGACGCATTGCGCGGCGACGGTCAGGCGGGTGGCGCCGAGCCATTGGTTGGCAACGTCGAAGCCGCGATGCACCTCGCCCAGGACCTGGCGCTTGTGGACGCGACAATTGTCGAACACCAGCTCGCAGTGGTGGAAGCCGCGATGCGAGACCGAGTGGGGACCCATGCGCACGTTCAGGCCCGGCGTGTCCTTGTCCACCAGGAAGGAGGTGATCTTCTTCTTCGAACCCTTGCTGGTCTCCTCGACGCCGCTGGCGGCGAACAGCACGATGAAATCGGCGACATCGGCATAGGAGATGAAGTGCTTGGTGCCGTTGATGACGAAATCGTCGCCGTCCTGCTCGGCGCGCGTCTGCATGGAGCGGAGATCGGAGCCGGCATTGGGCTCGGTCAGGCCCAGGCACTCGACCCGCTCGCCGCGGATGGCGGGCAGCAGGTAACGCTCGACCTGCTCGCCGGTGCAGGCGCGCAGGATGTTGCTGGGCCGCGCCACGGCGTATTGCAGGGCGAAGGAGGTACGGCCGAGTTCGCGCTCCATGAGGGTGAGGGCGACGTGGTCGAGGCCACCGCCGCCCAGCTCCTCCGGCATGTTCGCCGCGTAGAAGCCGTTCTTGATCGCCGCGGCGTGGATCTGCTGGATCAGCTCGGGGCGGACCTGGTTGGTGCGCTCGACCTCTTCCTCATAGGGCTTCAGCTCGGCCTCGACGAAGGCGCGGACGCTGTCGACCAGCATTTGCTGTTCCGAGGTGAGGCCGAAATCCATGTCCGTCTCTTTATTTCTTCTTAGGCAGGCCGATCGCCCGGCCGGAATAGCGGGGCAGGGGCAGCGACTGGTGCGTCGCCATGATCTCGGTGAGCCTGGCCGCGACTTCGGGGCGGAACGGCGCCGTCTTCGGCTCGCCCGAGGCGTCGATGTTGGCCAGCATGAACTCGCCCGCCGCGGCGATCTCGTCGCCCAGCCGCGCCGTGTGCATCGTGTGGTAGAGTTGGTAGCGCTTCTGGTCGAAGCCGATCAGCTGGGTGCGGATCTCGACTTCCTCGCCCTGCTTCACCTCGCGCAGGTAATTCACATGCGCTTCCAGGGTGTAGATCGTGGTCTTGGTGGCGCGGCGCTCGGCATCCGACATGCAGATCCAGTCCTGGAAGGCATCGCTCGCCAGGCTGAAGATCACGACGTAGTAGCCGTCATTCAGGTGGTTGTTGTAATCCACCCATTCCGGCTTCACCTTCAGCCGGAGGACGCTGAGCGGCGCGGCGATGGCCATGTTCATTCATCCGGGCGCAGGCCGTGCCGCTTCTTGGCGCCGGCGATCGCGTCGAGGACGCTGATAATGGCGTCGTCGCGATAGCGCTCGAGCTGCTTGATCGAGCGCGCGCCCAGTTGCTGCTCGGTGCCCTCGACCACGCGGTCGATGATCTGATCGGTCAGCTTCGGCGCCACCAGCTTGGTCCAGGGCAGTTCCAGCGCCGGGCCGAACTGGGCCATGAAGTGCCGCATGCCGGCATCGCCGCCGGCCAGCGTGTAGATCAGGAAGCTGCCCATGAAGGAGAAGCGGATGCCGCAGCCGAAGCGGACCGCATCGTCGATCTCCTGCGTGGTGGCGACGCCTTCGTTGATCATGTGCAGGCTTTCGCGCCACATCGCCTCGAGCAGGCGGTCGGCGACGAAACCCGGCACTTCGGAGTTCAGCTTCAGCGGATGCATGCCAATCGCGGCATAGATCTTCGCCGCGGCATCGGCGGCGTCCTGCGAAGTCTTCTTGCCCTTCACCACCTCGACGAGGGGCAGCAGGTAGACCGGGTTGAACGGATGGCCGACCAGGCAGCGGTCCGGATTCACCGCGTCGCTGTAGAAGTCGGTCGGCAGCAGGCCGGAGGTGGAGGAGCCGATGATCGCGTTCGGCTTGCAGGCTTTGGTGATCTGCGCGTGCAGCTTGCGCTTCAGGTCTTCGCGCTCCGGCGCGCTTTCCTGGATGAAGTCGGCGTCCTGCACGCATTCCTCGACGGTCTTCACGACCTTGAGGTGGCCTTGGCTGGCGCCGGGTTTCAGGCCGACGCGCTCCAGCGCCGGCCAGGCATTGGCGATGTTGGCGCGCAATGTCTGCTCGCCGGTCGGCGAGGGGTCCCAGGCGACGACGTCGAGGCCGTTGGCGAGCGCGCGCGCGGCCCAGCCGCTGCCGATGACGCCGGCGCCGATCACGGCGAAGGTCTTGATGTCGGTGATGTAGGCCATGTGCGTGTGTCCTTCGCGTGATCTCAGTTGCGCGGCTTCAGGCTGAGCTTCTTGCGGCCCTCGGCCGGGGTCAGCGGCCGGCCGCCCAGCTTCTGGATGATGTCGACGGCGCGGTCGACCAGCGTCGCGTTGCTGGCATAGACGCCCTTCTCGAGCCACAGATTGTCTTCCAGGCCGACGCGCACGTTGCCGCCCAGCAGCATCGCCTGCGCCACCATCGGCATCTGCATGCGGCCGATGCCGAAGCCGGCCCAGACGGCGCCCGCCGGCAAATTGTCCGCCATGGCTTTCATCGAGACGGTGTCGGCCGGCGCGCCCCAGGGAATGCCGAGGCAGAACTGGAACATCGGCGGCGCGTCGAGCAGGCCTTCCTTCAGCATCTGCTTGGCGAACCAGAGGTGGCCGGTGTCGAAGATCTCTAGTTCCGGCTTCACGCCCAGCTCCTGCACGCGCTTGGCGCCGGCGCGCAGCTGCTTCGGCGTCGAGACGTAGATGAGGTCGCCGTCGCCGAAATTGAGCGTCCCGCAATCGAGCGTGCAGATCTCGGGCTTCAGCTCCTCGACATGGGCGAGACGCTCGATCGGGCCGACCAGGTCGCAATTGGGGCCGAACTTCATCGGGTCCTCGCCTGGGCCGATGTCGAGATCGCCGCCCATGCCGGCGGTCAAGTTGACGATCATGTCGACGCCGGACGAACGGACGCGGTCGACCACCTCGGCATAGAGCTTCACGTCGCGCGCGCCCTTGCCGGTCTGCGGATCGCGCACATGCATGTGGCAGATGGTGGCGCCGGACTTGGCCGCCTCGATCGCGGAATCGGCGATCTGTTTCGGCGTGACCGGAATGGCGGGATGCTTGCCGACGGTGTCGCCGGCGCCGGTGATGGCGCAGGTGACGATGACTTCGGTGTTCATAACGGGGCTCCTATGGGTTCCCAGAAAGCGGCTGCGGTCAGGGTCGTTCCGGCGCGTGATTGCGGGTTGTCGGATTCCGACATCGCTTTGGCTTTCTACGACGATGGCCCTATCGCAACGCCGGCATGATGCCGCCTTGCGTGCGGCGGCGCTCGTCGGTCGGCGCCTTGCCGGCCCAGGAGCGGTAGGCGCGCGAGAAATGCGCCGGCGAGGCGAAGCCGCTCGCCACGGCGATCTCGACCACGGCGAGATCGCTGTATTGTAGCAGGGCCCGCGCCCGCTGCAGCCGCAGGTCGAGATAGTAGCGGTGCGGCGTCATGTTGAAATGGCGATGGAACAATCGCTCGAGCTGGCGCAGCGACAAGCCGGCCTTCTTCGCCAGCGCGCCGGCGTTCAACGGCTCCTCCAGGTTCTGCTCCATCAAGGACAGCGCCTGTGCGAGGCCCGGATGGCTGACGCCCTGGCGGGCCGGCGCATCCATGCGCTGGCGGTCGCTGGGCGGACGGATGCGCGCGTGGATGAACTGCTCGGAGGCCGCGGCCGCCAGGCGATGGCCGTGCTGCAGCGAGATCAGGTGCAGCATCATGTCGAGCGCCGCGGTGCCACCGGCGCAGGTCATGCGGTCGCGGTCGATGACGAACAGGCCGCTATCGACCTCGATCTTGGGAAAGGCCTCGCGAAATGAATCCAGGCTCTCCCAATGCGTGCTGCCGCGATAGCCGTCGAGCAACCCCGCCCAGGCGAGGAAGAAGCTTCCGGTGTCGATCGCGCCGAGGTCGACATTGTGGCTGTTGAGGCCGATCAGCCATTTGCGGATGCCGCGATCGAAATAGCGTTCCGGCTCGAATCCGGCACAGACGACGACCAGGGAAAAGTGCTGCTTGTCCTCGATGCCGTGATCGGCCAGCAGCGACATCCCGTTCGACGCCGTCACCGACTTGCCGTCGCGCGAAATGACCGACCAGCGGTAGAGTTCGCGTCCGGCCAGGCGGTTGGCGACGCGCAACGGCTCGACGGCCGAGACGAAAGCCAGCATCGAGAATTGCGGCACGATCAGAAAGCCGATGGCTTGCGGCGAATCGATCGGTGCGGCGGGAACCTGCGGCGGCTTGGCCATGCCGGTCTCGGAAGGGTGCAAACGTTGGTCGTAATTCGTCATGGCTTGACGTAATTTGTCAACAGGCAGGTGGATGGGAATTCAAGCTGCGACGAAGGCTTTCGGGGGAGCCTGCCGATGACTGCAGCCAGCGCGCTGGATCCGGAGATCGCCGAATTCGCGGCCGACCAGGACCGCACGTTCGCTGCCGATTTCCACGCACAGCCGATCGCGGAGCGGCGTGCGCGCTACGACGCCTTCTGGCGCCGCTTCAACGCGCCGCCGCCCAATCATGTGACCATCGAGAATATGAGCCTAGCCCTGCCGGGGCGCAGCCTGGCGCTGCGCAACTATCGCCCCGTGGAGGTGCGGCGGCCGCTGCCCGTCATCGTCTACTGCCATGGCGGCTTCTGGATGTTCGGTGGCCTGGATTCGCATGACCTGCCGGCGGCACGCCTTGCCTCCATCGCCGAGGCGGCGGTCGTCGCGGTGGACTACCGCCTGGCGCCGGAACACAAGTTTCCGGCGGCGCTCATTGACGTCTGGGAGGCGCTGAACTGGGTCGTCGTGCCGCTCGGGCGCATCGGGCTCGACCCGCAGCGCGTCGCCGTGGCGGGCGATAGCGCCGGCGGGGCCCTGGCGGCCTGAATCGCCCAGTTGGCGCGCGACCGCGGGAGCCCGGCGCTGCGCGCCCAGGGATTGGTCTATCCGGCCCTCCGCCCCAGCCGTGCCGCGGGCGCGGTTGAGAGTCCCGGCCGCGACGAAACGGCAATCGCCGACGCCCTGTCCTCATATTTCGCCCGCCCGCAGGATGCGCGCGATCCCTATGCCATGCCGCTCCTGGCGACGAATTTCGCGGGCTTGCCGCCGGCGGTCATCTGCGCGGCCGAGTTGGACGTATTGATGGCGGATGCGCGGAGTTTCGATGTCGCGCTGAAGCGCGCGGGGGTGCGGAGTCGGCTAATCGTCGGCCATGGCTTGCCGCATAGGTTCTTGCGGGCGTTGCACCTTTGTGACGCCGCGGCGCGGGCGTTCGAGGCGTTCGGCCAGGAAATGGGCCGGCTGCTGCACGCGTGACGGTTGATGCGTATTCGCCGCAGGCGAGCGAAAAACTCATGCGGCCAGGGCCCTGGGCGATTGTAAGGGCAGAACGCATTCTGCATAGTACGACGACAGGGATACGGGCCACCTAACGGCCCGCAGGCGACAACCGGCATAATGCCAGATGAGGGGAGGCTTCCGATGAACCAATGGGATGAACTACAGCAGGCCGCGCGGAGCGGCCGCGTCAGCCGCCGCGAATTCATGCGCCGCGCGGCCGCCTTGGGCGTGGCGACCTCGCTGGCGAGCGGCGTGCTGGCCAAGGCCGGCTATGCGCAGACTCCGGTAAAGGGCGGCACGCTCCGGGTCGGCATTGCCGGCGGCAGCACGACCGACAGTCTCGACATCACGACCTACACCGACACCGTGATGATCAACGTTTCGACCAGCATCTGGGACGGCCTGGTCGAAGTCGACGACAAGAACCAGATCCAGCCGGAACTGCTGGAAACGCTGGAGCCGAATGCCGACGCGACCGAATGGGTCTGCAACGTCCGCAAAGGGGTCACCTTCAGCAACGGCAAGACACTCGACGCCGACGACATCGTCTATTCGCTGAACCTGCATCGCGGCGAGGGCAGCAAGTCCGGCGCTGCCGGCCCGATGAAGCCGATCAAGGACGTCGTCAAGATGAGCGGCAACCAGGTCAAGATCGTCCTGGAGGCGCCGGACGCGGACCTGCCCTATGTGCTCAGCGACTATCACGTGCTGGTGGTGCCTAACGGCTTCACCGACTGGGCCAATCCGGTCGGCACCGGCGGCTACAAGCTCGAAGCCTTTGAGCCTGGCGTGCGCGCGGTGCTCAGCAATCGCGGCGGCTACTGG